>FWPU01009572.1_pt1 | contig 15160 bp, 11 predicted proteins | sample 2228361 | NCBI WGS metagenome assembly FWPU01 (sample SAMEA103939777, study PRJEB20133) | metagenome
CGAAATCGCGCACATCGTAAACGATAGCGAAGCAGCCTGTTTTTTTGTCGGAGACGGCTACGAGGACCGGGCCCTGGCCGTGAGGGCAGAGCTTGCCGGAATCCGGGACTGGATCCTTTTGGACAATCCGCGCAAAGGAGGTTCCTCCTACGAGGCCCTGCTGGAGAGCGCCTCGGGCACCGAGCCTTGCGTAGAGGTGGACGAGGGAGAGTTGGCCGTCCTCATGTACACCGGGGGGACGACCGGGCTACCCAAAGGCGTCATGCTCTCGCACCGGAACATCATGACCGCGGTAATTGCCGCGGCCTTGTCCCTGGGGTTTCGGGACGACGACGCCACGTGTTTCGTCCTGCCTCTGTTCCACGTCTCTTTCTGGCCGGCCTTGGCCATGTTGCTGGTCGGCGGAAAGGTCGTGATCAACAGAAAGCCGGATCTCGGCGAGATCCTGCGACTGATCCAGGACGAGAAGTGCACCCACATCAACATGGTACCCACCCTATACACCTGGCTCTTGGAGCATCCCGATCTCGATCGCTACGACTTATCGAGCCTTCGCATCATGTCCTACGCGGGGAGCCCGTTTCCCCCCGAGGTGCTCAAGAGGTGCATCGAGAAGTTCGGAAGTCGGTTTGCCCAGGCCTACGGCATGACCGAGGCGTTGGGCGGGACCGTCCTGGCGCCCTGGGACCACTTCACCAGCGGAGAAGAAGCGCGGCTCTTGGCCAGCGCGGGCAAGGAGTCCCTCTGCACGAATGTCCGGGTGGTCGACGAAAAGGGCGAGCGCCTTCCTCCTGGTCGGGTAGGCGAAATCGTCATGCGCGGCAAGCACGTGATGCAGGGATACTGGAAGAACCCGCAGCTCACAGCCGAGACCCTGCGAGACGGCTGGCTCCACACGGGCGACATGGGTTACATGGACGAGGAAGGCTACCTGTTTCTCGTCGACCGGAAGGCAGACATGATCGTGACAGGAGGGGAAAACGTCTACCCGAAGGAGACGGAGGACGTGCTTTACGAACATCCTGCGGTCATGGAGTGTGCCGTCGTCTCGGCCCCAGACAAACGGTGGGGGGAGAGAGTCCAGGCTGTTGTGGTCCTCAAGCCGGGCCAGAAGACCACAGCCGAAGAACTCATCGCCCACTGCAAGAAAAGGCTCGCCGGATACAAGTGCCCAAAGGCCGTCGAGTTCTGGGACGGCCTCCCAAAGACGCCGATCGGGAAGATCATGAGAAAAGAGGTCAAGAAGGTGTTCTGGAAGGGCTACGAGCGGACGATAGGATGAACCAGAGAGGAGCTATGGAATTTCATGGCTCCGGCCGGGCAGGCCCATGTCCCGCAGCGCCTCGTACAGGGGCTTCAGCCGGCCGTAGAGCTTTCGGTAGACCTTCCGGTGGATTTCCGTGTACTGTTCGTGCCGGGCCGGATCGGGCTCGAAGGTGCGGCCGAGCCGAGTCATCTCCCGGATTGCGGTCTCGAAATCCGGGTGCAGCCCGAGGCCGACGGCAGCGTCGATCGCAGCGCCCAGTGCCGAGGCCTCGTACAGGTGGGGCCGGCTGGCCGGCAGCCCGAAAAGGTCCGCCGTGATCTGCATGGCCGCGTCGCTCTGACTCCCTCCGCCCGCCACCCGGAGTTCCCGGAGCCTCACCCCGGCTTTGCGCTCCATCTTCTCGGCGCCTTCCCGCAGGGCATGGACGATCCCTTCCAGAACGGCCCTGTACAGGTGTGCCCGCGTGTGGACATCGCTGAATCCGATGATCGCTCCGCGGGCTTCCGGCCCGGGGAAACGAACGCCCGGCGACCAGTACGGCAGCAGCACGAGCCCCTGGGCGCCGGCTGGAACCGTTCCCACAAGCTCGTCCAAGAGAAGCTCGGGCTCCACGCCCCGCTCGCGGGCGAGGAGTTGCTCCCGAAAACCGAACTCCTCCTTGAACCACCGGACCATCCAAAAGCCCCTGAGGACCGGCACTTCCAGGCTGTAGGCCCCGGGCAGGGCTGCCGGGTAGGGCGGAAACAGCCGGATCACCTCCACGTACCGGCGGTGCGTGGTGTTGAGGGTCGCCGTGGTGCCGAAGCTCAGGCAGCCGAGGTCCGGCTCCAGACAGCCGCAACCCATCACCTCGCACGCCTTGTCGGCGGCTGCTGCGATCAAAGGAAGGCCGGCCGGGATCCCGCTGTCCCGGGAAGCCGCTGCCGTGATCTCGCCCAGGGGCTCTGCCGGCCGGACCAGTTCGGGCAGCATGTCCGGCCGGATCGGCGAGAAGCCCCATCTCCAGCTTCCTTCCGGGATCCACCTCTGGGCCTTGTAGTCGAAGGGCACGTAGCCCACCTGGCAGCCGACCGAATCCACGAACCGGCCGGTAAGGCGATAGGTGAGGTATCCGGACAGGAACAGGAACTTGTGCGTCCGGGCCCAGATCTCGGGCTGGTGCGTGGCGATCCAGTTCGCCTCGGATTCGGCCCGCATGTAGGCCACGGTTTCCGCAAGCCCGGCCAGTCGGATGACAAGGCCCCAGAAGCCTCCAAACGGCTTGAGCCCCTCTGTGCGTCTCGTATCCAGCCACACGATGGCCGGCCGCAGGGGCTCGCCCGCGCGGTCCACGTTGACGAGAGTGGCCCGCTGGCTGGTCAGGGCCACCCCGGCAATCCGCTCCCGGCGCACACCTCTTTCCTGCCAGAGCCGCCGGCAGGCCTCGCAGAGGGCCTGCCAGTAGAGACGGGGGTCCTGCTCTGCCCAGCCGGGCGCCTCCGACACATAAGGTTCATAGGGCACGCGCCTGCCGGCCACGAGATTGCCCCGGAGGTCGAAGACGAGGGCCCGTACGCTCTGGGTCCCGCTGTCGATGGCCAGAACCTGGTCTCGGTCCATCCCGAATTCCCCCCGAGGCTGTCCCGAGGACCTTATAGACCGGAGGGCCGCGCACAATCAAGGGCGGCCGAAAAAGCCCGGAAAAGCAAGACAAGAACAACCTCAGAAATCCAGATTGACGGTCGGCCGGTAGGAATGATATTTGTATTTTTATGAAAACAACCCTCAACATCGATGATGCGATCATCGCAAAGCTCAAGCGTGAGGCGGCCCGACAGGGGAGCACCATGTCCCGACTGGTCGAGACCGCGCTACGCATGCTCTTCCGGGCTCAAAAGAAACCGCGGAAACTCCCACCTCTACCGACGTTCCGGAGTGGTGGCACACTCGTGGATATCGCGGACCGGGACGCTTTGTACCAGACGATGGAAGGGCGGTAGTGTTCCTTGTAGACACGAACGTGCTCGTCTACGAGGCCGACGAGGACTCGCCGTTCCATAGCCCATGCCGACAATGGCTCGAGCACCGTCGCGCTCGAGCCGACGCCTGGTATACCACCTGGCCGATTCTTTACGAATTCCTCCGCGTGACGACTCATCCCAGGGTGATGCGGCAGCCCTGGAATCTCTCCGAAGCCTGGCAGTTCGTCCAAGCCCTTATCGCCTCGCCGGGCCTCCGAATCCTGCTTCCTACTAAGCACCATGGTGACATTGCACGGCAGGTATTCGAGGAAATCCCGCAATTAGCCGGCAATCTCCTACATGACGCTCATAGGGCCGTCTTGATGCGCGAACACAGAATCCGCCGGATCTGCACGCGGGATGCGGACTTTCGCCTGTTTCCCTTTCTGGAGGTTGTCGATCCTGTCCAGGACTGAGGGCATCTCTCTTCGGCCGGTCCTGTCTTGCCGGATGGCCTGAAGGACCCCAGTGACCGCCGTAGGGTCTGTTCGTATGCCGTAAGGATCGACAGCGACGGGCTCCGAACTCATCTGAAATGCGAGTCACGGCTGTGCACACGCCACTCGAGACCGGGGTGACAACAAGGTACGCACCCACAAACCCTTCGGGGATCCCTCTGCCCCGCATTTGACCTCCTGCGGCGCTCCGTGTTCGAATGTCCGGCCGGGACGCATCGCCCGGGACGCATCGCCCGGGACGCATCGCCCGGGACGCATCGAGAAAAGGAGACCACGGATGGAAGACACGATCGCACGAATCACCGACGCGACCGCAGGCCTCGAGATGGAGCGGGTTCCCTCTTTGGTGCAGGAGGCGCTCCAGGCAGGCGTGCAGCCTTTCGAGGTGCTCGGCGCTCTGAGCGCGGGCATGGTCAAGGTCGGCGACCTGTTCTCCGAGGGCAAGTATTACCTGGTCGACCTCGTTCTGGCCGGTCAGATCATGAAAGAGGCCCTGGAGATCCTGGAGCCGCGCCTGGCGGTCGAGAGCCTGGGCGGCAAGGGCACGGTGGTGCTTGGCACGGTCAAGGGGGACGTCCACGACATCGGCAAGAACCTGGTGGCGAACATGCTCCGGGGGTGCGGGTTCCGGGTCGTGGATCTCGGCGTGGACGTGCCCCCGGAGAAGATCGTCGAAGCTCTCAAGACGAGCGGCGCGCGCGCGCTGGGGCTTTCGGTGCTGCTGACGCCCATGGTCCAGTCCGTGGCCGACACGGTCAAGGCCCTTCAGGCCGCGGGGCTCCGAGACCGCGTCAAGATCGCCATCGGCGGTGCCTGCACCACCCCGGAGCTTGGCAGGCGCATGGGCGTCGACGCCGTGGGACGGGATCCCATCGAGGCGGTGCGCATCTTCGAATCGTTTCTGGCCGAATGAGGGAGGGAACACCCATGTCCGCCGCCCATGAAAGAGTCCTGGCCGCCCTGGAGCGGAGGGAGCCCGACCGAGTGCCCACGTTCGATGTCATGGAGGAATACGCAAACATCTACGAGATCCTCGGCAGGAGGCCCTTCCCCACGGGCTTCCTGTTCACGAACCGCTGGACCAGCCGCATCGTGGACAGGGCTGCGGGCCTGCTCAACCGAAGCCAGCTCTTCTTTGCGGAGATGGACCGGTTCTCGTACGACCGCACCGAGGCAGCGGTGAAACTGGGCTACGACGCGGCCTGGGTCATGCACGTGCCCATCTGGAAGTTCCAGGACTCCAAGGTCGCAGTGGACATCTACGGCCGCCAGTACGACGTGATCGTGGACGGCCGTGGCAATCTGGCGACCCCGATGTACAAGAAGGGTCTCATCGCGAGCCCCCAGGACTGGTACGGGTGGGACAAGCGGGATCTGCTCCGGCTGCCCGAGCGGGCCAACCGGGCTTTCCGGCGGATCCAGAAGGGCCTGGGGGACCGGATCTTCGTCATGCCCGGGTTCCTCTTCGGCCTTTTCGAGAACACCTGGCAGCCCATGGGGTTCGAGCGCTTTGCCGTAGCCCTGCGCAAGGACAGGGCCTTCGTGCGCCGGGTGATCCGTTTCTACCGGGACCACTTCTGCCTCATGCTCGAGGCCTGGGCCGACGCGGGCGTCCCGGGCGCCGTGTACACCGACGACATGGCTTACCGCTCCGGTCCCATGCTCCCGCCTGCGCTCATGGAGGAGCTTTACGGGGACGCCTTCCGGCACATCACCGAGACAGCCCACGCCCTGGGGCTCAAGATCGTCGTCCACTCGTGCGGGAACGTGGTGCCTCTTCTCGGCTGGTTCGCGGACTGCGGTTTCGACGGCGTCCACGCGCTGGAGCCCACGGCAGGCGTGGAGCTCGCCCAGGTGAAGAAGCTCGTGGGCGACCGCATGTGCCTGATCGGAAACGTGGACATCACCCACATTCTGGTCGATGCCACGCGAGAGGAAGTCTTCGAGGCGGTCCGAAAGAGCATCGCCGATGCAGGATGGGGCGGCGGCTATATGGTCGCGCCCACGAACAGCCACCACACCATGTCCGTCCAGAGGCTCAAGTGGATGCTGGAAGCGGTGGAGCGCTACGGCCGCTATCCGCTCAAGCTGGGCGAGCATCAGAACTGCCCGTGACCGTCTCGAACCTGAGCCGGGCGATGGTTTCCCCGGGCGGCGCCGCAAAAACCGCTTCTCAGGGCGGCGCAGATTCCGAGGCTAGCCGCGGCGGGTGGCCGCGGGCTCTCCGGGGTCCGTCGGGGAGGTCAAGGCCGCGCCGGCCAGATCGTAGGGCGACAGCCGGTTGAAGCCGCCGAGCACGCCGGGGTCGATGTCCAGGGCCGCAAAGATCCGCGATTCCAGCCGGCGCACGTTCTCCTTCATGGTCTCGAGTCTCTTCCGGGCCTCTTCCGTTTTGCCGTAGCGGGCCACGAGATCCTCGAAGCGCTCTTCCAGTGAAACGACCTGCACGTGCCTGACCCTTTTGTCCGCATAATTCACAATGTCGGTCTCGCTCAGAGGCTTCGACGGGTCTCCGCCGTCGAAGTTCACATGGCCCCCCACGACCTCGGCCACTTCTGGATAGCCCAGCTCGAGCAGAAGCTCGCGGCCGCTTTCGGCATGCCGTTCCCGGGTCTGGATGCTGCGGGTCTTGGTGATGTCGTGCAGAAGGGATCCTGCCGTCACGAGCTCTGGGTTCAAGCAGGCTCCGGCGCGGTTGAGCGCGGCGGCAAGAAACAGGGCGATCTGGCAGACCCGGTAACTGTGCTCCACGATGTGGGGCAGCATTTCGTATTGCCGCATGAGTTCGCGGCAGCGGTCCTCGTCCGGCAGGTTCACGGTCGAATCATCCGCGTCACGGCAGGGATAGGAAGCCTCTGAATCCGTGGTCCTTTGGCGGCGGCGCCTCTAGAGCGAAGCAGCCGCCTCCTCGGCGCACTGGCGCAGCGCGTCGTCCTTGCTCGTCATGGCTATGATGTTGAGTTTGGAACGGAACCCCTGCTGCTCGATGAGCCCCTGGCTCGGATAGAGTTTTGCGAGCGCCTGGATCGCCTGCATCGCTGTCTCCGACTCCTTGCTGTCCACGAGCAGCATGAGGGTGCTCCAGTCCTCGGGCAGACCGTATTGCTTGAGATAGTTCTTGACCGCCTGCGCGAACTTCGGGGTTCCGAACTGGCGGTGAATCTCGTTCCGCGCTTTTTCTTTCTCCGGGTCGACTTTCTTGGATCGGCCTCCCTGGAACAGCCTCTCGGCCTCCCGAAGGATCTGCTTGCGGACCCAGCGGGGGCTGCCCGTGCCCAGGTCTCCCTGGGCCACGTGCCGGCTGCGGTCGCGGCGCCTGTCCCGGTCTCTCCAGCTCGGCTTGTCCCGGAAATCGTCAAACTCGTCCTTCTTGAAGTCTCCCATGCTCTTAAGCCCTCGTGGCGGGCGGGAATCGGCGGCACCGCTCTTCCGGCGCACCCTTCGCCACCCGGCTGTCGAAAGACTGGATCGGGCCGAACGGCCCGCAGGGGATCGAAGCGCTCGAACGAGGAGAACCAATATGTTCATGCTATCAGAAATCCCTGAGAGAAGCCAGATCCGAGTACCTTCTCTGCTCTCAGAACCTCTGTCCGCCGCAGGTCTGCCCCGCGGCGCTCCGGCCCCTGTCCCCGCCCAGGTCGGCTTGCGCCGCGTCACCGTGCCCGGCCCGGAAAGGCCGCGTGCCTACGGCTGTCGGTCTCTGGTATACTATCTTCACTCAATTGCATGTACCGGAGAATCCATGAAATCCGCCGACGCGAAATCCCGGCTCGTGACTGCGTACCCCGTCAAGAGCGAGCGGGTGCGCCAGGCCCTTGCCTGGGTCGAACAGGACCCGGAGAAGCTCCTGGAAGAATTCCCCGAGATGACTCCCTCGGAGCAGCTCGAGCTCCTTGCCCACGTCCAGGCCGATCTCCGCCAGGAGCTCATCGTCTCCTCCCCGTATGCGGCCGAACTCGTTGCCCGCATGCCGGAAGAGGAAGTGTACGTGACCCTCAAGGAGATCGGCTTCGATCACGCCGGTCCTCTGCTCTCGCTGCTCACGCCGGACCAGGACCGATTCCTGGGAGACCTTGAACTCTGGAAGAAGGAAGAATTCGAGGCGGAGCGTCTCCTGGAATTCGTCGGCCGGATGCGCGAATGCGGCGAGGACCGACTGGCCCGCTGGCTGGAGGCCATCGATCCCGAGTTGCTCGCAGCCACCCTGCGGCGGCACGGCCGGATCGGGAAATTCGATATCTTCCAGGACCCGGTCGAAGCGTCGGACGACGGGCCTTTTCTCGCCCAGGAGGGCCTCTACCGGTTCTATCCGCGGAAAGCCGAACTCCTTCCTGTCTTCGAGCCGATTCTGCGCATCCTCTTTGTAAGGGATCCGCAGCGGTACGGGGCCGTCATGGAGTCCGCCTACGCGGACCAGACGGCAGAGGTGGAGGAGGAAGCCCTGAAGTGGAGAGAGAGCAGGCTGGCGGAAAAAGGATTCCCCCCTCTTGAGGAGGCGGCCCGAATCTACCGGCCCCTTTCCAGGAGCGAGTTCGACAGGCTGGTCGCCCAGACCCCGGTTGACCTCGGCCAGGCCGAGGTCGGTCCTGTCATGCGATTCCCGGTCCTGCGGCTCGCCCGCGACTCCTTCTTGTTCGAGGCCCTGGCCCTGTGCGCCTCCTCGCCGGAGCGCGACCGCATTCACACCGAACTGGCCGTTTTGGGGAACAAGGTCCTGGCCGCAGACGGTCTTGAACTGTGCGACCTGGAGGCGCTCCGGCGCAGTCTCGGCAAGGTGTCAGGCATGCTGACCATTGCGCTCGAGACGCTGGCCGGCAACGACACCGAAAAGGCCGCTCGATGGCTTCGACGGAGCTGGCTCCATTTCCTGTTTCGCCTCGGCTACGGACAGGTGGACCGGCTCGCCCGGCGGGCCCGGGGCCTTCTGCCCGCCGTGCGATTCCGCCGGGCCGACCGTTACCACTATCTGCCGGACCCGCCCCTGGACGAGACGTTGCTGGGACTGGCCAGGCCCAGACCGGTTCTCGCAGGCTTCGATACAGCCGGGGAGCCGGGCCGAGCCCGCGACTTTCAGTCCATGGAGGATGTCAGGTCCGCTGAAGATCGCCTCCTCCTGGCAGAAACCCTTGCCTCTTTCTTCTCCAGCAGGCTCGGCCTTGCTCCGGACCGCATCCGGGAAATCTGCACAGAGGCGGGACTGGAAGATCGCCTGGACACGCTGCGGTGGTCCCAGGTCCTCCTTACCCTGTGGGCCCGCCGGATCGCGGCGGACGCAAGCGATTTTCTTCCGATCCTGCCCGGACAGGTTCGCAGGTTCCTGGAAGAAGCGTTTGAGCCGAGGAGCCTAACCGAAGGCGTCCGGCGGCTTCGCCCCGGAGTTCTCGAAGAGATGCTCTCCTGGTGCGAGCGGAGGCTGTCAGAAGTGCAGCAGACGGCCCGGTCGCTGGCCAGAGACTGGATCGGCCAGGCTGCGGCAAAGCTCGAACAGGAGCTGGGCGGCCTCTCCGAAGAGGCTCCGATCGACGGGAGATTCATTGCCTGTCTGTGCGTGAGAACCGCTCCGTGAAATGAAAAAAGAAGAAGAAAAGATGTTCAGGGTTCAAGGGAGCAGGGTTCGGGACGGCATCTGAAGTTCTCCGGCCCTCTGCCTTGCTTTTTCCCCGCGCCGGTGTTTTATATGTTTTGCGGGTCGGCCCTCGGAAGGGGCCGACGATCTGTGCACGCCACCACAGGAAAGGACTCGAGCCCTTCATGGACCACCCCAACCCCTCTATCCTCAAAGCGGTTCGAATTCGCCCTCTGACAAACCTTCTTCTCGCCACTGTCGGTGCGGCCGTCATCCTCAATGCCCTTGGCTGCGGCGGGGACTCCGGCGGGAGCCAGGGTCCCAAGACCTGGACCGTGAAGCTTACCGGCGACGCGGACCATCGATCCGTTCAGGCCTGCATCGACGAGGCCACAAGCGGGGATACCTGCCTGGTCTATCCCGGCACGTACAAGGGCTCGGTGCGATTCAAGGGCAAGGCTGTTCGGGTCGTCTCCCAGGAGGGACCGCGGGAAACCACCCTGGACGGAGATACTGACCAGGACGGCCTGGGAGACGATACGGTCGTTCGGTTCGTCGACAACGAAAAACCCGGGGCGATCCTGGAGGGGTTCACGGTGACCGGCGGATACGCTCCGGACCACGGCGGGGGGATCTACATCGAGGCCGCCTCCCCTACGATACGCAACTGCATCGTTGCGGCAAACAGGGCAGAGGGGGACGGAGGAGGCCTTTACTGCGTCGGGTCCACGGCCAGGCCCCTGATCATGCACTCGGTCTTCTACGGAAACGCCGCCACTGGGCAGGGAGGCGCTCTGTGCGCGCTCTTTGCGTCGCCCGATTTCGTCAACTGCCTCTTTTTCGACAACAGCGCTTTGCGCGGCGGCGCGGTGAGTGCCAGGAAAGGCGGTTCCGTAAGTCTTGAAAACTGCACGGTCGCGTACAACGACGCAGGAGAGCGAGGCGGCGGCATGTATCTCCTCGACGCCACGGCCTCGGCCAGAAACGGGATCTTCTGGGGCAACGCAGCTCCACTCGGACCCCAAGCCTATCTGGAACGGAGTGCCGCCCCTGAAACCGCGCGTTTTTACGCCCTCTTTACAGACCTCGAGGGAGGCCGTGCCGCCGTGTTCGGCGGCGGCCTCGACTGCGCCGCAGTCCCGACGCCCTCCCTTTGCATGGGCGCTCAAGAAATCCTCCAGGCAGCACCTCTTTTCGTCCCCCTGGACGTGGATCTGCCGGCGCCGCAGCGGGACCCCGTGCTTGCCTTCTATCTGAGCGAACCCGCAACCGGGAGGTCGGACCAGACCGCGCTTGGTCGAAGCCCGTGCATCGACGGAGGAGACCCGGACGTACTTGTCTCCGAACTCGGGATCGAGGGCCGCACAACCCGCACCGACCAAGAACCCGACACCGGCCGGGCCGATCTGGGCTACCATTACGAGCCGACCGAGTAGGCGAACCCCGCCTCGGCCTTGATCCAGCCCAAGGGCGCCACGCTCCGCTGCCTTGAAAGAGCCGTTTTTCACTCGCCCGGCCTTCCGGCCTGCGCCGGTCCGAGGATGGGTTCCGCCGGGCCCGAACCATGGAGGGACGCGCTTCGCCGCGTCCGCGGGCGGCCGGGTCGGGCGCCGAGGCTGGATTTTCGGTAACATGAAACAGGAGTCAACGATCCTTTCTCGGCCTCCTTCCGGCAGCCTTTCCGTCAATTCGGCCATTCGGCGTCGTCCATTCGGCGTCGTTGACCGTCTTTTCGGCTTTCTGGTACCATGCCTGCCCGGACGCCGGGCATCAGGCACCGGCGCCGACTCGCAGACAAACAAGAAGGCTCCGCACCGCACAGGAACCGGGCGCTTCTGTTCGCTCACCCAGAAAGGAGGGACGCCTTGGCCGCGCTCAGCCTCCACGAAATGAAGATTCTCGAGGACATTCCCCCACAGGAGCTGCAGCCCATCGAGCGGCTCTGCCAAGAGGTTTTCTATCCTCAGGACACCGAACTCGCCTTTGACGGCGAGGACGCCCGGTTCGTCTTTTTCATTCGCCAGGGAAGCACCGAACTGGTGGCCAGGCACCCCGAGACAGGGCAGAAGGTGGTCATCGCCCGCAAGGGCAAGGGCGAGACCATGGGTTTCTCCTCCCTCATCGACCCCTACCACCTCTCCTTCACCATCCGGTGTCTCGAAGACTGTCACCTGTACCGAATTCCCAGGGCCCAGCTGCTCCAGACGCTCAAACGAAACCCGCTTCTCTTTGAGAAGCTCAGACATCGCATCGCAAAGCACGTGTTTCCGAGTCTCGAGAAGGCGCTCGATACGCTGCAGCGCGCTGAGGACCGGGGAGGGTGGTATCCCCAGCAGGACGATTTCAAACCTTCCGGGCCCAAGGAGGGCGAGATCCTCTGAACCGAGCCGGCCTCCGGACGCGCGGCCGCACAGGGCCGGTCGAACGCGAGGAAAACGCCTGCCACCCGGACGGCCCGGCAGCATGACCCTGGATCGCCCATGACACTTGAGGCGTCCTGATCCGGAGGCGCCGGAAGCGCTCGGAGGCACGGGAAGCAAAAGGAGCGGGAATGGGAGCGTACCTGAGAAAGCAGGCCGAGTTCGTTGTCGTGGGATCCGGTCCGGGCGGCGCCACGGTCGCAAGAGAGTTGGCGCGGGCAGGGCGGAAAGTGCTTCTTCTCGAGAGAGGCAAGGATCACAGGGGCAAGTGGTACTACGGCACCCATCTCGGGTGCATGATCTACTGTGACCGCATGGGCCTGCTGACGACCGTGGAGGGACTGCAGGTCGTGAGAGCCCTCATGACGGGCGGTTCCACGAACCTTTTCTGCGGCTGCGCGTCTCCGCCTCCCCCGTGGCTCAAGAAAAGATACCGCCTGAACCTGGACGCCTTCGCCGACGAGACCATCCGGGAACTCTGCATCGCTCCCCTTCCGCGGCCCCTCTGGGGCACGGCGACCCAAAGGGTGCAGGAAGCGGCAGGCGAACTCGGCTACGCGTGGGAGCCCCAGCCCAAGTTCATGGATGCCAGCAGGGGCGAGCCCTTTGACTGCGGGGCACGGTGCATGCTCGGGTGCCGGTGCGGGGCCAAGTGGACGGCCAACGTGTACGTGGACGAAGCGGTCCGCCTGGGGTGCGAACTCGTAACCGACGCCACGGTCAAGGAGGTCCTGGTCCAGAACGGCCGCGCCGCCGGCGTCCGGGCCACCCTGGCTGGAGGCAGCCAGGTCCTTCAGGTCGAGGCCCAGACCGTGATTCTGGCCGCTGGAGGCATCGGTACCCCCGTGATCCTCCAGCACTCGGGCATCCCGGATGCGGGCCGCGGCATGGCCATGGACACGACTGCGATCGTCTACGGCGTGGCCCGGGACGTGGGCATGCACCTCGACCCGCCCATGGCCGTCTCCTGGTGCGACGACGACAACGGCTACATGCTGAGCACCCTCCTGGACCCCTGGATGCTCTATCCTCTCGTGCTCACCCTCAAAGGCCCCCTGTATCCCTTGCGCGCCCTCCGGTACCGAAGAACCCTCGGCATCATGATCAAGCTCAAGGACGAAATCTCGGGCGGGATCACCATGGAGGGCAGGATCTCCAAACCCATGACCGAACAGGACCAGTGGCGGCTCAACCACGCCTCGAACTTGAGCCGAAAGATCCTGATCCGGGCCGGCTGCTCTCCGGAATCCATCTTCGTCGGTCCTCTCAGGGGCACGCACCCGAGCGCGACGGTCCGCGTGGGCGAGCTTCTCAATTCTGATCTGCAGACCGAAATCGCGAATCTGTATGTGTGCGATGCCAGTTGCTTCCCCGAAGCTCTCGACAGGCCGACCGTGCTGACCATCATCAGCCTGGGCAAGCGTCTGGCCCGCCACCTTCTCGATCAAGACAAGCCCAGGCCGCGAGAGAAAGTCAGGCGGGCCCGAAAGGCTCGATCGCCCAAAGAGGCTCATCCTGGACCGGAACCGAACCCGGAGGCCGGCGGGGCATAGAAGTCGGACTGGCGTGACATTGACCCAGCTTGAGCCCCATCGCAGCGACAATGAGAGAAAACTCGCTGATCTGCGCCACGGTCAGGCCGGCCAGGAATCCCGTGCGGCGGCGGTATCCCATGGCCCCCATGATCATGAGCACGATGAGCGGGTTCCCGATCAGCACGAAGAGCGAAAACACGATTGCGGCCACCAGGTGCGTCCCCGCGGCGGACCCAGCCAAAGGGCCCCCATCATGCCCCAAGGGCCGGGTCGCGGCAATACGCGCATGAATCGCGCGGCCTTGACCTGTCCCGGCCACCTCTATAGGCTCCCCGGTTCAAAGGGCGGTGGAGTCCGGCACACCGCCAGTCTCCCGCCCAAACATCCGGAAGCCGAACCCGCATCGATCGACCCGGGGGTCTTTCCATGGCCGGGCCAAGGACAGCCACACGGCTGCGGAGCCCTTACATCTGGGCCGCGACGACCTATTTCGCCGAGGGGCTGCCGTTCTCCCTCGTGCGGCAGGTCTCGCCGGTCTACTTCAAGGACCTTGGAGCCTCGCTCCCGGCTATCGGCCTGACCTCTCTTTACGGGCTCTGCTGGAGCCTCAAGTTCCTCTGGGCGCCGTTCCTCGACCGGTACGGCACCAAACGGAGATGGCTCCTCCTGTTCCAGGCCCTGCTCACGGCAGCCGTGGCGGGGTGCGCGGCTCTTGCGGCCGGGCCCTTCGCCCTCGCCGCGGCCGCCGCCGCTTTCCTGGCCGTCGCCCTGCTTTCGGCCACCCACGATATCGCGGTGGACGGCTACTACCTGGAGGCCCTGGACGCCCATGGACAGGCCCGGTTCGTGGGCTACCGCGTCATGGCGTACCGGCTTGCCATGATCGCGGGCGCGGGCGGCGTGGTCGCCCTGTCCCAGTACAAGGGTTGGACGGCGGCCTTCGCCGCAGGAGCCGCGGTCCTCGGCTTGCTCGCCCTCTACCACGCCCGTTTCCTGCCCGATCCGGAAGGCAGGCGACGTGCGAAGAAAGTCGATCGGATCCGCGGACGAATCCGCGGCCTCGCCGCGGGCGCGGCCGTTCTCGCGGGGGCGGCCCTTGTTGCCCTGTGGGGCTTACGGTCCCTCTTGTCCCGACCCATCCTCAGGGAGGTTCTCGACCGGCTGGCCTCTCTAGGCGGGCTTCTGTCCCTTCCGGGCTGGATCGGCATGGGCCTGCTTGTCTTTCTACTTGCGTCACTGGCGCTGCGCAGAAGAATCCAGAAGGCGCCCCAGGCACCGCGCTCCTTCTACGCAGCCTCTTTCCTCAGCTTTCTCGACCAGGAGCGGATCGGCCTGGCGCTTGCCTTCATCGTTCTCTACCGCACCGGCGAATCCCTGCTCGGCGCCATGGCCGCGCCGTTCCTGCTCGATCTCGGGATCGACAAGGCTCAGTACGGCCTGGTGGCGGGAACGCTGGGCATTTCGTGCTCCATTTTGGGCGCGCTCGTGGGCGGGTCGGTGATCGCAAAGGCCGGACTGGTCCGGGCGATCTGGCCTTTTACGCTCGCCCAGAACCTGACCAATCTCCTTTACATGGCTCTGGCTCTCCATTACCGGGATCTTTTGCCTGACAGCGGGCACGCGGCCGGCCGGGCGCCTCTCGCGCTCGTTGCGGCCGTGCACGCTTTCGAGCAGTTCGCGGGCGGCCTCGGCACCGCCGTGTTCTCCTACTACCTCATGCGCTGCTGCAAGAGCGCCTTCAAGGCCTCTCATTTCGCCATTGTTTCGGGCGTGATGACCGTGGGCGGCACGCTTTTCGGGGCTTCGAGCGGGTTTCTCGCCTCCTGGCTCGGTTACAGCGCCTTTTTCGGCGCCAGCTTCCTGGCCTCCCTCCCCGGCATGTGCCTGATTCCCTTCATCCCCTTTGTGGGGGCC
>FWPU01009575.1_pt1 | contig 15155 bp, 11 predicted proteins | sample 2228361 | NCBI WGS metagenome assembly FWPU01 (sample SAMEA103939777, study PRJEB20133) | metagenome
CCCCGCGACGGGTCGGCGCGCACCGCGGCGCATGCCAACGCCCCGGCCACCGACCCTTCCCCGACCGTGACCCTCACCTGGAACGGCGTGAAGCCGGTCGACTCGATCGTGCTGGCCCCGGCCAAAGGCGCGTCGCGGCCCACCCGGGTGCACCTGAGCAGCCCCGCGGGTGACCGCGAGGCCCCGGTACCCGCGGACGGGATCGTCCGTTTCGAGGTGCTGCACACCGATCGGCTGTCGGTCTCGTTCCCCGAGATCGAACCGGGGATCGGCGCGACCGGGCCAGGGTCGCCGGACGGCGGCCAGCAGGTGGTCACCCCACCGATCGGGCTCTCGTCGATCGACGTCCCGGCCCTCGGCGCCGCTCGCATTTACCCCGCCGATCCGGCGGCTCCGGTCAGCATCGGCTGCCAGGACGGTCCGGTGCTCGAGGTCGGCGGGCAAGCGGTGAGGTTCGCGGCGGACACGACGGTGGGCGCCCTGTCGTCGTTGCGGCCCATCCTGCTGCGGCCCTGTGGTGCCAGCCACCTCGCGCTTTCCGAGGGGACGCATGACCTGACCGCGGCCGCGGGGACTGCCCCGTTGGTGATCCAGAGCGTGGCGCTCCGAAGCGACACGTTCACGACCGCTCCGGCTCGGAGTCGCGCGGTCAGCGTGGGCGAGTGGGGCCCAGATCACCGTCGCATCGAGATCGCCGCGGGCGGCGCGGCGTTGCTCGCGATCGCGGAGAACCACAACGCCGGCTGGAAGGCCCGGCTCGATGGCAGTGACCTGACCCCGGTCCGGCTCGAAGGCTGGAAGCAGGGATTCATCGTTCCCGAAGGGGGCGGCGGGGTGATCGAGCTGCGCTACACCCCGTCCCGCAACTACCAGGCGGCGTTGGTGCTCGGCCTTCTCCTCGTCGGCGTCCTCGTCGCCCTCTGGCTCGTACCGCACCGGGGTCGTGCGGTCACCTTCGATCGCGTCGCACCCCGCGAGATCCCGCGGTGGCTCGCGGTCGCACTCGCCGGTCTCGCCTCGGTGTGGGTGGCAGGGGTCGCGGCGGTCGCCCTGCCGGTGATCGTGGTCGCGGCGCGCCGATGGCGATCGCTTCCGGTGGTTCTCGCCGTCGCCGGCATCGTGCTCGCGGGAGTCCTTGCCGCCGTGGCACCGGAGCACTCGCCGAGCGCGGCATCGGGCGCGTTCGGGCCGGGCGCCCAGGTCTTCGCCGGCCTGTCCTTTGTCGCCGTCGTCGCTTCCACCATCGCGCGGTCACCTCGCCGTTCCCGTGGTCTTCACGGCCGTGACGGGCGCGAGCACGTGTCCCGCCCGAGCCTGTTCGAGTTCGGTGTGCCGGCTCCGCCACCCGCGGGTTCGTATCGTCCCCGCGTGCCCGCACCCACCCCCGCCGACCGCGCCGGTGGGACGGGGCCGGCACACCCCGTCCGGTTGTTCCGGCGTCTCGCTGTCGTGTGGGGCCGACCATGACGGGCTCGACCATGACCTCGGTGCGTGCCCGTTCCCGGCGGTCCGGCGTGACCGGTGGCGGCGACCCGGCCGTCGCGTTCGAGCTCAGCGCGCTCGAAGACGCCATCGTCCACAGCGAACGACCGGAGCATCCGATCACGATCGAGCTGCAGGTCGATCTGGCGGGCCGGGTGGACGAGGCCGGCATCCGCCAGGCGGTGGCGCACGCGCAACGGATGCACCCGATGGCGGCGGTGTGCCGCGCCCCGGTGCGCCCGTTCGATCGGGTTCAGCGGTGGGTGCTCGGTCCCGCCAATGACGTCGAGCCGGTGACGGCCCGCCATTACGCCGACGCCCTCGAGCTCGAGGCGGCGCGCGACAACTGGTTGAGCGAACCCATCGAACTGGAGAAGGCTCCGCTGTTCCGGGTGCTGCACGCTCGACTCCCCGGTCACGACTCGTTGCTGTTCTCGGTGCACCACGGCGCGTTCGACGGCATCGGCTGCCTGGCGTTCCTGAAGGCGATCGCGGCCGCGTATTCGGGGATCCCCTTCGATCAGGAAGAGGCGCGGCGGGTCGCGCGGTCCGAGCTCCGGCGGCGGGCCGAGGCCGGGCCGGTGTCCGCCGGTCGAGTCGGCGCCGACGAGACGGGACCTGACCGTCGCGCCGGCCGGCTCCGATCGGTCGTCGAGCCGGTCCGGTCCTTCACCCGGGCACCGAGGACGGCACGCCTGCAGCCGTCGCGGGGTCGAGCGTTGCGCGGGTACGGCGTCACGCATCGCTGTGTCCGGCTCGCCGCGGGGCGGTCCGTGCTCGAGACGCCTCATCATCCCCGGGCAACGGCCAACGATGTGCTGGTCGCGGCACTGCACCTCGCGATCGCCGAGTGGAACCTCGACCACGGGGTGGTGGATGACCGGATCGGTGTGACGATCCCGGTGAGCGGGCGCCGGCCGGTGGAGCGAGCGCAGGTCGTCGCCAACCTCACGTTGCAGGGCGCGACCGTCAGCACGCGGCGCGACCGCGCGGATCCTCGACGGCTGCTCGAAGCGATCAGCGCACAGACCGCCCGCGTGAAGCACGGAGGCGGCAGCGAGCCGGCTGCCGTCCTCGGCATGGTCTCGCTCGTGCCCGCGCCGCTGCGTCGCCGGCTGCCGGCCCTGGTGTCGGCCGTGACCCGCGACCGGTTCGTCGACACGTCACGCCTGTCGAACCTGGGGCGCTACGACACGCTCGAGCTGTCGGGGCGGGGTTTCCAGGTCGAGCACCTCTGGTTCTCCCCTCCGGTGCGCATGCCGCAGGGGTTGACCGTGGGCGCGGTGTCGCTCGGGGAGTCCCTCTACCTGTCGTTCCGCTGGTGCCGGGCTCTGTTGGATCATCCCGCCGCTGGTCGGTTCGCCGACCTCTACCTCGACGCGCTGAGCCGGGTGAGCGCCCCGTAGCGATGAGCCCTGCCGACCCTCCCGTCGACGCCTATGTCGATCAACCGCCCACCGACATCGATCTCGATGCCGAGTGGCCGCCCCTCCCCGCGAGCCGTCGGTCGGGGCGGGACTCCAGGCACGGCCGCTCCAGGCACGGCCACTCCGTCCCGAGCGGGCCGGGCATCCGGCGGGCCACCGCGGTGGTTGATCCGGACTCGACCGTCACCGACCGGCCCGCCGAGGAGGCGCGGCCGCATCCGTTGCCCCGACCGTTCGCGCCGGGCCGACCCGCGCCCCCGTTCCTCCCGGCGCTGGAAGGCCTTCGCGGCCTCGCCGTCGTGGCAGTGGTGCTCTTCCACGCTCGTATCTCGTGGGCGCGGGGCGGGTTCCTCGGCGTCTCGGCGTTCTTCACCTTGTCGGGCTTTCTCATCACGTCGTTGCTCCTCGCCGAGCACCATCATTCGGGGAGGGTGTCGGTCGGTGGCTTCTGGCGGCGGCGGGCCCGGAGGCTGCTGCCCGCTGCGCTCGTCACCGTCGCCGCGGTCGCCGTGCTCACCCCGGCGCTGGGAACCGGGGCGCAACAGCGCAACCTCCTCGGTGACGTGGCCGGTGCGCTCGGGTACGCGGCGAATTGGCGCTTCGTCCTCTCCGGCCAGTCGTACGCCGCGCTGTTCGACGCCCCGTCGCCGCTCGTGCACTTCTGGAGCCTCGCGATCGAGGAGCAGTTCTACCTCGTGTTCCCGCTGCTGGCCGCGATGGCACTGGTCGGCTCCGAGCGCCGGACAGGGATCGGTGGTGGCGACCGGTTCACCGCCGCCCGCCGGCTCGCCGCCGTGGTCGGTCTGCTGTTCGTCGCGTCGATGGCTGTGACGTTGCTCGGCGGCTACTCGATCGATCGCAGCTACTACGGCACCGACACGAGGGCCGCGGAGCTGCTCGCCGGTGCACTGCTCGCGGTGCTCCTTGTCCTGCGCGAGCGCTCACCGTTCACCAACGGTGCCGTTGCGTTTGCTCCCGGAGCCGATCCCCCGCGGCGCCCGGTGTCGGCAGTGGCGTGGGCCGGTTCGGTCGCGCTGGCGGCGTGCCTGGTGTTGTGGGCGTTCACACCGCAGCAAGCTGCGTGGCTCTACCGGGGCGGGTTCATCGCCCATGCGCTGCTGTGGTCGGTCGTGCTCGCGGCCGCGGCCCTCCCGGGCGGACCGGTGGTCGCGGTGCTGTCGGTCGCGCCCCTTCGGTTCGTCGGTCGGATCTCCTACGGCGTGTACCTCTACCACTGGCCGATCTTCTTGTGGCTCGACGAGTCTCGCACCGGACTGGCCGGTGCGACCCTGTTGGCCTACCGGCTCGCCGCGACCGTGGCGTTGGCATGGATCAGCTACCGGTACCTCGAGCGGCCGATCCTCGAGGGCCGGCCCGTGCCGGGGTGGGGCCGTCGGTGGTCCCGTCGGTGGTCGTTGCCCGCGATTGGCGCCGCGGTCGTGTCCGTGGCGCTCGTCGCCGGGTTCGTCGCTACTCGTACCGCGCCCGCGCCGCCGAACGACTTTGCGGGCGCGCAGCGCCGGTTGAGCGCCATGGGCGCGGCGGGTCCGGCCCGAGGCAGCCCCAGTGGGGTTGCCTCGCCGGGCGTGCCTCGAGTCGCGGTGTTCGGCGATTCGACTGCGCTCTCGACTGGCCTCGGATTGGGGGAGGTGTTGTCGGCCAGCGGTCGAGCTGACGCTGTCGGGGGTAAGACCGAGCTCGGCTGTGGCGTCGGCCGGGGTGGGTGGCGCAAGACGTCGGGTGGAGTGGAGGCCCTACCGGATCGTTGCAACCGCTGGGAGCAGGAGTGGTCCGCCGCTCTCACCCGCCTCGACCCGACCGTCGCGGTCGTCCAGGTCGGCCCGTGGGATGTGCTCGACCGCCGACTCGACGGCGAGGCTGAGTGGCGACACATCGGCGATCCCGTCTACGACGCCTACCTGTTCGAGGAGATGACGCGCGCCGTTGACGTCTTGTCGTCGCATGGCGCGGCGGTGGTGTGGCTCACATCGCCGCCGGTGGGCGAGGGAGCGGTGGCGGGCGGCCAGCCGCAGTGGGAGCAGGCCGCCGAGCCCGAGCGCACGGCTCGTTTCAACGAGTTGGTGGCTCGGCTGCCGTCGGTCCGGCCGGGGAAGGTCCGAGTCGTCGATCTCGCGGGGTGGCTCGCGGCGTCCGGTGACGACGCTCGGTTGCGGCCCGACGGCGTGCATCTCGGCGAGGTCGAGTCGCGCGAGGTGGCGCGTCGGTTCCTGATGGATGCGGTGCTGACCGCAGGTACTCGCTAGCGCTCCGGTCTTCCGCGGTCGTCGGCCCCCTCGCGTCCGCCATCGTCCGCGCTGGGCCGGCCGGTCCCGACCGCTTCCCGCAACCAACGGTCCGTTTCGCGGGTCATTGCCTGGGCGAGCATCACGGCGCCGATCTCGCTCGGCAATGACCGCACGTTCTCGATGACCTTCGCGATGCGGACCCACTCCTCAGGGGGACGACCCGCATCGTTGAACGGCCCCCACACATAGGTCTCCCACAGGTCAATCCACCGGGCCGCGATCGCGGCGGCCTCCTCCCGCAGCTTCTCGCTCTCGGCGAGCAGCGCTTCGAGCGGGTAACCGGCCTCGACCAGCCGCAGGCCGACGTCAAGCATGCGCACGCTCGGCACGCGGAACCGGCCGCCGCCCGCCGGTGCGAGAAACCCGAGGTCGATGGCGCGGCGCACGAGGTCGGCAGGGACATCGCCGAACCGGGCAGCGAGCTCTTCGCCCGAGATCTCCGCCGGTGACTCGTCCTCGTACGGCGTGGCGATCGCTTCTTCGAATCCGAGGACGTCGTTGAGGCTGCGTCCTTCCTCCCACGACTGGAGGAGGTCGCGGATCGCGGCCAAGGTGAAGCCGCGCCCGAGCAGCCGGGAGATGACTCGCAGACGCGTGAGGTGAGCGTCGTCGTAGTAGCCGGACCGCCCGATCCGTTCCGGTGGTGGCAGCAATCCGCGATCCTGGTACGCGCGGATGTTGCGCGCCGTGACGCCGGACGCCTGCGCCAGCTCGTCGATCGTCATCCGCGCCACCGCCGCCCAGGCTAACGGGGTCCACCACTCCGCTCGCCGCGCACAATGGTGTCGCATGGACCACGACGAACGCGATGACGGCCCGGAGCGCCCCACCCGACCGGAGCAGCAGGAGGTCGGGGTGGGACCACATCCGTTGCCCTGGCCGACCGGGCCGGAGTACGACCCCGAGCTCCTCGCCGGTGGGGACCGGCGCAACGTGGCTGACCGGTACCGGTACTGGCGCAACGATGCCATCGTCGCCGATCTCGACGCCCGGCGGCATCCGTTCCACGTCGCGGTCGAGAACTGGCAGCACGACCTGAACATCGGGTCAGTGGTGCGCACGGCCAACGCCTTTCTCGCCGCGGAGGTGCACATCGTGGGCAAGCGCCGCTGGAACCGGCGGGGTGCGATGGTGACCGACCGCTACCAGCACCTTCGCCATCATCCGACGGTGGAGGCGCTGGCCGAGTGGGCCTCGGAGCAGCGGCTGGCCCTCATCGGGATCGACATCCTTGCCGGGTCGGTGCCGATCGAGAGGGTCGAGTTGCCCGAGCGCTGCGTGCTCGTGTTCGGCCAGGAGGGCCCGGGACTGTCCGCGGAGATGCGGCGCGCCGTCGAGGTGATCTGCTCGATCACGCAGTTTGGCTCGACCCGCTCGATCAACGCCGCCGTTGCGGCCGGCATCGCCATGCACCGGTGGATCTGCCAGCACGCCACGCTGCCGTGACGAGGATCGGCGGGTGGATCGAACGACCCCACCCCGATAAAGTGTCACGTCAAGTGTCACTTTCTCCGACGAGGGGGAATCCCCATGCACTTACTCCGCACCCCTGACGAGCAGTTCGCCGATCTGCCCGGCTTCCCGTTCCAGCCCCACTACGTCGAGGTCGACGCGGGCGACGGAAGCGGCGCCACGCTGCGGATCCACTATCTCGACGAGGGCCCGGCGGACGCTCCCGAGACGATCCTCATGCTCCACGGCGAGCCGTCCTGGTCGTACCTGTATCGCAAGATGATCCCGGTCTTCTCGGCGGCCGGCTTCCGCAGCATCGCTGCCGACCTCGTGGGGTTCGGCCGCTCGGACAAGCCAGCCGACCGGAGCGACTACACCTACCAGCGTCACGTCGACTGGATGCGAGCCGCGCTGTTCGATGCCCTCGACCTCTCCGGGCTCACGCTCGTCTGCCAGGATTGGGGTGGCCTGATCGGCCTGCGCCTGGTCGCCGCCGAACCAGACCGCTTCGTGCGGGTCGTCGCAGCCAACACGTTCCTGCCGACGGGCGACAACGACCCGGGCGACGCGTTCGTTGCTTGGCAGAAGTTCTCGCAGGAAGTGCCCGAGCTCCCCATCGGTCGAATCGTGAACGGTGGTTGCGTGACCGAGTTGAGCGACGACGTGATCGCGGCGTACGACGCGCCGTTCCCCGACGAGTCGTTCAAGGAGGGGGCCCGCCAGTTCCCACTGCTCGTGCCGACCCGTCCCGACGATCCTGCGTCGGAGCCCAACCGGGCCGCGTGGGAGGTGCTCAAGCAGTTCGACAAGCCGTTCCTCACCGCGTTCAGCGACAAGGATCCGATCACCGCAGGTGGCGAGCGCGTCCTGCAGGCGTTCATACCGGGCTGTCAGGGTCAGCCGCACACCACAATCGAGGGCGCGGGCCACTTCCTCCAGGAGGACAAGGGCGAGGAGCTGGCCCGAGTGATCGTCGACTGGATCGGCTGACCCGCGACCACCCCGCGATCACCGGGCGGCGGCCCGCAGCTTCGGTCCGAGCCACTCCCAGATCGGGATGGTGCCCCCCGGCTCGAAGTGCACGCCGTCCTTGGTGAGGGCGTGGCCGTCGATCTCGGTCAAGCGCCGGCCCTCCGGGCAGAGCAGCTCACCGAGCTCGACCAGCGAGACGGTGCCGGGATACCGATCGGCGAGCTGTCGGAACATGGTGTTGAGCCAGCCGATCCTGTCGAGCGGTGAGTCGGCCACCGGTGGGCCGCCGAGGTCGACGGGACCGTCGTAGCACGGCAGGGTCAGCACGACGATGGGTTTGCCGTTCGTGCGCAACACCGAGACCGCGGTGTCGAGCTGGCGTTGCACGTATGCCTGCCACGCCGGTGTGCCCACCACCAGTTCCTGGCCGTCGACGGTGCGATCCCAGATGTCCCACGCCCCGGTGTAGAGCAGGTTGACATCAGCGGCGAAGCGGTCCATGCCGTCCCGCCAGGCGTCGGGCCAGTTGGCGCACTCCGGTCGGGTGCTGACCAGCTGACCGGAGACGTCGCGACCCACGCCTCCGAGGAACCCGCACCCGAGGAGCGCTCCCGGGTACGCGTCGACGCCGGCCCGCGCGGTACCGCCGCTGAGGAACCCGCCGACCGCCAGGCTGTAGGCCATGGAGTCCCCGGTGACGAAGACCCGGAGGGGCGGACCGCCCGCGCTCGGCTGCGGGGCTTCGCCGGGTGCGTCGACCGGTGCCCGTCCCGAGTCACCGGCTTTGCTGGCTTTGAGCTGCTCGCCGGCCGTCTCGAGCTGGTTCGGCGCGGCGGACCGGGTCGCACCGAAGAAGGCGATCAGCGCCAGCGCCGCGGCCCCGGCAGTCGCCCACCGCCACGAGGGTCGTTCGAGGGAGCCGTTGCGGATCGGCTGCTCGACGAGGACGTATGACGCGGTCGCGGCCGCGAAGGTCGCGGCGAGCCGGACCGTGAGCAGCGCGAACCCGTCGAGCTCGACGTGCGGCGGGCTGAGCCACACGTAGATCGGCCAGTGCCAGAGATACAGCCCGTAGGAGATCCGGCCGATGGCCACCAGCGGTGCGGCGGACAGGATCTTCGTGAGCGGCCCTGGATAAGGGGACACTGCGGCGGCGACGAGGGCGGCGGCGGCGACGGAAACAGCCAGGAACCCGCCCCGGTACAACCAGGGCGAGCGTGAGCCGTCCTGGGCGAGCCAGAAGACGGCGGCGACGACCAGGAGCCCGATCCCTCCAAGCGCCTCGAGCTGGGGTTCACCAACTCGCTTGAAGTCGACGCGATGGAGCATCCAGGCCAGGGCGGCGCCGATGAGCAGTGCCTGGGCCCGGGTGTCGGTCCCGTAGAAGACCCGTGACGGATCCCGATCGGGATCGAACAGGACCGCCATCAGGACCGCCGAGGCGCCGGCGGCGAGCAGCAGCGCACCGACCCAGCGGCGCGTGTTCCGCCCGAGTAGCGCCAGCCCTCCGGCGACGAGCAGCGGCCACAGCAGGTAGAACTGCTCCTCGATGGCCAGCGACCAGGTGTGGCGGAACGGCGATGGTGCCTGGAACTGCTCGAAGTAGGACTGGCCGCTGAACGCGTACCACCAGTTGGCGCCGTACAGCAGGGTGGCCGTGCCGTCTCCTCGGATGCGGGCGAGCTCAGCGGGGTCGGCCACGAACACGGCGTAGACGGCCACGAACGCGACCACGAGGACGAGGGCGGGCAGCAGCCGCCGCGCCCGCCGCAGCCAGAACGCCTTGAGGTCGAGGCGGCCGCTGCGGTCGTGCTCGAGCAGGAACAGCTCGGTGATGAGGTAGCCCGAGAGCACGAAGAAGACATCCACGCCGAGGAACCCGCCCGAGACCCACGCCACCCCACCGTGGTACAGCAGGACCGCGAGGACCGCGATCGCCCGCACGCCGTCGAGCGCGGGCAGGTAGGGGAGACCCCGGGATCCCCCCCGCGGTGCGGTGCCCCGATTGGCGCGCCTGGCCGGTGCCTCGGATGCTGCCGTCGCCCCCGGTCCCACGACGCTGAACAGTAGCGGTGGGCGTCGGTGACGATTCCGCACCGGTCCCGTCCAACTCTTACACTCAGAGTGCAATCAGTTGGTGGTGGCCGGCTCACCGACGACCGGAGGGAGGGACGGACCGATGGCATCACCGCTCGACGACGCGCTGTTGCGCCATCACGACGTGTCGACGCCCCGGGTCCACCCGCGGCGGCTGCCGGCCACGACCGGCCGGCAGGTGCGGGCTCGGGCGTTCCAGATCGCCCGGGTCGCGGCCAAGCACTTCGCCCCACTCGCGTATCGGCGGGCCCGGCACCTGCCCGTCCCCGACAACGCCTTCGCCCGACCGCTCCGCCTGACCTTCGAGGAGCTCGGTACCACGTTCATGAAGTTTGGCCAGCTCATCGGCTCGGCGCCGGGTGTCTTCGGTGACGATGTGGCCGACGAGTTCCGGTCCTGCCTCGACACCGGCCCCGCGGTTGCGTTCGAGCAGGTGCGCCACACCATCGAGGACGAGCTCGGCATGGCGCTGGACGACGCCTACCGCCGCTTCGACCCTGAGCCGATCGGTCGGGCGTCGATCGCAGTGGTGCACCGGGCGATGACGCACGACGGGCGTGACGTCGCGGTCAAGGTCCTGCGTCCCGGCATCGAGCAGCGCATCGCCGTCGATCTCGACCTGCTCCAGCCGTTGCTAGAACTGATCGTGCGCCAGACCGGTGACCAGGCCGCCGGATCGCTGTTGCAGATGTTCGAGGGTTTCCGCCTGCAGCTCGGTGAGGAGCTCGACCTGCGCAACGAAGCCCGCGCCATGGAGCACTACCGGGGACTGCTGGAGCTCGTGGAACTGCCTCTCGTCACAGTGCCCGAGCCGATCATGGCGCTGTCGTCGGGTCGTGTGCTGACGATGGAGTTCCTCGACGGCGTCCCAGTCGACGATCTCGCCGCGATCGGCCGGTACGGGTACGACCCGAAGCCGGTCGTCCAACAGGTGGTCCAGGGGTTTCTGCTCACCGCCATCCGGTGGGGCAACTTCCACGGCGACGTCCACGCCGGCAACCTGCTCATGCTGCGCGACGGCCGCATCGGTGTCATCGACTGGGGCATCGTCGGTCGTCTCGATCCTGAGACGCACCGGTTCTTCCGGCGACTGATCCAAGCCGCGCTCGGTGACCACACGGCCTGGGCCGACATCGCCACCCACATCCAGAAGGTCTACGGGCCGGTCATCCAGGAGGGGCTCGGCCTCGATGACGAGCAGTTCGTCGGGTTCGTGCAGTCGATGATGGAGCCTGTCCTGACCCGACCGTTCGGGGAGGTGAGCCTGGCTGACCTGATGAACGCGCCCCAGGATCAGGTGCGAAAGGTGCGGGGCATCGAGGCCCACGACCGTTCGCTCACCACGATCCTGCGGCGCTTCCGGGAGCAGCGGAAGCTGCGAGGCATGTTGGAGGCCCACGGCGGGACCGGCACTGAGTTCGACCGGGGTACGTTCCTGCTCACCAAGCAGCTCATGTACTTCGAGCGCTACGGGAAGATGTTTCTCTCGGACGTGTCGTTGTTCCACGACCGGGAGTTCTTCGAGAAGTTGTTGGCCGAATGAGGGCGAACGGGCTCCGCTCGCGCTAGCGGTGCCCCGCCGTCGTGGTGCCTTCCCGGTCCCGTGCGATCCGCTGGGCCAGGGTGAGCGAGCGCCAGTGCACGGCGGTCAGCAGCACGGGCGGGATCCCGATCACGAACGTCGAGCCGGCCAACGCGTCGGCGAGTTGCACGACGGCGGGGTCCGAGCTCGTGCGGGCCACGACGAACGCGGTCACGGTCATGAACAGCACCTGTCCGAGGTAGCTGCCGATCGCCGGGAGACGCGGATGGTCCCGCAGCCGGGTGACCGGTTCGTCGCGCTCGTCGCGAGCGAGGAAGGTCAAGACGCCGACGAGGACGGCGGCGGTGCCGGTGAAGCCCACCTGGCTTCCGAGCGGCAGCCCGAACCAGAAGCCGGGACCGTCGTAACGGAAGAGCTCGCCGAGGAAGAAGTGGGCGCCGAGGCGGCTGACCGGGTCGACGACCCACAACGCCCAGGTGGCGAGCATCACCGCGACGGCGTACTCCAGCACCGGCATCGCTGACCGGGTGCGGTAGGGGCCGGCGACGACAAGCCGGGCGGTGGCGAACGCGAAGTAGGCCATGAAGGTGTAGCTGAGCGACACCATGAGGGGCACGTCACCGACGAAGAGCTCGTGGCCCCGCAGATCGTCGTTGAACGAATAGGAGGTGTAGGGGATGCCGAGGTGGACCGAGCCGTTCTCGGCCACGACCCCCACGACAACGGCGATCACGGCGTAGATGCCGGTGCGGCGCCAGCCGAGGTGGCGCACCGCGAGGACCACGAACGTCACCCCGAACGCGGTGACGTACCAACGCCCGGCCACGGTGCCGATCAGCTCCTCGAGCACCATCCCAGGCTACGCCGATCTGACACGCGTGTCAGTTTTTGGGGTGATCGGGAGCCGGGGGTGACGTTGCGAGCGCTGCGGAGGCTCCGACTGCCCAGAACCCCTGCGGCGAAGAGCGTGCCCAGATCCGTCCCCGACCTCCACTCGCTGAGGCGGGGGTGGAGGTGGCCGGGAACGATGTCGGTTGCCCTCGTCGAGTCCCTCGCGAAAACCAGGAGATCCGAAGGCTTCACGGCGCTGAGAACGACCGGAGAGTGGGAGGCACAGAGAACCTGGCAGTCGTAGACGTGCGACAGTGCTTGGATCACTGTCTCGGTGGCCACCGGATGGAGGCCGTTCTCGGGTTCCTCGATCTGGTAGATCGAGTCCTTGACGCCAAGGAAGGCGATGAGGGTGAGGGCGAGCAGCCGTAGGGTTCCATCGGAAACGACCCAGGACGGGGCGCGCAGGTCGTTCTCATACTCGAGTACCAGGTAACTGTGCAGATCTTCTGGTCGCTGTTGGACTTGGATTTCGCGAATCTCCGGTAGAGCCGTACGGACATGAGCGATCCACTGCTCATAGCGCTGCGGGGCGCTCTCGCGGAGGTGGCGGACAACCCATGGCAGGTTCGATCCGTCAGGAAGGAAGTGGGTGGGAGATCCGGGCGGGCTTGCGCGCCGCATCTCCTCCGCAGCGAGGACGACGCGTTTGGGTGCCTTCCAGGAACACGCGACGAACCCAGATCGCGATCGGGAACTTGGTCTCGTCTTCGGGCAGGTTGGCCAGCGCTGATCGGTTTGGTCCGAGCCTGAACTGGTTGTTCCAGTTGCTGCTCTCTCCCTTGAAGTGGTCGTTCCCGGATGGAGTCTTCTTCACTACGGTGCGCCAGCCTTTGTACTGGCGTTCCTGAAGCGTCGTAGGGACCGAGACTGTGCGCGGAAAGGACTTCGGCTCCTTGGGCTCGGGCATGGGTCGCTCGGGAACAAGGTAGAGGGTCTCGTGGCTCAGGGAGAGCGACTCGGCCTCGGCGCCGACATCGATCCCGATCTCATACCGAGCGTGTGCATACCGCCCTTCGTTCGGAAGTTCCTCGGGGATGCGGAGCTCGACAGCGAGCTCGATGGTCTGCGATCCACGCCACGCGATGTCGCGAGGGTTGCTCGCGCGGGGCGGAACGCCCCGTGCGGTGTCGCCGATCAGCGCGTGCAGCGGTCCAGCCCGGAGTACATCCCCGAGCAGGGCGATCACGTCGAGGAAGAAGGACGTTCCTGCACCGTTGGGACCGACGATGACGTGGAACTCTCGAACGGGCTGGTCGACGTAGGCAACGACCGGAAGTTGAGCGCCTGGATCCGGGTGAGCACGAGCCCAGCCTCGCACAAGGCGATCGAGGCACCCGGGCACCTCGCCGACCGAGCGCCGCGCGCCTGGAGGCTCCGGCTGCCCCGGGCTGCATGCCGGGGTGTGCCGCGGTCTGTGACCGCGTCAGCGAGGTTCGCGCCACATGAGCCACAGCGTCGGCCCCCGGGGGATCGTGACCTCCTCGGTGACGGTGAACCCGAACCGCTCGTAGTAGCCGACGTTCGCCAGCTTCGACGATTCGAGGAACGCCGCGGTGCCCTCGCGGTCGCACCGGTCGGTGACCGCTCGGATGAGCGCCCCGCCGACGCCCAAGCCTTGCCGGCTCGGGTCGGTGCCGAGGAGTGCCAGATACCAGTGCGGACTGCTCGGGTGGCGCTGGTCGACCGCGTCGATCAGGTTCTTGCCTCGGGCTAGGTTCCGGCCGAGCGCCCGCATCATCGGGATGGCGGAGCGGGCCGTGTCGCGCGGGGTCGTCTTCCACCGGCCCGGCTCGGCCCACAGCCCGACCCCGCTGAGATCGGCGGTGGTGAGGCTCGGGCCCTTGGGCCGGTACATCCGGATCACGCTGCGGTAGAAGTGCCGAAGGCGGCGATAGCGGGACCGCTCGTCGGGCAGCAGGTAGGCCATGACCGGGTCATCCCAGAAGGCTCGGGCCAGCACGTCGGTGAGGACCGCGTCGTGGGCTGGCTCTGCCGGGACGATGGCGGTCGCCGCGCCTGCGGGCCGCCGCCGGGGTGGGGCATTCATGGGTGGCGGTCCCGGTACATCGACGTGTTGAGCTTGGCGTACAGGCCCTTGGTCTGCTGGTAGAGCCCGACGAAGGTCTCGAACAACCGGTCGTAGGTCCGGCGGTTGTCGGGGTTCGGTTGGTACGTCTCGGTGATCTTGATCTTCTCGGGGAGGTCGTCCCATCGGAGGTGGCCCAGGGCGACCGCGGCCGCGAACCCCGCGCCGCGAACGTTGGCGAGCACCGGATCGGCGACCTGGCGGATCGGGCGGTCGAGGATGTCAGCGAGGATCTGGCACCACAGTGCCGAGCTCGCGCCGCCGCCGATGAAGTTGATGTGCTCGAACCCGTCCGGGCGTTGCTTGCGCACGAACTTCTCGGCGGCTTCCATCATCCAGCGGGTGTTGAGCCCCACGCCCTCCATCACGCTACGGACCAGCGCGGCCCGGTTCGAGGTGAGCGACAGGTTGAACCAGCCGCCCCGGATGAAGTGGTTGTCGACCGGGGTGCGCTCGCCGTTCAACCACGGTGTGAAGATGACCCCCTCCGATCCCGGCGCCACCTTGGCTGCCATGCCGTTGAGCCGATCGAAGATGTCGGTGGGCACGCCTTCGCCCCCGGACAGCTCGTCGTCGGGATACAAGATGTTGTCGATCAGCCAGGTGAGCGCTTTGCCCGCGACGTCCTGTTCGGTGGCGACCCAGTAGCGGTTCGGGATGCCCGAGGCCAGCGAGGTGCAGTTCGTGGTGAGGTCGGTCTTCTTGAACGGGACGTGGCAGCTCAACCAGCTCGACGTCCCGATGTAGACGTGGGCCTCGAAGTCCCGGACCGCGCCCGATCCGATCCCGGCGGCCGAGGTGTCACACATCCCCATGACCACCTGGACGTCGGGACTGATGCCGAGATCGCGGGCGATCTCAGGGAGGACGGGGCCGAGGATCGCGTTGGTGGGTAC
>FWPU01009576.1_pt1 | contig 15154 bp, 15 predicted proteins | sample 2228361 | NCBI WGS metagenome assembly FWPU01 (sample SAMEA103939777, study PRJEB20133) | metagenome
TGATCAGGAAATTCGGGGTCAGTCCTTCATCCTATGGCTTCTGGCGGACCCTTGGTGCGCACTACCCCCGGGACACCCACCCCCGGGCACGACAGAGCGTGCCCCTCCAAGGAAAGCAACGAATCCCTGGAGGGACGCGCTCCGTCGCGTCCGTTTTCTTTTCTCCCTGCGAGAATGGCCCCGCGCAACCCGTAAAATGAAGGGCTGACCCTTGGGCAGGTGACTCTGGGCTGCGGAATGGAAATTTCGTCCCCATTCTGGTATAAGGCTGTTCCTTTGCTGCCAGGCAGAAACGGCAGCGACGCGTGCGCCAGAGATGCGGCTCCACATCATTCAGCCCACCCATTTTGCCTATCCCTTTGAGCGCAGGCTGTACAAGACCCGCAAGCGCAGGGTCGTGCCCCTTACCCTGCCCTATCTGGCCGCCCTGGCCCCGGCAGGCGTCAAGGTCGTGCTGACGGACGAGCAGGTCCAGCCCTGGGATCCAGAGCTTCCCTGTGACTGCGTGTTTCTGACGGTCTCGATCCTCAACTCCCTGCGGGCGTACGAAATCGCCGATTGCTACCGGAAGAAAGGCGTTCCGGTCGTCATGGGAGGGCCCCATTGCACGTTCTACGGCGAGGAGTGCCTCGAGCATGCCGACGCGATCGCGATCGGAGAAGGGGAAAGAGTGTAGCGGGCCATTGTGGAGGACGCGGCCTCGAAAAGGCTCAAGAGGATCTACCAAGCGGATAAGCTTCATACCCTCCGGGATCTTCCGATGCCGCGCTACGAGCTGCTGGACCCGCGGACCCTCGCCCGATACAGGACCTACGCGGTCCAGACGAGCCGCGGCTGTCCGTACCGATGCTCTTTCTGCGCCGAGCGCTACTACCTGGGGGAGCGCTACCGGCTCAGGCCGGTCGAGGAGGTCGTGGAGGAAATCCGGCGCACCCGCTGCCGCAGCATTTTCTTCGCTGACAGCACCTTCGCCGGGAATCGGGCTCGAACGCTCAGTCTTCTGGAAGCGCTCATCCCCCTGAAGATCCGCTGGTCCGCCCTGTGGAACGCGGACCGGGTGCTCGACAGGGAACTTATCTCTCTGGCAGCCAAGAGCGGCGCTCTGCACCTCAACATGGGCGTCGAGAGCATCCGGGCCGACACCCTCCGGCAGATGAACAAGCGAACCACCCCGGTGGAGCGCCTGGGGGAAATCATCGCGACGCTGCGCAGACTGGATATCAGTTTCTCCTTCAATCTGATCTTCGGTTGGGACACGGACCGCATCGAGGATTTCAACGCGACTCTGGATTTTCTGGAAAGAAACAGGGTCCCCGTGGCCTTTTTCAACGTCTTTTCGCCTCACCGGGGAACCGAGATCTACGAGAAGTACCGCGCGGCCGGAAGGCTCAGGGACGAGGCCAACATGGGCCGGTGGCCTGGAATCATCGCGGAGGTCCACCCCGCGAACTTTTCGGCCGAGGAGCTCGAAAAGAATGTGATCGACCTGTACAGGCGCTTCTATTCCTTCCGCAGCATGCTGCGGCGGCTTCCCGTGCCGAAGTCGAGAGCGGCCCTGGCCTCGTGGTTCATGAATCTCGGCCAGCGCAAGATGATTCCCCGCCGAAACCGCAGAGCCAATTTCGACGGGTTGTGAACCTCGGGCATCGGGTGCCGGGCGGCAGGAAAGAGGCACGCACGGGCGCCAGGCGGCAGGATACGGAAACAGAACAGAACCTTCTGCCCGCATTGACTTTGCCCAAGGGATCAACCTACCCTATCCAGCAGAGCTTCGGCCATGATCTGCCTGGGCTCGCCCGGGTCTGAGAGCTTCGTTCTGATTTCCGCGAGCGGTCTCAAGGCGAAACACGAACCCTGGCGCAGGATGGACGTCCGTATGCAATCAGGCATCCTTGGCCGATTCGGCAAAGCGGATCCATGACAAAGCCTCCTTCCGGCATCTCTCCGGCAAAACCCGCGCCTGCGCCGGCCCAGGAGAAGCAGGAGCCCACGGTCCTCGAATACGAGGAAGTGGTGAACGCTCCCCTGTGGATCCGCATCCTCGTCTACGGCGTCTTCCTCTTCCTCATCGGGTTTCTCGTCCTGTATCCTCTGTTCGACGAGCTCGCCAACGAAACCCTGAACCTCTCCCTAGCGGCCGTGTTCCTGGTGATCCTGTTCATGGTTCGACTCTTTCTCTCCCTGCGGATCAGCGTGTTCTCCACAGGCATCCAGTTCGGCTACTCCCTGCTCCACAAGCGCTTCAAGTACTCGGACGTCCTCGATTGCAGGCCCTACCGCTACGACCTGTCGGACTACCTGGGCTGGGGGATCCGCAAAGGGGCGGACGGGTCCGTCCTGTACAACGTGCCGGGAGACCGGGGCCTGGCGGTGCGCCTGACGGTGCGGGAGGACGACGAACGGAAGGTTTACGCTTTCAGCGCGAGACGGCCCGAGGTGATCTCCAAGCGCGTCTCGCGCCACCTGAGGCCCGTCCTCTCCTGAAAGCCGTCGTCGAAGGAGAGGCTTCCTTCGGGCCCGCGGCCGCGAAAGAGCGCGGCGGGCGATGCATTCCCGCGCGTCCGCCTCCTCCGCGGAGTTGGCCGAGCCTCACTGGAGCGTTCCCGGGTCTTCCTCGGACTCGCGAATGAGCCGCTGCAGCATCGACTCCTTGTCTCCGCGCCGGATGAACTCCTCGATCTCGACTTCCTTCTGGAGGGCTTGCTCTCGCAGGTCGGACAGATCCATCGGGATTCCCCAGAGCTGCGCGTACTTCTCCAGAATCGCAAGGCTGGATTTCGGGTTGTCGGTCCCCACCATGTAATAGGGAAGTTCCCCGAGCAGGCAGATCCCCTCGAAGCCCATCTGCTTGGCCACCCCGAGCAGAAGGCCATTCAGCCCCCGGATGTGTCCTTCGGGCAGCAGCTCGACGCCTGCCTGCCTCAGTTCGGAAAGAAGCTCCCGGTGCGTCGCGACACCCCACACGCGGGGCGTATCCATGTGGGAAATCGACGTGGCGAGAGCGGCTGCTGTGTAGATTCTTCGAACGCCGAAGCGGTTCGCCACCTCGAGCACCAGCCGGGCCAGGCGATACCCCATGGGATGAACCGGCTGATTGGCGGCCAGAAACAGAAGAAGATCTCCCCGTCCGCTCGGGCTCTTGCCCGCAAAAAAAGTGTACTCGGGCAGCTCGAGGGGCAGAACCACATGGTTTCGGACGATGATTCCTTCGGCAAAACCGAATTCCGAGGCCTCGAGAGAGCCGATCGGCTCCATGTCGAGCATTTCGACCAGCTTGCGAGCCGCCAGAAAAGCCACGCTGCCCATGCCGGGCCATGCAGCGAAAAGCACGGGCAATCTGAGCTCCGGGACGCGCTCGAGCCTGATTGCAGAATGATCGTCCATGGGGAATCCTTCTAACCTGCGCTGCCCCTATCCCTTAGGATTCCATCCGCAGCGCCTGGGTTCCCTCAGTCCCTCTCAGGCTCCTCCAGCTCTTCCCGAAGGGGCCGCTCCATGAGGGTGCGAGCCGCCTCGGCCACCGACCCTCCTTCGTGGAGGACCCTGGCCACTTCCTCGGAAATGGGCATCGAGACGCCGAGCCTTCGAGAAAGATCCCGGACCGAATGGGCGGTCTCCACTCCCTCGGCGACCATGGGCGTGGACCCGAGCACTTCCGCCAGGGGCTTGCCCTGTCCCAGAGCAAACCCCACCCTCCGGTTCCGGCTCAAAGAGCCCGTGCAGGTCAGCACGAGGTCCCCGATGCCGGCATGGCCGCTCAGCGTGAGCGGATTTGCCCCCTTGGCCACGGCCAGCCTCGTGATCTCGGCCAGTCCCCGGGTGATCAGGCTCGCCTGGGCGCTCAGTCCGAATCCCATCCCGTCGCAGGCGCCCACCGCTATGGCGATGACGTTCTTCACCGCGCCGCCCACCTGAACGCCCACCACGTCCGGGGAGGTGTAAATCCTGAAGGAAGGGCCGCCCAGCATGCTCTGGACAGCGGTCCGGACCTGGCGGCTCTGGCCGGCCACCGTGACGTTGGCAGGCTTGCCGACAGCCACCTCGCCGGCGAAACTCGGGCCCGAAAGGAACGTCAGATACGGGTGGTATTTGCCCGGCAGCTCTCCCTGGAGAACCTCGGACATGAGTTCGAGGCTGCCCTTTTCGATTCCCTTGCTGCAGCAGACGATGGGGACCCCGGCGGGCAGAAGATAGCGGATGCGGAGCACCACGGACCGGAGAAACTGGGAAGGAATCACGAGCAACACGATTTCGGCGCCTCGAAGCGCCTCTTGTTCGTCCAGCGTGGCCTGAATGCGGTCCGAAAGCCGCACACCCGGAAGAAACAGGGGATTCTCGTGGCCGCGATTGACCGATTCGGCGACTTCCGGCTCCCGGACCCACTGGGCCACATCGTACCCCCTGGAGGCACAGAGCTGGGCCAGAGCCGTGCCCCACCCGCCACTGCCGAAGACGCATGCTTTTTTCATCATCTCAATCGAAACCGCTCAATCGAGTTCAGCCCCCAGGGAGGTCATCACGAGCTGGCCGTGCTTTACGCCCTTCACCCCGATGATGTGATCCGCCAGGGAGCGAATGACGGCCGGAAGCCCTTTGAGCACCATCACCTCCAGGCAGTTGTGCGCATCCAGGTGCACGTGCATCGTGGAGATGACGTGGCCGAAATGCTCGTGCTGGAAATCGTCCAGGCGGTCGGCCAGCTCCCGCACACGGTGGTCATAAAGGATCGTCAAGGTGGCGAGAGTCTCCTTGTCCCCCCTCTCCCACTCCGCCTCGACGAGCCGGTTGCGGATGAGATCCCGTATGGCCTCGGAGCGGTTTACGTACCCTTTCTCCGCGATCAGGGCGTCGAACTTCCTGAGCAGGGGCGCGCTGATCGAAACGCCGAAACGCACCAGTTCTTCCAAGGCATCTTCCTCCCGCAACCTCCCGCAAGACAGCCGCGGCCGCCTTTCTCGCGTCCCCCTGCGGGCCGTTTTACCATGGAAAGGGCAGAGGTCTTATATCATGCGCTCCTTGCCCATGGCAACGGGGAAAAAGGCGCAACGGCCCGCGAAAGATTGCCCGCGAAATATTGCTTGCAACTGCCCTCCAAATGTACTAAACAGAGACCCCGGAGGGCGGGTCACGGGCGAAACCGCTGGAACCGAGAATTCACCCCAGGAAAAGAGGAGGAGGAACGGCATGGCAGAGAGACCCAAACCACCGGCAGACATCACCCCGGACGATTTTTACCTCAAGTGGCTCCCCGAGCAGGCGGCGGCTGCGCCGGACCAGGCGGCCAAGCTCAAAGGGATCAACGCGGTCATCCAGATCGTGCTGACCGGAGAAGGCGGCGGAGAGTATTACATGACGATCGAGGACGGCAAGTTTTCGACCGCCAAGGGCAAGGCGCCTTCTCCGAAGCTGACGATCACCCAGGCGGTCCCGGACTGGCGGGCAATCAACGCCGGCACCCTCAACCCGCAGATGGCGTTCATGTCCGGCAAGCTCAAGATCAGCGGCGACATGAGTCTGGCCATGAAGCTCGGATCCATCATGGGAGGGTGACGAGCTTTCGGGCAAGGTCAGGAATTCTGAAGGGCAGCGCACAAGGGCCTTCCGGCTGAAGGCCCTTGTGCATTTTTTTCGGGGGAGAACCCATGCCGGCCATGGAAAAGCTCACGGATCTCCTGAGGGAGCGGCGCAGGCTCAGCCCGGACAAGACGGCCTATCTCGTCCGCCGGGACAGCCGGTGGTGCCCCCTGACCTGGTCCGACGCGGACGACAGAGTCGAGCGGATCGCGGCGGGCCTGACAGCCTCAGGCCTGGGGCCGGGGCAGTCCGTTTCGATTCTCGGCCGGACCTGCCTGGAATGGGCCCTGTGCGACCTCGCAGCCCTGCGTGCCGGTGCCGTGAGCGTGGGGATCTACCAGACCCTGACAGGGGAGCAGGCCTCTTACATTCTCAGGGATTCGGAGTCGACCTGGCTCTTCGTGGAGAACCCCAAACACCTTGAGAGGATCGCTCCCTTCTTTGGTGAGGTCCCTTCCCTTCAGTCTGTCGTGCTCTGGGAGGGACAGGCCCCTTCGGGCCTGCCGGCCCTGAGCCTGGCCGAGATCGAAGAGCGGGGCCGCCAGGCCCTGCTTCGGACGCCGCGCATGACCCTGGAGCGCGAGGCCGCGATCCGGCCCGGAGACACGGCCATCGTCATTTACACGTCCGGCACGACCGGCCCGCCCAAGGGCGCGATGCTCACCCATGCAAACGTCCTGGCCCAGCTCAGGATGATGGATTTCATGGGGGGGATAGAAGAAGACGATATCATGGTGTTCTTCCTTCCCCTTTCCCATGTGGGAGAACGGATCCCGGGACACTTCAACCGGATCTACCGAGGCATCCCCGCGGCCTTTGTCGAGGACATGAACCGCATCCTGGACGACATCCGGGAGATCCGGCCGACCCTGTTCGGAAGCGTCCCCCGGATCTTCGAAAAGGCATACGCGAGAATCCTCTCCGAAGCGGACCGAAAAGGCCCTCTGGCCCGGGCAACGCTCCGCTGGGCCCAGGAGGTCGGCCGCAGGCGCTGGCGCCTGAAGCAGAAAGGCCGAGCCGTTCCTCTTTCGGTGGACCTGCAGTGGGCCCTGGCAGACCGGCTGGTCTTCCGGAAGATCCGGGAGATCTTCGGAGGCCGGGTGCGCTTTTTCCTTTCGTCCTCCGCGCCGATCTCGGTCGAGATTCTGGAGTTTTTCCATGCCGCAGGCATGCCGGTCCTTGAAGGGTACGGCCAGACCGAGGTGAGCTGCTTCTGCACCATGAACCGTCCGGACGACTACCGCCTGGGGTCGGTGGGAAAGGCTCTGCCGGGAGTCGAGCTTCGGATTGCCGAGGACGGCGAAGTCCTGGTCCGGGGGCCCATCGTGTTCCAGGGGTACCGGAACCAACCCCGGCTTACCGCGGACACGCTGGAGGCGGACGGCTGGATCCACCCGGGCGACCTCGGCCGGCTGGACGAGGATGGATTCCTTTATATCACCGGCCGCAAGAAAGACATCATCATCACCTCGGGCGGCAAGAACATCACGCCGTCCAACATCGAAAATCTGCTTCTGCAGCATCCCTTGATCGAACAGGCCCTGGTCCACGGAGACCGGAGAAACTATCTGGTCGCCCTTCTGGCTTTGAGCCCCGATGCTCTGAAGGATTGGGCCCAAAAATCCGGGCTGGGAGATCTCCCATATGAGGAACTGCTGAAACAGCCTGCCCTCCTTGCGGAGGTCCAGAAGATCGTCGACGAGGTGAACACGCGCCTGGCCCGGTTCGAAACCGTGAAGAAATTCGCCCTGCTGCCCCGCCTCCTGGCGGTGGACAAAGCCGAACTCACGCCGACCTTGAAGATCCGCAGGCGGGTGGTGGAGGAGCATTTCCGGGATATCCTCGACTCGCTCTACGACGAAAAACTCCCCTGACGGCCCGGGTTGTGCAGTCGAAGAGACCGCACGCCCGAGGACCGTACCCCACGAGGCAGAGAACCAAGAGGCAGAGAACCGGTCCCTTGACTTCGCCGGGTCTTTTCGTTTAGGAACGGACGGCCTGAAACCCTTGCATGCTCCCGGCAAAAGGAAAGGAGGTGAAACCGCAAAGCAGAGGCATTCGGACCCGCTCGTTTCTCAGAGATGGCCATGGGCGTTCAAGACAGAACCCCGCAAACCTGATTCCACCCGCTATGAGAGAGAGGAGAAACCCGATGAAAAAGATCCGAATCGCAGGGGCCCTCGCTGTCGCGCTGTGCCTGGCTCTCGCATCGATTGCGGCCGCGCAGGAGACCGAGGGCGGCGTCAGCGGCAAGACCCGCATCGGCCTTCAGGCTTCCACGAACTTCGAAGACATGCTGGTGGGCCTGAAGATCCAGATGCGCAACTGGGCCATCACGCCCAAGGCCGGCTTCATGGTCCAGTCCTTCAAGGACGACGTGGACACGGCCTTCGCCTTCAGCTTCGGCTGCGGATTCGATTACTACCTGCCCAAGTGGCGCGAGGGCAGGCTCAGGCCCTTCATCGGCGACGACGTGCTGTTCAATATCTACAAGCAGGAAGAGACCGATTTCTGGTTCATTGACGACCTTCACGTGGGCGCCGAGTACTGGCTGAGCGACTCTTTCAGCGTCGGCGGCAGCGTGGGCCTCCAGTTCGCCTTCGGGGAATCCCATTTCACGCCCAACACGTTCGGCTTCCTGGGCAACGCGGAATCCAACTTCTCCTTCGGCATGGGCGGCATGCTCCGGATGACGTACTACTTCTGACCGCAGCCCGTCTCCCCCGAGGACTTGGCCGCGGGCGAGGCAACGGCCTTTCCCGCGGCCTTTTCGCCTCCAGCCCCCTGGCCCTGCCGCTTTTTGCGGTAGCTCCTGCCTCTCTTGTCCCGCAGGTCGTAGACCGCGTGCCGCAGGAGCACGACCGATACATCCCGCTTCATGCCGAGCTGGATCTCGTACTTCGAGAACCCCCGAATGATCCCCCGCAGCACCTCGCCTTCGAGCATCGTGAAGAAAAGCACTTCCCGGCTGTTCATGAAATCGAACAGGACCCGGTCTTCGATCGGATGGCGGTACTTGGGCAGAAAATGGGGGCCTTCCTTGCGCGCGGCCACCGCTTCGTTTCGCTTGAGCTGTCGCTCGAGCTCTTCGGCGACACCAGCCGGGCAGGCGAACTTGACACGGACCTTGTGGATTCTCTGCTCGACCCCCTGCGGATCCGCCACGTCGCACTCGAACTTCTCGTTCCGGACGATCGTTCCCGTGAGCTTCTTCTGGTCGTGAAGAAAAAAGCACCAGGCCGCTCCGGAGCCGCATTGCTTCTCAAAGATCGAATCGCTTCGGTGCTCTTTCCAGTACGTCTCCAGGGCATCGGACACCGCCTGCCCCGGCGGTGCCTGCGGCTTGGATCCGGTCCTTTTCATGGCCCTTGCCCCCCTCGGGTTCTGCCTGCCCTATTCAACAAGATTCCCCGCCGGCTGACAAGGTTTTTTCATGCCCGATCCTTTTCGCCCAGGCTCTTTGCAAGATCCCCGACCCTCTGCTACACTTCGTGCCGCAAGTCGAGCGCAAGAGGGGAAAAGATATATGTTTTCCAGCCAGGCCCTCAAGATCGACCCGGAAGAGACCCTTCGGGCCATCACCGAGGCCGTGCGGAGAATCGTCAGGGAAGAGCTCAGGAAAAAGGGCGCTGTGGTGGCCATGAGCGGGGGCGTGGACAGTTCCGTGGTGGCGGCCCTTTGCTCGGCAGCCCTGGGCCCGGAAAACGTGCTCGGCCTCTTCCTGCCCGAGCGGGACTCCTCGCCGTCGAGCCTCGAAAGGGCCTCCAAGCTCGCCCGGCAGCTCGGCATCCAGACCGTGAAAGAGGACATCAGCCCGGTCCTGGAGGCCCTGGGCTGCTACGACAGAAGAGACGCCGCCATCCGCACAGTCTTCCCGGAATACGACCGCTCCTGGAAGCAAAAGATCGTCCTGCGGCCTGACTTTCTGGAGAAGGATGCGCTCAACGTCTTCTACCTCGTGGTGGAGTCGCCCGAGGGCGAACAAAAACAGAAGCGACTCCCCCTCAAGGCCTATCTGGAGATCGTCGCTGCCACCAACATGAAGCAGCGCACCCGCAAGCACCTCGAGTATTACCATGCCGACCGTCTGAACTACGCCGTGAGCGGAACGCCCAATCGTCTGGAGTACGACCAGGGGTTCTTCGTCAAGCTCGGGGACGGCGCAGCGGATCTCAAGCCCATCGCCCATCTGTACAAGAGCCAGGTGTACCAACTCGCCCGCCACCTGCGCCTCCCCGAGGAAATCTGCAGTGCCGTCCCGTCCACGGACACCTACAGCCTCGAGCAAACACAGGAGGAATTCTATTTCCGCCTCCCTTACGACAAGATGGACCTGGCCCTTTACGCTCTCAACCACGGCGTGCCGGCCGAGGAGGCGGCCGACGCACTTGGTCTGACCCCGGAGCAGGTCGCGCGCGTCTTCCGGGACATCGAGCAAAAAAGGTCCACAACCCGCTATCTCCATCTCCCGCCCCTGCTGGTGGAGGAGGTTCCGGAGATCCACAGGAAATGACGAACTCTGCCGGCCCGGACCCGAAAGGAATCGGCGGGCAAGCCCCGGCCGCCCTTCCATCCCCGGGAACGCCCCTTCTCACCATCGTGGTGCCGGTCAAGGACGAGGAGGAGAATGTGCGGCCCCTGGCCCGGGAGATCACCGCCGCCATGGATGCCACCCCCTGGACCTGGGAGTGCCTCTGGATCGACGACGGCAGCGCGGACCGCACGCTCGAACATCTCAGGGATCTGCACAGTCTGGACCCGCGCCACAAGTATCTTTCCTTCGAGCGGAACCACGGCCAGACCTCGGCCATGCTCGCCGGCTTCCGGGCCGCCTCCGGCTCTCTCATCGCCACCCTCGACGGCGACGGCCAGAACGATCCGGCCGACCTGCCGGGCCTGATCCGCAGGCTCCTCACCGGCGAGGCGGACATGGTGAACGGCGTGCGGGTGAAGCGCAGAGACAACTGGATCCGGAAAGTTTCGTCGCGGATCGCCAACGGGTTCCGCAACTGGCTGACCCGCGAGAAGGTTTCGGACGTGGGCTGCTCGCTCCGGGTGTTCCGAAAAGAGTGCGTCCGCTATCTGCCCCCGTTCGAGGGCATGCACCGGTTCCTGCCCACCCTGGTGGGCATGAACGGCTGGCGGCTCGTGGAAGTCCCGGTGAGCCACAGGCCCAGAGAGCGCGGCACCCCGAAATACGGGGTCTGGAATCGTCTCTGGAGAGGCCTTCTCGACGCGCTGGCGGTCCGGTGGATGCAGTGGAGATGGATCCGGTACCAGTTCAAGGAATCGTCCGTTCCCGGCACGGAGGAAGCCCCGCCATGTCCGCCACCCTCTGGTTGATCCTCGGTTGCCTCGGCCAGGCCCTGTTTTTTTCTCGCTTCCTGGTCCAGTGGGTCGCAAGCGAACGGGCCGGCCGGAGCGTGGTGCCGGTCTCTTTCTGGTTCCTGAGCCTCGCGGGCGGGCTGATCCTGCTGGCCTACTCGATCTGGAGAAAGGACCCGGTCTTCATTCTGGGTCAGTCCTGCGGGGCTCTCATCTACACGCGCAATCTCATGCTCATCCGGAAGGAGAAAGGTCCCCGGCCCGAGTCGCCCGGGTGAAGGGGAAACGGAAGGACGCCTCGCCAAAATCATTGTAAAGCATTGCCTTTACCCTAAAAATTCATCCATTTCTTTCATTTCTTGTTGACTTCTCCCTTCGCTCCGTTATAAGGTTCGACAAAAGAATTCCGCGGCCGGTCACAGGCCAGGGGTCTCTTCTGCCCGGATTCCACAAGGCGGAACTTCCATGGCCCAGAGCCAGGACGACGAAATCCAGCTCGAACGCGAGATGGGAGGAGCCGACAGCCTGCCCACTCTCCCCTTTGTGGCTCTCGAGGGCATGAAAAGGGCCCTGCGACCCGGGGGAACCGTTCACGAACTAGCCCAGATCATCGAACTCGACCCGTCGCTCACCGCGCGGGTTCTCAGAGTCGCAAACACCTTCTACTACAGCCGCGACGGAAGGATCACCTCCCTTCAGGAGGCCCTTTCGTCCCTGCAGTTCCCGGTGCTGCGGAGCATTGTCCTGAGCGTGTCTGTGCTCGAGCTGTTCTCGGACCAGAGGGAGGACTATGGCCTGGATCTCGGCGAACTCTGGATGCACAGCCTCGGCGCAGCGGTCTGGGCGCGGGAACTGGCTCCTCTGGTCCAGCCTCCCCTGGACCCGGAGGAAGCCTTTATTTCCGGCCTGCTCCACGACATCGGCAAGGTGATCCTCTGCAGCCGTCTCAGAGGACGGTACCGTCAGGCCCTGCAGGACGCCAGGCAGAAAGGCCAGAGATTGTACGAGGCCGAACGCGCGGCTTTCGGCTTCGACCACGCGGAGGTCAGCAGGCGGGTCCTCGAGCAATGGAAGATTCCCGCTCTCTATAGAAACGTGGTCGCCACCCACCATCATCCTGTTCCTGTCCTTCTGCCCGACCCTGTCGAGCTGGCTCTGTGCAGGGTGGTTCGCCTGGCGGACCAGTTGTGCTACGCCTATCGGACCGGAAAAGGCGGGGATCCGAACCCTCCTCCTTCACCGGGTCCGTTCCTGGCTGAGCTGGGCCTGTCTAGCAAGCAGATAGAAAGCCTGAGGGCCCAGACACACCGCCACGTCCGCGAACTGGCCGACCGGCTGGACTGGGGCCCGATTCCCCTGGCCTCGTACTTCCCGACCCTGCGCGATGCCAACCGGGCCCTGCGGGATATCCAGGAAGAGCAGGAAAAGCGGGTTCGGACCCTCCTGGAGCGGGAGAGGGAACTGGCCGGGATCAACGCTCTGGGCCAGGGACTCCAGGCGAGCCGGTCCCTGGAACAGGCCGCACGCGCCGCGGCCGAGACTCTCTTGGAAGCCTTCGGCTTCGAGCGAGTCACCTGCGGCCTGTATCTCAGCGGGCACTGGGAGCTTGCCGCCACAGCCTGGAGGGACGCCGGGGCGGCGAGGTGCGACGTGAACCTTGCGGAAAGAAGCCGCAAGGCCCCTGAGGCGGACCCAGACCCGGGGCAAAGTCCGGTTCTTTTTGTGGATCTGGTCGGCCAGGAAGGGCCCCTCGGATACCTTTGGGTGAGACCGGACCACGGCCGGATCCTGCCGGTGGAAAAGCTCGGCCTGCTGCTGGCTTCCTGCGCCAAGCTCATATCGGAGGCTGTCGAAGCCCTTCATTTCCACCAGAGGGCCCGGCATCTCGCCGAGACGCTCAGGCGGTCGGTTTCCCAGATCGACGAGCAGCGGGCCCGGGCGGAGTTCGAGGCGGGCGAAAAGGGCGCGATCCTGGCTGTGCTGCCCGTGGGGGTCGTGCTGATGGACGCCCAGGCAAGAGTCCGCCTCGCCAATCCTGCGGCAGAGGCCCTTTTCGCCAAAGGCGCCCTGGAGACAGGTGCGGCCTTCCCGTCGGTTTTCCCGGACCCGCACTTTGTCCGGGGCCAGCAGGAAGTGCTGAAGGGCCTGGCCCTTTTTCGGGGAGAAACCACGCTCAAGCCTGTCTCAGAGGGAGCGCCGGTCCGCACGTGCCAGTGGTGCCTTCTGGAGACTCCGGCCCGGCCGGGCGAGGGCAGGAACCTCCTGTGCATCCTGAGCGACGTGACCGAGGAGAGGGCCTTGCAGAAGCAGCTCCTCGAGGCTGCCCGCATGGCTTCGATCGGCGAGCTGGCTGCAGGCACGGCCCATAACTTGAGAAGTCCTCTGGGGGCGGTCAAGGGCATGCTGGAGCTTCTGCTCGACGAGTTGGAAAGTGGAAGAATCGTGCCTTACGCAACCGGGCAGGAGCCCCACCAGCCCACCCAGGCCGTGCGGGATCAGATCGATCTCGTCCTGAAGAGCCTTGCGAAGTGCTTTGCCGTGATCGACGACCTGATCCAGCTCGCCCGAAGCCCGGACCAGCCCTTTGACCGGGTCCGGGTGCACACGCTCCTGCAGGGAGCCGAGTCTCTCCTGGGCGAGCTGTTCCGAGCCAGGGGCATCCGGCTGGAAAAATTTCTGGACGCGGACATTGTCTATGGGAGGCAGGCCGACCTGCTGCAGGTCTTCTTGAACCTTTACAGCAACGCGTACAAGGCCATGCCTCACGGCGGCGTTCTGACCGTGCGCAGCAGGCCCGACCCGACCGCAAGCCCGGACCGGCCTTTTGTGGAGATCCTGGTTTCGGACACGGGCTGCGGCATTCCGCCCGAAAACCTCCCCAGGATTTTCGACCCCTTCTTCACCACTTCCGACCGGGTGGAAGGGACCGGGCTCGGGCTGAGCCTGACCCTCAAGATCGTCAAGGAACACGGCGGCACGATCGAGGTTCTCTCCAGCCGGGTCGGCGAGGGAACCACGTTTCGCCTGAGCCTGCCGGCGCACCCGCAGTCGCTGTGGGTCAAGCCGGCCAGGCCATAGGGAGAATCATGAACCCGAAGCCCAAGATCCTCGTTGTGGAAGACGACGCTTTCTACCAGGAGTTCCTGGCCCGCGCCCTGGGGCCGGAATACGACGTGGACCGGGCAGCGAGCGGGCAACAGGCCCTCGAACTCGTAAAAGCAGCGTCCTACGACGCCGTGCTCTGCGACCTCAGACTCCCGGGGATTCCGGGCAAGGAACTCGTGCGGCGCATTCGGGAGACCGCCGACGAGGAGATCATCCTCATCGTGATCACCGGGTTCGAGAAGGACTGGCCGCCGGTGGAGGCCACAGACGCCAGGGTCTTCTTTTATCTCAAGAAAGGAGAATTCAATCCCAGGGATCTCAGGAAAGTCGTCGAGAACGGCCTTCTCCTCAGAAAGAGCCGGCTCGAACGCAGGCAGTTCGCCGAAGAGCTCAGAGCCCTCAACGCGGAACTGGAAAAGAAGGTGGCCGAGCGCACCCGGGCCCTGCTCGAGTCCGAGGCGAAGTACCGGAATCTGTTCGAGCAGTCCATGGTCGGTGTGTATATCGAGCAGGGAGGGGTGATCCGGCTTGCCAACCGCAAGCTGGGCCGTCTGCTCGGAACCGGCGCCGAAGACCTGATCGGCAGGCCTCTGTCCGAGTTCGTCGAACCCTCTGCGCCCGAAGGCTTCACGATCGCCTCGGCGGCCGAGGAAGCGGCGCAGGTCCACGGAGTCGAGGAAGTTGTGTTGAGGGCCCGCTCCGGAGAGCGGAGAGTCGCTCTGCACTGCTCGGGACCCATCCGGTTTCAAGGATCCGACGCCGTCCAGGGTTGCCTGCTCGACATCACCGCGTGGAAAGACCTCGAGCGACAGTTCCTGCAGCACCAGAAAATGGAGTCCCTGGGGACGCTCGTGAGCGGGTTCGCCCACGAGTTCAACAACATTCTGACTGCGATCCTGCCCCAGGCCGAAATCCTCAAGATGCGCGCAGCCGAACACCCGGCGATCCGCAAGCCGGTCGAGATTCTCTACACCATGACCGAGAAGGCCTGCGGCCTGACCAGACAGCTTCTGGGCATGAGCCGCAGGAACCACGTCCGTAAAGGGCCTGTGGACGTGAACACCCGCATCCACGAGACCCTGAGCTTTCTCAGCCCGACTCTCGGGTCGTCGACCCAGGTCCAGCTCGAGCTGGACCCCAGGGCCGGAAC
>FWPU01009578.1_pt1 | contig 15153 bp, 15 predicted proteins | sample 2228361 | NCBI WGS metagenome assembly FWPU01 (sample SAMEA103939777, study PRJEB20133) | metagenome
CCCTACTTAATTTTATCTCATTTACAGCTGATTCTAGATCTTATTAAAGAGTTTTCTAATCTATATACTAATTAAAAAGTTGCTCGCACAAGATTAATTTGATAAAATTAATACAGATTTTTATGGGATTTTTTAATAAATTTTTAAGATTCAGAAAGCCTTTGCGTATTTCTTCCAAATTGCCGGAAGGACTGTCTGAATTAATTGAGGAAATTCGCAAGATAGTGGAGAATTTCTTTTTTCAAACAAAAGAATTATCAAGAAAAATGAAGAACTAGTCAAATAAATCTCAACTGGTGTTAGAATCCGTCAGATTTTAATTATTGCCACCATTGTCAGTACAATTATTAATATATTTTTTGTTTCTTTTACTTAAAGCGAAGGTAAAATAAAAATAGATATGAAAACTTTACAAGGTCGGCCAATAAATATTTTAAATAAATCATTAATTATGAGATTATCTTTATTAATTTCCAAACTTCTTTTAGTTGGACTTTTTGGTGTGGCGGTAGCCCAAAGTGAAATCCTTCCGGCCAAAGAACCATTGCCTGCCCTACCAAATCCCGGGCAAAAACCGGGTGATTTCTTTTATTTTTTAGACCAATGGATAGAAGTCATCAGGGAGTTTTTTACTTTTAATCCTCAAGCTAAAGCTTTGCTTCAAACAGAGAGAGCTCTTGAGAGAATTGCTGAGATAAGAGCTCTTTTAGAAACCAAAGGGATTGATGCTCCGGGATTGGTTGTTGCCCAAGAGAAAATTCAGGCTAATATAGCCAGAGCTGTTGAGATTCTTGAAGACCAAAAAGTTAAAAGAAAAGAAACAATCCATTTAGCTCAGAAATTGGATGATGGTTTTGACGCTGGACAGGAATTATTAAAACAAGCTTTTAAAGCAGAGAAAGTAAAATTAGATACTCAAAAAGAAGAGATTAAACTTCAGATATTGCAAGCCCGGCAAGCTGGAGATTTTGAGAAGGTTAGTCAACTAAGGGTAAGTTTGACAGAGATTGAAGTTCAAAAAGACGCCCTTGAACAAAAATGGGAAATCCAAGAAGAGCTCTTGGAACTACGAGAAGAGAAATTAGAGGCTGAATTAGAGGCTAAAGAAAAAGAACTGGAAGAATTAGAAGAGCAACAAGAGAATCTTTTTGAGCAGAAAGAGAAAGAAATAGAAAAAACCTTTGAACAAAGAGAAAGAGCCATAGAGCTCCAAGAGAAATCTTTAGAAATTGACTTAAAGAAAGCAATTGGAGAGGGGAAGGAAGACTTGGTTCAGCAAATTAGTGCTCAACTACTAGATTTAGAAAACCAAAAAGAATCCTTAAAAACCGAAGAAGAAGAAGCTAAAAAAGCTTTAGAAAAGAAAAAAAAGGAATCTGAGAGGTCAAGAGATTTAAAAGAAAGAGCCAAAGAACAAATTATGCAAACAGAAGAAGAGATTTTTGAGACAAAGACAGAGATGGCAAAACTGACCGAAGTTCCAGTAGCAGTTTCTCAGTTAATATTTGAGGCAGAAAGAAAACTGGCTGAGGCTAAAGCTGCTTTTGAAGTACAAAAGTATGGTCAGGCTTACGGTCAAGCTATGGCAGCTGAAATGCTGGCTATAAATGCTGAAAGGAAAATGGAGCAGGAAGAAGAAAGGTTTGAAGAATTAGAGGAAAAGTTAGAAAAGAAACAAGAAGGTGAAGAAAAAGTAAGAGAGCTTAAAGAAAAATTGGAGCGGGCTCCACAACAAGAAAAAGCCGAGCTGGAAGAAAAACTGAAAGAGGTTGAAGAAGAAAACGAGAAAAATGCAAAGGAGTTAGAGGAAATCGAAGAACTGAAAGAAAAGATAGAAGTCAAGAGTTTAGAGGAATTAGAGGAACTTTTTAAGGAATAATAAAACGAGAAAAGGATTAAAGCAACATTAAACCTTTCTCTATTTATTGGGGCATAAATACCTTACTAAAACCGGCTTAATCTTGTTTTTCTGAGAAATTTTATGTTAGCGAGCATAGTAGATACTTTATTACTCAAGACGCTTTTAGGGCAGGTTCAAAGTTCAAAGCAGGATGTTTTGAGCGGTTAAAAATTGACACAGCGCTTTATAAGATAAAAACAATTTAGATAGCGTTTTATGGGGTGAAGCAAATTTTGCGAATAGGAACTTAAAATTTTCAGATGAACTTAATTTCTGCCTGTTATAGGGGGTAGAAGGGGATTCGTTCAGTCCTATTGAGGGCGGGGCTGGGCTTTTTAAATTATTAAAATTATTGCCCGCCGCCGCAGGCGGCGGGCACTCTCAATTCAAGTTTTGTATATCAGATTCAATAAAATAATTTCAAAGGTTTAAGCTTAAACTAAATTGGGAATAGTTTGTTAATTTGGGCTTTTAGCTCGTTTTTATTTTTAATTGAAAATTGTAAATTTGAAAATTTTACCTAAAAGTGATAAAACTAATGATATGAAAAAATATTTAACAAAAGAAACTTTAGAAAAATTAAAAAAGGAACTGGAAGAATTAAAAACGGTTAAAAGGAAAGAAATTGCCGAAAGATTAAAACACACTGCTTCTTTTGGGGATTTGAGCGAAAATTTTGCCTATCAGCAAGCAAAAGAAGACCAGGCCTTTATAGAAGGTAAAATTTTAAAATTGGAACAAATAATTAATAACGCTGAAGCTATTGAAACGGTAAGTAGGGATAAAGTTCAATTAGGGTCTATTGTAACCCTAGATAGCCAAGGTAAAAATCAGAAATTTCAAATTGTAGAACCTGAGGAAGCTGTTCCCCAAGAGGGCAAAATTTCTTTTAAGTCGCCTCTGGGTGAGTCTCTATTAGGAAAATCAGTTGGTGATGTTGTAAAAATATCAACTCCAGATGGCGAAATTAAATATAAAATAGTCAAAATTAATTAAACAGATCACCAGCATTAAAAAAAGTGGAAAAATTTATTGAGTCATAAATTTAAAACTGCCAATAATTATTTTTAACTTCCAAACCTTCCCTGTTAATTTGCCAGGGCATTTTAGCGGGGAGGGTTTGCGGGGGAATTATTGTTTCAATAGTTTTAATTTTAATAGTTTTAATTGTTTTTCTAACTTTTAGTTGTTCAATAATCTAAATATTATGGGACAAAACGAAAGATTAAAATATATGGGGGTAAAGGATTTGGGGAGTTTAACGAAAGAAGACTTTTGCCCGAGATGTTTTTGGTATGAGAGGCATTTTGGACCTTTTCCCGCTATTTTTCCCGGAATTTTTAACGTGATTGACAGAAATTTAAAAAATAGCACCTGGCTTACATGGAAAAAAGAAAGAAAACTCCCATCCTGGTTAAAAATTGATAATGTCAAGAGTATTTTAGCTCCAGATAGAATAGGAACTGTAGAAGAAAAGTACAAGCAAAAGTATTTAGTTGCCCATCATAAAAAAAGTGGATTTATTTTAAGGGGGGCGCCGGATTTAATACTAGAATTAAAAGACAACACTATTCATCTTATAGATTTTAAAACCGCCAGATTTAAACAAGAGGGAGATCAATTTTTTTCAGTTTATGAAGCTCAACTAAACGGTTATGCGCTTTTGGCGACCAAGATGCCGGTTTCAAAACTTTCTTTGGTTTATTTTAATCCCACAAACGAAATTTCAGCTGAAATTTTAAAAGAAACTAATTTCAAGTTAGAGTTTAAACCCCAAATTGTGCCGGTTGAAATAAAATCTAGATTAGTTATTGATTTATTAATGGAGGCGAAAGAAATTTTGGATTCAAAAACACCGCCTCCGGCTAAAGAAAATTGTCGCGGAACTTGTTCTTACATAGACAGAATTAAATTAACCAATCAATTTTAGAAAATGTATTTAAAGAGGAATTATTGTAAACTCTAACAAGCCTGCTAAAAAACAAAATAAAAATAGAAGATGATTTTTAAAAAAACATTAACTAACATTTCTTTAACTTATTAAGCATTTTTTGAATAGCTGAGTGTTTTTTCAATCTAATTTAGTAAAACTATTTACCCACAAAGCGGTTTATCAATTTTGAGTAGTTTTGTTTTTGTCTGACAGAAATTACGATTTAAAGTTTTTATTAAGGAAAAAATTTATAATTAACTCAAAAGGGATTATTTTAAGCTTTCTTTTTTTAATTTCCTCAAGACATTTCTTTTTAATTTTTTAAAATATCCTTCTTTAATTGATTCTCTAATTTTTTTCATTAAATTGAGAATCCAAAAAAGATTATGCTCTGCTAAAAGCAAAATACCGTTTATTTCTTTTTCTTTTGTAAGGTGGCATAAATAAGCCCTTGAATATTTTTTACAAACATTACAGGGGCAATTTTTATCAAGGGGAGATTTATCTTTTAAATATTTACTATTTTTAACAACGATTTTTCCCCCACTGGTTATGGCGGTGTTATGGCGGGCTAATCTTGTTGGAATAACACAATCAAAAAGATCAACCCCTTTTTCTATTGCTCCAAAAAGGTCTTCAATTTCGCCAATTCCCAAAAGATGTTTGGGTTTTTCTTCCGGCAAAAGGGGGATTGTCCAACTTAAGACGTTCAGCATATCTTTTTTTGATTTACCAAGAGAGCCGCCAATGCCAAAACCAAAAAAAGGTAAAGAAGAAATAAATTTAGCAGATTCTTCTCTTAAGTCTTTATATTCTCCTCCCTGGACAATACCAAATAAACTTTGGTTGGTTTTTGTTTTTGAAAACTCTTTTAGGCACCTTTCTGCCCAAAGGTGAGTTCTTAAAAGAGCTTTTTTTGTGTATTCATACGAAGATAAAGGAGAAGTACATTCGTCAAAAGTAAAAACAATGTCTGCGCCCAAAATTTTTTGGACTTTAATTGATTTTTCGGGCGACAAAAATATTTTTTTTCCATTGATTGGAGAATTGAATTCAACCCCCTCGTTAAAAATTTTAATTAAAGATTTTTCTCTTTTTTTTTTGAACAATTTTCTTTCCGGGAAAATAGTTGCAATTTTTCCCACACCGTGTTCTAACGCAAAACCTAAACTAAAAACCTGAAAACCGCCGCTATCAGTCATTAAAGGAAGATTAAAGTTTAAAAACTTATGCAAGCCGCCAAATTTTTTAACGATTTTATATCTATCGTTAATGTACAAATGAAAAGTATTTATCATTAAAACTTCTATTCCCAAGCTTTTGGTTTTTTCAAAATTAATTCCTCTTAAAGCGCCCTTCGTGGCAACAGGAGAAAATGCTGGCGTGTGGATGATGCCGTGGGGCGTTTTGAGAATTCCCAACCGCGCTTTTTCTTCTTTATCTTTTTTGATAATTTTGAAGCAAAACATTTTAATAAAAAAAAGTATTGATTAAAGGGGGAGCATATTTTGATTTAATTTTATGAGAGAGTTCCCATAAAATGTTGTCAACCAGATAACTTGGCATTTTTGTTTTTGAGGCAATTTCTTCTCCTAATATGATAGAAATCGACCTTAATTCAATTTCTGCCCGAGAATGAATTTTAATGATTTCTTTATTTTTCAATTTTTTTATTAATTTGTCTTTAGGTTTAATGAGGTTAAAATGGATAAGTACTTGAGGGATTTTATAATCAGCGAAAATAGTTAATTGGGAAAGCTCTCTTTCAAATTTTTTTGTTTTTCCGAAAGCCAAGAGATATTCATAATACAAAAGTTGGTTCGGTTTTAAGAAATAAATATCTTTGTAAAAATCTTGAAATTTTTTAAGCTTCATTAAATTAAAACAAAAATTCCCAACCCCTTTATTTTCTGTAAAATAGTTATTAAAGTCGTTTTTGTAATATTTTAAAAACCTTAATCCACTCTGAAACAATATGAATCTTTCTTTAGCTAATTTTATATTTTCTTTTGGCGAAATAATTTTTTTAAAAATAAAAAAATTAATTTTTTCAAAAGGAATATTGATAAGTTTTTTAGTTTTTAAAAGTAAATTATAGTAACCGGCGTTTTGCCAATTTTTTGGAAAAGCCCAAAGTTTGAAATCTAAAATACGCGCAAAAAAGACAACATTTGCCCGCTCTTTAATACTTAAGTTTCTTAATGATTCACAAAACAAATTATTGCTTTTCTTTGTTTTTCTTATCAAATTTAAAAAATCATCACCGGGTTTTTGCGCCTTCAATAATTTAAAATCAACTTTTTTTAAAGAATTTAAGATAAATTTTTTCAACTTTTGCATTAAATATATTATATCTTATTTTTTTAAAAAATGCTCAAAAAAACGAATTTAGCCGTTTTTATTTTAATTCTTCCCTTTTGCTTTAACAAAAATTAATCACCCAACTAGGATTTTTTTCTTGGGTTTTTGAATTAAATTTGGTAAAGTGAAAGAAGAGCAATAACAGTAAAACAAATATAAATGTATTAAAGAAACAACCCAAGAAATTAAAAAAAGAAACCCTTCCAACAAACAATTAAAGTGTATGGGGTGCCTTGGGAGGGTACCTAATCAATAAATAAAAAAACGCAGGAAGTTGCAGCAAAAAAGCCGCAATACCTGAAAACAGGAAACTTGCAGGACGACAGAATTACATCTCTTTAATTTATTTTTGTTTTTGCAATCATTACTGCACAATTATAACACAACAAAATCTTAAATTTATGCAAAAAATTTAAAAAAACAAAGTTTGCTCAAACGGTTTTTAGACAGGAAAAAGAATAAAGATGTTGTTTTCAAACCAAATAAGATAACAGTATTTTATGATAAATATTTAGAAAATATTACTGGAATTCCTTTTGATGAAATAATGGTTCTCTTAAATTTTATTTTCCTTGATTTTTTTCATATTCTTTTTTTGTTTTTTATTCTAAGATTCCCACTACGAAAAAACAAAGTTTTTCCACTCCGTATAATTTATTAAAAAAATATGCGCAATTTAATATCAATGCTAAAAATCTACGATCGTGGACTGTTTCAATAAATTTGAATTCAAATTTATATTATTTTTTTAACAATTTAATAAAAGATTTTAGGCAATGGAGAGAAAAGATATGAGACCGTTAGGATTTACTAAATAAAAGAGGAGTAGGAAGGTTTGAGTTAAATATTTTTTAAACATAATTTGGAAAGAAATTTAGAAAGTATTTTGAAATAATCAAATTTAGCCCGACCTAAGATGGATAATTTTTTTAAACAAAATAAAATTGTTTTGGCGATTTTGGTTGGGGCATTACTTACTGTGGGGGCGATTTATTTTTCTGGGTGGAAAGGTGACGAAAATAAAAAGAAACAAGAAACTTCTGGCATTAAACAGAATTGTTCAAATATACCCCAGCTGAGTGATGGAGTTTTGAAATTAGTTACTAAAGTTATTGATGGTGATACTTTTTTGATTGAAGGCGGCTATCCAGTGAGAATTTTGGGAATTGATGCCGATGAAAGAGGTTATCCTTGTTATAATGCGGCGAAAATTGGTTTGGAAGAGTTAATTTTAAATAAAGAGGTAAAATTGGTGAAAGGGGCAGAGGACCTGGATCAGTATTGCCGCTATTTAAGATATGTATTTTTACCCGCTTCCACCAATATTACAGCGGCTAAAGACGATAAAAATGTTTCTTTAGAATTGATAAAAAATGGATTAGTAATTGCCCGCTTTTTGTTAGAGGATGTGAAGTACAGCCAAGAACTTACTCAAGCCGAAAAAGAAGCAAGAGAAGGTAAAATCGGTTGCAAATGGAGCGAAAAAGAAATCATAAAAGAGGACAAAGAAGAATTTCAATGGGAAAAACTAACTCCATCATTAACCGGATTAAAAGTGATTGACGCCTGTAAAGCAGAGGATTATTATGGCAAGGAAACGATTATTGAGGGAAAAGTGGTTGATGGTTATCGTTCAAAAACAAATACCGTCTTTTTAAATTTTGAAAAGGCATATCCTAATCAATGTTTTACTGGTGTTATTTTTAGCTCCGACCAATATAAATTTGTTACCAGTCCGGAAAAATATTATGAAAATAAAATGGTGAGAATTAGGGGAAAAGTTAAAGAATATCAAGGCAGGCCAGAAATTATTTTGAAAGACCCATCACAGATTGAGGTGGGAAAATAAGCGTTATTTAATTTAAGCAAAACTAAGCAAAAAGTAAGATAATAATTAATTTATGGAATTTTTTGGCTTAAAAGAGAGCGACATTTTAAGCTTAAGGAAAAAATACGGAAAAAATCTTATTTTAGGAAAAGAAAAAATAGGTTGGTTTTCTATTTTCCTTTCTCAATTTAAAAACCCGCTTATTTATATTCTGGTTTTTGTTGGTTTGATTTCTTTGATTTTTGATGAATATTTTGATTTTTTGTTGGTCGTGATAGTAGTTATTTTAAATGTTTTAATGGGTTTTTTTCAAGAATATAATGCCAAAAAAATACTGTTTTCTTTAAGAAATATTTTGAAACCGCAGGCATTAGTGATTAGAGAAGGAAAAAGAAAAATTGTTAATGGTGAAGATTTGGTTCCTGGAGATGTTGTAGTTTTGATTTCTGGTGATAAGATTCCCGCTGACGGCGAGTTAATTCAGGGAGAAGTTTTTGTTAACGAAGCCATTTTAACTGGTGAAGAAGAAGAAGTTTTTAAAAAAATTGATGAAGATAAAAATCTTTTTATGGGTTCAATTATTGTTTCCGGGAAGGGGATAATGAAAGTAACAAAAATTGGGTTAGAAACTGAGATTGGCAAAATAGGAAAAAGTTTAACTGAAATTAAAGAAGAAAAAACCACACTTCAAGAGAAATTAGAAGTTCTTTCAAAAAGGTTGGCTTTAATTATAATGATTACTTGCGCCTTAATTTTTGTTTTCGGAATTTTACAAGAAAGAGATGTTTTTGAGACATTTAGAATAGCCGTTGTCTTAGCGGTAGCGGCAATACCGGAAGCATTGCCCGTTGCTGTTACCGTTATTTTGGCTTTAGGAATGAGAAGAATTTTAAAAAGAAAGGGGCTTATAAAAACATTGCTGGCAGTAGAAACTTTAGGTTCAACTTCCGTTATTTGTACTGATAAGACAGGTACTTTAACTGAAGGAAAAATGAAAGTTGTGAAAAGTTATTTTTTGAACGAAGAGAAATCAATTTTGAATATGATTTTAAACAATGAAGAAAGAACGTCTTTGGAGTTGGCAATTTCTCAGTTTGGGAAAGATAATTTAGAAAAGGAAACAAAAGAGAAAATTGAAACTGCCACAGAAATTTATGAAGAACCTTTTGATAGCGAGAAAAAATATTCTTTATCTCTTCAAAAAATTAGAGAAAGGGAAATTTCTTTTTTAAAGGGGGCGCCGGAAATTTTATTGCGATTTTGCAAAAACGATAAAGAAGAAAAAAACAAAATTTTAGAAATTATTAATGAATGGGCGCAAGAAGGTTTAAGAGTCTTGGGTCTGGCTTTTAAAGAGGAAGGAAATTTAAAAGAAAAAGAAAGCTTTATTTTTTCAGGAGTTTTGGGGATTTCCGATCCTTTGAGGGAAAAAGCAAAGGAGGTTTTAAAGTTTGTTCAAGATGCTGGAGTAAAAATAAAAATTGTCACTGGGGATTACAGAAAGACAGCCGAAAGAGTGGCGAAAAATTTAGGTTTTGAAATAAATTCAGAAAATATTTTAGAGGGAGGAGAATTAGAAAAAATTTCTTTGGGAGAGTTAAAAGAAAAAATTGATAAAATTAATGTTTTTGTTAGAGTTTTGCCCCACCAAAAGAGAAAAATTGTTGATGTTTTTCAACAAAAAGGAGAAGTTGTGGCAATGACCGGAGATGGAGTGAATGATGCGCCGGCCTTAAAAGAGGCAAACATTGGGATTGCAGTAGGGGAGGCAACCGAGGTAGCAAAAGAGGCCGCGGACTTGGTTTTGTTAGATAGTAATTTCAAAACAATTGTTTCAGCTATTGAAGAAGGAAGATTGGTTTTGGCAAATATAAAAAAAACAGTAGCTTACGCTCTTTCTAATTCATTTTTAGAAATTGCTGTAATATTTGTGGCAGGTTTATTTGGTTATCCGCCTCCCCTAACAATTGCCCAGATTTTATATTTACACTTTCTTTGTGACGGTCCTCAAGATTTGGCTCTTGCTTTTGAACCAAAAGAAAAAGAATTAATGAAACAAAAACCAACAAATGTCCAAAAAGAACCGATTTTAGATAGGCGAATACTTTTTTTCATTTTAACAATAACCTTTTTTGTTCTTCCCGTAGCTTTGTTTATTTATTGGTATTTTGGGATAAAATCGGGAAATATTAATCTGGGCAGAACTTTAGTTTTTGCTATTTTCGGCTCTATTGATTTAATTTATGTATTTGCATTTAAAAACTTAAAAACACCCATAATTAAAACAGAAACATTTTTTAAAAACAAATTTTTATTATTTGCAATTTTTGGCAGTTTTTTGTTATTATTTTTAGCCATTTATTCACCTCTTTTAAATAAAATTTTGACTACCATTCCTTTAAATTGGTGGCAGTGGTTAATGGTTTTGATTGTTGGCATAATAACCACTTTACTTTTAGAGTTAATTAAAATTTTAACCAAAAAATAATCAAATTATTTTTTTCTTTTTGTTGCTTAACTTGCTAAGATGACGGGCGACAAAGTAAAAATGAATACTTTTGAAAAACTTTATAAAGAATTAAGAGAAAAATATAAAAAACCAAATGGGCAATGGGCGCTTTGGTGCAAGAGGCCAAAAACAGAAAAAGAAAGAGAAAAAGTGATAATTGAGGCAATTTTAGCCCAACGAACGAACTGGAAAAATGTTGAAATGGCGATAAATAATTTAAAAAAAGCAAAAACAAACTCTTTAAAAGATATTTATCAATTAAGTAAAAAAAAATTAGCTTTCTTGATTAAACCGGCGGGATTTTATCGGGTAAAAGCTGATTATCTTTTTCGTCTAACCGAATTTATTCTTGAGAATTATGGTACCTTAAAGATAATAAAAAAGGTAAATTCAGAAGAATTAAGGAAAAAGTTATTGAAACTCAAAGGAATTGGCGAAGAGACCGCTGATAGTATTTTGCTTTACGCATTAGATAAACCGGTTTTTGTTATTGATGAATATACGCGGCGATTGATAAGAAAACGAGGATTGGCTAAAAATTTCAGTTATCATTTTTTACAAAAACTCTTTGAAAAAAATTTAAAAAAAGATTGGAGGCTATATCAAGACTTCCACGCTTTAATTGTTATTGATGGCAAAAGTGGCATAAAATAAAAAAACTAGACTGATAACAATTTCATCCTACACGGTTAATTTTCATCCTGCAGGGTTAAACCTTGTACATCTATAATTTTACATATACCTTTAAAAAAAACAGACGCGCAGGGTTAAACCCTGAAAACAGGGTTTAACCCTGCGTTTTCGAATAATACTTAATTAACAATTTTGGATTTTCCGGTTATTTATTTATTCAAAAAATCGCTAATCTGAGGATTTTTTGGTAAAATAATCTATGTAGAGTAAGTCAATGCTCAAGGGTTAAAAATGTTGAAGGTAGAACCTTCAACACGTCACTTTCAACACATTTTAACAATAAAGAAGAAATAACGGTCACCGTTAATTTAGTTTATAGAATTTAGTTTATAGAGCGTACTAAATTTTAAACGAAGAAAACCAATGTCTAAACAATCCCTTATTATTATTGCTATTATTATAATTATTATTGCTTCGGGAATCTATTTCCGACAAAAAACTAACCAGGAAAGTCAATCTGCTGCCCCAACAATTAAGGAAGAAAAAAATTACCTTCTTTATTCAAACCAGGTGCAGGGTTATACTCTCGAAATTCCTAAAAGATGGGAGGGTAAATTTGAAACCAGAGAAAACGAGAAATTAACCTCTTTTATTTATAGTGCGGTTCCTGAATTTAAAGCACCGATTTTTACAATTTGGGTTTACTCAAAAAGCGATTGGGAGACGATGAAGAGTCAATCGTATTATCAGGGAACGGAAATTACCGAGGTTAATGATAAGGTATTCGTTTTTACAATACCTTTAGAAAACCTTTATGAGCCTTATGGTCGTGAAAGTGCTGGCGAATTCCAAACAATGGTTGATAATGTGAAAGAAATTATTAAGACCTTCAAGTATGTTTCGCCGGCAACGCGATTGCCGGCTTCAACGTCACCTTAGGAAAAGTAAAAGAAAATTATTTGTCGGCGAGTGATTGCTCTTACATTAAAACACAAAAAACATAAAAATTTGCTTTTAAAATTTTTTTTCAGAGCAAACAATAATAAAACGCCTATCTCTGATAGGCGTTACCAAACTAATTAATTGGGCCTAAATTCGCTCTTTAAAAAGAGCAAGAACCTGCGGAGGACAAGGAACTTTTTTCCATCTGAGAACTTGAATAATTTTTCTGGGACTAATGCCTCCCTTGCGATAAAACTTGGTTTTAATTTCTATAATTACCTCTGAGAATTCGTATTTCCCTTTTTTAAAAGCCGGCCAACCATAGTGAGTAAGCAAGTCAAAGAATCGCAAATCTTCAATCTTTTTTCCTTCTATTGCAGCAATTTCCGTAACTATTTCAAGAGCGGCAGTTGTCGTTGAACGCCAATGATTACCGCCGCTAAAAACGCATTTATTATTTTTCAAAATTACATAATAAACTTTTCCGCAGGAACAATAAATTTCTTTTATTGGTAAGGTGCGCATATATTTTGAATTATAATAAAAAACCTTTTTCGTCAAACAGTTGTTAAATTTTGTTTTTATTTGTTTTTTGTTTTATAATGACAAAAAAAGGAATTTCTTTTAAATAATTAGAAAAATAAATGACGAGAGAAGAAGCGGTAAAATTATTAAGAGAGAATGTCGCCAATCAAAATTTAATTAAACATTGTTTGGCCGTAGAAGCAATAATGCGAGCTTTGGCTGACCACTTCAAAGAAAAACGGGAGAAATGGGCATTAGTCGGACTTTTGCACGACATAGATTATGAGAAGGTTAAAGAAGATTTATCGCAGCATTCTTTGGTTGGCGCTAAAATGTTGAAAGATTTAGGTTTAGATAGAGATATTTGCAATGCCGTTAAAGTTCATAACGAAGCCCACGGAATTTTACCTGAAACCTTAATGGAAAAATCGCTTTTTGTGACCGACCCTTTAACCGGTTTAATTGTGGCTGCCACTCTTGTTTTGCCCACAAAAAAAATTAAAGATTTGACTGTAGAAAACGTTTTAAATCGCTTTAAAGAAAAATCTTTTGCCAGAGGCGCCAACAGAGAAATTATAGGAAAGTGTGAAGAATTTTTAGGATTATCCCTGGAAGAATTCATTCGAACAGGCCTTAAAGCGATGCAAGAAATAGATTCTGATTTGGGATTATGAAAATAAATGTTAAAATAGAAATATGAGGGTTTCAAAACTTATTGACCACACCAATATAAACGTTAAAGCTACAGCAAGAGACATTAAGAAAACCTGCCAAGAAGCGATAAAATATAATTTCCGGGGCGTAGATATTAGGCCAAAATGGGTTAGTTTGGTTAAAAAAGAACTTGCCGGAACAGATATAAAAGTAATTGCTTTGATTGACCCGCCCATGGGATTGAGTTCTCACCAAAGGAGATTAAGAATGTGTAAAAAAGCTAAAAAAGACGGAGCCGACGAGCTTGATGTGGTAATGAATATTGTTGACCTGAAATATGAGAGATACGGAAAAATTTTAAAAGACCTGAAGGCGATTTGTAAAATTTTACCCACAAAAGTGATTATCGGTTCAGGGTACCTTACCGACGAGGAGATAAAGAAGGCTTCGGAGATTGCCAAAAAAGCCGGCGCTTTCTGTGTTAAAACAGCTACCGAAAAAGACCCCCTAGAAAGAAGAGAGTTGAAAGAAAAGGCTAGACATCTTAAAATTATGAAAAAAGCGGCTCCAGGCCTGCTCATTAAGGCTTCTGCCCAAATTAGGACATTGGCCGATGTTGAAAAAATGGTCAAAGCAGGAGCTGATATTATTGGTACTAGCTCGGGAGTTGAAATTGTCTATGGCAAAAAAAAATAAAAAAAACAAAAGAACCCAGTCAATCTTTCTTTATCCCGACCCAAAACTGCCGCCGGTGAAAGAGGACTTTAGAGAAACTTTTCAGTGGAAGATTTTTAGGATAATGGCAGAGTTTATTGAGGGATTTCACTTTTTGGCTGATTTAAAAAAAACAGTCACCATTTTCGGTTCAACCAGTTTTAGCCCGGAAAACTTTTATTATAAAGAGGCGAGAAAGCTGGGTAATCTTTTAGCTAAAGGAGGTTTTACAGTAATTACCGGCGGTGGACCTGGTATAATGGAAGCTGCCAACCGTGGCGCTTTTGAGGCTGGTGGAGAATCGGTCGGTATTAACATTCAACTTCCCCAAGGCCAAAGAATGAACGAATACGTTAAAAAGCCCATTGGATTTCATTATTTTTTCACCCGCAAAGTAATGCTTTCTTTTTCTTCTCAAGCTTATGTTTTTTTTCCCGGCGGATTCGGCACGCTGGATGAATTTTTTGAAATGGTTACTCTTGTTCAAACTCAAAAACTGGCAAAAACGGTACCCATTATTGCTGTGGGGCAAGAGTACTGGCAGAGTTTATTTGATTGGTTCAACTCGGAAATTTACCTCAAACACCGATCAATCAAAAAGGAAGATTTGAAAATTTTTCAATTAGTGAATTCAGCAAAAGAGGCCTACCAAATTATTAAAAATGCAAAAAAGGTCTATAATCTTTTTAATTAATAAAATATGTTATTAAGGGTTAATAAAGAAAAATGCATCGGTTGCGGTCTTTGCGTTAATCTTTGTCCGGAGGTTTTTGAACTAGCAGATGACGGCAAATCAGTAACGAAAGAAGGAGCAGATTTTAGCAAGGATTGCGTTAAAGAGGCAAAGGATGGCTGTCCTGTTTCGGCAATCGAAGAAACACAATAAAGGCATTTCTTTCCTTTTTGTCTTGCCCATTAATTCGTTGGGTCGGCAATTTTTGATAAAATAAACTTTAATAAGAGGAGTGTTCAAGCTTTCCAATAAATTGACAATCAACTAGTTTTAATTTTCCTCTTTATTTTAATTCTATGTTGAAGGTTCTACCTTCAACATTACATTCTAAGATTTGTTTTTAATTCGTTAAAGTCTTTAATTCCCGAAGCAATGATTTTGATTAATAAATCTGATTGGTTTAAGCTTTGGTAAGCTGAAG
>FWPU01009580.1_pt1 | contig 15147 bp, 15 predicted proteins | sample 2228361 | NCBI WGS metagenome assembly FWPU01 (sample SAMEA103939777, study PRJEB20133) | metagenome
GCACACCCGTGCGTCTCTGGTACTTCCAGGAACTATGAGCATTGGTGTTACCTGGTACTACGACCCGGTACTACGACCCGGTACTACGACGTGACAGAGTGAGCCCGATCGATGGCGGGGGCCTGGCGAACCCGGAAGCCCAGGATCACCAGGAGCACGCCGAAGGCAATGGCGTAGCCGGCAATCAGCCAGACCACCGCCAGGGCGCCCGGCCCCGGCATCAACACCAGCAAAATGCCGAAGATGAGGGAGAGCAGGCCGCCCAGGCCCAGCCAGAATTCGCCCTCGATCTCCTCCCGCAGGCGGACGGCCGCGATGATCTCAAAGATGCCGGTGATGATGGCCCACGCCGCGATCAGGTAGAGCAGGGCCAGCGCGGTGAGGCCCGGCCAGACGAAGGCGGCCACACCGGCCAGGATGCCCACCACCCCCTCCAGGAGCAGCACCCACCAGTGGCGGTCCGTGTCGGTGCGGCGGAAGGCCGCGATGATGGTGAGCACACCATCCACCAGGGCGTAGGCCCCGAAGAGTAGAACCAGGCTGGCCAGGGCCAGGTTGGGCCAGATGAAGGCCAGCACCCCAAAGAGAACCGCAGCAAGGCCCCGCAGGACCAATAGCCACCAGTGGCGTTTCAAAGTGCCAAGCATATTTCAACCTCCTCGCTAGCTCTTTTTCCCGGCCGGGTGGTTTTCGGCCCATTCCCGGGCCTGGGAGATGGCAATGGCGATGGCCCGCCCTTCCTCGTAGCCCTCTTCCAGCAGGGCATTGGCGATTTCGATAGCCTTGTTGCGCACCCGTTTGGGGAGATTCTTCATCGAACTGGGATAGTCGTTTTCACTCCAGGGCATGGCGCACCTTCCTTTCCTTCAACCTCCTGTTGTTCGAGCTTCCGGCAGGTGTAGTTCAAGTTGGGGGCAGGATTCGGACCTTACCGACGCCTGGTGTAGGCAGATCCGGTAGGGGCGGGGCTTGCCCCGCCCGCTTGCCCCAAAGTTGAAATCCACCCGCTCCCGGCTCCAATGAAGCGGGCGGACAGGGTTCCCTGTCCGCCCGTGCGGTTCATGGGGCTGCCGTCAATCCGGCGGCAGAAGACCTGCATGTGACGGGCAGGAAATGCCGCTGGCCAACAAGACAGCCGTCTCGGGGATGGCCCTACACGCCGATCTGGCGCATGAGCGCGTCCAGGTAGTAATCCACCTCGCGCTCGGCCTCTTCCCGCTTCCAGCCGTACTTCTCCTGGAGCTTGCCGACCAGCTGTTCCCGTTCCCCCTGGATCTGATCCAGTTCGTCGTCGGTCAGCTCACCCCACTTCTCGCGGATGTGGCCTTTGATCTGGGTCCACTTCCCCTTCAGAATATCGCTGTTCATGGGAGGTTCCTTTCTGTGATCGTATCTTCTGTGATCGTATCTTCTGTGATCGTATGTATGGTGATTCGGGCTGGCCCTGAGCGGATCGGGGGATCTGCCCAGGGGCATCCGGCACTTGCTCGAGCGGGCGTGGGTCAGCTCTCCTGGGATTGACCGTTGCCCTGGAACTGTCGCACGACAAAGAGGGTGGCCACAGCCACGCCCAGGATCGTCAGGGTCCGGCGAATCCACGTGGCCCGGCGACGGCGCCGTTGAGCCCGGGACGGGTGGATCTCGATCTCGGGCAGGTGGTCCCGTACCGACTCCTTGAGGGAGTGGGCGTACTGCTCGAAGAGATCCCGGGCCATTTCACTGGCCTCGGCCCGGTTATAGCCGTATTTCTCCTGTAGCTGGCCGATAAAGGCCTCTACCGTGCCCTGGAGTTGGGCGACCTGGTCGTCCGTGAGACGGCCCAACTGCTGGCGCAACACACCCCGCGCCTGTCGAATTTTGGCGTTCATGGTGCGGTTCATGGCTGAACTCCTTTCCAACATTTCCCAAGAATGTCCATTCAGTGGCCGATCTCCGGCCGGACGAATCGAGGCTCCATTTTTTGCCGGGATTTACGACCGGGCGATGGCACGCAGCATTCAGGCCATCTTCTGGTGCTCCTGGTTAACTCCTTCCCGCAACCCTTCACAGGTTGCCATTGGGTTCAAAACTCTCCACCTTGCCGACCTCATAGCCGACCTGGGCAGGTCGAGGCAGCCGACTACCAACTACTGACTACCGACTATTGTTGACTACTGTCTACTGACTTCTGCCTACCGACTGCCTTTACCTGCTACGCCCCAATCATACGCCGCCAGCGGGCGCGCGGCCACGGTGGAAGCGCCAGTCCATGGCGGCGAAAGAGGAAGTCGTCCCCTGGCGCGAGCGACAGGGTCTATGGGGGACGACAGGGATGTCGGGATGAAGGGTGTCTGGATGTCGGTCAGCGGTAGGGGTGGAGGTGGACGGAGAAGGGAAAAATCATTCCTCCAACTCGTCCCATTCCCGGAGGGCCCAGGCGATGGCTTCGCCCCGGGTGGAGACGTGGAGCTTCTGGTAGATGTTGGTCAGGTGGTAGCGGACGGTGCGTTCGGTGATATACAACGCCTCGGCGATCTGGTCGTTGGTCCACCCTTTGGCCAGGCAGCGCAGCACCTCTTCTTCCCGCTCGGTCAGCTCGATGGGGTCGTGGCCCCGGCTGCTTTCGGTTCTGGCCATGGAGGTGAGCTGGGCGGCGGCCCGCCGGCTGAGCCATCCTTCCTGGCCCTCGGCCACGCCCCGCACCGCGTCCACGATGGCATCCAGGGCTTCGTCCTTGGTCAGGTAGCCGTAGGCGCCCAAGGCCAGCAGGCTGCGGATGTATTCCGGGTCGTCATAGGCGCTGAGGGCCAGCACCTTCACCGGCAGACCCCGCTCCTGGATCAGGCGCATCACCTCGGGACCACTTCGCCCGGGCATTTCCATGTCCAACAGGACCACGTCGGGGCGCAGGCGTTCGATCAGCTCCAGGCCCCGGTCGCCCCGTTCGGCCTCGCCCACGATGCGGATTTCCGGCGCCTGTTCCAGCAACATGCGGATGCCGGAGCGCACCACCGGATGATCGTCGATCAGGATCACAGAGATGGTGTTGCTTTCAGCCATCATGGCGCTTGCTCCCGTTACTGGCTTTCCTGTGTGTCATTGTCCCCAGGCCCTGCTGCCTCCGGCATCTGGACGCCGGTCGGATGAGCCGGGGCTACCACCAGCACCGCCGTCCCCTGGCCCGGCGCAGAACGCACCATCAGCCGGCCGCCGATGGCCTCGGCCCGCTCCACCGAACCCACCAGCCCATAGTGGCCGTGGCGGGCCAGCTGTAACCAGGAACCGGGCAGCCGGAAGCCTCGGCCGTTGTCTTCGATGCGCAGGCGCACCCGATCCTGGCGGAAGGAGAGGTCGATCCGCACCCGGTCGGCATCGGCATGTTGGGCCACGTTGCTGAGGGCATTCTGGAAGATGCGGTAGAGGGCGATGCGGGTCTCGTGGGCCAGCGGCCGGCTCTCGCTGGGCAGCCGCAGGGTCACCTGGATGTGGGGGTGACGTCGTTGAAAGGATTGAACGTAGGAGCGGATGGCCGTCTCCAGCCCAAAGGAGGAGAGGGCCGGCGGCCGCAACTCGCCGGTGAGCTGGCGCAGGGAATCGCTCACCTCCTGCAAGGTGTGGAGGATGCTTTCCAGGTGGTCGCGCTGTTCACCGGAGAGCTGGCTGCGCAGCACGCCCAGGTGCATGTGCGCGCCCAGGAGCAACTGTAGAGGGCCGTCGTGGAGCTCCCGGGCCAGGGCCGCCCGTTCTTCCTCCCGGCTGTCCAGCAGGCGCCGTTGCAGCTCGGCCAGTTCCTGTTCCACCCGGTGGCGGTGGATGGCATAGCGGATGGCCCGTTCCAGGTTCTCGGGCTCCAGGTTGGCCTTGGTCAGGTAATCCACCGCGCCGGCAGCCATGGCCGCCAGATCCACGTCCCGGGCACCCTGGCCGGTGAGCATGATGAACGGCCTCCGGCTGCCATCTTCCCCGGCTGCCTGCAGCAGCTCCAGCCCCGTGTGGTCGCCCAGGTAGTAGTCGATCAGGTAGACATCGTGGCGATTTTCCCGGATGCATTCCAGCGCGGCGTCATAGCTGGCCACCCATTCCAGCACCGGCCGGGCCCAGCGGAAGTCCCGCAGGTAGTCCTGGATCAGCACGAAGTCGTCCTCGTCGTCCTCCACCAGCAGGATGTGGACCGGTCGATCGGTTTCCAGTTCCCGGATCGGGGAGATCGCCCGGGTGTGTTCCTTTCCGTCCATCATGACCTGTCTTTCACGCCCTCTCCATCCTCCATCGCACCCTGGCAGCCATCACCGGTAGGGTGTCTCGCCGGCCGGCGCATCGGAGCCCTGGGCCGCGCCGTTGCCGTTGGGCAGCTCCACAATCTCGAACCAGTAGCGGCTCAGGGTCTGCATCACTTCGATGAGGGATTCGAAGGTGACCGGCTTGACGATGAAGGAGTTCACGCCCAGGTCGTAGCTGGAGACGATGTCCTCTTCGGCCTTGGAGGTGGTCAGGATCACCACGGGAATGCGGCGCAGGCAGGGGTCCCGCTTGATCTCCCGCAGGGCTTCCCGGCCATCCAGGCGGGGCATGTTCAGGTCCAGCAGGATCAGACCCGGCCGGGGCACGTCCTGGTCGGCATAGCGGCCCCGACGGAAGAGGAATTCCAGCAGCTCCTGGCCATCCTCCACAAAGTAGATGTCATTGATGAGGCGGCTTTCCGCCAGGGCTTCCTGGGTCAACAGGCGATCGTCCGGGTCATCCTCGGCGATCAGCAGGGCAATGGGTTTGGGGGGGTACATGCGGTGCACTGGATTACACTCCTTCGGCTGAGACAAACCCCAAATGGGGCATGACTACCCCTGTTGTCCCTCTGGCTTCGGCGCCTTGTTGGGCAGGGTGATCCAGAAGCGGGCTCCCTGGTTTAGACGTCCCTCGGCCCGGATGGTTCCATGATGCCGTTCCACGATGCGGCGGCAGATGGCCAGCCCCATGCCTGTGCCCTCGAACTGGGTCCGGCCGTGGAGCCGCTGGAACGGCTGAAAGATCTTCTCGGCATAGATGTTGTCGAAGCCGATGCCGTTGTCTTCCACCAGGATGGTCACCGGGTTTTCGGGGGCGTTGCCCCTGCCGCTGTTCCGGTCGGAGGCGTCCGGGTCTTCCTCCTGGCCATCCTGGACCAGCCGGATCTGGATGTGGGGTGGGCTCTCCGGCTGTCGAAATTTAATGCTGTTGCTGATCAGGTTCTGGAAGAGCTGGCGCATCTGGATGGGGTCCGCCCAGATGGTGGGGAGGGGATCGACGTCGATCCGGGCGCCCGTCTCCTCGATGAAGGCTTCCAGATCGCCCATCACCTCCCCGACGACGGCGTTCAGGTCCACCTGCACAAAGGGGCGCCCCTGGGTGGTCACCCGGGAGAGGGTGAGGAGATCGTCGATGAGGATCTGCATGCGCCGGGCTGCATCCTGCATCCGCTGCAGATAGTCCTGGGAGCGCTCGTCCAGGCGACCCTGGTTGACCTGCAGCAGGCGGTCGCCGAAGGCCCGGATCTTGCGCAGGGGCTCCTGCAGGTCGTGGGAGGCGATGTAGGCGAAGTCCTGGAGCTCCCGGTTGCTGGCCTCCAGGCGGGCGGCATACCGGCGCAGCTCATCCTCCATCTGCCGGCGCTGGCTGACATCCTCAAAGAGGATGCAGACCTGTTGCTCATCCAGGGGGAAGACCCGGATGTTGAAATACCCCCGGATGTTGTCTCGGTCGTAGTAAATGTCGCCCAGATCCCGGGGGATCTGACTTTGGAGCACTTCCCGGTAGATCTGGGGGAACTCCGTCTCCAGGGCGGAAGGAAGAAATTCATCCAGGCGTTTGCCCAGCCAGCCATCCAGGCGGGTGCCCAGGGTCTGCCCTGCGCTGCGGTTGCCCAGGATGGCCCGAAAGGAACCCAGGTCCTCGGGATCCTCCAGGCAGAGGACAAAGACGCCGGTGGGCATGTCGTCCACGATCTGCTGGTAGATCCGGACCTGTTTCTCGGCCTGGATGCGCTGCTCGATCTCCTCCTGGAGGCGTTGGTAGCTTGCCCGCAGGGCCACGTGCTGCCGCCGGAGTTCCTGAACCAGGTACGCCTTGTTGGCGGCCAGGCCGGCCACAATCAGCCCGTAGGCCCCGATCTTGCCCAGGTGGGTCCAGTTGAACAGGGGGTCATAGAGGCTGCCGGACCAGGCCATGTAGAACATTTGGATGGAGAAGTTGATGACCAGGCTCAGCAGGACCCAGTGAAACAGAGGGCCGATGAAGTCGTTGCGGCGACGATAGAGCAGGGCGAAGGCCAGGGCGAAAAGTAGCCCTGCCGCCAGCTCCTGGGGACGATGGAGCGGGCTGAGCATGTTGATGGCCGTGGGCAGGGGAAGCCAGAGGAAAAGCACCAGCACCAGAACCGCCAGGAGCCCCAGGATCAGGATCATGAGGGTCTGGGTGTGGCCCGAGGGCTGCCGCTGAGATTGGCGCGGATCGACGGTTTGGAAGACGTCTTCCTCCGTCTCTTTCTCCAGGTAGAGAGCACCCAGGACCAGGGTCAACCCCAGGTAGACACGGGAGAGCACCCAGCTCCAGGGCACCAGCTTGGCCACCGATTCCTGGGCTGTGATGGTAAACATGGGCAGGGTGAGCAACACATGGACGCCGTCCAGCAGCGCGGTGCCGAAGAGGCCCACGCCCAGGAAGAGATACTGCCAGGCCGGTCGGCTGCGGTGGTAGATGAGGGCGATGCTGCCGGCCACAAAGGCCAGGGTCAGGGCTGTGACTTCAAAGACAGTGTGGGTATACTCGTTGCTAAACCAGGGAACTCGGGCCAGCAGCGGCGCTGCGATCAGGAGTCCCAGGCACCAGGACAGGTAGGTGCGTGGTTTCATGCCCGCCCTCTGCTGCCGGGCTGTGCCCGTGGCTGCCAGGGATCCTCGCCCCAACCATCTCTCCAAACGACTTGTAAATCCCGACAGTAATTCGACGGCCGTTTCCACCTAAGATAGGGTCGCTGAATCGCTGCCGCAGCTTTTACGCCAGGTTGTACCGGCATGGCCCCTCCTGATTTCGTTTCTGTCCCTTTTGGGCCATTGCGCTGTTGATCGGCCAGTTCTTCAACCCACCAGCGCGCCCTGCTGAGCCTTCCGCAGGACGCCCAGGAGTGCGTCCATACCTTTTCACCTCTGCTGAACAGACATGGAACACCCCTCAACCGACGAGCCCCATGCCCATCTGACGGCAGTATACCACAGCTTTTATGTTTCGCCCCTACTGAGAATAAACCCTGGAAGTTTTCTGGGCTTTTGGTAGACAATCCCCTTTCTCTTCGTGGTCTGGCGATGCCGGGCAGACACGGGAGCCCGCCCTTCCAGGAATCGGTGTTCCATGGGATTCCATCCACAGATGGACATAGATTTTTTTTCTTCCATGTGATCTGTGTAAGCTGTGGATCAAAATGGATTCAGAAAGGCTAACGGGGAGTGAAGCCGTGACAAGCCTGGATTTACCGACGGAGAAAGTGGACGTGCTCATCGTGGGCGCGGGGCCGGCGGGCACCTCCACGGCCCTGCACCTGCTGCAGGCCAGCCCCCACTGGGCCGACCGGATGGCCCTGGTGGACAAGGCGGTCCATCCCCGCCACAAGCTCTGTGGCGGCGGTGTAACCCCCTTCGGTGCCCAGATCCTGGCCCGGCTGGGGCTGGCCTTCGAGCCACCCCACCTGCCGGTGACGGAGATTCGCCTGATCTACGGACGCCAGCGCTTCGCCCTGCGGGATGAACCCATCCTGCGGGTGGTTCGCCGGGAGGAGTTCGACCACTGGCTGCTACAAAAGGTGGCCGAGCAGGGCGTGAAGGTCCATCAGGGGGAGGCTGTGCACGCCGTCCACCGCCATGCCACCCACATGGAGGTGCTCACCGCTCGGTGCCGCTTTGAGGCCCGGGTGCTGGTGGCCGCGGACGGCGCCAACAGCCTGGTGCGCCGACAGCTTCAACTGGCCCGGCCCGGCCACGCTGCCCGCCTGTTGGAGGTGTTGACCCCGGAGGATCCGGCGTCCTGCTTCGAATTCCAGGAGCGGGTGGCCGTCTTCGATTTCACCCCCATGGCCCACGGCCTCCAGGGCTACTACTGGGACTTCCCCAGCTTGATCCAGGGACGGGCCTTCATGAATCGGGGTGTGTACGATGCCCGGGTCCATACCCGGCTGGGACGCGCCTCCCTGCGGCAGCAACTGGCCCAGGCCCTGGCCAGCCGGGGGCGGGAAGGGGCAGCCGAAGCGGTGCAGGGGCATCCCATCCGCTGGTTCGATCCGGGCACTCCCTTTTCCGCACCCCGGGTGCTCTTGGTGGGCGATGCCGCGGGCGTGGATCCCCTCTTCGGCGAGGGCATCGCCTTTGCCCTGGCCTACGGCGATGCTGCCGCTGCCGAGATCCAGGCGGCCTTTGCCCGGGAGGATTTTTCCTTTGCCGGCTATCGGCGCCGCCTGTTGGATCATTCCATCCTGGGCCAGCTCCGGCGGCGGGGGCAGCTGGCCCGCCTGTTGTACTGGCTGGCGTGGCGGCCTCGCCTGGCGGCCCTGGCATGGGCGACTGCGCCCTGGCTGTTGGCGGCCATCGCCCATCTGCGGCCCCGGTACGTACCCATCCGCGACCGGCGCATGATTCGGCTTTCCCCGAGCCCGACACCGGGGGCATGAAGCAGGGCACAGACGCCCCCCTTGGCCATGGTTCTTTTGTGTCTTCCGATCCTTTGCACTAAAATAGGAACTTGACCTGTCGGCAACGCCGGCTTTCCCCTTCCGACGGTGCCGCATCTTATGGGCATGACCAGCCTGGCGGCTATACGGCAGGGTCACCTCCGGCGGCCATGGCCCACCCCAGGGCCGGAACCGCCCGGGGGAAGAGGCTGTGGATGTGTCGCATAGCCCGGCGGGAAATGGGTTCTGACAGAGGGCACGAGTGAAGAATGGAGAGCCAGATGAGCGACGATAAACGACTGAACGGCAGCAACGGCGCCCAGACCGGCACTTTCGCCGTCAAGGCCGGTCTGGCCCAGATGTTGAAGGGCGGTGTGATCATGGATGTGGTGACCGCGGAGCAGGCCCGCATCGCCGAAGAAGCCGGCGCCTGCGCCGTCATGGCCCTGGAACGGGTGCCGGCCGACATCCGGCGGGACGGCGGCGTGGCCCGCATGAGCGATCCCCGCAAGATCAAGGAGATCATGGATGCGGTCACCATCCCGGTCATGGCCAAGGTCCGCATCGGCCACTTCGTGGAGGCCCAGATCCTGGAAGCCCTGGGGGTGGACTATATCGACGAGAGCGAGGTGCTGACCCCGGCGGACGAGGAGCACCACATCAACAAGCACAAGTTCAAGGTCCCCTTCGTCTGTGGGTGCCGGAATCTGGGCGAGGCCCTGCGCCGCATCGCCGAGGGTGCGGCCATGATCCGGACCAAGGGCGAAGCAGGCACCGGCAACGTGGTGGAGGCCGTGCGCCACGCCCGGGCCGTCATGGGCGAGATTCGCCGCCTGCAGACCATGGACGAGGACGAGTTGTTTGCCTATGCCAAGGAGATCCGGGCTCCCTACGACCTGGTGAAGCAGACCGCAGAGCTGGGGCGCCTGCCCGTGGTCAACTTCGCAGCCGGGGGCGTGGCCACGCCGGCCGATGCCGCCCTGATGATGCAGTTGGGCATGGACGGCGTCTTCGTGGGCTCCGGCATCTTCAAGAGCGGGAACCCGGAAAAGCGGGCCCGGGCCATCGTCCAGGCGGTCACCCACTACAACGATCCCCAGATCCTGGCCGAGGTGAGCGAGGACCTGGGCGAGCCCATGGTGGGCATCAACCTGGATACCCTCTCCGAGCAGGAGAAGATGGCCCACCGGGGCTGGTAATCAGGGGCGTCCTGGCCGGCAGCAGGCCAGGACCGAGGAGAGCGCATTTTCGATCTGAAGGCCCATCCCAATGGCTGAGACAGCACCCTTGCGAATCGGCGTCCTGGCCCTCCAGGGTGCCTTCGTGGAACATATCCAGGTCCTGCGTCGACTGGGCGCGGAGGCTGTGGAGGTCCGCAAAGCGGAACAACTGGCCCAACTGGATGGGCTGATCATCCCCGGCGGTGAGAGCACCACCATCGGACTGATTGCCGCGCGCTGGGGCCTGGTGGAGCCGCTGCGTCGTTGGGTGCAGGCGGGGCGGCCCATCTGGGGAACCTGCGCCGGCATGATTCTGCTGGCCGAGCGGGCCACCGGCCAGAAGGCGGGCGGCCAGCCATTGCTGGGCGGGCTGCGGGTGACCGTGAACCGCAACTTCTTCGGCCGCCAGACGGAAAGCTTCGAGACCCTGTTGCGCGTCCCGGCCCTGGGGCCGGAACCCTGCCCGGCGGTCTTCATCCGCGCGCCCGCCATCACCGCGGTGGAGCCCGACGTGGAGGTGCTGGCCACCCTGACCGTGGCACCGTTCCTGCGGCTCGGGCCCCGCCGGGACAGGGCCGGGGAGAAGAGGGCCGTGGGGGACACCATAGAATCCGGGGACACCGCAGGATCCAGGGGGGCTACCGAAGAAGTGCCGACAGAGGTGATCGTGGCGGTGCGGCAGGGCGCCATCCTGGCCACCGCTTTCCATCCAGAGCTAACCGACGACGTGCGCTGGCATCGCCTCTTCCTGGAGATGGCGGCCCGTTCTGCCGCCGATCCGGTGCCGGCCAATCCATCCATGGCCCCATCGGGCCAGACTGACGACGGCCAACCCGCCGACCCCTGACCGGTGTATCAGGCTGGGGCGATGTCCGTAGAGACATCCTCCCGGGCTCTTGGCATTTTGGCCACAAAAGTGGACACCGGGCTGAACAGGTGTAGCGGTGAGGGGGCACGTCAAGGCGTGTCCCCTCTCTATTGCATGTCGCTATGGTAACTATCCACAATTCTCCGTTATCAGCAGGTGCGTAGGGGGATCCACCCCCGCGCGCCCCGTCAGATAGGTTGGGGGGTGATAGAAAAAAAGATGGCGCAGCAGAGCCCAAGGCCGGCTGTCGAATTGCGGAATCTGGTCAAGCATTTTGTGGATCCCCATGGGGAGATCGTTGTGGCCGTCGACCACGTGAACCTCACCATCTACGACGGCGAATTCTTCTCGCTGCTGGGTCCCAGCGGCTGCGGCAAGACGACCATCCTGCGCATGATCGCCGGGCTGGAGTTGCCCACCAGCGGCAGTGTCCTCATCCACGGCCGGGAGATGGCCGATCAGCCAGCCTTCCGCCGCCCCGTCAACACCGTATTCCAGCGCTATGCCCTCTTTCCCCACATGACCGTGCGGGAGAACATCGCCTTTGGCCTGCGCATGAAAAAAGTGCCCCGGGAGGAAATCGCCGCCCGGGTGGAGGAAGCCCTGCGCCTGGTGCGCCTGGAGAAAATGGGCGATCGACGGCCGGGGCAGCTCTCCGGCGGCCAGCAGCAGCGGGTGGCCCTGGCCCGGGCCCTGGTGAACAATCCGGAGGTGCTGCTGCTGGACGAACCCCTGGGTGCGTTGGATCTCAAATTGCGCCAGGCCATGCAGGAAGAGCTCAAGCGCATCCAGCAGCAGGTGGGCATCACCTTTATCTACGTGACCCACGATCAGGAAGAGGCCCTGACCATGTCCGACCGCATCGCGGTCATGAACGAGGGCGTGGTGCTCCAGGTGGATCGCCCCTATGACCTCTACGAGGAGCCTAAGACCCGTTTTGTGGCGGACTTCATCGGCGAAACCAACTTTCTGGACGGGGTCATTATCGACAACGACAGCGAGCTGGCCCACGTGCAACTCAAGAACGGCCAGGTGGCCCACGTGCTCCACGAGGATCAGATCCTGCCCCAGGGCACGCCGGTGACCCTGGCCATTCGGCCGGAGAAGATCTTCCTGGGCGTGGGGACGCCCCCCGAGGTGCGCAACGTCTTCAACGGCCGGGTCCGCAACATTGTCTATCTGGGTACCGATACCTATTACGACGTGGCGCTTCCCGGCGATGTGGTGGTCACGGCCCGGCAACAGAACGAGGACTACACTGGCATGGCCGCCACCGTCGCCATCGGCGATCCGGTCTATGTGGCCTGGCGTGCCCACAACGCCAGCCTGTTGACGGAGTGACCAGCGATGACCACACCCATCCCGTCGGCGGTGCGCAGGCGAGAACGGGTCCTGCTGGCGACCCTGGTCGGCCCTGCCATCTTCTACCTGCTGATCTTTTTCCTGGTGCCCCTGGGCATAGTGTTGACCTACAGCTTCTTGAAGCGGGGTGCCTATGGCCAGCTGGTCTGGGAGTTCAATCTGCTCAACTATGTGCGGGTGGCCGACCCCCTGTATCTGAGCATCCTGGGGCGGAGCGCCTTCCTGGCCCTGGCCAATACCCTGCTCTGCCTGCTCATCGGCTATCCCTTCGCCTACTACATCGTCCGCCAGGAGCGGGCCAGCGTGCGCAACTTTCTGCTGGTGCTGGTCATGGTTCCCTTCTGGACCAACTTCCTCATCCGCACCTACGCCTGGCGGGTGATCCTGGGCAACGATGGCCCCATCAACACCCTCCTGCTCTCCCTGGGGATCATCGACGCCCCGCTGCAGCTGCTGTTCAACGACGGGGCTGTGCTGGTGGGTCTGGTCTACGGCTACCTGCCCTTCATGATCCTGCCCCTCTATGCGGCCATCGACCGGATCGACTTCAGCCTCATCGAAGCGGCCCACGACCTGTACGCTAACGGCTGGCAGGCCTTTCGCACGATATTGCTCCCCCTGAGCATGCCGGGGGTCATCGCTGGCAGTATCCTGGTCTTCATCCCCAGCCTGGGCGCCTTCGTCACCCCAGACCTGCTGGGCGGCGCCAAGACGGTCATGATCGGCAACCTGATCCAGAGCCAGTTCCTCACCGTGCGGGATTGGCCCTTCGGCTCTGCGCTGAGCATGGTCCTCATGGCTTTGGTGCTGGTCGCCACCCTGATCTATTTCCGCAAAGGAGGGAAGACCCTTTGACCACTACCCCTTCTGTGCTGACTGCCCGGCGGGTATCCGCCCGGGAGCAGGTTCCCATTCAAAAACGTCCCCGCAGCCTGACCGAGAGGCTCCTGGCTGCCAATGCCTGGCTACTCTTTTTGTTCTTCTATTTGCCGGTGCTGGTCCTGATCCTGTTCAGCTTCAACGATGGCCGGCTCCTCAGCCACTGGACCGGTTTCAGCCTGCGCTGGTATGGGAAGCTCATGCACAACGAGGCCATCGTGCTGGCCCTGCGCAACAGCCTGATCGTGGCGGGCTGCAGCACGGTCATCAGCACGGTGCTGGGGACGTTGATCGCCCTGGGGATGGAGCGCTTCCACTTCCGGGGAAAGACGGGCGTAGACAGCCTGCTCTACCTGCCCATCATCATTCCCGATATTGCCATGGCTGTCATGCTGCTGTTGTTCTTCGTGCAGGTGGGCCATCTGTTGGGCTGGCTGGGGGTGCGCTTTTCCCTGGGGCTGGAGACCATCATCCTGGCCCACGTGGCCTTCAACATCAGCTTTGTGGCGGTGATCGTCCGGGCGCGGCTGGCCGGGTTTGACCGCGCCCTGGAGGAGGCCGCCCAGGATCTCTACGCCAATGAATGGCAGACCTTTCGCCATGTGACCCTGCCCCTGATCGCACCGGGCATTTTGGGCGGCGCGCTGCTGGCCTTCACCCTGAGCCTGGATGACTTCGTCATCACCTTTTTCACCAGCGGCCCGGGGAGCACCACCCTGCCCCTGCGCATCTACAGCATGGTGAAGACCGGCGTCACACCGGAGATCAATGCCCTGAGCACCCTCATGATCCTGGCCTCCATGATCCTGGTGGTGGCCTCCCTCCTGGTGCAGCGCCGGGGCGGCGACTGGCACCGTTGAGAGGGGACGGGAGGGAGCCCCGGACGGTGGTCGATGCAGGGCGGGCCATCAGCCCGCGTCCTATGCCCTATAAACGAGCGATTCAATCGGTTTAAAAGGAGTGGAATGCCCATGAAAGCGACATCCTTTTCCCTGGCCGCGCTCCTGGCGGCCCTCCTGCTGATGGCGGCTTGTGTCCAGAGCCCCACCCAGGAACCGGCCCCTGCTGCCGGCGCCGACAGGGGCACTGAACAGGCCGCCCCGGCGGAAATCAGCGGCCGCTGTGGCGATCCCAGCCGGCTGAGCGAGCGGGTGTACTTCTACAACTGGACGGATTACATCGATCCAGAAATCCTCACCCGCTTTGAGGAAGAATGTGGCGTGGAGGTGGTCTATGACACCTACGCCAGCAACGAAGATCTGCTGGCCAAGCTTCAGGCAGGCGCATCCGGCTATGACCTCATCGTGCCCAGCGACTACATGGTGACCACCATGCGGGAGCTGGACATGCTGCGGGAGCTGGATCATGCCAACATCCCCAACTTGGCCAACCTCTACCCCCGGTTCACCGAAGCCCCCTATGATCCCGGCAACGTCTATTCGGTTCCCTACCAGTGGGGGACCACCGGCATCGGCTACAACCTGGATGAGGTGGGGAGCGAGCCGGACAGCTGGGCCTATCTCTTCGACCCGGAGAGGGCTGCCCAGTACGCGGGGCGTATGTCGTTGTTGAACGATCCCCGGGAGCTCATCGGCGCCGCGCTGAAGTACCTGGGCTACAGCGCCAACAGCACCGACCCCGATGAGCTGGAACAGGCCAAGGCCGTGCTCCTGGCGGTCAAGCCCTACGTGGCCACCTTCGACAGCGAGTCCTTTGAGGACCTCCTGGCCAGCGGCGATGTGGTGATCGGCCACGGCTGGAGCGGCGACTACTTCCGGGTCATCTATGAGAATCCAGACATGAACCTGGGCTACATCATTCCCCAGGAGGGGGGCATCATCTGGACCGATAACCTGGCCATTCCCAGGACGGCCCCCAACCCCTACACGGCCGAGGTGCTGATCAACTACCTCCTGGATCCCGAGATGGGCGGCATGCTGACCAATTTCACCTACTACGCCAGCCCCAACCAGGCGGCCGAGCCCTATATCCTGGACGAAATCAAGGAGGACCCCGGCATCTACCCCGCGGCGGAGACGCTGGACCGCATGGAGTTTCTGCGGGACCTGGGCGCGGAGACGCTGTTGTGGGACCGGATCTGGACGGAGGTGAAGGCCCAGTAGGCACCCGCACGACCCGTTGCTGCGCTG
>FWPU01009583.1_pt1 | contig 15142 bp, 14 predicted proteins | sample 2228361 | NCBI WGS metagenome assembly FWPU01 (sample SAMEA103939777, study PRJEB20133) | metagenome
AGTAGGATAAGAACATACAAAAGCCGGTACATGCTGTCCTCTGAAAAAGCAAGGGCCGCTACCGAAGATTATACTCTCGAATCCTCCAGCCATGTGACCGTTGGAATAGGGCTTTTCAAAGTTTCAATGTGGACTTACAAGTCGTACCGCCAGGCTATGCCTGACGCCACCTTTCCCGAAAACAGCATTTCCCCGTAACTGCCTACCCTCAACCAGTCGGATTAGGATACACAGGATTGCCTTTCCATCGAGACAAAGAACACCCTTCCATTGCATCCTGTTGAATATCCTTTTCACCAGGCTCGATACCATGCAAAGCGCTGTCTGGTAGGTAGTTTGACAACCTCATGTTTTCGCACAACTTTGCGCCCTCATCCTAACCCTCTCCCAAAGGGAGAGGGGAATAACGCTGTTTGCAAGACATCTCCCCACCTCTCCCAAAGGGAGAGGGGCCAGGGGTGAGGGAAAAGCAGGCAGCTCTTCGTAAGGTGACATTCTCAAAGTAGTTACGAAGATTCTGTCATGTGCTTGTCGTACCGCCAGGCTTTGCCAAGTGCTACAAAGTGGTATAGTATTGCTCTACAAAATCTATCACAACCGCGAAGATTCTATAACATGCTTGTCGTACCGCCAGGCTTTGCCTGGTATAACCGACCAAAGGTCGGCGGTACATTTGGTTGCGGCTTGCCGCGCTATGGATTTTGCTGCCGGCCTACGCCAAAACCAACTTTGGAATGCCCGAAAGCCAATATGGTTGGCTGCTCACTACCAACGCGCTGATGTGCGTCTTGGTCCAATATTTCGTGACGCTCATCACCCGCCGCTATTGCCCCTTACCGGTCGTGGCAGCCGGCATGTTGATCTACGCCTCGAGCGTGGGCAGCGTGGCGCTCATGTCGCAATTCTGGGATTTCTGGTTGAGCATGGTGTTCTTGACGTTTGGCGAACTGACCATCGTCCTTACAGCCAGCAAATACGTAGCCGACCGCGCCCCGGCCGATCTGCGCGGACGTTATATGAGCCTATACTGGCTAGGATGGGGGCTGGCGCGCGCCGCCGCTCCGCTCATCGGTGGCTTCTTGAACGATGTCATATCTCCCTTTGCAATTTGGTATGGCGGCATGGCGCTCGGCTTGGTCAGCACGGGCGGCTTGACCTTGATGGCCTGGCTACAGAACCGCAAGAGCCAAACGCATCTACGCCTGTCCTGAAAAGACGTTATCCATAGACAAATAACGTTCCAGCCGCCTCTTTACCTCTTCCCATTCCGTGTCCAAAATGCTGTAAAAGACCGAATCGCGCAAGCGTCCATCCGGCAAGATCATATGATTGCGCAGCACGCCCTCGCGCTTTGCCCCAAGCCGCTCGATGGCCCTCTGCGAGCGGAGATTGCACAAATCGGCCTTGAACTGCACGCGAACACAGCCCAGCGTCTCGAAGGCGTGCTTCAACAAAAGATACTTGCATTCGGTGTTGACTGCTGTGCGCTGGAACTCAGGGCCATACCATGTGCCGCCGATTTCCAAACTGCGGTCCTTGGTCATCACGTTCAGGTAACGCGTCGCGCCGGCCACGCGTCCCGATGCAAGGTGAATCACCACAAAGGGCAAATCGCCCTTACGGGAAAGGATGTCTAGCACCCAATTCCGCATATCGGCCTCGGTCTTCATGTCGCCATACAACATGAAACGCCAGAAATCCTGTCCCACGCCGATCTCGGCCAGCGCAGGGATGTGTGCTTCGGTCATCGGCTCCAGGCAAACGTAGCGCCCTGTGAGGGTTATAGGGGTAATGTGCATGGACTTCATGGGTGAAATACGCATTCCACTTACCTGTTTACCTCCATACCTGTATACCTGTGTACCTGTGTACCTGTATACCTTCTACCTCAACCTGATACCTCTCCCCCTCTACTCCCCCAACCACTCCGCTTCATTTTTATCCTGCGACGGCAAATATGGCATAGGCGGGCTTTCGATACCCAACAGTTCGGCCAGTGCTGCTCGCATGGCAACGCGATCGTCCCACGGATGCTCCACCCGGCCAAAACACATAGACTGCTCGTGACCCTTGCCGCAGGCAATGACCAGATCGCCGGGACGCGCCATCTGCACCGCAAAGCGCATCGCCTCGCCCCGATCCGCAACCCGCCAAAACGTCTCTCCCTCGCGTCCTCCCCTGGACCTTGCGCCGGCCACCATTTCCTCGAGGATTCCTGCCAGCGATTCGGTGCGCGGGTCTTCGGCTGTCAGCACTGTCACATCGGCCAACTCCGCTGAAGTCTCGGCCATCATGCGGCGCTTTTCCTTGTCACGCAACCCGGCCGAACCAAACACCGCAATGACCCGCCCCCTAGGTCCTTCATTCCCCTTCGCGCCGTCCAGCATGGCTCGCGCCGTCTCTAACGCCACTTTCAACGCATTGGGCGTATGCGCAAAATCCACAATAGCCATAAAAGGCTGTCCCATGTCAATGACCTCCATGCGCCCTGGAATCCCCGGCAGCGAGGCAATGCCTTGCGCAGCCACCTGTGGCGGAATGTCCAGGCCAAAGACCGCTGCTGTTAGCGCCGCCAGACAGTTCGAGACGTTATGTTGCCCAACCAACGATGTCTCGATGCCCACACAAAAATCGAGATGCCGCGCCATGAATGACATTCCACGCGGAGAAAATGCAATACCTGTGGCATGAACATCGGCTGCCTCTGTCAACCCATAACTGATTTTCCTCCCATGGATAAATCCATCCAGAAACGCAAAGGAGCGATCATCGCGGTTGATGACGGCCAGACGTGGATTGCCTTGCGGTTTGGGGCGCGTCCATTGCAGGCTCTCGAACAACCGCGCCTTGGCGGCGCGATAATTTTCGTAAGAGCCATGTTCATCCAGATGTTCATGGGTAATGTTGGTCACCACCCCAATATCGAACTCGCAGGCATCCACCCGATGCTGCGCCCAGCCATGTGAGGTGGTCTCCAGGACCACGTGCGTCGAACCTGCCGCAAGCATTTGCGCCAGGTAACGCTGGACATCGGGTGCATCCGGCGTGGTGACATGGAAACCGGTATCCAGCATCTCGTCGCCGATCACGGCGTTGACTGTCGAAACAATGCCGGCCCGAATACCCGCAGCCTTCAAAATATGAAACAAGAGATTGCTGGTAGTGGTCTTGCCGTCCGTGCCGGTCACGCCAATCACGGTCAAATGGCGAGCCGGCCAATCGTAGAACGCAGCAGCCAGCCAGGTCAAGGCACGGCGCGGATCGTCGAGGCGAAGATACGGCACGGGGCATCCATCATCCATAGCGCGCTCCCCCACGACCGCCGCTGCACCATTCTGAATGGCTTTCTCGATATAGTCATGGCCATCGGATACCCTGCCTTGCATGGCTACGAATAGATTTCCCGGTCGTACCGCGCGACTGTCTATAGCGACGCCGGTGATAGGAACAGCCGGAATCTCAGCAGGATGCGGAAAAGGAAAGTCAAAGAAAAGTTGGTCAAGGGTCTTTGTCATCCGTCCGTCCTCTCTCCCTGTATACCTGTCTACTTGTGTACCTGTGTACTTGTGTACCTGTCTACCCGTCTACCTGTGTACTTGTGTACCTGTCTACCCATCTACCTGTGTACTTAAACAAAAAGAGGGTTTCAGCAATTCTACCAAAACCCTCTCTGCAAAGGCAAAAGCGATTACTTCAAGGTCGCCCGCAGGCCTTCCAATTTACCGGCCACGGAACCATCCAGCACCTTGTCACCAATCTTTATGACCAGACCGCCCAAAATAGAGGGGTCAACGCGGAAGGAAATTGCCTGCGCTCCAACCTTTGCAAGCACTTCCTTTTTAACAGCATCCTGTTCCTTCTCGGAAAGAGGAAGCGCACTGGTCACTTCAGCCGACTCGCCTTTGAAATCGGCATCTTCCAACACCACCACCTTGCCCGACTTGACGCCAGAGAAGAACTCTTCCAACAAGGTGTGCTGGCGCTTCTCGTCCAGCGCTTCGCCGACCAGTTTGTGGGCCGCAGCAATGGACAGAGCAGCCACCTGACCGCGTAAGTCGGCCAGCCAGCGATTGCGTTCCTGTTCGGCTTCCATTAGCGCCGATTCGCGCGCCTTGGCGGCCTCGGCCTCGGCCTCGGCTTTGACGGCTTTGGCCACTTCCTGCGCACGCTCGTTGGCTTCGCGCACCACTTTGCTGGCCTCCGCCTGGGCGTCTGCAATGATCTTGGCAGCCTCTTTTTCGGCGTTAGCGCGCGCTTCGGCGGCTACGCGGGCATCTTCCAAACCCTGCGCAATCGTCTGGCGGCGTTTCTCCAACATGTTGCCAATTGGGCCAACTACCCATTTGACAATGACGGTATAGACGATGATCAGATTGACGATCTGTACCAACAAAAAGGGTAAGTTGATACCTAGTGCTTCCAAAGCGCCCTCCCTCTTAGAAGACGAACAGGATGAGCAAAGCGACCACCAGACAGTAAATAGCAACTGCTTCGGCAAAGGCAATGCCGAGGATCATGTTGGTCTGGATGGTACCGGTGGCATCCGGGTTGCGACCCATAGCCTGCACTGCGCCGCTGGTAACGATGCCAATTCCTGCGCCTGCGCCAATAGCCCCGATCATGGCCAGGCCAGCGCCAATCAACTTACCGAGAATTTGAGCCGATTCGAATTCCATACAAGAACCTCCGAGAGTTTCGGGCGGGGGAACCGCCACTGGATAAAGTGTGTGTTTCCCGGGCGTTTCAAGTCCGCCCGAAATTTACGCGTGCGCTTCCTCGTGTTCACCGTGACCCTGGGTGGCCTGCGCCATGAAGGTCATGGTCAACATGCCAAACACAATCGCCTGGATCAAGCCCACGAAGAACTCGAGTAGATAGAACATGGCCGGCGCAAAGATGGGAACCAGGGAGCCCATTACGAAGATGAGAACCGCGCCGGCAAACAGGTTGCCAAAGAGACGGAAAGCAAACGACAGAATCTTCGAAAATTCTGAGACCAATTCCAGCAACCCCACGCCCCAGTCTATGAAACCGAAGATGGGCTTACTGAAAAAGTGCTTGACGTTCCAGAACTTGGTCAAATACCCCCAACCCTGCGCCCTGAAGCCCATCACCTGCACCATGGCAACCGCCACCAACGCCAGAGCAAAGGTGAAATTCAGGTCTGTGGAGACAGGCCGATGGAAGGGGATGATCGCGTATTGTTCCCCGTGTTCAGCCTGGGCTTGCTCGCCTTCATCCCAAATCGTTTGAATCTTGAGGCCGCCGATAGCCCCCAGATCGCGCAAGGCATACCCTTCATGCTCGGTATGATGCACTATGCCAATCGTCTCCGCGCCAGGTATCAAGCCCAGCCAGTTCGAGGCCAACACCAACAAGGTAATGGTAGCAAACCAGGGAAAGATTTGCTTCGTCCACTTTCCGGCGGTGCCTTCTGTAATGCCATGCAATGCTTCGAGCAGCGCTTCTACCGCGCCAGAGATACCGCTCAGCGCCATTTTGCCGCTCTTGACTCCGCGCGAAACGCCGATGGCAATCAGCACCACCACAATATCGGCCAGGATGATGCCGGTGGTGGTATTTGTATAGTAAAAGGGGCCAACGAACGGAATGGTGAAAAGCGGATGCTCGCTCAACCTTTCGCCGGGCAGGAACACCTCCGGCATAATAGGCTTGATTCCCAGGCCGATCCCAAACAAGGGCGTAAACAGGAACAAACCCAGGATGATCGCCGCCAACACCACCCAGCGCGCCCAAACTCGCTGTTTTGGTTTTTCACTCACGATCAGAATCCTCCTCGATAACAGGTGGTATGGATTTCTTCTGCACTGGCTTGATGCGGTCCGTAGCCGCCTTCACCACGCGGAACATCAGGAAAAGCGTCACCGGCACGCTGCCAATCAAGAACACAATCGTGAAAAGTGGCTTTGTTTCCAGAAATCGATCCAGCCACAGACCCGCAAAAAGAGCCAGGAAAATGATGACCAGGGTAAGGCAGCCAACCTGACCGGCCACCGAGGCCAGGGTCAGGTTCATGGCATATTGAAAACGATCTCTTCCCTGGTCATCCGGCTGGCTCATCGGTTGCGGATTATATCACAAAGATTTAAGCGCCGTCAATTTTAGACTTGGTGATAGTTACCCAAGATAAGAGGCTGTTGCCACCCGCTAAAACAGGTTCAACGCCGCAGCGCCAGACAAACCGAACCAGGGGGCAAACAACGTGCCGACCAGCAAGATGCCCACAGTCAATACCACCAAAGCCAGCAGATACGGGCGTGTCAAGGGAACGGGATGGGCCTCCTCGTTCTCGCCCTCCATGCGATACAGATAAACCACTTTCAAAACACTCAGGTAGTAGTACACGCCCACGATGGAGTTGAAGATGCCCACCACCGCAAGCCAAACCATATTGGCCTGCACCGCTGCGGCAAAGACGAACACCTTAGCCACGAATCCGCCAAAAGGCGGCATACCCGCCAGCGAGAGAAACGCTACCAGCATGGCCAATGCCAGGCCGGGCGCGCGTCGGCTGAGGCCGGCGTAAGCCTTGATTTCGTCCGAACCGGCCACGCGGCCAAAAGCCATCACGACCCCAAAGGCTGCCAGATTGGTCAAGATATACGCCACCAGGTAGAACACCACACTGGTCATGCCCAAATCCGAGGCCGCCGCCACGCCAATCATGGCATACCCAGCATGAGCGATGGAGGAATACGCCAACAGGCGCTTGATATGAGTCTGCTTGAGCGCCACCAGGTTGCCCAGCGTCATCGTAACGGCCGACAACACCGCCAACATGGAGGCCCAATCATACGCGATGGACGGAAAGGCCGCCAGGAATAGACGCATCAACACAGCAAAACCAGCGGCTTTAGAGGCAGTGGACAGGAAGCTGGCCACCGGCGTCGGCGCGCCCTGATAGACATCCGGCGCCCAAAAGTGGAACGGGACGATCGAGACTTTGAATCCCAACCCCACTACGACCAGGAAGATCACTCCCAGCGCAACGCCCAGCGACAATTGGCCTGCTTCCGTCATGGCAGCCAAAGCGTACAGATTCGTGGTTCCGCTAAACCCAAACAACAAACTGAAACCATATAACATGAAGGCCGAGGTCATTGCGCCAAACAGCAGGTATTTGAAGCCCGCCTCGCTAGACTGCTTATCGGACAGTAAGAAACCGGCCAGCACATACAACGGAATAGAGGTCGTTTCGATGGCCAGGTAGAGCATCACCAGGTCGGCGGCGGCAGCCATCAGGTTCATACCGAGCGTAGCAGCCACCAGCAAGATGTAGGCTTCCCCACGCTTGCCGAGCGTCTCATGGTCTAGCATGAACAGCGCTGTAATAGCCGCGCCAAAGATGAACAGCATCTTGAAGAAAAAGCCCAGCCAGTCGTAACGTAACATGCCGCCAAAGACGGTCATCGGCTCGCCGGGGCGACCCACGAACAAACTGATTGTCAGCACAGCCAACAAACCGCCGGCCGTCAACCAGCCAGCATTGCGCCGCCTTTCATCCTTCCAAAACGGCTCCACGACCAACAGCAACATGCCCAAGACGAGCAACAGCAGTTCGGGGAGGATAGAGAAGAACATTATCGGAGTGTAAGACATTTATGCACCTCCCAACAGGCGCAGGATATTGTCCACGCCGGTCTGCACCATCGGTACCATCAAGGATGGGAACAAACCAATTCCTATCATGAACAAACAAACCGTGACGATGGCGATTTTATCCAGCACATTGACATCGGTAATATGCCCCTCCAGGTTTTCGGGCATGGGGCGGAAGAACACATCGCGGATGTTACGCATGATGTAGGCCGTCGTGATAACGATCGAGATGCTGGCCACGATTGCCACCCAGGGCTGAACATACCAAACGCCCATGAAGATAGGAAATTCCGCAATGAAGCCAGAAAAGCCCGGCATACCCATCGAAACCAGGCCGCCGATGATGAAGCCAATGCCTGCAAATGGCATGACCTTGTTCATGCCGCCCAGTTCGGGAATCTGACGGGTATGCGCGCGGTCGTAAATCATGCCGGTCACTGCAAAGAAGAGGGCCGTCATCACGCCATGCGAGAACATTTGTACACCTGCGCCGGTCAGGCCAGTCTTGTTCAGCGTGGATAGGCCGAGCATGACCAACCCCATGTGCGATACAGAAGAGAAGCCGATCATGTATTTCATATCTTCCTGCACGAACGCGATGAACGCGCCATACACCACCGCAATGGCCGCGCAAGTCATAATGAGCCACGACCAGTATTGCGCACCCTCAGGCAGCAACATGATGCCTACCCGTAAGGCAGCAAAGGCGCCCAACTTCATCAATACGCCTGCATGGAACATCGAAACGGCCGTCGGCGCCGCCACGTGGCCGTCTGGCGACCAATTGTGGAAGGGCCAAATACCGCCCAAAACGGCAAAACCGAAGAACACTGGCAAAAACCAGGCCACCTGGAATTGCTCGGAGAAATTGGCCTGCTCCAGTTGCAACATGTCGAAAGACAACACGCCCGTATTCTGGTAAGCCGTCCAGTACATAGCCAGGGCGCCGACCAGGGCAATCACAGAGCCAACGAACAGATACAGGGTGAGTTTCATCGCTGCGTATTCGCGCGTCCTGATCCAGCCCCAGATGGCAATCAACAAATACATGGGAAAGACCGCAATTTCGTAGAAGAAGAACAACTGGAACAGGTCGAGGGAGGCAAACACGCCAAACACACCGCTCGCCAGGATGAACAGGAAGGCAAAGAACTCGCGCGGGCGGTCTTCGATGCCCCAGGAAATCAAGACACCGGTAAACATCACCACCCCAGTCAACAACACGAGCGGCGCGCTCATGCCGTCTACGCCAACGTGGTAGCCAATACCCAGGGCCGGTAGCCAAGTGTATGTCTCCTGGAACTGGTAGCCGGCTGCGCTAGTGTCATAGGTGAAATACACCCACAGCGATAGCAGCAAGGCAAAGGTCGCTGCCGCCAACGCCGTGACGCGCACTTCGTTCTTGCGCTCCGCAGGGAAGAGCAAGATCAACATCCCAGCCACGATGGGGGTAAAAACGATAACGCTCAGGATCGGAAATGTCATCATCCACCTCTTAGAAAGACGCAAGAACAGCGCGGTTGATCACGTCCAGAATCCAGGCCGGCCAAACGCCAATCCACAAGATCAGGGCCATGAGCGGGGCCATCACCAGGATTTCGCGCGTGTTTATCTCGGTCAACTTATGCTCGCCATGCGCCCAATGTTCGTTCAGCGGACCATGCAATACCTGTTTTATGCCTTTGAGAATGTAAGCGCCGGTAAAGAGCAAACCCAACATGCTGATAGCGGTGTAGGCCGTCAGGATCGGCCAGGAGCCCCGCACGACCAGGAACTCGGACACAAAGCCATTCAGGCCCGGCAAACCGAGCGAGGCCATGCTGGTGAAAATGAGGATGCCGCCATAGACCGGCACCAACGGGAACAGGCCGCCAAAGTCATTCAGGTTGCGGGTGTGAGTGCGCTCATAGATGACGCCCACCAGGAAGAACATGCCTGCCGCTGACAAGCCATGATTGAACATTTGCAAGATGGCGCCGTTCAGTGCAATGGGATAACTGGCCTTCCAGACCTCGTTGGTCGAGCCATAGGCCGCCGCAGCAGCCGCAATGCCCAGCACCACGAAGCCCATGTGATTGACCGAAGAATAAGCCACCAGGCGCTTGAAATCGGTCTGACCGTAAGAGCCAAAAGCGCCAAAGACGATGGCCGCCGTAGCCAGGAAAGCCAGCGCGCCTGCAAAGTATTGCGCCTGTTCAGGATAGAGCGGCAACACCAGCCGCAGGAAGCCGTAAGCGCCCAACTTCAGCAGCACACCTGCCAGGATCATCGAACCGGCGGTAGGAGCTTCGGTGTGAGCGTCGGGCAACCAGGTATGGAACGGCCACACCGGCACCTTGACTGCAAAAGCAATCACAAAGGCCCAGAAGGCAATCGTCTTGACGGTTTCGATCGGCAGCCAGGCCGGGATGTTGGTCAAAGCCGAGGCGGCTGGCCAAAGTTCATAGAGGCGAGGCAGGTCATAGGTCCCGAACGAAACGCCCAACATCTGAATCGCAAGCAAGAGACCCAGCGAACCGCCCATCGTGTAAATCATGAACTTCAACGAGGCGTAATTCCGGTTGGCGCTGCCCCATTGGTTGATGAGAAAGTACATCGGCACCAGGCCAATTTCCCAGAAGACGAAGAAGATGAGCAAGTCGAGCGCCATGAAAACGCCCAACATGCCCGTTTCCAGGAACAGGAACAACATCATGTAGGCCTTGACGCGATCGGTGATGCCAAACGAAGCCAGAATGGCCAGCGGCGTCAGCAAGGTGGTCAACAACACCATCGTCAGGGACAGACCGTCCACGCCCAAATGCAGGGTAGAGTGAAGCGCATCATACCACCTGTATTGTTCCTGGAACTGGAAGCCGAAGCCGTTCAGGTTGAAGCGCGCCCATAGCAAGAGCGAAAGCGCCAGGGGGAACACACTGCCTATCAGCGCCGTCCAGCGGATAAGTTTCACTTCATCCTTGGGCAGGAAGAAGATGACCAGCGCCGCCAGCGCCGGCAGGAAAAGTATCAGGCTCAAAAGATGGTCATTGATGAAATTCATTGTGATCTCCTCTTGGCCTATCTCACCAGCAGGGAGAGCATCAGGCCGCCCAGCACGATCAACATGCCCAGCGAGGCCAACATGTACTGTTGAATACGGCCAGTCTGAATAGGCTGCAAGCGCCCGCCAAACCATTGCGTCAGGCGCGCCGAGCCATCCCCCATGAATTCGTTGATGATCGCCTTGTCGATGTAGTTGCGGATGCTCGCGCCGAGGAAGGCCGTGGCATGACCAAAGGCATGCAAGATACCGTCAATGACGCCCTTATCCATCCACTGGTAGACGAATGTTTCCGCAAACCAATAAGCAGGCTTGATGAACAGGAAATCATACGCCTCATCGAAATACCACTTGTTCTTGAGAAGCGGGATTTGCAACTTGTCTTCGGCCGGGGTCTGGACGTTACGGTAAGCCAGCCAGCCAAAGAACAGGCCGCCCAGGGCAACAGCCAGTGAAGTTAGCAACGGTATCCAACTGAACGCAGGCGCTTCGAGGACATGTTCCAGCGTGTGGCCGACGAAATCGTGGAACCAATTAGGGACGAGGCCGCCCAGGACGGGGAAATGTTCGGGGATGCCCACCCAGCCATACGTCACGGCAAAGAACGCCAGCACCACCAGCGGAGCGGTCATCGTCCAGGGCGTCTCCTGAGCGTGTTCGGCTTCTTTCGTGCGCGGTTCACCCAGGAAAGTGAGCGTAATCTGGCGCATGGTGTAGAAAGCCGTCAGGAAGGCGGCCAGTGCCAGCGTGACAAAGACCGCCCAATGTCCATGACCGAAGGCATCCGCCAGGATTTCGTCCTTGGACCAGAAGCCGGCCGTCACCAGCGGGAAGCCGGAAAGGGCAAAGCCGCCGATGAGGAAAGTCCAGAAAGTGATGGGCATCTTCTTGCGCAGCCCGCCCATGTTGAACATGTCCTGCGGGTCCACATGATGATTGCCGGTGTGCAAGACGCCATGCTCCATGCCATGAATGACCGAGCCGGAGCCGAGGAACAAGAGCGCCTTGAAGAAAGCATGGGTAATGAGATGGAACGCGGCTGCCACATAGGCGCCAATGCCCAGCGCAGCAATCATGTAACCCAGTTGCGAGATGGTCGAATACGCCAGCACGCGCTTGATGTCGTTTTGGGCAACAGCAATGGTAGCCGCAAACAAGGCCGTGAAGGCGCCAATGAAGGCCACCACACTCATGGCGGTCGTCAAGGTGTGGCCATCGAAATCGGCTGTTAGAAGCGGGAACATGCGAATGACCGCATACACGCCCGCCGAGACCATCGTGGCCGCATGGATCATGGCGCTGACGGGCGTCGGGCCTTCCATCGCATCTGGCAGCCAGACGTGCAGCGGCCACTGCGCCGATTTGCCGATCGTGCCGATGAAGAGCAGCAGCGCAATCAGGCCGGCTGCCGAAAGCCCCAGGACGGGCGTGGCGGTGGTCGCCAACACATGCAACACTTCTTCGGTGAAAATCTCGCGGAAGGATAGCGTGCCAGTCGCGCTGTAAAGGAAAGCAATACCCAACAGCATGAACACATCGCCAACGCGCGTGGTCATGAAAGCCTTGACGGCAGCATTGCGCGCCGATACCTTACCATACCAGAAACCAATCAACAGGTACGAACACAGGCCCATGATTTCCCAGCCCACGAACAGGGTCAGCAAATTATCGGAGACTACCAGCGTATACATACCAAAGGCAAACAGACCCAGGAAGGCAAAGAAACGCGAATACATCGGCTCAACGGACGGGACTACGTGCCTATGCCCATGTTCATCAGTGACGGTCGCGCCATGCGGCGGCAAACCGGGCCGGTCATGGTCGCCTTTGGGCTGGCCGAAATTGTGATAGCCCACACTGTACAGGAAAATCATGAAAATCGTCCAGGCCACGAAGAACAGCACTGCTGCGCCGAGCGGGTCTATCAAGACGCCAATCTTGAACCACGTCTCGCCGGTCGGCAACCAGGGTATGGACGAAGCAAACGGATGATCGCCCAGATGTTCCACACCCAAAGCGCGGAAGAAAACCACCATACTGCCCACCCACGAGAGCGCAGCGGCGCCTACGCCAACCGTGTGGCTCAAGGCCTTATCCTTGTTGGTAAATAACACGATCAAGAAAAAAGCCAACACAGGCGGGAGCGGGATCAACCAGATTAATGTCTCAGTTGCCATGAAACCTCCAAAGTATTACGCCTTATGTCACCACTTCATCATATCGAGTTCATCGGCTACCACAGTCTTGCGAGAGCGATAAACCGAAATGACCAACGCCAGGCCGACCGCCACCTCCGCCGCCGCTACTGCAAAGACAATGATGGCAAACACCTGACCTGTCATCTGGGTTGGATCCAGGTAGCGCCAAAAGGCCACCAGGTTGATGTTCACGGCATTGAGCATCAGTTCCACACCCAACAGGATGGCAATCGCATTTCGGCGCGCCAGCACGCCAAACAGGCCAATGCTGAACAACGCCGCCGAGAGAATGAGATACCAGGAAAGCGGAATCATGGTCTGCACCTACTTTCTACCGTTTCTGGAACGGGAATTGAACGCAATATAGACCGCGCCAACCATCGCCGCCACCAGCAAGATGGAGGCCACCTCGAAGGGCAAGACGAAAGCCTCCGGCGAGACCAGAGCCTTTCCCAGCGCCCCCACCGCATCGAACCCCGACGGCAGGCCTGCTGAGGCTTTCGAGAAGCCGCCCCATCCCGACAGGAGGGTCACCAACCCGCCAAACACCAGTAAACTGAACAGAGCAGCAACCCACCAATTCTTGTTCAAGCCGGGGCCCTTGTCGCGCATTTCGCGGCGTGTGAGCATCACGGCAAAGATGAACAGGATGGCAATAGCGCCAATATAAATCACCACCTGCACCATTGCCATGAAACCTGCATCCAGCAAAGCATACAACGCGGCTACGCCGAACAGCGTCGAAACCAGCCACAAGGCGGCGTGGATGAGGTTACGCGCCGATACGACCATGATGGCCGAAGCCAGGATGACCACCGAAAAAATGAAAAAGAGAATTGTCATCGTTTCTCCATTTCTCCCCGAGCGAAGCAACTGTCACTATACTGCCTTCCGCCCGGCATGAAATCCCTAATGCTTGACCGCCTCCATCACAGGCTGTGCGGCGCCTTCCACTTTCAGGCGCTCCGCCCGGCTGCAGTTGCGCAGTATCTCGACCGTCAGCCAGCCAACGACCACATTCGAGAGAAACAGGCCAAACGCATAGAGCCAGGTCGAAGCATCGCGCAAAAGCGTGTTCAACAGCGCCGTCACCATCAGGACCACCAACGACAACGGTACCAGGAATTTCCAGTTGAAAGCCAGCATGTGATCGATGCGAACGCGCAAAAGCGTGTATTTGATCCACATGATGACCCAGTAACCTAGAAGCGCCTTGAACAGGACGATAGCCGCCGCCACCAGCGGGCCGAGATTTTCCAGCCCGAAGAAATGGTAGCCGCCAAAGAACAGGATGCCCCAAAAGCCGCCAAAAGTGAAGGCGTGCAGCAGCTCCCCCGCGTAGAACCAGCCAAATTTCATTCCCGAATATTCGATGTGGAAACCGGCCACGATCTCCGATTCCCCTTCGCTTAGGTCGAAGGGGGTGCGGCCCAACTCGGCTACGGCACTGATGAGAAAGATGAGAGCAGCCAACGGCGACAGGAAGACATACCACAATCCCTGTTGAGCCTGACTGATGCCCAACAATCCCATCGTTCCGGCCAAAATGGTGGGAACGAGCAAGGTAATGACCATCGGGATTTCATAAGAAACCATGGCCGCTACCTGACGTAAAGCGCCTAGCAAAGCAAATTTGTTGTTGGATGACCAGCCAGCCATGATGATGGACAGCGTACCAATGGCGCCAGCCGCCACCAGGTACAACAGACCAACATTCAAGTTTACCCCATAGATGACCGGCGCCAGCGGGATGATAGCCCATAGAATCAGCACCGAAAACACCGAGAGAACCGGCGCCAGGTTATAAACCACTTTGTCTACCCCGCTAGGGGTGATGTTTTCCTTGATGAACAACTTGATGATGTCGGCAAAGGGCTGAATCAAACCAAAGGGGCCCAGACGGTTTGGCCCCAGGCGATCCTGGAAACGCGCCACCACCTTGCGCTCGATCCACACCAACAAAATATCAATCACGAGCATCATCGTGACCAAGATGACGATGCCGAGCAGCTGGACGAGGATGTTCGCCAGGCCCTCGGCCATCCCCCAGCCGGTGAACAGGCCCATCAACCAGTCAGCCGTCACGCGAATTGGATCGGTCCAAAAATTCATGCAACGCTCCTCTTACATGTAGTATTGCCTTCGAAATCCCATCCTGGACATTTGCCAGGACATTCACAACCGAAAATTCGGTAACGCAAAATTATGTAACTGCTTACCCTGTCGAACAGGATGGAAAGGATAGAAAGGATGGCCGTTCAACGAAAGACAAAAAAATCCTTTC
>FWPU01009424.1_pt1 | contig 15141 bp, 11 predicted proteins | sample 2228361 | NCBI WGS metagenome assembly FWPU01 (sample SAMEA103939777, study PRJEB20133) | metagenome
AACTTGTATCTGTTGAATAAGCGGTAAGACCCCATGTGTAATACCCACATGAAGAAACTGTAAACGTAAACAAAAACATTATGAACCGAGAATCTTCACTTTAGATTAATCACAACGCGAATAATGTTCAAGCTGAATTGAGGCATCAAAGTGAACTCCACTACAAAGCAAATAGCTAGAAAGCGAATCCAAGTTCTCTTCCAACAAGCTAAAAATGTTTACAAAATTAGTCCTCAGCTGTCCAGCCGCTATGTAGCAACGGCAAGAAAAATAGCCATGGCTGCAAAAATACGCTTACCTACAACATATAAGCGTCAGATCTGCAAAAACTGCAACATGTTCCTTGTGCCAGGTGACAATTGCCGGGTGCGCGTAAAGCAAAAAAGAGAGCCTCATGTAGTAATAACGTGTCTTAACTGCGGCTACAAAACACGTATACTCTTAAAAAAGAAAAGGGAGAAAAATAAACTTGAGCCAGATAACCAGTAGAATGAAACGTCATGTCCGGTACAAGTTGAAAGATGAACAACCTACGATATGGATCGGCAAGGACGGTTTGACGCCTCAACTTTCAAATGAACTTGAGAAGCAGCTGGAAAAGAAGAAAATGCTGAAAATCAGAATTTTGAAAAATTTATTTAGATTTTTTCCAAAAAAACTTGACAAGTTCATTTTTATTTTCATACCTTTGTACCGACTTCACCTCTCAAAGGTAAAGTTTATAAAGAACGAAGGGAGAGAACAGGCTCTATGAACTTCTGGCAACCACTCTTATCCGAGCGAGAACGGTGCCAAAACCTGCCTAAAAATTTTTTAGTTATTATAAACCTTTACACCAATGAAATCACAAAGAAATGGTAGGTCTTTTTATTACACCCTCCAACAAATTCTTTCCAATAACTTTTGTTGTTGTTGTTGCTTGTAGCAATTAGCCATTTGTTGCTTGTGGCTTTTGCTAAATTTTTCTAAAAATCTGACAGATTTTTAGGTATCTGCTTTTTATTTTCCTAATCATAAATTTTGTTCAACTCTAAACCTTTTTTACTGCTATGGCAAATTATCGTTTTGAAACCCTGCAACTTCACGCAGGACAAGAAGCAGACCCTACAACGGGTTCAAGGGCTGTTCCTATTTATCAGACCACTTCGTATGTGTTCAAAAGTGCCGAACACGGAGCGAACCTTTTTGCACTCAAAGAGTTTGGCAACATCTATACACGCCTGATGAACCCCACTACCGATGTTTTTGAAAAACGTGTAGCGGCACTGGAAGGTGGTATTGCGGCACTGGCAACTTCTTCGGGGCAGGCGGCTCAGTTTATTGCACTCACCAATATTTTGCAATCAGGGGAGAATTTTGTAACTACTTCCTTTCTTTACGGCGGAACATACAATCAGTTCAAAGTGCAATTCAAACGCTTGGGCATAGAAGCTCGCTTTGCCAATGGTGATGATGTAAGTTCTTTTGAAAAACTCATTGACGAAAAAACCAAAGCCATTTATTTAGAAACTATCGGCAACCCAGGTTTTAATATCCCCGATTTTGAGGCTTTTGCCTTGCTTGCTCGCAAATACGATTTACCACTCATTGTAGATAATACCTTTGGTGCGGCAGGCTATTTGTTCCGCCCCATTGACTACGGTGCCGCTGTGGTAGTAGCTTCTGCTACCAAATGGATTGGCGGACACGGCAACTCTATCGGTGGCATTATTATAGACTCGGGTAAGTACAATTGGGGCAATGGTAAATTTCCCCAATTTACCGAACCTTCCGAAGGTTATCACGGCTTGATATTCAATGATGTTTTTGGCGTAAATGGACCCTTTGGCAACCTCAACTTTATCATTCGGGCAAGAGTAGAAGGCTTGCGAGATTGGGGACCTTGCATTAGCCCTTTCAATTCATTCTTGCTTTTGCAAGGGCTTGAAACGCTTTCTTTACGCGTACAACGCCACGTAGATAATGCTTTGGCACTGGCTCGTTGGCTAGAAAAGCACCCCCAAGTAGAAAGTGTAAATTATCCCGGGCTTGAAAGCAGTCCTTACCACTTGCTTGCTAAAAAATACTTGAAAAATGGTTTTGGGGGCGTGCTTTCCTTTACCATAAAAGGCGGAGCAAAAGAAGCCGAGAACTTTATCAATAATTTGCGTCTGGCAAGCCATTTGGCTAATGTTGGCGATGCCAAAACACTTATTATTCAACCTTCGCTTACTACACATCAACAACTTTCAGAAGCCGAGCAACTATCAGCAGGCGTTACACCTAACCTTCTGCGAGTAAGTGTAGGTATTGAACATATTGAGGATATTATTGAGGATTTTGACCAAGCCTTTACCAAAGTAGGTCTTACTGCTCAAAATCGTACTAAATAACCTATCAAGAAATTCAACCTTCACCAGCTATCAAGGAACGCCCTTCGGGTGCGTTCCTTCCAAAAATGATGTGCAAAAGTAAAATTTTTCGTAATTGTTTAGGTCTAATTTGTAGTATAGAAATAGGAAAAAAGAAGCAGGAAACAGGATTTAGAATATTGGATATTTAGAGGGAGTTGAACTTTCTCAAACTCTTGAACCTTCAAACTTTTTGAACGCAAATAATTACAATTTTTCAAAGCAATCTTATGATGAAACAAACTACTTTGATTTTTCTGCTACTCATTTTGTTTGATGCTTGCCAAAGCGATAAAAACACTTTACACAAAGAAAATTATTGGGTTTCTTTCCCCAACGAAAAAGCCAAAACCTATGCCGAATGTTTGTTAGACTATGTTTCTGAGGAAAAGTTTGAGCTTAAAAAATATCAAATTTTCAAAATATCTGCCGATAGTGTAATTGTACGCATATTTGGCAAACCCAAAGGAAATTTCAAAAAGCAAAGAGAAATTTCTGAATTTGCCACAGAACTGCTTGCCAACGATTTTTCTAAACTTTGCTTTCAGCAAAAAATAACCGTAGTGCAAATAGGCGAAAACTTTCAAGATAAAAATAAGTTTCTGCAAGCCACCAGCAACGGAAAAGTAGGTTACCGAGATTACAAAGAACTTGCCCCTAATTGATTAGTCATTCCAGACTTACAGATAAAAATCTTGCTTCTTGGTCTGTTTCGGCTGCCACCGAACAGACCTTGCCGAAAGGCAAAAAACTCTCTAAAATTTGTTTTTTCACATTTTTTTTACATTTTTGCCTAAAACCTCTTTTTATGGCAAAATTCGGCTTTTTTCTGACTTTTTTCCTACTACATCTTTGGCAAGTAGTCTTTTCGCAAGCTGATGATTTTATCAGTAGCGGCAAAAAACAACTTACAGCCAAAAAATACGTTGAAGCTATCAGCGACTTTGGCGAAGCCATCCGTTTCAATCCCAAAGCTACTGAAGCCTATTATGGCAGAGCAATGGCATATTTTGGTACGCAGAATTACCAAAGAGCCTTGCAAGACATTCAGCAGGCAATCAGTCTGGATAAATCCCAACCCCGCTTTTTTGCCGAAAGAGCTAAAATTTATTTTGCCCTGCGTAACTACGAAAAAGCCGTTCAAGATTATAGCCAAGCTATTTTTGCCGAACCGCAAAACGCCCATTTCTATCATCAGAGGGCTATTGTAAGACTTGCCCTGCAAGACTACGAAGGTGCTAACCAAGACGCCGAAAAGGCTTTGAGTTTGGACAAAAACCAAACTGCTCCCTTCGCCGAACAAGGCATTGCCCTTTTTATGCTAAATTTCAGACAAGAAGCTCAAAGTTGTTTTGATAAATTTTTGGATACTCCCAAAGCCGAAAAGTTTGCTTTGCTTGCTGAAAGAATTTTTGAATTTACCCCGAAAAATGTTGCCCTTTTGCAAAAAGCCGAGCAATGGATTTTGCGTGCTGTGCAAATGGAAGATACCTACAAACACAATTTTTTGTATGCTTCCCTGCTGAACTTGCAAGGCAAACAGCTCAACGCTCTTGATGTATGCCAAAAAGCCATTAGCCTTGCCAAAAAAGAAAACGTAGATTACGAAGAAGCTGAAAAACTCTTGGAAAAAATCAGCGAAGTTGATGATATTCCACCCGTAGTAACTCTGGTTTCGCCTGCGGTAATGCGTGGGGGCATCATTGTAAGCAGAGAAGGTGAAATGAGCATTATTGGCAAAGCCACTGATGAAAGTGGGGTGAAAGAAGTTTTTATCAACGGCAACCCTGCAAGGCTTTTTAGTAACGGCGATTTTAATGGAATAGCCCTTGTGAAACCTGATACCAAAACGCTCACCATTGAAGCCACCGACAACAAAGGCAATACCGAAAAAGTCAATTTCCAACTGATACGAGGCACCGAAAAAACAACTGAAAACAAGCGTTTCAAAAATATTGGAAAATCTTATGCTCTCATTTTTGCCACCAATACTTACGAATATTGGAACAACCTCACCAATCCCATTCCCGATGCCGAAGCAGTTGCCAAAGATTTGAAGGAAATTTATGGCTATGAAATTGATTTGGTGCAAGATGCTACACAAAACCAAATTATTCTCAAACTCAAAGAATATCTACAAAAAAAGTTCCAACCCAACGACCAACTACTTATTTTTTTTGCAGGACACGGACAATATGACGAAACTTTTGGCGAAGGCTACGTAGTAGCCAAAGACTCTCGTCTTGATGATGACGCCAAATCTTCCTACATTTCTTATTCCACGCTACGAACCTATATCAACAACATTCAGGCGAAGCACATTCTTTTGGTAATGGACGTGTGTTTTGGAGGCACTTTTGACCCCTCACTTGCCTCTAAAAATATTCGTGGCTTACCCCCCAAACTCAATGATGATGATGTAGAGGCTTTCATTCAGCGAAAGATGCAAGCCCGTACAAGGCGTTATATCACCTCAGGCGGCAAAGAATATGTTTCAGACGGCACACCGGGTATGCACTCGCCTTTTGTAAGAAAATTTTTAGAGGCTTTGCGAAGCTACGGCGGAAAAGATAAAATTATGACTATCGCCGAAATAATGACACATCTGGAAACTATTTCACCGCAACCCCATTACGGCGAATTTGGCTCTAATGAACCGGGTAGCGATTTTTTGCTTATAGCTAAGTAGCATTATGGAAACAGGAAGCAGGAAACAGGATTTTAGAAAATAGTTGTCAAACAAAAATGATAGAAAAGCCCTTAAAGGCTTGAACATCAAACAATAAACTTTTTGAACATAAATCATTACAGCCATTTTTCAATAACTTGCATAATTTTATCAGTTGCACCTATATTTTTCTGAACATAGCTTCGGGTACGCTCTTGGCACTGCCGATAAAAAGTTTCATCTTGGTACAAATGTTCAAAAATCGCAAGCAACTCATTTTCATCAGCTACTTTCCAAGCTGATTGCAGAGCAAGCAAATCTTGTGCTTCCTGAAATTTCTGAAAGGCTCTATCGCCGAAGAAAATCGGCAGTCCGAAAGTGGCAGGTTCTAAAATATTATGCAAACCTTGCTTGTAAGCCCCTCCTACAAAAGCAAAATCGGCATAACGATACAAAGCAGATAGTACGCCTATGGTGTTTATTATCAAAACTTTATGCTTTTCAGGAAAGTTTTCTTGGGGCAAATCTAAATAAAGCAAGGCATTGTATTTTTGCCTAAGCTGTCGGATTTCGTTTTCGTGAATTTCGTGTGGGGCAATAATGACTTTAAGCGGTTTGGGGAATTTCTGTAAAAATTTTTCAAGCACGGCTAAATCTTCTTGCCAAGCACTTCCCACAATGAGCAAAGGCATATTATTTTTGAATTGAATAATTTTGGCAAAATCTGCCTCTTGCCTTTCTTGTAAAATTTGAGCTACTCTATCAAAGCGAGTATCACCTGCAAGACTTACAAAAGGTATTTTCAGAGTATCAAGCAGTTGCAAAGAAAGTTCGTTTTACACAAAAATATGAGCAAAGCAAGCAAGCATTTTGCGGTGCAAAGTGCCATAAGGTTTGAAAAATAGTTGCTCTTTCCGAAAAATAGCAGAAAAAAGAACTACGGGGATATTTTTTTCCTTGGCAGTAGTTAAAAAATGATACCAAAACTCGTATTTCGTCCAAAAAATAAGTTTGGGCTGAACAATATTCAAAAATTTCAAGGCATTGTCAGGGGTGTCAGTAGGCAAATACGTGATTAAATCGGCTTTATCATAATTTTTTCGGACTTCATAGCCCGAAGGAGAGTAAAAAGTCAGAACTATCTGAAAATCGGGATATTTTTCCCTAAATTTTTCTAAAACAGGGCGGGCTTGCTCAAACTCCCCCAAAGAAGCACAATGAAACCAAACCCTTTCTTTGTGTTTTGAAATGTTTTCTTGCAAAGCACGCCAAATGTTTTTTCTACCTTTTTTCCAAAGCTCAGCTTTCCGATTGCCAAAGTTTGCCGCTATGTGTATGCCCCAAAAATAACTTCTCGTAACGAGGTTGTACAACCATACATACATTGAAATAAAAGTTTAAGCATTGAGATTCTGAACATTAGCCTTATTAAAAAGGTGGATTATCTTCATCATATTCGGGTGATGGCTCTTGCGAAGGTTTGTTTCTATCGTTGATTTTACTACCTACCAAATATTGTTGCGAGCTACTGCTATTGATTTGAGGATTTTCTTGGAACTCCGTAGGGATTTGCGGTGTGGAAGGAAAATTAGAAAAACTTTCAAAAGAAGCCCCTAAATCAGCTATTTGACTATCTTCCCAGTTGGTAAATTTCGCAAATTCACCTATGAAGCGTAATTTTATGGTATCGGTAGAGCCGTTGCGGTGCTTGGCTACAATCACTTCGCCAAGTTGGTTTGTAGGCATACCATTTTCATCTTGGGTTATTTTATAGTATTCAGGACGATACAAAAACATCACCATATCGGCATCTTGCTCAATAGAACCCGACTCACGCAAATCTGAAAGTTGCGGTTTTTTATCACCACCACGCGTTTCTACGGCTCGGCTCAATTGTGCCAAAGCTATCACAGGAATATTTAGTTCTTTGGCTAAATTTTTCAGCGACCTTGAAATATATGCAATTTCTTGCTCACGATTCCCCCCTTTGCCCATATCGCCCCCCGACATTAGTTGCAGATAGTCAATTACTATCATTTGAATATTGTTCTGAGCCGCCAAACGGCGTGCTTTGGCTCGTAATTCCAATACCGAAAGAGCAGGCGTATCATCAATGATAATAGGAGCTTCCATCAGGCGTCCTAAACGCGTGTGCATATAGCGAAGTTCCTCATCAGAAAGTTGCCCCTTCTTGATTTTCTCACTTCTAATTTCTGCTTCCAAAGAAATCAGACGATTGACCAGCTCAGTAGCCGACATTTCCAAAGAAAAAATAGCAATGGGCATACCAAAATCAATAGCGGCGTTGCGAGCCATTGAAAGCATAAAAGCACTTTTACCCATACCCGGACGAGCCGCAACAATAATCAAATTAGATTTCTGAAAACCTGCCGTGAGCCTATCCAAATCCCGAAAACCTGTCGGTACGCCTGTGAGTCCATCTTTGCGGTTTTTCTTTTCTTCTATTTCCTGCAAAGTCTTTCTCATCAGGTCTTTCATCATCTTATAGTTTTTATGAATGTTGTTTTCAGAAATTTCAAAAAAACTTTTTTCAGCTAAATCCAGCAGGTCAAATACATCAGTGTTATCTTCGTAAGCCATAGTGCCTACTTTGCTCACTATCTCAATAATTTTTCTTTTGATGTAAGTTTCCAAAACAATACGAGCGTGGTAGGCAATATTTGCCGCCGAATTGACTTTGGAAGTGAGTTCAGCCAGATACAAAGCTCCACCTGCCGCCTCTAACTTACCCATTTTTTGTAGTCTGTTCTTGACGGTCATTATATCAATGGGCTGGGCTTCGCTAAAAAGGTGCGTAATAGCTCGGTAAACTTCCTGATTACGAGGGTCATAGAAGCAGTCAGCGTTCAGAATATCTGCTACCTCCATTATGGCATTTTTTTCAAGCATCAAAGCCCCTAAAACAATTTCTTCCACATTGCAAGCTTGTGGCGGAACTTTGCCAAAAGTATTCAAAGCGGCATTGATAGCGGGTTTTGCCTTTCGCAAACCTGCTTCTGTATTTTCTTTCTTCATAATTTTAAGATTAAGGATAACAAAAATAAGCCGTCTCCAAGACAAAGCGTGGCAGTATTCCAAAAAAGTTTTTGAAAAAATTGTAACTTGCACAAAAATAAATTCATAATGAAAGCCAAGAAAATATGAGTGTGTTTTTCCCCCTTGGCATAAGTAACTTTGCCGAATTATCGCAAGAAAATTTTGTTTATATTGATAAAACCCATTTCATTGAACTTTTAGAGCATAGTAAGCAGAAAAGGATAGTTTATCTGCGACCTCGCCGTTTTGGTAAAAGTTTATTTATTTCGCTACTAGAGCATTACTACGATTTACACCGCAAAGAGCAATTTCAAGAACTTTTTGGAAAATTTTATATTGGTAGAAAGCCCACGCCTTTGGCAAATCAGTTTCGGATTTTATTTTTCAATTTTAGTGCCATTGATACAACTACACAAGCCAATAGTTTCAGTGGCTTTTTAGATAAAATTAAGTTGCATATCCGTACTTTCAATAGGCGATACGCACTATTTAAGCAGGAAGAACTTACAGAAATTCTTGCACAAAGCAGTCCTGAAAAGGTAATGAATACCTTTTTTGCCTTATACCCTGAAAATTCAAATAAGATATATTTGCTCATAGACGAATACGACCACTTTACCAATGAAGTTTTGGTAAGAAATTTACAAGAGTTTATAGAAATAGTTTCGGCAAATGGCTATGTAAGAAAATTCTATGAGGCAATTAAAAACGCTACCCAACAAGGAATTGTAGATAGGTTTTTTATTACGGGGGTTTCGCCTATTACACTGGATAGCCTTACAAGTGGCTTCAATATCGTAACACACCTTACTCATCACAAAGATTTTGAAGCAATGATAGGCTTTACCGAAACAGAAGTAAAAAGTCTCTTGAAAATGGTTTTGAAAGACAAAAAGAGGCAATCCAAAATAATGCAAGATTTGCGGAATTATTACAATGGCTACAAGTTTTATGCAATGAGCCAAGAAAATATTTACAATTCAGATATGATTTTGTATTTCTTGGATTACTTCAAACGAGAGCAACAATATCCTTTGCAAATTTTAGACCCCAACATAATGCCCGATTATGGCAAATTGAAAAAACTCTTTGAAGTAGCTAACTGGCACGCTAACATCAAGGTTTTACAAGAAATTCTTGAAAATGGCAGTATTGCCAGTGAGCAGATTTATCAATTCAGTTTTGATAAAGGTTTTGGAAAAAAAGAATTTGTCAATTTTCTGTTTTACTTGGGAAATCTCACCATTAAGAAAACAGATGTTTCAGGAATGGTGATTTTTAGAATCCCTAATAAAATGATAGCAGAGCTTTATTGGCAATATTATGCCCAAGTTTTGCAAGAAACAGCTAATTTGCCATTTGAGGAGGATAATGTTGCCCCTGCCGTAAGAGAGATGGCTTTGAGTGGCAAAACGGATAGTTTCTTTTCCCTTATCCAAAAACTTTTGCAAAGCCTCTCTAATCGCGATTTTGTCCGCTTTGATGAAAAGCATATCAAGATGAGTATTATGGCTTATCTGATGCAAGCCAATATTTTTGATGTACGCAGTGAGCGAGAACTTGACGGAGGAAGTTATATTGATTTAGAATTGTACATCAAGCCCAATAATCCGTTCAAACATCATCAGTTTGCTATTGAGCTAAAATATCTAAAAAAAGAGCAGAAAAATCTTTTAGAACAAACCCAACAAGAAGCTCAAAAGCAAATTTTGACATATTACTATCAAGATAGCGTTTTGCAAAGTAAAGAAATGCTTCATTTGCTTTCAGTTGTAATTGTAAAAGATGAAATTTTCGTTCAGGAGGTTAAAATATGAATTCTTGGCAAGACACCCTCAACCTTATCAGCAAACTTTCTTTTCCAAAAGTTTGGAACGTTGCTAAAACGATAAGCAGTTATTATGTTTCAAGATTGCTGAAAAAGCCTATTCATTGGGGCTTACCTTATAGCATTTCTATTGAGCCAACAACGGCTTGTAATTTGCGTTGCCCTGAGTGCCCGAGTGGCTTACGGGCTTTTACACGCCCTACGGGTTTGCTTGAAAAGGAATTTTATCAGAAAACGATTGATGAACTCTCCTCACACCTGCTCTATCTGATTTTATACTTTCAGGGCGAACCCTATCTACACCCTCATTTTTTTGATTTGGTAACTTATGCTTCCCAAAAGAATATCTACACTGCAACTTCTACCAATGCCCATTATTTACACGAAAAAAATGCTCAAAAAACACTGGATAGCGGCTTAGATAGATTGATTATTTCTATTGATGGCACTACCCAAGAAACTTACGAGCAGTACAGAATAGGCGGAAGTTTGGAAAAAGTAATTCGTGGAACAGAAACGCTACTTGATTTACGTAAAAAAGGCAATTACCAAAAACCTTACACTATTTTTCAGTTTTTGGTGGTAAAGCCCAATGAACATCAAATTGAGGAAGTGAAGCATTTGGCAAAAAATTTAGGAGTTGATAAAGTAGCTTTCAAGACAGCCCAAATCTACGACTACGAAAACGGCTCTGCTCTTATGCCCTCCAATAGCAAGTACAGCCGCTATGCTTTGCAAAGTAATGGGAAATATGCTATCAAGAACCCACTGCTCAATCAATGTTGGCGAATGTGGCAGGGCTGTGTAATTACTTGGGACGGCAAAATTGTTCCCTGTTGTTTTGATAAAGATGCTTCGCACCAGCTTGGCAATTTGCAAGAAAAAACATTGCGAGAAATTTGGCAATCAGCGGCTTATCAAAACTTTCGCCAAAAACTGCTCATTTCTCGCAAAGAAATAGATATTTGTCAGAATTGCACCGAAGGTACAAAAGTATGGGCTTGAAGCTACCACGCTTCTTTGGCGAGTTCATTTTTCAGTTGGGTGATAATATCCACAGGAAAAGCATCTACCCCATTTTTTTCTGCAAGAAATAGCGATGCCCAATCAAAAACGTGTATCAGATACAAAGCCTGCTCTACAAAACTGGCTCCTTGTGCCTGAATGTTTTGCAAAACAGATGTTTTTGCTTTGAAAATTGGTTCGCATATATCCATACGTAAGCGTGTGCGAGGGTGGTCGTAAGTGGTTTTGATAAGCAAAACAGCAGTATTTTGGTAATGCTCTTTGCCCAACTGCCAACCAACGAGTTCATTATGGTTCATTTCAGGGAAAATGTGCGTATGACAAAGTTGTTTGGCATTTTCATTGATTTGCTGCTGAAAGCGTGTAATAACTGCCTGCAAGCGTGTATCGCTATAAATAAAAGGAATTTTGGTATAGCATAGCTCTGCAATCGCCTTCGCCTCTGCCTGAATTTGAGATTGTTTTTGCTCTAATAAATCGGTACTGGCAAGCAAATCAGCCTCAAAATCGTACCCAAGCAAGCCATAATGTTTGAGCAGATATAAGATTTGCACAAAAGAGTATCCCAAAAAGGCTCGGGGACAAGGGGCTTCGTTAGGGATTTGTACGTAATCGTAACCTTTTTCTTGGGCAATTTCAATCAATTTGCCCCCCGAACTAATACAGGCTATTTTGGCATCTTTTACTTGCGAAAGGGAAATGAGCGTTTCTTCGGTACTACCCGAAAAAGAAGAAGCAATAAAAAGTGTGTTTTTCTCTACAAATTTGGGTATATCATAATTTTTACCTACTATTAAAGGCACTTGCATAGCAGGCGAAACAATGCTTTCTACCAAGTTTCCGCCAATGCCCGAGCCTCCCAAACCTGCTACAAACACATTTTGAATTTCCTCGCTATGAGCAGTTGTACGAATATTTTTCCCAATTTCCACCGCTTTGCGGATTTGTGAGGCAAAGCCCTCTATGAGTTTTTGCATTGCAGACATAGACCAATTTTTTTGAGCAAAATTACACGAAATTTTCAATTTGTCTTTGCACTTCGGCAATTTCTTCGCCTACATCAAAGTTTTTTTGTATCGCTTGTAACTCTTGTAAAAGGTTTTTCAAGAATTTTTGATGAGCTTCTCCTTGGGGGTTGAAAGGTTTATGCTGAATTTTTTGTAAAATTTTTTGCCATTCGGCAAGTATTTTTTGGGTTTCGGTGGGCAAGAAAGTCTCCTGAAATTTTTGCCAAATATAGTTTTCGGCTTGCGGTGTAATATGCAGTAAATCGTCAGTATAGAACCTATAATCTCGCAAATCGTCCATTACAAGCTCAAAAGCAGGGAAATAATACACATTTTCGTATCTTTCTTGCAAATAGTGGCAAGCAAGTCGCAGAACAGATTTACTCACCGAGTTGAGCGGCAAGGTATCTTTCAGATGCCGTACAGGGCTGATAGTAAGAATCAGAGTTTTATCTTGTAAAATAGGAAAGGTTTGCTCAAAATCCGAGCATATTTCCTCTACGGCAAGCAGTCTTTTCCGAAAACAGGAAGCGGGCATTTTATGGCAGTTGGCAACTATATGTCCTTCATTTTCATACACCCAAGCAGTCCCAAAGGTGAGTATAAGCACCGAAGTTTGCGAAAAAAATTGAGTTATCTTGCTTACTTCTTCTCGGATACGCTGCCAGAGTTCTTCTTGACTTTCAGCTCGCAAAGCAGAATGGAAATCGTAATGAAGCCAGATTTTTTCAGGATTTTGGACACAAAATTTTTTCTGAGGCAGTTCCAAACCCATACAAAAGCGTAGCAAACGCAAAATAGAAATCGGATTGTATATTGTACCAAATGGGTTGATAGCGGTTTGCCATTTATTTTCAGCAAGTTTTTTACCAATGGCATCGGCAAAACAAGAACCCAGAGTTAAAATCTGACTGGTATGGCTAAGAAAAGGATATTTTTCGGTAATTTGTAATTCTGTTCGCCACTGCATAAGTGAAAGCTATGAACTTATCTGATTTTTGAAGTAATTGTTTGCAAACTTGAAGTCAAAAGTCTTGAGTTGAAAGCAACCTTATCGCTTACGAATCCATACGCCAAAGAGTTACTTTTGTTTTTTACAAGGTTTCTTTCGGCGAGTATCCGTAACTTGAATAATTTTCCAAACACCTTCCTTTTCACGAAAAAGTTGGAAAGCATTTACTCCGCAGTGGCTAAAACGCTCACCCACAAAAAAACTGTACTCTGTCCATACACTTGCCAAGTTATCATCAATTTGGATATGATAGCTTTCAATTCTTTCGTTGTAAGGTTCAGGGTGAGGTGTTCCGATAGCCTTGATAAAGCCCTCGATGCTTTCTTCTTGTAAAGTAGCTTGCCCATTTTTATCAAAAGCAGTGGTATGCAGACGAGCCGAAGTATGAAAAACACTTCGTACCATAGCCGAATCTCCTTTTTTCATTCCTTCAAAAAGGCGTTCAATAGTATGCCGAACTGCCATTTTTTCTTTACTTCTTTGAGCAAAGCCATTTTGAGCAATGAGTAATAACAAAACCAACCAAGGCATAGATGTATAAGTTTGCTGAACGATTTATTTCTTGTAAAGCCACTTTTCGGGGTCTAACTTTTTATCATTTTTGTAAATGCAAAAAAGCACTTCGGGCGTGCCTTCAAAATTGGGCATAATTGTTCCTAAAACTTGCTGTGTGCTAATTTTTTCATTTTCTTTGACCGCTACATTATCCACAGGCTCGTAAATCTTAAAAAAATCGCCGAGATTTATCATAATACTGTACCCAGGTCCCATTCTTTCTCGTACCGCTTCTACCTTGCCCTCAAAAACAGCCTTAATTTTAGTACCTTGCTTTGCCTGAATTTTCACACCTGCATTATCTATGTAAAAATTAGCGATTACAGGGTGTTTTTGCTTGCCAAAACGTAAAGAAATAAACCCATTATCCACAGGCCAAGGCAAATTTCCTTTATTTTTGGAAAAAGAATTGGCGAGTTTGATATCCTCAGGGTTGGTAAGTACAATTTCTTTAGTTTCGCCGCCTCCTGTTTTTTTGATTTCGGCACGAATCACCGCAAGCGTTTGTTTTTCAAGCTCTTGCAACTCCTTTTTTTCTGCCAAATACTGCTGACGCAACTCTGCCTCTCGTTCTGCAAGTTCTCTGACAATCTCACTTTGTTGCTTTTGCAGGTTCAAAAGCTCTTGGTCTTCCTCTTGAAGGCTGGCAAGTGTAGTAGTTTTCTCTTCGCGTTGTTTGCGAACAATTTGATTTTGACTTTCCAAATATTCTTTGGTTTTCAAAATTTGCTCTAACTGCTTACGGCGAGCTATGGCATACTGCCTTACGAACTGGATACGTCTGTAAAATTCGTTGAAAGATTTTGCCGAAAGCACAAAAGTAAGTTGATTGTAACGATTACTGATTTTAGAGGCTTGGTAAATCATTCGGGCGTATTCTTTTTTCAGGTCGGAAAGGTCTTTTTCCAAACCTTCAATAATTTTTTCCGTATCGGAAATATCTTTTTCAATGAAAGAAATTTCTCGGCGAATAGCACTACGAATTTGCTCTCTCTGCTGAATTTGAGCATTGATAGCGTTCAGTTCGCCCAAAGAACGTTGTTTTTTGCTGGCAGCTTCTTCTAAAATTTTGTTGATTTCAGCAATATTTTTGAGTTTGGCATTTTTCTGCTCTTCCAATTGCTGTTTGCGTTGTTGAACTTGCCCCAAAACCATAGAGCAGAGCAGAAAAAGGATTGCTATCGTAAAAATTCGCTTCATTTGCCACAAAGTACAAAATTAAACGCTTAAAAATACAAAATTCTTGCTTGTGCAGAAAAAAAACTGCAAGCCCTTTTTTCTTTTTTCCAAGAAAAACTAATTTTGTATAAAATTCAGGTCTGATGAATACGCTACGCGTAGAAACTACACAAAACGTTTTTTTAGAATACAACCTTGCGGGGCTGGGTGAGCGAATTTTAGCTTTCTTGATAGATTTTTTTGTGATGTTTTTGTATGTTTGGCTATATGTGAAATTTTTAGAATACATTTTTAGAAACTGGTACTTGGAAGGAATCGTCAGCCTTACAACATTTTACCTCATTTATTTTTTCACGCTTATTTTGCCTCTTTCTACTTATACACTTGTGCAAGAAGTTTTTTTCAACGGACAAACTATC
>FWPU01008857.1_pt1 | contig 15139 bp, 12 predicted proteins | sample 2228361 | NCBI WGS metagenome assembly FWPU01 (sample SAMEA103939777, study PRJEB20133) | metagenome
TTTTCAATTTCCTTGGCTATGGATAGTGCATTGGAGGAGCTCAACGCATTTCGTTTGGCAGGGGTGTTGAGGGTTATGGTCTTTATGCCTTCTTCGATTGAAATGAGTACTTCGTCGTTCGTTTCGGTCATTGTCGCTCCTTGTAGTATAGGGTTATGGTATAGGGTTATGCATAGCCTATAGGTCCCTGATGTGGCGCTGGAGCCTCCTCCACGATTCCGTACATGTCTTCGTACCGTTTCAGGTTTTCTTGAAGCGCTCGAATGATCCTCTTTGTGTGTCCCGGACTTGTTATGATCCTCGCAGTAGCGATCCCTGCAGGTGGAAACACATTGAGAAAATCAATGATGAATTCCTCCCTCGTATGAAACACCGCCATTGCATTTGCGTAGGATCCCTTCATGATTTCGTCAGGCATCTTGATTTGGATCTTCTGGTGAGCAAAAGCATCTTTGACTGGGTCAGCCATAGGTGGACTCCTTGCTTCTGGATTGCGATCTTCGAGTGGACTATAGTAGCACGCCACGTTGAGTGGCCATATCCTTCAGGCAAGGCATACAGTCTCTCTGAGTGTGTGTCAAGAGCAACGTCGCGGTCGTGGATAGGAGAGAGTTGAGTCGATAGCGTGTATTCGTTCCTCTGGTAGCAAGGGCACCACGTACTGTTTGCCCCGATGTCCTTGTTCATTATTGTGTGGTATCCAATCCATTTGGGTTGTGCCGGGATACTGGCTCATCACGCTGGCCTCTGATCAGAAGCTCTCTCTTGTGAGCTCTTGTCCTTGACTGTCGAGATCACGCTTTGTTATTGTTGAGTGCTTGCAATTGCAAGCCCCAGCTCTTTCATTGTCGGCCCACCCGACGTGCGCGAGAAGTACCATGCCGTTTATTGCCGGTGCCGCCAAGGCAGACATCACACCTCACAAGGACGGACTATGGCTCGCAGGGCATGCACGAAAGAGGAAAAGCAAAGGCGTTCGTGATCCCCTCTCCTGCCGGGCAGTGTACCTCTCAGATGGCACTACCGATGTAGTGTTGAGCTGCCTAGACCTTACAGGATTGCGTAAGTATCATGTCGATCAAATTCGTGCGCGTCTTCGCCAGGACCTGGATCCGAGCCACGTTGTTATCTGTACTACGCATACCCATGATGCCCCAGACACGATAGGTTACTTTGGTCCCATGTTGTTGAACCGGATCCCGTATAGGTGCGGCATAGATCCCGAGTATATGGAACTGGTCCAGTCAAGGACAAAGGACTGTATTGAAGCGGCACGCAGTAGCGCAGTGCCCGTAGAAATCTATGCAGCTTGTGCCCGTGCGCCTGAAGCCCTTACAAGAAATGTGCGGCGTGAGGGGTTTAAGGAGAACACGGTGTACATCGTTCACCTAAGGGACCAACAGCACGCCACAGTGGCGGTACTCTCAAATTACCCTTGTCATCCTGAAATGCTTGGTCACGACAGTTGCGTCGTGAGTGCAGAATTCCTCACCGACCTTCACGAAACGGTCGAGTCCCACTGGGGTGGTGTGTCCATATTTTTCCAACAGGCCCTGGGCGGCATGGTAACCGGGGCCGTATGCCGGGACGATGGGAGTTTCGACCCTGTCCGTGGGGAGCCATTTATCAGGGTTCTTGGAAAAAGCTTGGGCACACTCATAAGCGAGGCGCTGGAAAAGACGACTCTCAAGATCCCTGAAGGAACCCCGCTAGGTTACAAGCGACGCGAATTTTCTGTCCCTATAAGGAACTGGAAATTTCTCGCTGTAGCACTGATGGGAGTGCTTCCTGGTTTGAGAAGAGAAGACCTTGCGACACGTTCCATCACTACCGAGACGGCACTGCTCGAGATCGGTCCTGTCAAGATGGTGACGGTGCCAGGTGAGGCACTTCCTGAGCTAGGATTTCAGATACAGGCTATATTGAATTGTCGTTTTCCGTTTGTCATATGTATGGGATCTGATGAGCTCGGATATATCCTTCCTCGCCGATATGCTCGTTCGAGCCACTATTCTTACGAACGGTCCATGTCGGTCGGACCAGATCTTGCCGATCGATTGCTTGAGAATATCCGATACATGGTGTGGAAGGGGGGTGAAGAGGAGTGAGGATGTTGGTCGTTCCGTTCCCAAACGATGCGAACAACGATAACGTGCTTGACTGATGCGCCAGTGAGGAGGGACACCGGTCGGCGAGCAGTACCTCTTAGAGGAGACGCTTATGGACTTTGAACTCACCTTAGAACAGCGCATGCTTCGTGATATGGTATACGAGTGGTCGTGTAAAGAACTCGGTCCCCTTCAGGAAAAGATCGATGAAGATGACTGGATGCCCCCTGATTTTTTTAGAAAACTGGGGGAACTCGGTATCCTCGGCATCACGATCGGAGAAGAATATGGAGGGTCTGCCCAAGGGATACTTATGCAGGTACTTGCCATTGAATCAATGTCCCGAGTGTGTCCAGGACTTGCAATGAGCTATGCTGCTCATTCAAATCTATGTGCGAACAACATTTACAAGAACGGATCTGAATTTCAAAAGAGAAGATACCTCCCAGATCTGACTGCCGGTGTCAAAGTGGGTGCCCTTGGTTTGACCGAGCCAGGGGCAGGCTCAGACGCCATGGGCTTATCAACTACTGCAGTCGAACATGATGACTGTTTTGTGCTGAATGGCACAAAGATGTTCATTACCAATGGAAGCATCGCGCATACGATCCTCGTGTATGCGAAGACAGATCAGGAAAAGAAGGCGAAAGGTATCAGTGCCTTTATTGTGGAGAACACGTTTCCTGGGTTTTCGGTCTCCAAAAAGATAAAGAAGTGTGGGATGCGGGGTTCTCCTACTGCGGAACTGGTATTCGAGGACATGGTAGTTCCAAAAGAAAATCTCGTCTACGAAAAGAACCAGGGCGTCCATGTCATGACCTCTGGACTCGCGTATGAGCGCATAGTCCTTGCAGGAGGTTCGGTTGGAATGGCCCAGCAGGCCATGGAGTATTCCATCCGGTATGCAAAAGAGCGATATCAATTCGGGAAGCCTATTGCGTCCTTCCAGATGATACAACAGAAGCTCGCTGACATGTATTGTTTGACCGAGGCAGCCCGGCTTCTGGTGTACCGTGCAGCTGCGTTTGCAGACAGCCCTCTTGGTCAGCGAGGCGGCAAAGGAACCGAGCTTGACAAACTTGCTGCCTCGGCCATTCTGTTTGCTGCTGAGGCAGCAACGAAGATCTGTAGCGATGGGGTTCAGATTCATGGAGGATATGGCTACTGCCTCGAATACCCGATACAAAAGCTCTGGAGAGATGCAAAACTGTATGAGATAGGTGCCGGGACATCGGAGATACGAAGGATAATCGTAGCCAGGGAACTTCTCAGGGATTAACTTCGAGCGTGCGGGTATGGTCACACAGAAGGCCTCAGCATCGGATGGATGGCCCGGAGCATACTCCTAGAACGCATGCCCACTCGTCGATAAGGTCATGACAAAGACAATATGGTACAAAGAGAACACATGTACGTGGAGGCAGCTCGTATGAGCATGAACGCTGAAGGCTTTAAAGGTGAAAGTGAGCAGGGAAGGTCGATACGAAGGGTCGGGATCGTATTTTCCGGTGGTCCTGCGCCTGGCGCCAATGCAGTCATAAGCTCTGCCGCCATCAGTTTTCTCGATGCAGGCAGAGAAGTCGTAGGATTCATGCAAGGATACCTCTTTCTCCAGGACTATCACCCTGTTACGAATCGGTTGGAGCGAGACGTGCATTACAAGGACTTGCGTTTGTCCGATGTGACAGGGATCCGTACTAGACGCGGGATACTGATTGGCACCTCACGTGCGAATCCTGGAAAGCCAATCCGATCTGCCAAGGACCTCGACGATCCGGAAAAGACCAAGAACTTGAGAAACATATATTACGCCCTGTTGGATCATAAGATCGATGCGCTCATATCGATAGGAGGTGACGATACACTCAAGACTGCCAACTATATCTACGAATTCCAGAAGCGACTTCCTCCTGAGGCCAAGCGGATCCGGATCGTGCACGTCCCTAAGACAATCGATAACGACTACAGTGGGATCGATTTCACGTTTGGATATTTCACTGCAGTAGATTTTCTTGCGAAAGAGGTCTCGAATCTCAGAGAGGATGCCCGCGCTACTGAGAGCTATTTCATCGTCGAATCCATGGGTCGCAAATCAGGATGGTTGAGTTATGGCGTTGGTATTGCAGGCGAGGCGAATATGATCGTGAGCGTGGAGGACCTTGATGAAGATATGTTGTGCGATGAGACCGTCGTCGATGAGGATACTGGAGAACAACGTACTGAAAAGAGACTTCGTTTGGAAAGTCTTGTCGAAAAGATCGTCAGCCTGATGATCACAAGGGAGAGGAAGGACAACAAGCGGTTCGGAGTGGTGGTGTTGGCTGAGGGATTGGGAGAGAAACTGTCTGAGGCGTATATCAAAGATATTCCCAAAGATCCCCACGGTCACATCAGTATAGGCAAGATCGATCTCGGCAGACTGGTCGCAAAACTTGTCGCCGACGAGTACTATCGAAGGACAGGAGTCAAACGAAAGGTAACAGGAGTGCAGCTCGGGTATGAAAGTCGGTGTGCCCAGGCACATGCGTTTGATATCATGTTGGGAAGCCAGCTTGGGATCGGCGCTTATAGGGCATTGATCGAGGAGGGACTCGACGGCCATATGGTGAGCGTTTCAGGCCAGCTTGATCTTCACTACGTGCCATTCAGCGAGCTCATCAATCCTGAGACGCTCCTTACGGAGATTCGGTTTATCAAACGAGGGAGCGACTTCTATCGGCTTGCACGCTTCCTTGAGACGCGTACCGAAGAGATGGCATGAGTCGGGCAGGTAGGTCACGTATCTGTCGCCAAAAGGATGTGCAGCTCATTACCTGACGGGCCTTCCTATCACGGTAAGGTAAATGGCGCTTTCTGTCGTACCATCTACTCCGAGAAGATCATTGACCTCTTGGTCATAGATGGCGCCGATCTGACAACTCCCAAGACCAAGCCCCACCGCAGCGAGCGCTACATTCTGGGCAATGTGGCCTGCGTCGAGATACACGTATCTGTAGCCACGTTGTCTATACTTCCATGTACATCTTTTAAAGAGAGCAGTCCACACGAATACGACACTCGCATCGCAGGCTATTTTCTGATCGAGAGCTGCTCGGGCGATCTCTTGCCCAAAGTCTCCTGTTTTAAGCTCTTCCAATGCATGTTGTTCCACTGCATAGTGGTAGACGCCCGGAGGAATGTCGCGCACCCTGTTAACGACGACGTAGGTCTCCACCGGATATAGGGCCCCTGCCGAAGGTGCGGTCCTGAATCGGTAGCCGAAGTGTTCAGCTGTTATGCCCTGTGCAGCCCAGAGGAGCTGAGAGAGTTGGGCAAGTTCGAGAGGAACCAAGGAGAAATCCCGTATGCTTCTGCGCGTGGCCATGGCCTTCCACAAAGGAAGCCCACCATCGGTATCTGGGTACGGGAGTGACCGTACTGGTCGACCCGGGTACCGTTTATATGGTGCAGGTCTCGTTGACCAATCCAGTCTACCCGAAGGAAGCTTGTCTCTGTAATACTTTGTTTCCTCTTGGAACAGTGCCCCTATCTCGACCATGTCGTTATTCCTTTCTTGCAGTGGGGTAGTGTAGTCGTAGCCTTCACATGCCAGGCTAAAATACGTAGTATAGTCAACCGAATGCTTCCTTGGGAGGGGGGCAAGGCAGCACAGTATGCGTTGGTAGTCGCAAGACGTACCAGTGCTGTGCGGACCTAAAAACCCAAAAGGTTGGATGTCAATGAATGGCAGCCGTCCACCAACTATCTCTCTAGGGGTCGATGTGCTTATCGATGAGGGGGCTCGAATCCTCAGAGGAAGGCGTATCGGTTTGCTTGTGCATGCTGCCTCGGTGGACGCTCGTCTCCGTCCGACTGTTGAGGTGCTTTCAGCGATTGATGGAGTGCATGTGTGTGCATTGTTTGGTCCTGAACACGGTCTCTGGGGCGAATTTCAAGATCAGGAACGCGTTGCTACTGCTAGTTACGGCCCCCTCGATATACCGATCTACAGCCTCTATGGCACTACGAAAGAATCGCTTCGTCCTCACAAGGAGATGCTCAAAGGCATAGATGCCCTTGTTGTTGACCTCCAGGACATCGGCGTTCGGTACTATACGTTTATTTACACGATGTCCTATTGCATGGAGGTGTGCAAAGAACAAGGCATCGAAGTGGTGGTGCTCGATCGGCCTAATCCGCTCGGTGGGCTCGAGATAGAAGGGAATATTGTCGAAGAAGGTTTCACATCCTTTGTAGGAAACTATCCTCTGCCTGTAAGGCACGGGATGACTATTGGTGAACTTGCTCTGATGTTTAACGAGGCCTTTGGAATACGGTCCACGCTTACTGTTGTGCCTATGAAGGGGTGGGATCGCTGGATGTGGTACGACGATACAGGGCTTGCGTGGGTGAGTCCTTCGCCCAACATGGCGACATTAGAGACTGCAATAGTGTATGGAGGATCATGCTTGTTCGAGGCGACCAATGTGAGTGAAGGAAGGGGTACGACTCACCCCTTTGAGCTCATCGGGGCGCCATGGATTACCTCGAGTACCCTCGCCCGACGCATGAACGAGAAAAACCTTCCAGGAGTTGTCTTCAGACCGCAACCGTTTTTGCCGCGCTTCAACAAATGGTCAGGCGAGTCGTGTGGTGGGGTCCACATCCACGTGATGGACAGGAGTCGTTTTAAACCGTTTCTCACCGGGATACATCTGTTGGAGACCATATACAGGTGTTGGCCAGAGAAGTTTCGGTGGAGGACCGAACCGTATGAGTTCGAGACCGAAACGCCTGCCATCGACCTACTAGCGGGTGGCCAATGGCTCCGCACTGCCCTTGAACAGGGTATGCCAGTTGAAAAGTGCCCTGATCAATGGGAAGCAGCGCTAGCTCATTTCAGAAGGGTGAGGGAAGCATTTCTCTTATACTGAAACGTTACTCTGCCTCCTTAACCCCGGCCGTGTTTCCTTTGCGTCTTCGGGCTACTACATTTTTCTTAAAATTTTCTTGACAAGATTAATAAAGGGAGATTATTATGCGCCGGGTGGGATAAAGTGGCATAAAGTAGCATAGCAGCCCAAGCCGGGGATTACTCATGCCTCTTTTGCGATTTCGGGGTCACCATTGCCATACAGTTGACGCAAAAGGCCGCCTCAGCATACCGGCCAAATTCCGGGAAGTCCTCAAAGTCCAATATGACGAACGTCTCATGATCTCCTTCCTCGACGGGTGCCTTAACGCCTACCCGTACCCAGAATGGGAGAAACTCGAAGAGCGATTTCTTACTCTCCCGCAACATAACAAGAAAGTCAAGGAACTGATGAGGACCTACATCTCTGCTGTCGAGGAATGTCCCCTGGACAGCCAGGGAAGAATACTGTTGCCGCCGATCCTGAGGGAGCGGGCTGGTATTAAGGAAAAGGTACTCATCCTTGGGTGCCTTTATAAAATAGAGATTTGGGATTATGAGACCGCGCGACCAGAGGTCGAAGACAAGATCAAGGATTCGTCCAAGATTAGCGAGCTCGTGTCCGAGGAATTCAAGTTCTAGAAGTTGCTAGGAGTACCACAGAGGTCCTATGCAGGGGTTGCAGGATGCACTATCACGAACCTGTCTTGGTGCGGGAGGTTTTGGCCTTCATGAAGCCAAGGCAGGGGGGCATCTATCTCGACGGAACTGTGGGCACAGGGGGACATACCGAAGCAATCCTCACGTGTTCTGCACCTACGGGAAGGGTTATTGCTATAGATACCGATGGGGAGTCCCTCGAGATTGCGCGTCACCGGCTTGCTCCATTTGGTGAACGTGTGCACTTCGTACACGGTCGTTATGAGGAAGCGGACGTGATACTGGAGCACATGGGCATATCAGGGGTTGATGGGATCCTGCTGGATCTTGGCGTATCGACATATCAGCTGGAGTGGAGTGGTAGGGGATTTAGCTTTCAGAAGAACGAGCCCCTGGATATGCGGATGGACACGAGTCGAGGTAGGCCAGCCTGGGAGGTGCTTCATTCTCTATCGAAAAAAGATCTCAGCAATATTATTCGGGAGTGGGGAGAGGAACGGTGGGCTGGAAGAATCGGTGACGCACTGGCCAAGGGTCTGCCGAGAAAAGGTGAAGTGACCACTCGTGAGGTTGTTGAGCTTATTGTAAAGGCTTTGCCTCGGAGTGCGCGCAGACAGAGAATCCATCCTGCAACGAGGACATTCCAGGCATTGCGGATTGCAGTTAACAGGGAGCTCGAGGCACTCGAACTATTTCTCCACAAGCTTCCTGGGATGCTCCGCGAAGGTGGTTGTGCGTGCATCATATCCTTCCATTCACTGGAAGACAGAATGGTAAAGCGTTCAGCTGCAGCGTGGAAGAAGCATCCTCAGGGATCCTTGTGTCGTTTCGTGCACAACAAAGTCATACGGCCTCGTCACGACGAGGTCGTGAGAAATCCTCGCGCCAGAAGTGCTCGCATGAGGGTCATTGAGAAGGTGAGCTATGAAAAAGGTAATGGAAGAGAGGCAGCCGTCTAGGCCGTCGTGGAACTCCTGGCTTGGTGGTCAGATTGTCCGGCCTCGAAGAATGCATGTTGGAGTGGAAAGAAAATTGATTCTTAAAATCCTCATGCTTGTCGTGGTCTATGGGATAAGTGCCACAGCCTACATATGGATTCACCTTCAAAGTACCTCGATGCGGTATGCGCTCGCCCGACTCAACCGTATCCACGACGACCTATTGCAAAGAAGAAGCGAACTCCAGATCGAATGGGAAATGCTCAAGGCACCTCAACGAATTGCCAGGATTGCCGAACAGGAGCTGGGCCTGGTTCCGCCCGATCCGCATGAAGTGATCGTAGTGAAATGAACAGGGAAGACGCTGTAAGAAACTACAAACTCTATGTGCTTGCCGTGGTTGTGGCTACGGCTATGTGCGTGCTTGCAGCCAGGGCCTTTCATCTCCAAGTGATGAAACGGGATGCCCTGAGACAATGGGCAGACAGTCAAACGATGAAGCCCATTCACCTCACCCCCTTGCGTGGCAAGATTTTGGACCGCAATGGTTCGTGTCTTGCAATGAGTATCAAAGCTGCCTCAGTCTTTTCCCACCGGATGAATTACAAAGAACCTATCAACGATCCCATGGCGATAATTCAGCACCTTGCTCCTTACACTCGAAAGAAGCCACAGGAACTCTGCACCATACTCAATCAGCGGAGCGGATTTACGTGGCTCGCACGCCAGATTCCCATGCCTGTGGGAAAAGAGATTCAGAAGCTCAACTGTCCTGTTGTCGGCATAGAGGTCGAGGGCAAACGATACTATCCCAAGAAGGAGCTCGCTGGACAGGTGCTTGGGTGTGTTGGCGTAGATTCGCAGGGTCTCGAGGGATTGGAGCGTTACTACGACAAGGTATTAAAGGGCAAAGAGGTCACACTTGTACTCCAGCGTGATGCCTTGGGCCGGACCTTGTGGCAAGAGGTCTCTGATCTCAGGCAGAACGCAGTAGGAAAAGACCTCGTACTCACCATTGATAGCCGCATTCAATTTTTTGCAGAAAAGGCCCTTGCTCAGGCCGTTGAAAAATGTGGCGCGCAGTGCGGCATCGTTGTTGCGATGGATCCCATGACAGGCGAAGTCTTGGCTATGGCGTCGTATCCTTTTTTCAATCCCAATGCGTTTCAACGGGAGAGCGCATTTGTAAAAAAGAATCACGCGGTAACAGACAGTTTTGAACCAGGTTCCACTGCCAAGGCATTTACGATTGCAGCTGCGCTCGAGGAAGGTCTCGTCAGCGAGGAAAAGATATTCTTCTGCGAGTACGGAAGTTATCCGTTTGGTGGAAGGGTGATCCATGATCTTCACAAGTATGGCAACCTAAGTGTGTGCGAGATCTTGGCACATTCCAGCAACATCGGGGCCACCAAGGTCGGAGAGCTACTCGGAGCGAGGAGGTTGTACGAATACTTGAGTGCATTCGGATTCGGGGAGCCCACGCACATAGATCTTCCAGGGGAGGTTTCCGGTACGCTCAGACCTTACCACCGATGGCCAAGTGTGGCCCTGGCCAACCATGCCTTTGGCCAAGGCTTTACTGTCACACCCATTCAGCTCGCTGTAGCGTTTTCAGCACTGGTCAACGGAGGATTCTTGATTCAGCCATACGTGGTAAAGGAAGTGATAGACCCTGTGACTGGGCATAAGGAGATCCGGAGCCCGCGGGTCATTCGTCGAGTGATCTCAAGGAAAACCAGTCAGAGGATCCTTTCTATCATGGAAAAGGTGGTGGAGGAGGGAACCGGCAAGCAGGCCAAACTACAGGGCTATCGCGTGGCAGGAAAGACCGGTACATCCCAAAAGGTTGATCCAGCCACAGGGGCCTATTCGAAGTCCAAATATGTTGCCTCTTTTGTGGGCATCGTACCCGTAGAGAAGCCAGAGCTGGTTGTGGTTGTCATGTTGGACGAACCAGCAGTACGAGGCACGGGCGGTTTGCTCGCTGCCCCTGTATTTCGGGAGGTGGCCTGGAACGCACTTCGCTACCGTCATGCAGTACCTGAGGATGACCTTGAGCTCATGGAACCAGCCGAGGTGCGTCAGGCAGAGGTGCAGCGAGAACTGGCAAGGCCTCCTCTGCATCTCGAGGGCAGTAGTAATCAGAAGGAATTCATCATTCCAGATCTTCAGGGCCGTTCGCTCCGAAAGGCGCTGGCAGAGCTCGAGGGGTATCCGGTGACGATAGAAATAAGGGGAAGCGGAAGGGTCATAGCTCAAGATCCTCCTCCTGGAGCAATAGTGCGCAAGGGGGATCGCTGTGTACTTGAGGCCTCTCCTGTACTGGAAGAAGCACAAGATACGTTGCCATTGACATGAGACTTGAAGAACTTCTGGCCGATGTCGAGGTAGTCAGAACGTGTGGGGACCTTGGGGTCGAGGTTACCCACTTGTCCTATGATTCCCGTACTGTAGGAGAGGGCGGACTTTTTTTTGCGATCCCGGGTCGATCCAAGGACGGCAGGTTATTCATTGAAGATGCTGAAAAAAGGGGTGCCAGTGCTGTGGTACGTCCGGCATACAGTCAGGTTCCTACGACAAAGACCTACGTCGAGGTATCTGATATCCGCACGGCGATGGCCCGCATGGCTTGTCGTTTCTACGGCGAGCCATCAAAGGATCTGATCCTGATAGGGATTACAGGTACCAATGGTAAGACCACCTGCTCGTACCTTTTGGAGTCCATCCTGTCTCAGGCTGGCTATCCAACTGGCGTAATAGGAACCATCGGGTACCGGTATGGGGACGTGGTGGTCTCTGCAAAGGTGACCACGCCGGAGTCTGTTGATCTCCAGCGGTTATTGCAGGAGATGGTTCGTTGCGGCATTACCCATGTGGTCATGGAGGTATCCTCCCACGGTATAGATCTGCAAAGAGTCTACGGATGCCATTTTGCGTGCTGCATATTCACTAACCTTACCAGAGATCATCTCGATTACCACCTCACGATGGAGCAGTACTTTAGTGCCAAGGCAAGACTTTTTACAGAGCTGCTACCGACCTTTGGGGCAAAGGACCCGATCGGGGTCATTAATGTCGAAGATCCATATGGCAGGCGGCTAAAAGAACTATGCCCCGTACCGGTGGTTTCCTTCCATGGAAAGGGGCCGGCAGACTGCTGGATCCAGAAGTGTCTGGCAACGAGGGACGGCATTTCATTGACTGTAGTGACACCACATGGGGAACTGGTACTTGAGTCCCAACTCCTGTCCGAGGTGAATGCGTATAACATATTGGCATCGGTCGCCGCAGCATGTGCACTCCATATTCCTGAGCACGCTATTGTGGACGGTGTTCGTCGGGTTCCAGCCGTACCAGGAAGGCTCGAAAAGGTATGGGAAGGCGACGACATTACGGTTGTGGTTGATTATGCCCACACACCAGATGCCCTCGAACGCGTCCTTGCATCCTTGCGGTCCCTTGTTTCTGGGCGATTGATCGTGGTGTTTGGATGCGGGGGTGACCGTGACAAGGGAAAACGGCCGCTTATGGGTGCCGCTGCAGCACGGCTGGCTGATATCTCAATCGTTACCTCGGACAATCCGCGAAGCGAGTCGCCCTCCCAAATCATCGATGAGATCGTTCAGGGCATACAGGCCTTTGCGATCCCTTTTAAAAAGCCCGTGCAGCTCTTATCAGGATCCTTGGCCCCGAGGAAGGCCTACACCACGGAAATCGATCGTCGCCAGGCTATCGGTCTCGCACTGAGAATCGCCAGAGAAGGCGATGTGGTGCTGATTGCGGGCAAAGGGCATGAGCAGGTCCAGATCGTAGGTAATGAGGCTCGTCCGTTTCGTGATCAGGATGAGGTGTACGCAGCACTCGCTTCTCTGAAAACAGGGGATACGGTGTGCACCAATTAAGTGCGCATACTCGAATCAGGGCAGAGGAGATTGTGCAATTTACCCGTGGGACACGTACGGATCCCATGGGCGACCTCACATTTTCACGCGTATGTACAGACTCACGTGCTATTGAAAAGGGGGATGTGTTCGTTGCTCTTCGAGGCGAGCGGTTCGACGGCCATTCTTTTCTAAAAGACGCCTTGGAAAAAGGAGCTCAAGGCCTTGTGGTCGACAAGCCAGTACCGGCAGAACTCACTGCCCGGTATTCGCCGGTGGTCATAATGGTCGAAGACACCCTCCAGGCCCTGGGCGATATGGCTGCTGGCTGGAGGAGAAAATACACTGTGCCAGTTGGAGTGCTGACAGGGACCAATGGCAAGACAACTACTAAAGAGATGACCGCTTGTATATTGAAGCAGTGTTTTTCGCTTCTCTACACGCAGGGCAATTTCAACAACCTCATCGGTCTTCCCTTAACCCTGTTGGAGCTTGCCTCACATCATGAACGGGTCCTTCTAGAAATGGGGATGAACCGACCCGGAGAGATCCGACGGTTGACCACGATTGCACAGCCCCAGTACGGAGCACTTCTCAATATCGGTCCTGCCCATCTGGAGCGATTCAGGGATATACACGATATTGCTGAAGCCAAGGCCGAGATGGCTGAGGCCATGAACCCAGACGGGGTACTGATCTTTAATCTTGACGATCCTCTGGTACGCGAGATCGCCACTCGTTGGAAGGGAAGGACCCTGAGCTACGGTTCAGGACCCACAGCCGATGTTCGAGTGGTACGGGTTGAAGAGGCAAGGGACGAGCAACGTATGCTCATCAGGTGGGGATCCACCGAGGTTGAGGCCATAGTGAAAGTTCCAGGGACCCACAACCGCGTAAATGCGTTGGCTGCAGCTGCGATAGCGTTTGCAATGGGTGCAGAGCCCTACGCAGTACAGAAGGGGCTGGAAGGATTTGTAGGCGTGCCAGGTCGCCTGTGCGTGGTCAAGGCCAGAGGGATCACGCTGATTGACGATACGTACAACGCCAATCCACGATCCATGGAATCAGCCTTTGAGACATTGGTACGTATGAGCGGAAAAGAGGCACGCCTGGCTGTCTTGGGAGATATGCTCGAACTCGGTACCTTTGCTGAAGCTGCTCATCGAAGCCTTGGCAACCTCGCCGCAGGCTCAGGCTTGTGCTCCCTTATCCTTATAGGTGCCTATGCTGAGGTGGTCAGGGAAGGGGCAGTTGCCGGAGGTATGAAGCCTCAGCGTGTCTCCATCGTGTCACGGCCTGAGGATGCTGCCCAAGAGGTCCTCAGTCACATGAATGGCCATGTATGGGTCCTGGTCAAGGGATCCAGAGGTATGCAGATGGAAAGGGTGGTTCGTGCAATCCAGAACGCTGTGCAAGACCGTTCAGTCGCATGACGAGGAAAGGGATGCCAGAGGGGTTAGCGGTAGAAGGGCGAAGGGTACTGGTTGTAGGACTGGCAAGGACCGGACGATCACTCGTGAAATTTCTTCTCGCAAAGGGTGCAAAGGTCACGATTACAGACGCAAAGGATCCAAAAGAGTTTGGGGATGACATCACTCAATTCCAGAGACAAGGATGTCAGGTCATATGTGGAGCGCACAGGAGGGAAGATTTTCTTGGCGCTGATCTTATCCTGATAAGTCCGGGGGTGCCTCTTTCATTACCCGTACTTCGCGAGGCAAGGGACGCAGGGATAGCGGTCATGGGCGAGGTCGAATTTGCAAGCCGGTTCATTGCGTCTCCGATTGTCGGGATTACAGGAACCAATGGAAAGACAACGACGGTGAGCCTGATAGAAGCAATGATGCAGCGTGCAGACAAGAACGCATTTGTCGGAGGAAATATCGGCACACCGCTGACAGAGTATCTCAACCAAACCTTTATTGATGGTCGGTCTCCCGCAGATCTGGTCGTGGTCGAGCTATCGAGCTTTCAACTCGAGGCTATCGACCGGTTCAGACCATGGATCGCTGTCCTATTGAATATCGCTGAAGACCATCTTGATAGGTATCAGTCGTTTGATGAGTATGTGAACGCCAAGCTTAGGATCTTTCAGAATCAGACTGGTCAAGACATAGCTGTAATTCCTGGCCACGCGCCATGGATATCATGCCTACCGCATGGGGTGCCTTCCCGCACCATTACATTTGGTATCGGAGAAGATGGTTCCTACGACGTGCATTGGTTCGAGGACGTACTCTATTGGCAGTGGCAGGGTAAGGTAGAACAGTATCCTACCTCCAAGATGAAGCTTCAGGGTATGCACAATATAGAAAACATGATGGCGGCCGTGGCTGTGGCACGTCTCTGCGGTATAGAACCCTGGGTTGTCCAAGAAGTCATCGACGAATTCCCCGGGCTTGCACATCGCCTTGAATTTGTGAGCGAAGTAGACGGCGTACGATTTTACAATGACTCCAAAGCTACCACGGTTGCATCGGTGGTGAGGGCGCTCGAGTCCTTCGATGCTCCCATCATCCTCATAGCCGGTGGGAAAGACAAAGGAATGGATTTTGCCCCGCTGCGGTCCTATCTGAAGAAACGTGTCAAACATCTGTTCCTCCTTGGAGAAGCACGAGGTCGCATGGCTAGCGAGCTCGCACATACGACCGACATCACGAT
>FWPU01009588.1_pt1 | contig 15135 bp, 11 predicted proteins | sample 2228361 | NCBI WGS metagenome assembly FWPU01 (sample SAMEA103939777, study PRJEB20133) | metagenome
TGAACCAGAACTGTGGGATAAAAAACAAGCGGCTGCTGGCTGCCTACGACGAAAACTACCTGGAACAAATCCTTGTGGGCAATTGAGTTATCACGCGATTGCCCTGGGCCCCTCGACCTGAACCAGAGCGGACTGTGGAGCGGCGTCCGGGACGTGGTTCAGGTCATTGAGATCACCAAACTGGTGGAGGAAAAGCGCGGCCGCGGGGTGAGTGTGCAGGTAGAAGCCTTTGAGGGCTGCAACGTGATCTTCGTGGACCAGGGCCACAAGGGGAGCGGGGGCGAAGCCTGGACCAAATATGGCGATGCCCTAGGAGAGACCGGCTTTATCTTTGAGTACAGCGCCACCTTTCGGTATAGAAGTAAGGCATGTGTCATTTAGTTAATCAATCCAGTTCTGCGGGCGGGTCGCTTATATTGCTCACTGGTGCGACGGGTTACGTGGGTGGGCGATTGCTGCGCGTGCTTGAGGCTCAGGGTCGCCGGATGCGTTGCTTGGCTCGCCGGCCAGAGTTTTTGCGCGACCGAGTCTCGCCATCGACAGAGGTCGCACAGGGGGACGTGCTCAACATCGATTCGGTCCATCGCGCGATGGCCGGGGCTGTTGCGGCGTACTACTTGGTGCACTCGATGGGATCGTCGGGTGATTTTGAGGTGGAGGATCGGCAAGCAGCCGAGAACTTTGCGGCAGCGGCTCGCGCGGCGGGTTTGCAGCGAATCATTTACCTGGGAGGTCTTGGCGACGCGCGAGCACAAGTGTCGCGTCACCTGCGAAGCCGGCATGAGGTTGGCGAGATTCTGCGAGCGAGTGGGGTGCCCACGATCGAGTTTCGGGCGTCGATCGTGATCGGGTCGGGCAGTTTATCTTTTGAGTTGGTGCGGTCGCTGGTGGAGCGCTTGCCGGTCATGATTACGCCGCGTTGGGTCCAGGTGCTGGCCCAGCCGATCGCGGTCAACGACCTGTTAAGCTATCTTGTGGTAGCGATCGAGCTGCCGCTAGAATCGGGCCGGATTTTCGAGATCGGTGGTGCGGACCGTACGTCGTATGCCGGCCTGATGCGTGAGTACGCTAGACAGCGTGGTCTTACACGGTGGATCGTGCCGGTGCCGGTGCTGACGCCGGGGCTGTCGAGCTTGTGGCTTGGGTTGGTGACGCCGATCTACGCGCGGGTCGGCCGAAAGTTAATCGACAGCGTCCGGCACCCGAGCGTGGTCAACGACACGGCGGCACGCGATGCGTTTTCGATCCGGCCGGTTGGCTTCCGCGAGGCGATCGCGGCGGCGATTCGCAACGAGGACGCGGAACTGGCCGAGACGCGCTGGTCTGACGCGCTGTCGGCGGCGGGTGCCGATCGCAATTGGTTTGGCGTCCGGTTTGGCCCACGGCTGATCGACTCGCGGGTCGTTGACGTAAGCGTGTCGGCGGAACGTGCGTTTCGGGTGATCGAACGGATTGGCGGCCGAGCCGGTTGGTACTACGGCGACTGGCTGTGGCGGCTGCGCGGTGTGCTCGACCTGCTCGTCGGCGGCGTCGGCATGCGGCGGGGCCGGCGGGATCCGGAGCGGCTCCGGGTCGGCGACACGCTCGATGGCTGGCGCGTCGAGGCAATCGAGCCGGTTCGGCGACTGCGGCTTGCCACGGAAATGAAGCTACCGGGCCGTGCCTGGCTCGAATTCGAGGTGAACGACAAGGGGGAAGGGCGCGCCGGGGGATCGCGGATTCGCCAGACCGCCGAATATGACCCGATTGGACTGCTCGGTCGGGCCTACTGGTACGCCACTTATCCGCTCCATAAGCTGGTCTTTGCTGGCATGCTGCGCGCGATTGCCGCGCGGGCCGAGGCGGGAGAACAAGCAGTGCCCGAGGCGCCGCGTTACCGCAGCGCCGCGGCTCAATGTGTTGGCCTGCTCGTATGGCTCGTTCTGTGTTATGCCGCGGCGGGTGTAGGCTCCGTATTCACGGCGTCGTCGGTAACTGATTGGTATCCAACGCTCAGGAAACCCGCGTGGACGCCGCCGAATTGGGTTTTCGGGCCGGTGTGGTCGGCACTCTATTTCCTAATGGGAGTTGCGGCGTGGTTGGTGTGGCGCCAAAAGGACAAGCCGCAGGCTCGGGGGGCATTGAGACTGTTCGGCCTTCAACTCGGCCTGAACGCCGCCTGGTCCGGCTGCTTCTTCGGCTTGCGGAACCCCGGGCTGGCGCTGGCCGAACTGTTCGTCTTGCTTGCCGCGATCGTGGCGACGATCGCCGCGTTCCGCCGCGTCTCGCCTCTGGGCGCGGCGCTCATGGCGCCCTACCTGGCGTGGAGCACTTTCGCGGCACTTCTGAATCTTTCCATCTGGTGGTTGAACTCGTGAGTCAGGTTCCCGGAATCCGAATCCGAGTCTGCAACGCATCGCCAGTGCGCGGCGATGGTCAGTTTGTGCTATATTGGATGATTGCGTTTCGCAGGATGCAGTCGAACTTCGCACTCGATCGAGCGGTGGAGTGGGCGGTGAAGTTGAATAAGCCGCTGGTGATCTTCGAACCGCTGCGAAGCACGTATCCTTGGGCAAGCGACCGCATTCACCGGTTCATCCTAGACGGCATGGCCGACAATGCCGCACGGATCGGACAGCTTAACCGCCAGGGTGTGGCGGGTGTGCGATATTTTCCGTACGTCGAGCCGGCGCCAGGCGTGGAAAAGGGATTACTCGCGGAATTCGCGCGGCACGCTGGCGCGATCGTCACAGACGACTATCCTATATGTTTCATCCAACGGTTGATTTCGACGGCTGCATCACAACTGCCGATACGAGTTGAGGCGGTGGACTCTAATGGGCTTCTGCCGTTGCGGGCGACCGACCGCGTATTCACGACGGCGTTTTCGTTTCGGTCGTTTTTGCAGAAGGAGTTGCCGCTGCACCTTGGCCAGGCTCCGAAGCCGGATGCGCTGGCGCGGCTGAAGTTGCCAGCAATCAAAGGGATTCCCGCCGAGATCACGCGCCGTTGGCCGGCGGCCTCAGACCGGCTGCTGATGGGTGACGCGGACGAACTCGCCAAGCTGCCGATCGATCACTCCGTGCCGGCGGTCGACTACCGCGGTGGGGCGGCTGCGGCGCAGCGACGACTGACGCGCTTCCTAGAGCGGCATCTTGTACACTACCACGAGGTCGCGAATGACCCAGACGCGGATGCTGGTAGCGGCTTGTCACCGTATTTGCACTTTGGACACATCTCGGTTCACCAAGTGTTTCATGAGGTCATGTCGCGTGAGGGCTGGTCGCCGAACCGGCTGTCGAAGCGAGCAACCGGCAAGCGTGAGGGATGGTGGGGTGTGGGGGCCGGCGCTGAGGCGTGGCTGGATCAGTTAATCACCTGGCGTGAACTCGGCTACAACATGACAGCCCACCGCGACGACTACGACCGCTACGAGTCGCTGCCCGATTGGGCGCGCGCGACGCTGGAAAAGCACGCCTGCGACCCGCGGCCGTTCGTCTATTCCCTGGAGGCCTTCGCCACCGCGCGCACGCACGATGAACTGTGGAACGCGGCCCAGACGCAGCTTGTGCGTGAGGGACGCATTCACAACTACCTGCGGATGCTTTGGGGCAAGAAAATCTTGGAATGGATGGCGAGCCCGCGCGACGCCTTGGCTGTCATGATTGAACTCAACAACCGCTACGCCCTCGACGGCCGCGATCCCAATTCCTACTCCGGCATCTTCTGGTGCCTCGGGCGCTACGACCGCCCGTGGGGTCCCGAACGGCCGATCTTTGGCACGGTCCGCTACATGAGTTGCGAGAACACGCGGCGAAAGCTCCGCATGACCGAATATTTGAGACAATATGCTCCGCATCAGACGGCGAATACCAAGGACGCTCCGATCCGCAGAAAGAGATCGCGGAGCGCCCCTCAACAACAGGATGCAGCAGACAGCGCTACGCGGCGCGGCTGATGCGCAAGTCATTACCGGCCGACGACCTTTTTCCGCTGCCCACCAAACCCGACGCGCTCCGGACGGCTACCCAACGTGTCGAGCATTGCAGGGCCCGGGTTGGCTGTCCCTGCGGCAGCTTTCAGCTTGGCTCTTGGGACTCGGGCATCGGGGAGGAGGCGTCGGCAGGAGGCTCGGCGGGTGAGGCCGGCTTGAGCCGTGAACCCGGTCGGCCTGGCGCGGTTCGGAGGACCAGTTCCGGCGCGATCACTTGCAGGAGCTTCGAGATGCAAAGCTGATTGATCGTCGTTTCCAGCTCGAAGGCTTCCTTGCGGATGTTCTCGTAGACGGCGCGGGGGATGCGAACGGTCACCACCGAGGTCTCGCCTCCCCGTTGGGATGGCCCCCGCGAGTTCGCCCGCAGTTGGGCCAGCATCCGCTGCAACTGGCGGTACGTGTCCGTGCGCTCGAACCTGGCAAGTGCCCTCGGGGTCGGAAACATCCGACGCACCACCCCCCCGCGGCCGAACACCTGGCGGTAAAACGTAACCCAATCGGGCTCCTGGGCGTAGAGGGCCTGGGCTTCATCAAGGACTTTCCTCGCGCGGTCCTCGGTAGAAGTAAGCGGCTCTGACATAACCTTGCTCGTCCGTGTTTGGGGAATGAGGCCCACGTTCGGGGCAATAGCGCCGTCGGCACCGCGCCGACACCCGGTGGCATTTTTTGCGCATACAAAGCGCGCACGGGGCCCGCCCCGGCCAGGCGGCCCGCCAAACCGACTACTGAACAAAGGTGCCTTCCCCTCATGAGTGTTAGTGTACAAGATCGGGCTCAGCGACTGTGCCCATCTGCTGAACAGGGTGCACAACAAACGGGCGGAAAAAGCGGTGTGCGTAAGTGCTATCAATGCAAGCAGATCTAGCACGCACCCCACGAATTCCCGTTTTCCAAGGTGTCCAGCAAGTGCTTTTCCAGCCCCGTGCGGGCTGAATGGCCCTAGACCAAAGCATCAACCCACCCGGTAGTGGGACGCGGAGTTGGCAAGATCGGTGGCGCGGGGGTTTAGTCGCCGATGGGGCCGCAGTCCCACCCAATCGTGGCGCCAGTGGCGGCAGTTTTTCCGCGCCAAGGCCCTATGGTAAACTCACGGTACCGCAGGTGGGGGCCGAGGTGAGGATTGCCGGGCACCACGTAGCCCAGGCCGGCCGCCGAACACGACCGAGGCTGCCGCAAGCAGACGCATCGAGGGATTGTTCGGCGGTGCAGGATTGGCCGCCGCTAGACCGCTTCCGGTCCCCCACGGATTGGGGCTCGATCCGGCCGGACTCCGGCTGGCCCCGTCCACCTACTTCGCGCCTCGGCCTTATGGTGGCCAGAGTTTTTCCGTGCAGAGGCCATCGGGGAGGCCTTGCAATGCGATACCCGATTTATGCCCAACTTCTGGTGCCAATGTTGCTGGTGGTGCTGGTGGCGATTATGTTGGCCAGCGGGGCCACGGCGTATTGGGCGGCGGCTCGCACGGGTGCGGAGCAGGAGGCGGGGCTAGAGCGGGTGGCGCGCACTCTGGCCGAGGCCCGCTATCCGTTGAGCGGCGCGATTCTCACCCAAGTGGCGGGGCTTTCCGGAACGGAGCTGGTGACGCTGGACGACCAGGGGCATGTGGCGGAAAGCACGCTGCGGCTTTCGGGTTCCGAGGTAGCGGCGTTGGTGGCGGTCGTGCCCAAGGAGCCCGGTGCGGGCGAGAACTCGTCGGGGTTGCGAACGGTCCTGATGCTGGCTGGGCGTGAGTACCTGGTTCAACGCTTGCCGCTTGCGCGGCGGTGGCGTTCGGCCGAGGCTTCGGGAAGCGTTTGCGTGTTGTATCCGAAAGACCTGTGGCTGGGTCAGATTCGGCGGGCGGTGTTCCCGGCACTAGGTGCCGGGGCCTTAGGAGCGTGTCTGGCAGCGGGCACGACGGTGCTTGTGGCGCGGCGTTTTGTGCGGCCCATTGGCGAGGTGGTTCGCCGCACGGCCCAAATTGCCGAAGGAGATTTCCGCGAGGCGCCGCTCCCGGCGCGGAACGACGAGCTGCGGGACCTGGCCGAGTCGGTCAATCGCATGGCGCGGCGCCTGGCGGAGTACGATGCGCAGATCCGGCGGGCAGAGCGGCTTGACGCGGCCGGCAAGCTGGGGGCGGCGCTAGCGCATCAGCTCCGCAATGCCGCGACTGGGGCCCGGCTGGCTTTGGATTTTCACCGACGGGATTGTCCCTTGGGGGGCCGCGACGAATCATTTCAAGTGGCCCAGCGGCAGTTTCGCCTGATCGAATCGTTTTTGCAGCGCTTTGCGGCCCTTGGCCGGCTGGCGGGGACGCGCCTTGAGCCGGTCGAGGCCGGCGCCTTGGTGGCCGAGGTGGTGGAGCTGCTTCGCCCCACGGCCGTCCATTTGGGCGTGGCCTTGGATGGGCCGGCCGCGGAGGGGCGCCTGGTGTTCCTGGCCGATGCCGAAGCCATCCGCCACCTGGCGAGCAATCTTTTGTTGAACGCTTGCGAGGCGGCAGCGGCCAGCCCGCCGAATCAGCGGCGGGTGGCGGTGTGGATGGCCCGGTTGGGGCCGGACCGGGGGGTGCTGCGGGTGTGGGATAGCGGCCCCGGCCCACCCCGGGATCTTCAAGACCGCCTGTTCGAACCGTTTGTTTCTAGCAAGCCCGAGGGGATGGGGCTGGGGCTGTTCGTGTCCCGGCAGATTGCCGAAGCCCATGGGGGGCGCCTGGATTGGTCGCGTTCGGACGGCGGTACCTGTTTTACCTTCGAGTTTCCCGTGCAGCCCGAGGTGCAGGGCGACTGCCCGCAGCACGCTCCGGAGACCACGCATGGCGAGCCTTTTGATTGTCGATGACGAGCCGAGTATTTGTTGGGGGTTGGACAAGCTCGCCCGCCAGATGGGCCATACGGCGATGGTGGCGGCATCGGCCGAGGAGGCCTTGGCGGCGGTCGAACGCGCACGCCCCGATGCGATCCTCCTGGATGTCCGGTTGCCGGGGCTGGATGGACTGGCGGCGGTAGACCGGTTTCGCGCGCGGCTGGGGGATGTGCCGATTGTCATCATGACCGCATACGGCGAGTTGCCCGTGGCGGTCGAAGCGGTGCGCAAAGGGGCGGTGGACTACCTGGTCAAGCCGTTCGAGCTGCCTGTGGTTCAGCGGGCGATCCAGCGGGCCCTGGACTTGGCCGCGGGGACCACTCCGGCAGGCGCCCCGCCAACGGATCCGGCAAGTCGGCCCGATACCCACCACCCCGAGCCGATCGTCGGCGCCTCGCGCGCCATGCAGGAGGTGTTTAAGCGGATTGCGATGGTGGCCCCCACGGGGGCGTGCGTCCATCTGCGGGGTGAAAGTGGGACTGGCAAGGAGCTGGTCGCCCGGGCCATCCACCGCTACAGCCGCCGGGCGCAAGGGCCGTTCCTCGCCGTCAACATCGCCGCGCTGAGCCCTTCGCTGGCCGAGAGCGAGTTGTTCGGCCATGTGCGGGGAGCGTTTACCGGCGCGGACCAGGCCCACCTGGGACTGTTCCAGCGGGCCCACGGGGGCACGCTGTTCATCGACGAGGTGGCCGATATCCCCCTCGCCCTTCAGGTCAAGCTCCTCCGGGTACTGGAGTATGGGGAGGTGATGCCGGTGGGCGGCACGCAGCCGGTGCAGGCCGATTTCCGCGTGATTACCGCCACGCACCAGGACCTGAATGCCCGGGTGAGCGAGGGGGCCTTCCGCCACGACCTCTATTTCCGCCTGGTTACTTTCGAGATCGAGATCCCGCCGCTGCGCAAGCGGCGCGAGGATATCCCCCTGTTAGTCGATTATTTTTTGGAGCGGATTGCGGGGGCTAACGGCTGTGCCCGGCCCGTGGTGCCCGAGCAGACGCTGCGGGCGTTGGAGGCCCGGCCGTGGTGGGGCAATGTCCGCGAGCTTCGCAATGCCCTGGAGCATGCGCTGATTGTTGCCCGGGGCGGGCCGCTGCTGCCCGAGCATCTTCCCCCACCCATTCCCGCGGCACACAACCAGGGGGACTATAACCACATGCTGGCCTCGTTGGTCCGCAAGTGGACCGAAGCCGAACTCCAGCGCGATCCGCAGGCTGCCGATCTGTACGAGCGGCTTATGGCGGTGGTCGAGCGCCCCTTGCTGGAGACGGTACTGGCGCGGCACCATGGGCAATATGCCTCGGCCGCCCGCCAATTGGGAGTGCACCGTATCACCCTCAAGCGAAAACTACAGTCGCGGCCTTGAGGCGGGGGAACTGCCCTGCAAGCTGGTTCTCGCCAGGTCGTGCGAACTTGGCGTGAGCAGCTTTAGAATGCTGGCCGGGCAGGCCAGCTTGGCAGACGCGCGGGTGGCCGCGGGCCCTGGGACCGACCTCCGTGGCGGATTCGCATCCGCCTTGCTTTCTGCCCCTAGCGATCCCGCCGGACCCACCGCGCCGCCGCGCGCACCAGCAGCCGGCCCGAATTGAGGGACTGCCGCCATAGACGCCTCCAATACGCCTCTTCCCGGTAAGCCCGAAGCGCCCGGTGATAGCGGGCCCGCTGCGCTTCGGGCATGGCCTGGAGGATAGCCGGCCATAGCGCCTCGTATATGTTGTAAACCCGCTCGGAGTGCGTGCAGACGCCCACCACGGGCGATTCCGGCCCCAGCCCCAAATCCTCGCGCACAACCTGAAGCGCCTCGGAAATGTTTTGGGCCTTGGGCCCCGCCGGCCGGGCCAGATCGTAGGGTGGCGACCATTCGTCCAACGGCCGAAGGCGATCAATGTGTGTCACCGCGACGACTATTGGCGGCATGATCCGCTGGAGTTCGGCCAGGTAGAATGCGCGCAACTCGTCCATCAACTGCCGGTCGGCTTGGCGCGCCCCCGAATGGGCGGCCATCACCCACAAGAGCAGATCGCTTTGCAGGATTTCGGATTTGATGCTCTGCCAGGGGCGGGAGGTCCCGGGGCCAGCGTCATATCCCGGCAACTCGACCAGCACGGCCGGCGGCGAGTCGGCGCCCTTGGCGGTCGGGCGGAAAAGAAACGGTCGAGGGCCGCCGGCTTGGGGGGCGGCATCGACCACTGCTTCCTGCCGCCCCAACAGCGCGTTGATGAGGCTGGACTTGCCCGCTTTAAGCTGGCCCAGGACCGCGATGCGGACCGGCTCGGCTTCGGCGGTTTGGCGGATTCGCTGGGCCTGGTGGGAATCGGCCTCGGAGCGGGCGGTCTGGTAGCCCGCAAACACCTCCTCCTCGACGAACTGCCCGCTGTAAAGCTGGATGGCGTAATAACCCGCCTTGCGCACGCAGTAGCCCACGGCCCAGCGCTTGATCTGGTCCACCGAGGCGTGATACAGCCGGGCCGCTGCGGCGTCGCGCGCTTCGCTCACCACGGCCGAAAGGGGGTTCATGCCAAATCGCACCACGCGGAGCAGGGTGCGATAGAGCCCATAGAACTCCTGCCCGGTGCCCGCCCAACGCCTCAGCCGCACAAGGTCCCCCAGGGTCAGGATATGGGCGCCGGGAATATTCTCGGAGAATGCCTGGCGGAGGTCGCGCGCCACCCGTTCCGCGGTGCGGAGGACATCCGGGACCAGGATTTCCAATACCGGCTCGGGTTCGTTCGGTCGGAAGTGCCGCGCCACGGCCTGGAGCACCTCCAAAAACAGGTTCCACAGCGGCTCGGGGCGGTCCAGGGGAAGGTCCTGTCGTTCGGCGCGCTGGGCGAGGGCCTCGACATCGGCCCAGGCGGCTTGCCCGGCTGGCGACCAGCGGGGGTCCGGCGCCACCGGGGCTGGGCCGGCACGTTGGGCGCGCCAGGCGTGCTGCGTCCTTCGGACCAGCCAGTGGCCTGCCAACCACCCGGCCGCGCTGACAAGCGCCGTGGCCGCCACCCACGCCCACAACCACCCCCGACCATGCAACCATACGAAGCCTGCTGCGCCCAGCAGGGCGTAGGGAACCAGGACCACCCCGCCAAGCAGCAGCCACCAGCGGATCACGTGCTTCATGGCGGGGTTTCCTCCGTCTCGGCGAGGCCGAGTTCCGGCTGCTGCGGCGTGGAAAGGTCCGCTTCTCGGCCTTGGCGGCGGGCCATCTGGGCCAAATACCGCTTCAAGCGGCGCCGCCCCTCGGCAAACTGCTGCCGGTACAAGCGCCGCAACACGCGGACATCGGGCACATCACCTTGCCGCGCATGGCTGAAATAGGCACATACCGTGCACCCCAAGGCGTAGGTGCTAGCCGCAGCGAATACGGCCGAGACCGCCGAACCCCATCCCGGCACGACTTTGAGCAGCTCGCGGAACCCCAGCCGCGCCGAAACACCCAGACCCAGGGTGCCCAGCATCTCGGCCAGGCGCTGCGATTGGAGCGGCTGCCCATAGATCGCCGCCAGCCCATGGAACATCCTCACCTGAATCGCCACAAACAGGGGCAGATCGACCATGGGCACAGGAATGCTGCCGGCCAGTCCCGCGGCAAGGGCCCAGGATACGATATGGGGATGTGCCCTGCGGAAGTACACATCGCGCAGGGCCTGCCGCAACTCGTCCTGCTCGCGCAACAGGCCCCGCAGGCCCCAAGGAAGGGCCTCCTCGATGGCCTCCCACAAGGCTTCCAGGCCGTAATACGGCGGCTCGAACCCGTCCTCCGGCAAAGTGAAGTCGATAGGCACAAAGCGCACGCCAATTGCCGACTCGCCCAGCATCTGCCGCTGGTAAGCCAGCGAACGGGCCAACTGTTGCGGCACCGCCGCCGGCCAGCACGCCCCATCAAAAGGATAGGGGAGCGGGTGCCGCGGCTCGGTCCAGGGATAACCTTCATGGAGCGCGGTCTGCGCAACCACGACGGGCCAGTCCGGGTGGGCCCGCCGGATGGCGCGGAGCGGCTCGATCACGCACTGCTGGGCGTGATCCATGGCCTTCATCACGACGATCACACAGTGCGCCTGGTTTTCGAGAAGGCGAAGGTCCTCGCCAGGGTCGTACCCCGGGTCGCCCAGCCCGCGCGTATCCAAGAACCGCAGCAGACAATCGTCCTCGCCGGGGAAGGCGTACAGTCGGCTATGGCGGGTCGTCGGCCGGAAGCCGTTGCCAATTTCCGCCTGGGTGCTGCCGGTTATGGCCCGAACGATCGAAGTCTTGCCCGACTGCGCCTTGCCCAACAGCCAGAAGACCGGAGCGGGCAGAGTCCTGCGCACGCGGCGCAAACAGCCCTCCAGCTCCGCCTCGTCCACCCGGGGAGCCAATAGGTACTCGCGAAGCAATCGCAACCAATCGACCGGCAATCGCATGCACAGCGTCTGGCCAAAACGCACGGAATCGCGGCCTTCGGCACGCCGCTTGCTTAAAACCGCATTCTACGATTGCAGCGCGCGGCGGTCGAGCAGGCGGCGATAGACCTCGGCCACGCCCCGGGCCATGGCCACGTCCGAAAACTGGGCGACCTGGCGCTGCCGGGCCGCCGCGGCCAGCGCCTGCCAACTCACCAGGCCCGAAACCACCCGACGAATGGCCCCCGCCAACGCCGACCAGTCGCCCGGCGACACCAGCAGCCCCTCGATCCCCTCCCGCACCGCCTCGGGGATGCCCTCCACGTGGCTGGCCACCACCGGCACCCCTGCCGCCATGGCCTCCAGCACCACCATCGGCAGCCCTTCGCCGAACAGGCTCGGCAGCACGAAAAGGTCCATCTGCACCAGCTCGTCAGGGACCTGCGAGGTAAAGCCGCGCCATGCGATGGCCCCTTCCAGGCCCAGCCGCGATGCCAAACTTACAATGTGGCGCTCGTAGCCCGGCGTTTCAAACCCGCCCACGGCCCGCAGCCGCACGGCAAGCCCCTCGGCCCGCAATTGCGCCAAGGCGTGAAGCAAGACCTCGATTCCCTTGCGAGGCCGAAACAGCGCCACCGTTCCCAGCGTCCACTCCGTCTGATCCGGGCTCCGCGGCCGCCGGGCCGGACAGCAAGGGACCCCATTCGGCACGGTGGCTACCAAACGCCCAGGCCGCGCCAGCCCCGCCACCCGACGGCCCAGACTTTGCGATACCGCGATGATCGCCGACGCCCGGGCCAGGCTCACCCGCTCGACCACCGCATTGATGTGGTTCTGTAGCCGGCGGGTGGAATCGGATCTCGCCGGGCTATGGAGATGGTGAACCATCGGCACACCGGTCAGGCCCGCGACGATCGCCCCCAGCATCGCCGTCCGGGGCGTATGGGTGTGGATCAGTTCGTAACCCTCGCTTCTCACAATTCGCGCCAAACGCCAGGCCGCACGCAGGTCCCACCGGGTAGCCATCGGCACGCGATACAACGGGCTTTGCCGCGCCTCGAACACCTCGGGAAACCGGCCCGGCTTAACGCACGCCAACCCCACTGCAAACCCGAACTCCGGCAATCGTTGGGCCAACAAGTCTTGGACCCGCTCGGCCCCTGCGTAATGTTCGCCGTGAATCACATGCAGCACAGGGCATAGGCGATTCGGCCAGGCGCCACCAGTTCCCGCAATCAAAGCGACCTTGGCAGCCGACTGAGCGCAATGGGGTGCAGCCATACAAGAATCGTCTGGGAGATGAAGTGATTCGCGGGCAGCCGGCAAACCGCCGCCGGCTTGGTACGGCAGACGGCCCGGCGGGGGACGCAAGTTCGGCCACCAGCGCGTTCCGCGCAGCCGGACATGCCCCCCCACCGGCACACTCAGGCGTGCAACCCGGGTGCCACAACCGCCGGCGGCTTTCCCACCGCCCCTCCAACAGCTAGCCTAACATATGGTTCGCGGGAAGGTTGCAACGTCCGGTCCCCTGGCCCGCTCCTGGCACGAGGACAACTCAGCCGCCATGCGGCTTTCAAGCGCCGGATCGGTGCTCTTGGCCGGCCACACCTGTTGCCTTTTCGCCACACCGCCGGCACACTGTAACTTGTGGGGGCAATGGCGCATCGATACGGGTTGGAGGGTTGCCGAGGTCCATCCCATGAACTGCGACGAGCTGCTGGCGGCGCTGAACGAATACGTCGATGGTTCGCTGGCCCCCGCGGTCTGCCAACAGTTCGAGGCCCACCTCCGCCAATGCAATCCCTGCCAGGTCGTGGTGGACAACATTCGGCAGACCATTCGGCTGTTCAAGGCCGGCGAGCCTTTCGAAATGCCCCCCGAGTTCCACCAACAGCTTCATGAGTTGTTGCGGGCCCGATGGCGGGCCCGGTTCGCACCGGCCGAGCCTGACACGCAATAACCCGCCCACGCCCCCTGGCGTTCCACAAAGGGCATCGCAGCAATGAGCGGCGGATGGGCCCATCTGGCTCGGGCGCCGCAAGCCCGCGGTTTCCGCGATGGTCCATTCGCCGCGGATAGCCGCGCTCATGGGGCCGCGGACCCAGTTCCCAGGCGGCGCCTCTGCTGGCCTCGCACCTTCCTGGCTTGCGCAATGGTGTGCAGTGCTGGGGAGCGGCCAGAACGGTTCGCCGGGCAACTGCCGATTCCCACCCGGCTTGCAGCCGCCCCATCGATACTTTAAGAAAGGGGCAACAGCCGTGTGTGCGACCCGGCGGCCTGACGGGCACCGGGCGGCAAACCCTCGTTGTTCACCTGGCAAGGAACCGTGTGCCATGAGCGTCTTCTTGGGAATCGATATCGGTACCTCCGGCACCAAAGCGCTGGCCATCAACGAGCAAGGACAACTGCTAGCCGACGCCCTGGAAACCTATCCCTGTTACTTCCCCAAACCACTGTGGAGCGAGCAGGACCCAGAGGATTGGTGGCAGGCCACGATTCGGGCCGTCCGCTGCGTGATGGACCGCGGCCAGCTCCAGCCGGCCGATGTCAAGGCCATCGGCCTGTCCGGACAGATGCACGGCTCCGTCTTTCTCGACAAGCACAACCGCGTGATCCGCCGGGCAATCCTCTGGAACGACCAGCGCACCGCCGCCGAGTGCCAGGAAATGGAAGACCGCGCAGGCGGCCGAAAGAACCTTATCAAACTGGTGGCCAACCCGGCCATGACCGGCTTTACCGCCCCCAAAATCCTCTGGCTGCGCAACCACGAGCCGCGCAACTTCGCCAAGACCGCCAAAGTGTTGCTGCCTAAAGACGAGATCCGCCGGCGACTGACCGGCGAGTACGCCACCGACGTCAGCGATGCCAGCGGGATGCTCCTGTTGGACGTAACCCGCCGCACCTGGTCCAAAACGCTCCTGGCCAGACTCGACCTGGACCCCAGCCTCCTGGCACCGTGTTACGAATCCGAAGAAGTCACCGGGCGGCTCACACCCCAGGCCGCCGAATTGCTGGGGTTGACCACCGACTGCGTCGTGGTGGGGGGGGCGGGCGACTGCGCCGCCGGGGCGGTCGGCAATGGCATCGTCCAACGCGGCGTCCTCTCCACCTCCATCGGTACCTCGGGGGTGATGTTCGTCCACTGCGACGAGGTGAAGATCGATCCGCTCGGCCGGGTCCATACCTTCTGCCATGCTGTGCGCGGCAAATGGCACATGATGGGGGTCAATCTGTCGGCCGGGGGGTCGCTCCAGTGGTTCCGCAACGAGCTGTGCAGGGCCGACATCGACCGCGCCCGGCAGGAAGGCAAGGAGGTGTACGACATCTTGACGGCCGAAGCCCAGAACGTGCCCCCCGGCTCGCAGGGGCTGTTCTTCCTGCCGTATCTCTCGGGCGAACGAACCCCCCATGCCGACCCCGACGCCCGGGGCTGTTTCGTGGGTTTGACGCTGGCCCATAGCCGCGGACACATGATCCGGGCCATCCTCGAGGGAGTCGTCTTCGCCCTCCGCGACAGCCTGGAGATCATCGAAAACCTGGGCGTCCCCGTGCAGCAGATCCGCGCTTCCGGCGGCGGATCGCGCAGCCCATTGTGGCGGCAGATCCAGGCCGACATGTTCGGCCGCCCCGTGGTGACCATCAATAGCCAGGAAGGACCAGCCTACGGAGTCGCGCTCCTGGCCGCCGTGGGCGCCGGCGCTTACAAGAACATCCGCGAGGCCTGCCAGGCCACCATCCGCGTGGTCGATCGAACCGCTCCGGACCGCCGTGCCAAGAAGGTGTACGATCGGGCGTTTCCCGTATACCAGCAGCTTTACCGCTCGCTGAAAGAAGACTTCAAGCGAATCGCCGCCCTCGATCGCTAGCCTCTCGGGTGCGGGCTCTGCTCGGGGTAACAGCCGGGTCCGCAAGGGCCCGCGTCGCCCGGGTCCGCGAACGGAG
>FWPU01009591.1_pt1 | contig 15133 bp, 14 predicted proteins | sample 2228361 | NCBI WGS metagenome assembly FWPU01 (sample SAMEA103939777, study PRJEB20133) | metagenome
GAGATGACTGCTTAGAGATGATCGTGACCGATGGAGGTAAAGGGCTACTAGCAGCCCTTGGTATGGTCTATCCTCTCGAGTGCTTCTACAACGCTGCTGGGTCCATAAGAGAGGCAATGTGCTTAACTGTGTCCGTAAAGCGGATTGGCCACTCGTTACGGCTGACTTGCACAAGATCTTGCATGCATCAGGTCTAAAAGAGGCGCATCATGCGCTGGGTGCCTTCTCTAGGTGCTGGAAGAATCGCTATCCCAAGGCAGTCAAGTGCCTTATGGCTGCTTGCAAGAGCAGCTGTTGAATTTCTTGCGGATCCAGGATCCCCCAGTGTGGAATCAGATTGAGGACCACCAATGCGATCGACCGTCGCTTGGTCGAGGTACGAAGGAGGACCAGGCCCATGGGGGTATTCTCTGATCGTACCAGCATGGAGCGTATCATGTATGCAGTCTTCTCATATGAAAACGTACAAGAAGGAACGGCTACCCCTTTCCTTGCCTGACACAAAACTATGTACATTACCCACGTACATGATAAACCGCTTGCAGGGAATAAAGGCTGGAGTAATATCGATATTGATGTAATTCGAAATGCGACGTGGATTTGCAGGTGTGGCGTGTACGGATGGATGAAAGCCCTCCATCTGGCCGATCGCCTTAGCCCCTTCGATTATGTGAACCTGTAGGCCTTGCATGGCAAGATGTATACCTGCGACCATACCGGACAAGCCGGCCCCGACAATAGTGACCTTCGATGTGCCCATTGTTGTCCTTGTCCCTGCTGATGTTCTGGGATGCTTAGTCAGCGATGTGACTGTTCTCTTTCTACAATATCCTATCCCTTTTTGTCGATGATTTGCTATACTTATAAACGATGTCCAGAGACTGCCTCTGAGCGCATGGTTGGGACAAGCCGTGGAACAAACTGATGGGAGCGATCATGAGTGCGTTTCATCTGCTACGGATAGTTGTTGTCATTGTGACGCTGGTAGTGGTGATGGGATGTTCCTCTACTGCTCAGTATAATGCCTTGCCTCCTGCGCCCCCTCCGGCCGCACAGGTCCTGCATGCATATCGTCTCAGGCCTGGTGACACTATTCAACTGCAATTCTATTATCAACCTGATTTACAAAGTACCCAGGTAATCAGACCTGACGGGAAGATTCATCTGCTCTTGCTCGGAGAGATAAAGGTCTCAGGCATGACGCCTGCTGAGCTACGAGAAAAACTCACACAGGAATACAGGAAATATTTTGACCGATTTGATGTTATGGTCTTAGTGAACAGGACCGCCACCAAGTCTGTATACGTATCTGGCGCAGTTCCAATGAACAAGATCATAGATTACGAGGGCGACCTCACGGTAACCAAAGCCATAATAAGTTGCGGAGGATTTACCTCAAGTGCTCGTCTCGATAGTGTTCTTATCATTCGGGACCAAGGGACGACAGAGCCTAAGGTGTACAAGGTAGACGTGAGGGATGCACTTCGCAAAGGAGGGAGGGACTTCCTTCTCCAACATCGAGACGTTGTGTATGTACCAGTGACCAACATTACAAAAGTGAACCAGTTTGTCGCTCAGTATATAGATGGAATCATACCCAAACATGTTGCGACTGTTTTCTCTTTTGCATATCCTCTGAAAGGATCATCTGCAGACGTTACTATCAACATCAACCAGCCTGAGTAGAATCGACCGTTAGGATGAGTGATATGCAGACACAGATAACGACTGCAGATCCTCGGAACCTAACCCGACGGCTTTACTCAGAAATATGGCCGAGCCGACGCATCCTCTCCATGGCAGCTTCGATCCGCTCCTGATCCAACTGCTTCCACTGAAGTCGAAGTTCGTCAAGTCGGGCACGCAAACGAGTCCGCTCGCGTTCTAACCATTCTGGGGAGGTTCCATACGCTGAGTGTTGGGACGTAGGCTGATTCGTGGTGGGCTGTGGTGAACCTCTGGTTCGTTCAGCTTCTATGTGCCGTATGTGTCGCTTAATTGCGGAGACTTCCTTCTTGAGCTGGCGCATCTTTTCATGAATGGTGAATTCGCGCTCTGTCATAAAGGAGGCAAGACAGCTCGAAGTGAAGCTCCTCGAACAAGCGTCATTTTGGCGACCTGCACTGTCGAAGATAGACGTGGTAGACGGTTCAGTAGCTGAGCCTCTTTCCTGGCCACAATCGTTCCGCTTCATTACGTTCATCCCCTCGTGCCAGTGCAGGCCTCTATGGTCTCTTTGCAGGATTCGATGCCCAGAAGAACAAAAGAGATGCTTCAACTGCCCTCATACAGTGCAAGGGCCTTTGCCTCCGTACGTACTCGTAATCATCTACCACTACCAGGCAATGATACCCTGTGAACTGGGACGGAATCCAGTCTATCTTGGTATTGAGCAACAGTCGTTCTCACAGATGAGAGGACATCCGCTGGCGTCTCACTTCGTAGAGTAGTAACGCAGCAGCAACCGAGAGGTTCAGAGAAGGTACGGTACCCCACTGCGGTATACGTATCCGGACATCGCAGCGCTCCTTGACCAGAGGTCTAAGGCCCTTTCCTTCTCCTCCGAGGACAAGACACACGTTGGTACGAAAATCTGCCTCGAAGAGTGTTATTTCACCTTCGGGATCTGCACCACAGACCCAAAACCCCTTTTCTTTTAGTACCCTAATGCTTTCCGCCACGTTAGTGATACGGCACAGTGGCACTGTCTCCAAAGCACCTGCTGATGTCTTGGCTACTGCAGGGGTAAGAGGTGCAGTTCTATGTCGGGGCAGGATCACTGCATCGACGCCTGCAGCATCAGCGGTTCTAATGATGGCACCGAGGTTGTGAGGGTCCTGAACAGTGTCCAAGAGGATGAGAAAACCGAGGTCGTGGGTCTTCTTGGTCTCCAGTACTTCTCTTAGCGTGAGTGGTATCCTTTCAGACACGAGCGCTACGATGCCTTGGTGATTGGTTGTACCCGCATGCCGGTCGAGCGCCCTACGATCCTTGTACGTCACAGGAATGTCGAACTCCCGAGCACGGGAAACAACTTTATGTGCCTCCGGGCCTCGCCTCCCAAATGCAATCCAAATCTTCAGTACCGTCTCAGGACTGGTACGGAGGGCTTGCAGGACAGGATGGACTCCATAAATGATACGTGAGGACACAGGAGTTCTCTTCTCATGAAAAACCAGCAACAGGCCTGTAGCCTACGTGCGGTGCTCACAGTGGGAGGATGAAATGAGCGACTCGACTCGTGCAACAGCATCTGATAACGGAACCAGATCTCCCGATATCTTCCACCGCAGTTTGACATCAACAGCACCTTGTGCCAAGCCTTTTGGCCCCACTGTTATTCGTATCGGTATGCCAATAAGATCTGCATCCTTGAATTTTGAGCCTGCCCGTTCGTCGCGGTCATCCAGGAGTACTGGGATCCCTTTGAGCCTGAGTTGTTCATAAATCGTCTCGCTCGCCCGAAAAAGCGTGCTGTCGTGGACATTCACTGGTGTGACAATTACAAGGAACGGTGCCAGTGGCATAGGAAACACGATGCCGTGTTCGTCGTGATTCTGTTCGATCGCTGCTGCAAGGGTCCTGCCTGTGCCAATACCGTAGCACCCCATGCAAATCAAGCGTTCTTTGCCGTTGCGATCCAGGTACGTTGCACGAAGCGCCTCGCTATATTTGGTGCCGAGCATAAAGATATGGCCTACTTCTATCCCCCTTTGTTTTTTCATCGCAGTACCACAGCGTGGACACGGGTCTCCTGTATCGGCGAAGCGAAGATCTGCATAGAGGTCGACATTGAAATCACGCCCAGGATATACGTGTATAAGGTGATGCTCGTCAATATTGGCTCCGACCACTGCGTCTCGGAGGCGAGCAATCTCTTGATCAGCGAGGATCGTAAGGGAGAGGCGGACCGGTCCTATGGATCCAGCTTCGACACCCACAATGTGTTTTACCTCTTCCTGGGTTGCAAGGCGAAGTTCCTGGCAGGAAAGGGCCTGTCGAATCTTCCGTTCGTTGGCCTCACGATCCCCTCGCACAAGGACAGCAATGTCCTTGTGTTCAGTCCTATAGATCAGGGTTTTTATGATTTGCCTGGGAGTTATGGCCAGGTATGTGGCAACATCCTCTACGGTCTTCTTTCCCTTAGTGGGGATAAGCTCGGGTTGTCGTTCCTCGGTCGAGGCTGTGGAAGGTATGGGAGGCAGAGGGGACTCGGACAGGATCTCGGCCTTTTCTACGTTGGCAGCGTAATCGCAACCGGTACAGTATAGAATTGCATCTTCGCCGCTTTCTGCAAGCACCATGAATTCATGGGAAAACGCACCACCGATAGTGCCCGTGTCTGCCTCTACTGGACGAACATTGAGGTCCATCCTCTCGAAGATTTTCTTGTACGTAGTGTACATCTTCCAGTAGCTTTTTTCTGCACCTTCCTCGTCTAGGTCGAAACTATAGGCATCCTTCATGCCAAATTCACGACCCCGCATAAGGCCGAACCTCGGTCGTATTTCATCTCGGAATTTGGTCTGGATCTGGTAAAGTATAAAAGGTAGATCGCGCCACGAGCGGACCTCTCGTCGTACGAGGTCTGTAATGATTTCTTCATGAGTAGGACCATAACAGAAATCTCTGCCATGTCGATCTTTGAATCGTAACAATTCTTCGCCCATGAGATTCCATCGGCCTGTTTCGATCCATAGTTCGCAAGGTTGGACGCTGGGGAGCAGTACCTCTTGGGCACCTGCGGCATCCATTTCCTCCCGTATGATAGATTCTACCTTTCGCAAACACATCAGGCCCACAGGCAGAAACGAGTAGATGCCCGAAGCCACCTTTCGTATCATGCCGGAGCGCAGCATATATTTGTGGCTTACGACCTCTGCATCAGTTGGCGTTTCCTTCAGGGTAGGTATGAACAATCGAGAAAATCGCATACGCACCTACTCATCGCTCATGCGGTCCTCTGGCGCCGGGACATGCAAAAAATACTGCGTAGCACCAAAGGTATCGTTTTATGAAGCATCCCTGTCGCTGGCATCAGAGGTCTCCCGCGCTTGCGTGGCTGCCTTCCGGGAAATCTCGAGCAAAGATATATTGTCCTTGAGTATGAAAAAAAGTCCTGCAGCGAAAATAAATGCCATTTGAAAAAACCAGGCAACAAGCGAAAAGCTCGCAGCGGTGGACTTCTCTATGCCGTACAGATTCGCCAGTACAAAAGTGATAGCGAATTGAAACGGTCCAACATAACCCGGTGTGGGAAGTAGAATGGCAAAACAGGTGAATACGATCAGCGTAATAAGGGAGCTTGCGGGTAGTTGGTCTTGAATCCCGTAGCAGTAATATAGAGGATAATTTGCAATGACGATCAATATCCAAATCAGTGCAGAAAGCGCAGCGCTGATGAACATCCCTGCCGGATCTTTTAGTATGCCGAGTCCTTGCATAAATACACGAACTATATCGTGAACTCGCTGTTGGAGTCCCTGAGGGAGATATCGAGTAAAGATCCTCAACACCCGTTGGATCCGATCTTGATGCTGGGTCATGATGTAACACAGCATCGCCAACACACCTATGAGAAAAGCGGTGACCGCTGCAAGTCCCATGGCCCCGTACGATTCGATAAAGCCTGACAGCCGGCCACCCCCTCCCTGGATGCCACGGATGATTGCGCTTGCGTCGATAATGAGAATAGCTTCTAAGAGGAGAAGTATCGAAAACATATCGAAGATTCTTTCAACCACCACGGTTCCAAAAGAAGCTGAGAAGGAGAGATGTTCTCTTTTTCCAAGAAGGTACGCACGTATGAACTCTCCTGCGCGGGCCGGCAAGAGGTTCCCCATGAACCCGATCATGAGGGGAGAATAGAGTCGAGCAGTTGGAATATGTTTGAGGGATCTACAGAAGTAATGCCACCGGTAAACCCTCAGCACAAACGTGAGGGCAAAGCATACAATGGCAATGGGAAGATACTGATAGTGGAGTTCCAAGGTAGAGCGCAAGATCTCGTGAAAGGAGACGTCCTTGAACGTGAAGTACAACGCAATTGCAGCGATGATGATGCCAAAGAGTACGTGTCTCGTTTTCATGGAGACGATAAATCTCCCGCCACGCATGATGCACTGTCATAGGAAACCTGGAACGACGCGTTAAATTCTCAATTTTGAGTAAACACACAAAAAAAGCAAGGGGTTTCCTTGCTTTTTTTGTGTGGGTAGCACGACGAAAGAAACGCTTTTTCGTGGCCTGTGGGCTACGTCCTCCATTACTTCGGGGTGACGGTGATCATAGGACGAAGCGCCTCAATCGTCTTGTCTCCAATACCTTTTATTGCCTTCAGGTCTTCGATCGTCCTGAACGGACCATGTTCTTGTCTGTACTTTACGATCTGTTCGGCAATCTTTGGCCCGATCTTCGGTAAAGTGACGAGCTCATCGACAGATGCTTTGTTGATGTCAACCTGCGCCTTGGATTCTATGGCTCCGGTTTCTGGTATCAACGTGTAGATCCAAAAACAAGCAATGAGCCACGTCAGTAGGATTGCAGATAAGCGGTGTGATCTCATGGGTACATACCTCCTTGCTGCGGGTGTGTGGGATACGTGCCTATCACTATCCTGCCAAGAAGCACACGCTGTGCCAGCCCCCTCTTATGGTGCGTGCATTCGAGCGATCCCAGACGGATTATTTAGTTGTTCACGGCGATTTGTGGGGTGCGTGCAATAGGGGCCGGCTCGGCGCTGGTGTAGAAGTTCTTACACACCTATTCCCTGTGGCTCACGCTCAAGCGACCATGGTACCAAAGAGTCAGCCCGTCTCTGGTTTGTCACAGGATATGTGTGGATACTATTGAACGGTATGGTGCGGGGGGCTTTGTGAGTCAGGATGGTTATTGGTGCTGAGTCGACGCATCACGTACACCATCCTGGAGATAGCCGTAGCATTGGAAAGTACTGCAATACCGATCAGGACTGCCCACATGAGGTAGGGGCCGAGATCCACAGAAAAGAATCCGCGAAGCATATGCAAGATCGAAGAGAAGATAGAACCAAATCCAAGGAATACCACCCGTTCGGGCCGCTGCATCATCCCAACGGTGCAGGAAATGCCAAGACCTTCTGCCCGTGCGCGCATGTAGCTTACCAAAAGTGAGCCAGCCATGCCCAGAAGAATGACGTAAAAGAGCGCGGATTCCTTGAAATGGCTGGCAAGACCCAGAAAGAGGAGCACTTCACCATATCGGTCCATAACGGAATCGAAGAAAGCACATTGGCGGGATACCCTTCCTGTCGAACGAGCCAGCCTGCCGTCGAGTATGTCCATGGTTCCACCAAAAAGGATGACCCAGCCAGCCAAAAACAGCCAGCCAAGATGGAAAAATATACATCCAGCCAGACTGAAAGTGAAGGAAAGAAGCGTGACGAGGTTGGGATTGAGCTCCCTACGAGCAAGGTACCTTTCTAATGGGGAAATGACGCTCAGCCACCATGCCTGTATTTCGGTTGATAGAATACGTTCTTGTCTCTGTTTGGTGTCAGCATGGGGTTTTGGTGGTTGATGAGATCTTCGTGCGAGTTTAAATACTCCTATCGAAATGATACCGCCCCCAAGGATCAAAGCGATTGCGGTCATTCCGATGGTCGTATCAAAAGCAGGCTGTAACGTGCCGAATTCTTGGACTGCGCCCAGTACGATAAGAAGGGCAATGGAGCTCCAGGCGATTGATGCGGGCAAGCCTATTGGCTCGGATGACTGCCTTCTAAAGAAACGCCTTCGAGGAGATACATCTCTTCGGAACATATGTCATCGCCTCTGGGGGAGAGATAACAACTATAGTGGCAATCGAGTAAAGTATACTGTACTCCGCGGTGATTCTCAATTGTTTTTATCGCACGCAGGGATTGTGCATTCAATTGAGTAGCTCTCCGGGTGTCGTCTTCGGATGCTCAAGTGCTAGAAGGTATAGACTGCGTAAAATGGTTCCTGGGTGGCCCTTTCCTTTTGGATCCGTTTCTTCTATAAACAAAGGCACAAAAGGAAAAAGGATATCTGGTCTGAGGCAGCTATGAGCGCGCACGTGAGAGTGTTCTTGCTATTCCTCATCGTGGGTATGGGCGCTGCTGTACGGTTTTCCCATATCACCGACAGAGGCCCTTCGTTTTTTGACGAAGGTGTATACACGCTTGAAGGGAGATGGATCTATTCGTTTTCCAAAGCCCTGCATGCAGCTGCTAAGAGGAAGATCGAGGAAGTACGCAAACGACAGAACATATACGCTTTTGAGGAGGAGGCTCAAAGATTCGCACAGCGTCTCGAGGGAGAGCCACCCGTATGGGGAAGACCTGGATTTTCGTTTCTTACAGGTGTGTGTATGTTTCTATTCGGGCCCACAGTACGAGCCAGCCATCTCGTATCCGCACTGTTCGGTACGTTGGCGATCTTGGCTGTGTACGTACTCGGTGCCTCGATGTTCGATAAGAGAATTGGTCTTGTCGCAGCCCTTTTGCTCGCCCTCTCAGGATATCATCTGGTGTATTCTTACACAGGGTTGGCTGATGGGCCAGCAATGTGTAGTTCAATCTTTGGTTTTTACTTTTACTACAAGAGCGCGAAATATCGGGCTGCCAACAAACTAGTTGCAGCCTCTCGTTCGATGCTTGTGGCAGGCCTTTTCAGTGGGATCGCATTTACGATTCATGATCGCTTTCTCTACCTGGTAGGAATCATCGTCCTTAACGAGATGTTTGATGTCGTTAGGAAACGCCTGCCGCTAGGAAACGCAGGTTGGAGGATGGTGGTTTTTTCAGTTGGTTTCATTATCCCCTTAGGTATGTGTGAGCTTCCGTACTATCTGGGCATGGTGTTTCTGCGGCATTTTGGCAAGGTCTTGCCATTTCGTACGTACTTTGAAGAACTCTTCACTCATCATGTGTCGAATTTTGTTCAGGCATTCGCAGGCCCATTTCTCGACCTCAGGCAGTATCCGATGTTTAAGGATGTGGGCAGTCGCTGGTACAACCTTCTGACCTATCCGTATCTTTTCTGGAAGCTCAATGGGCTTCTGTTTCTGAGTATGTGGGTACTCGGGACGGCAGTAGCAGTCCTACGGCGGCGCTACGAAGACCGCTTGCTGTTGGTCTGGTTGGTTGTCCCATGTAGCATATTGAGTACTGGGCTTGCCGCTTCTGTCCGGTATGCGTTGGTATTTTTGCCAGCAGGAGTACTTCTTGCAGCTCTTTCGATAGAGCTTATCCAGTGGCTGCTCACGAGAACTGGCATTACGTCGAGACACGTAAAGGGTAGTGCATGGATCGTTTTTGTGCTAGCACTGTCAGCAAGCATGTGGTTCGCTTCTGCTGAGATACGAGGCCTTAGATGCTCCTTTGACGAGCCTGCTGCATTCTTGAGCGCGCATGGGTGCCGACACATTAGCACTAGCTATCCTGTCTCAAAGGCTTATCTGGGTGTCAAGAACGTGATGGAGCCACCAGAAAACTATGAACAACTTGAGGAGTACTATCGGGCAGGGTATAAGTATTTTGTGACGGACTATCGACGATTCTTCCTGACCCCACCATTCGATACGTCAGAGCGAGGGAGGATCATCGAGGATATTGAGTCGACCATTTCACCAGTGTTCACCTCTGTCAATGCATGCTATGCTGCTCCCTGTTACATATTTGAGTTGAACGTCTTTTTTACCTACACGCTCAAGTTAGTACGACAAGCTCGTCAAATGGGTGTAGACCAGATACGGATATATGATCTGGACGACTATTTTTCCCACATGCACACGAGGAAGCAACAATGAGCAAAGAAGCTCTCTTCTATACCAAGACAGGCCAAGGAAGCACTGTGCAGTGCTTTTTGTGCCCTCATCGGTGCGTCATCAAGGAGGGAAAGAGGGGCATCTGCGGGGTCCGACAGAACGAATCAGGAAGACTCTTGTCGCTCGTGTACGGCAAGGTTGTTGCGTGCAATGTGGATCCTATTGAGAAAAAACCCCTTTTTCATTTTCAACCCGGATCGACCTCGCTATCGATTGCTACTGTGGGGTGTAATTTTCAATGTCTCCACTGCCAAAATCATGACATTTCTCAGCTTCCATCGAGCCAGGGTCGTATTGCGGGAAGGGACGCAACGGTCCGGGACATCGTTGCCACGGCATGTCGGGAACGCTGCACGAGTATTTCCTACACCTATACGGAACCCACGATATACTTTGAATTTGCTTATGACACTGCAGTTGCTGCTGTGGAACAAGGGCTCAAGAATGTGTTTGTCACCAATGGATTTATCGAGCCCGAGGCACTACGGATGGTGAGCCCCTATCTCCACGCAGCAAACGTAGATCTCAAGGCATTCTCAGATCGATTTTACCGAACGATTTGCAAGGCACGACTCCAGCCGGTCTTGAGAGCACTGGAAGTGATGAAGGAGCTCGGCATCTGGATAGAAATCACCACATTGATTATCCCTGGGTTGAATGATCACGAAAAAGAACTGCGTGATCTCGCACGGTTTATCGTGGGGTTGGGAAAGGAGGTACCATGGCATATTAGTGCGTTTCATCCTACGTATCGAATGACACAACGACCAAGGACTCCGGTCGCCGTTCTTAGGCGCATTCGCTCATTAGGAATGGAAGAGGGCCTCGCCTTTGTCTATACAGGGAACGTGCCAGGAGATGAGGGCGAGAACACCTTTTGCCCAGGGTGTGGTACAAAGGTGATTGAACGGGTTGGCTTTAGGGTGGTAGCAACAGCACTTGAGGGAAATCGTTGTGCCCGGTGCAAGGTGGCGATACCCTTGATCTCGTAGCCGTTACGTGCTGCTCCTACTGTCGAATCTGGCCATCACCATACACGATGAATTTTGTGGTGGTAAGTTCTTCCAAACCCATTGGCCCATAGGCGTGCAGCCTCGTGGTGCTGATACCAATCTCCGCACCTAGCCCGAATTCATAGCCATCGCTGAATCGTGTTGAGGCGTTCACCAGTACCGTGGATGATTGGACCTCCCTCAAGAAACGCTGCGCATTGTGGTAGTTCGACGTTACAATGGCTTCAGTATGATCCGAACCGTACCGCCGTATGTGGGCTATTGCTTCATCGATGTCATCCACTACTTTAACGGCAAGTATAAGGTCAAGGTACTCAGCAGACCAGTCTGATTCCGAAGCAGCTGCTGCGTCAGGGACTAAGGCGAGCGTTCGTTCACATCCTCTGATCTCGACTCCTCGTTGCCGGAGGGCAGCTACAAGACGGGGCAGAAGCGTTGGCGCTGCGTCCTTGTGAACCAGCAGGGTTTCCATAGCGTTGCATACACTTGGTCTTTGTGTTTTGGCATTGAGGCATATATTCTCGGCCATATCTGGACACGCGTCACTGTCTATGAACACGTGGCAGACGCCTTTATAGTGCTTGATCACCGGAATCTTCGAGTTCTCAACGACGAAACGTATCAGGCCTTCTCCTCCCCTTGGGATGATAAGGTCTATACTTTCGCTAAGATGCAGCATCTCCAACACACCTGTGCGATCCGTAGTGTCGACCACCTGAATAGCGGCCTGAGGGAGTCCTGCCTGTACGCAGGCCTGCGATAAAATAGCGCCGAGTGCCACGTTGGAATGGATGGCCTCTGAACCACCTCTCAGTATGACCGCATTGCCCGATTTGACGCACAGGGCAGCTGCATCTGCAGTAACGTTGGGCCTGGACTCATAGATCACCCCTATTACTCCCAAAGGGATTCTCATTTTTCCAACCAGCAGTCCGTTTGGTCTCTTCCACATCCGTACGACCTCTCCCACAGGATCAGGAAGCTGGATTACCTCTTGGATGCCCTTGAGGATCTGATCTATGGTGTTATCTGACAGCTCCAGTCTGTCGATAAAGGAAGGGGCCAGTCCTTCTAAACGAGCAGCTTCGATGTCCTTGTGGTTTTCTCTCTTGAGATGGTCTCTTTGGTCACTAAGACCCTCGATCATGAGCTTGAGTGCATGATTTTTCTGAGCAGTACTGGCGGTAGCAAGCACCCAGGATGCTTCCCTTGCCTGTACGCCCATTTGTCGTATGCGTAGCGTTAAATCCATTGGTCAACCGGTCCTTTCCTTTGTGTGTACGCAGGGAGGAACCTGATGTCCCGAGGCCGCATGTGACTTGTTCTGGCCTTCGATCAGGTGTTCCATCGCGGTAGCTGTTACGCATCTGCTAAGATAACAAGATTGTCTCTATGAATAACCTCCTCATGTGGCATATATCCCAATATCTTCTCGATCTGGGAGGTCTTCTTTCCTTTGATGCTTCTTATTTCAGAGGAAGAATAGGTAACTAAGCCACGCGCCCATTCTTTTCCAAAACGATCGACGCAGGAAACCATCTGTCCACTATCAAATGTACCCCTTACGTCGAGGATCCCTGTCGGCAAAAGGCTCCTGCCTTTGTGCACCAATGCGTCTATAGCACCATCGTCGAGGACAAGGTCTCCTTTTTTCTTCAGCGTGTATGCTATCCAGTGCTTTTTTCGTCTGAGTCGATCTTCTTGTGGTTTGAAAAATGTTCCCACCATGTCACCAGCCAAGATCGCCTCGATAATATTCGGATCTCTTCCATATGCGATCACTGCTGGGATGCCAGCCCTCGTGGCCATCCGTGCTGCCTCGATCTTTGAAGCCATACCCCCTGTTCCAAGAACACTGGAGCGACCTGACACCATGGTGGTGATCTCAGGGGTGATTCTGTCAACGTAGGTGATAAGCTGTCTAATGCCTTTTTTGGACCTTGAGGAAGCTGCATAAAGACCTAACGTATCGGTAAGCAAGATAAGAAGGTCTGCATCTACCAGATTGGCAACCATTGCAGACAGATGATCATTGTCTCCAAACTTGATCTCGTCGACCATGACCGTATCGTTCTCGTTGACGATCGGTATGATGCCTAACTGAATCAACGTAAGAAGGGTATTCTTTGCGTTGAGATATCGGCCCCTGTGATCGAGATCATCACGGGTAAGTAGGATTTGCGCAACCTTCTTTCCATAGGCATCAAAGGCCTTTTGATACATGTTCATGAGGTGCGATTGGCCAAGGGCTGCCAACGCCTGTTTCTCGGTAATGCTGACCTTCCTGTGTGCGAGCTGGCCAAGAAGAAAGCGTCCAGCGGCAATTGCTCCGGATGAAACAATAACGACTTCCTTGCCTGTACGACACACCGAGGTAATTTGCTGGGCAAGCGAAGCCATCACCTGGGCAGAAATATTTTCGCCTGGTTCTGCAAGTACGTGAGTCCCTATTTTCACAACAAGACGCTGTACCTGTTGAAGATAAGGGTGCCGACGATGATCTTCCATAGACGATGGTCCAAGGATTGGAGTCTGGATGCAGAGGTCTCTAATGAATATCAGAAACGTATAAGGTCTTATCGACCTATCTTACGGCTTTCTCTATTTTGCACTGACAAGCATCCTATAATGTTCATACAAGAACTTCAAGCAAGATTGTAATTTACGTAAAGAAATATGTAGTATGTAGTTTAGGACTATATAGCTGCTCCTTCCCTTGCGCAAGGACAGTGCTACACGAGGACAATTAACCCGGGAAAGATGCATTTACCATGAGACCTACCATTCCCGTCATCCTGGTTACTGGAAGGACCTTACCAGAGGCTTGGGAAAAGAGCGTCCTTGAGGTGTGGGAGCGGGGTGCTTCCATGCAGACAGAATATGATAGGGAAGGCGATCCGCCAAGCAAGGATGCTACCATGATTCTTTGTGTCGAGGAGCCGTTCGCCGAGCCTCGCATACACGTGGCCTTTCCAGGCGGCATTGAAGATCTGGAGAAGTATCGGCTGGAGGTGGTTGAAGGTGTACACGACCACTGGGTATGTCCACAGGAAGGAAAATGGACCTACACCTATCATCAGCGATTATTTGCATATGAAGTGGTCGGTCACCCTCGGATTCAAAGAGAATTGACAGATCGGTTTTTTGCGACCGTCGATCAAGTAACGCTTATGATCGAGAGACTTTCGCGTGTTCCCTATACTCGACGTGCACAGGCCATTACATGGATGCCAACGCTCGATCCCTTTACCGATGACCCACCGTGCCTTCAACGGATATGGTGCAGGGTAAGTGGCGATGCAGTGCATGGCTGGTACCTGCATATGCATACCCATTGGAGGTCAAGGGATGCCTTCAAGGCGGCCTTTATGAATATCTACGCCCTTACCGACCTTCAGCGCACGTTGGCCCATGAGCTGTCGTGCCAGATTGGACAGGAGGTTTCAGTGGGGCAGTACGTGGACATGAGTGATTCCTATCATATCTATGGTTCCTATTTTGAGGAATTCCAGGAACGATTTTTAAAAAACGTTCGCGAGCGTACATTCGAGCAACGAACATGGCATACGGACGACCCTCGAGTACAAGCAGGGATTGAATGGGGTAAGAGGCAGATTCAACAAGAACGAGATACGAATAGGTAGCTCCATTGAATAGACCGGAACCATAGTGTTCATAGTTTTGGTGACGTACTACATATCGTGGGCATATTTTTCTGTCTCAGGCGGCGTTCGATGCTGGAAACAAAACCAAAGAGACGCGCATCCTATCTCGCTCACCTTCTCACACACTGGCGCGATGCCATCATAAGTATTGATTCTACAGGAACAATCCTCACCTGGAACAAGGCCGCAGAAAGCATGTTTGGGTACAGTGAGCTGGAGAGTATAGGAGCATCCATCTATGCGATGATTGTCCCAGACGACTCCAGGGAAGCACTTATCAAGCAGATAAGCAACGTGAGCAGCACTGGGGAAGGAATCGAACGGATCAAGACAGAGTTTACCTCAAGGGCTCACGGTAGAATACCTGTGTCAGTGTCTATTACAAAGGTAGGAGACGAACAGGGACATCTTCTGGATGTGATGGTGCTGACGGTAACAGACATACGCGAGGCAAAGCGTATAGAGGAAAGTCTGCTTCGCGTAGAGCGATTGAAAGTGGTGGGAGAGCTCGCTGAAGGTGTGGCACATGACTTTAACAACCTCTTGGCTGGCATTTTAGGCAGGGTCGAGCTTCTTATGCGGCAGTGGAAGCAAAAGGGGGTACCCCAGGAGTCCATCCGCTCACTT
>FWPU01009592.1_pt1 | contig 15130 bp, 17 predicted proteins | sample 2228361 | NCBI WGS metagenome assembly FWPU01 (sample SAMEA103939777, study PRJEB20133) | metagenome
CGGCAGGCAGGCCGCACGTCGATCCTACTGCCGTCGGCTGCCGTGCGGCCTGCCGGCCGTTTGGCCAAGGGGCGAGGAATAGCAGCGAACCGCCGAAATGCTGCCCAATAGATTCCAATAGATTTAAGTAAGGGTTTTTAGTGTCCGGCTCTTGTTGAGGGATAAAACAATTCTAGGGCGCTATCAGGAAAATCAGTGATGATTCCATCCACGTTCATTAATGCCATACGAAGCATCTGCCGTGGTTCATTGACAGTCCATACGTTTATTTTTTTGTTCATCCGATGAATTTTTTGTACAAGAAGTGGCGTAACATATTTGTAGCTAACTCCAAATTCGGTGACAAAATGAAAACGTTGCAAGCGTCCGGCAGAGACGTACTTGTCGCGTTGAAAGATGCCGGCGTTGAATACGAGAAGTTTGTGCAAAACAATGTTAGGGTTGATTTGATGAAATCTCCGCAACACCACATTGTCGAAAGAGTTGACATAAATCCAGTCGAAGGCATTGAAATCTTTAATGATTCGGTGAATGCGGTTTTCAATGCCGGGATATTTTCGGTAGGAATGTTTTAATTCAAGATGAATGGGGACTTTACCATTGACTAAATCTATGACCTCCTCCAATAATGGCACTTTCTGAAAAGAGAAATGTGGAAAAAGCTTGGCGGCATTTGCTTTTGACAGTTGATCATAAGTCATTTTCTTAATTTGACCTTTGATATCAGTGGTTCGATTGGTTGTATCGTCATGTATAACAACTATTTTGTGGTCATAAGTCTGATGAATGTCAATCTCAATGCGATGAACACCGAGCCGAAGGGCTGTTTCTACGGAAATGAGTGTATTCTCAGGCGCCAGTCCTGCCGCACCACGATGACCTATGATGAGTGGCTTACGATTCATGCCAATTTAATAAATGTTGATATAGCAAATGTGTGGGTAAGCCCATGACTGTATAAAAGGAACCATTGATAGATTTTATTTTGCAAAGCCCCAACCAATCTTGTGCACCATAACTTCCTGCTTTATCAAATGGTTGATGGTTGTTGATATAATAATCAATTTCTTGTTCGGTCAAAGGCATAAACGTAACTTCACAAGCATCTACATCAACCACTTGTTTTCCCGGAGAAGTCAAAGCAATGGCCGTAAAAACCGTATGAGTGCGACCTGATAACAATTGTAACATTTTTCTTGCTTCATTGTAGTTGGCAGGTTTGTTGAGAGCTTGTTGATTGTGCCAAACAATAGTATCGGCGGTTATGGCAATTTGATTTTGATTCAATTGAGACCTTATGCTGTTGCCTTTTTTTTGGGCCAGATATTTCGCAATGTCAGCAGCTTTGATGTGAGAAGGATATGATTCGTCAATATCAACAAGTTGCAACTTAAAGGGAATTCCCATTTTTTGCATTAATTCCATACGTCTTGGAGAAGAAGAAGCCAAAATGATTTCGTAACGTTGTAAAACATGGTTTATCATCCCAACACACTTTTATAGAAAAATGGCAGATACAGAATGCCCATCAACATGATCCATTTCATCAAAGTTGAGGCAGTATGAAATTGCCGCCGATCTTTGGCTTTTTGAATAATTCTGATAAAAAACAAAGCCGGTAGTTCAATGGCAAGAATGCCATAAATGACAAAACCATAGTTTTTTAATTCCCATTGTATCCATTGAAAATAAACAAACGCCAAACCAAGTAAAATCATGGCGAAATAAACAACATTTTTAGTTTTATCTATGCCGTGGGCAACGGGAAAAGTTTGACAAAAATAACGTTTGTCTCCTTCAATATCTTCAATGTCTTTTACAAGTTCACGCACAAATGTGGTCAAAAATGAGAAAAGAGCATAGGCCAAAATCCAGGACAGAATATTGCGCATGCTTTGTAAATACAAATAAATCCATTCTTCACCAACATCCTGTGGCAATATTTGCATCCGTTGAGCCAAAATATTACGATAGTTGACGAATAAATAATACAAATCATAAATACCTGACGACAAGGGGACCAATGCTGCCAAAAATGAGATGACAAGATTACCGGTCAAAGACATACATTTAAATGAAGTGGAATAGAACCATAGCAGTCCAATAGCCATAATTTGTATCAGAACAAAGGAATAATTTCCGGTGAAATGTGCAGCCGGTATACACAAGACAAAGCCCGCTGCACTTAAAAGAAAATGCAGCGTAATGACAAAAGATCTTGAGAAAAAAGTACCAACGATGGTTCTATCGGGTCTGTTGATCAAATCGATTTTTGTATCAAAATAATCGTTAATTAAATAGCCGGCTGCGGCAATCATCACAGAACCGATGACCAACAAAAAAAACCAAACCGTGGGCAAAGGAAGTTGAAATCCATTAATCTTGAGCAAAGGAAATATCACGGCATAGCGAATGGCAACCATGGTAGCAGCCATGAGCAACAGATTTTTCCACCGAATCAGGGTAAAAAATTTTGAAAGATTACTCATGACACAAATTCATTGTTTTGATGAGAATAATTTAAAATTTCATGATATAAGCTGTCTCTTTCTACGGCTTCAAATCCCGATGATTCGATGAGTTGCACGATCTCGGTGGTAGACATAGCCGGATGTTGCTCCTCACTTCCGGCCATGCTGTATATTTTGGTAGTATCGTCAATGGTACCGTCTATGTCATCCACACCAAAAGACAACAACAATTGGGCCGATTGCCTGCCCAACATTGGCCAATAAGCTTTGATATGAGGGATATTGTCGAAATAGATGCGTGCAATGGCATAGGTTTTCACGTCATCGATCAATGTTGTTTCCGGGATATGGGACATTTCGTTGTTTTGATTGCGGAATTTTAAAGGTATGAAACAATTGAATCCGCCGGTCTGGTCTTGTAGGTTACGAAGCAATGACATATGATGCACTCTATGGAAAAAATTTTCAATATGGCCATAAAGCATGGTTGCGTTGGAATGCAAGCCGAGGCGATGGGCAGTTTCGTGAATGGCCAGCCATTGTTCGGCCGTGCACTTATCGGCACAAATTTTTTGACGGATTTCAGGGTGAAAAATTTCTGCTCCTCCTCCCGGGATAGAGTCCAGACCTGCATCGATCAAACGTCTGAATCCTTCCTCGTAAGATACTTTGGCTTTGCGAAACATATATTCATATTCAACGGCAGTAAATGCTTTAATATGTAAATCAGGCCAAAATGATTTGATATCCCGAAAGAATTTTTCATAAAACGGAAGGTTCATTTTGGGGTGCACGCCTCCAACGATATGAATTTCGGTTACATTTTTGTCTTTGAATGATTTAACCGTATTCAACATTTCATCATAAGTCATTTCCCAAGCTTCGGGTCTCTCTTTAAAACTGCGGGAATATGAACAAAATTTACAATCGAAGACACATAGATTGGTAGGTTCTAAGTGAAAATTACGATTGAAAAACACTTTTTTACCATGCCATCTGTGTTTGACAAAATTAGCCAGGCTTCCCAACCATGCAACGGAAGCATGTTCAAACATGTATAGGGCTTCGTCATCGTCAATGCGTTTTTGTTCGATTACCTTTTCTGCTATTCTATCCAAACGGATATCTCCGGTTTCCAACAATGACTGCAAACTCTCAGAATGATTCATAAATATAGTGGTTTTTTGTGTAAAATTAATGAAATTATAAATAAGCATACCACAATGTGCAATCTATCATAAATGACAAACGGCATATTAAAAATTGTCTCTAAAAATAAACGGTATCAATTTAAAGATAAAATGCTTATTTAAACTTACAAATGGCGCATTTTTTTCGACATAATTATTTTATGTTTGCACTATAAACCAATAAAAATACAACTATGAAAAAAATTGTTTTATTTTCCTCCGTGTTAATGTTTTCCATGGCTCATACAAGAGCCCAAGATTCGTTGTATGCTCCGGCTGAACGGATATGTTTTAACTGGAACCAACCCAACTCTGTATGGGATTCTTCCTCAAAAGAAATCACTATCTATACCAATTACATCAAAGATGGTCAAGCTCTTGCAAAAGAACGCACTTTTTATAATTACATTGGAAATCAATGGGTGCCCAGCAACAAATATGGTTATCAATGGAACGGCTTTTTGTTGGAAAAAGATTCATCTCAGATGTATTCCGGTGGGACTTGGGTTAATTCCAATAGAACCCTTTATTTTTATAATCAAAATTATAAAGATACATTAAAAATATATGAAGGTTGGACGGGAAGCTCCTGGCAACCAAACGGCAAAATAACATCTATTTTCAATAATCAAAACAAATTAATAGAAAGAACTGGCTTCCAATTTTCCGGAGGAAATTTTGTTCCTTCATGGAAACAAAAATACCAATATGACAATAATGGAAATCAAATCGAGCAACTATTTCTTAGTTACAATAGCGGAACTCAGACCTTCGATTCAAGTGCAAGGAACTTAGCTACTTTTGATAATCTCAACCGTACAACAGAATGGATTAATCAAAGTTACATGAGCAATAATTGGAACAATATGAGCAGAATGACGTATGTTTATTCAGGATCAAACACAGAACCTTCCATCCAATATAATTTTAGTTGGGGCAGCAATCAATGGGATTCATCTGCTAAGGTAATATATACCTATAATGGTCAAAATCAGGTAACACAAAGTATTTTCTACAATTATACATCCGGTTCTTGGGGGCCTTCATCAAAAACCGATATTTCATACAACAACAACGGTCAGGAAATAACAGTCAAATCCTATTCTTGGAACAACAACCAATGGGAAATACAGAATGTCGATACAAATGTGTATGACAATGTCAATGCTCTTGTTGAAGAAATTTCAAAGATTTGGGATAGTAATACAAACACTTTGGTAAATAACTATAGATGCATTTATACCAACATAAAAATCATGAGTATCAAAGAAAACGGCAGTGTTTCCATACACAAATGCAAATTTGCCAACCCATACAATGGTGGCTCAATATTGTGCGACTTAAATGAACAAGAATATTACACTGTTTCGCTTTACGCTCTCAATGGTCAATTGATAGATCACAGTTCTTTCCGTGGCAATATGCTCACCATCAATTCAGACCTCAAACCCGGTTTATACATCCTGCAAATTACCTCGGCAGATGGCAAAATTAACATTCGTGAAAAAGTGATTATAGAATAAAATGTAAACTAAGACAATTGATTGTCAAACAAAAAAAGCGGGCAAATGCCCGCTTTTTTGTTTAAATTTAAATTTCAACTCCCTAATTGAGCAAATCTTATGAAAGTTTTTATAAATGAATCACTTCTCCATAAGCAGCGGCAGCCGCTTCCATGATTGCTTCACTCATAGTCGGGTGCGGATGAACAGCTTTGATGATTTCATGTCCGGTGGTTTCCAGTTTTTTGGCCACCACAATTTCAGCAATCATTTCGGTGACATTATAACCTATCATATGAGCGCCAAGAAGTTCTCCATATTTGGCATCAAAAATCAGTTTGACGAAACCATCTTTATGTCCGGCAGCACTGGCTTTTCCGGATGCGGTGTAAGGAAACTTGCCTACCTTGATTTCATATCCCTTTTCACGGGCGGCCTTTTCAGTCAATCCCACAGAAGCAATTTCGGGCGAACAGTATGTACAGCCGGGGATGTTGTTGTAATCAAGTGGTTCGGGATCAAGCCCCGCTATTTTCTCTACGCAAATAATCCCTTCAGCTGATGCCACATGAGCAAGAGCCGGACCGGGAATAACATCCCCAATTGCATAATAACCGGGAATATTGGTACGATAATATTCATCTACTTTGATTTTTCCTTTGTCGGTAACGATTCCGACCTCTTCAAGACCAATATCTTCAATGTTTGCCGTGATACCCACAGCCGACAATACTATATCACATTCTATGGTTTGTTCTCCCTTATTATTCTTAATTTTCACTTTACACCCTTTATTTACCTCCACGCCGGTCACTTCAGTGGAAGTAAAAATTTCTATGCCCATTTTTTTAAATGATTTTTCCAATTGCTTGGCCACTTCTTCATCTTCATTTGGGACTAAAGTGGGCATATATTCAATGATGGTAACATCTGTACCCATCGCCTTGTAGAAATATGCAAATTCAACTCCGATGGCTCCGGAACCCACGACTACCATTTTTTTAGGTTGTTTTTTTAGTGTCATTGCTTCACGGTAACCAATCACGTATTGGCCATCCTGCGGAAGATTTGGCAATTGCCGGTCTCTTGCACCGGTTGCAATAATGATATGCTTTGCACTGTATTCGGCAGTTTTGCCATCATCAGAAGTAACAGCAATTTTTTGCCCCGGTTTTACACGCCCATAACCTTTGATTACGTCAATTTTATTTTTACGCATCAAAAAATCAATACCTTTGCTCATGCCTGCTGCAACTTCTCGGCTTCGTTTAATCACAGAATCAAAATCCGGCTTTGCATCAGACACTTTAATGCCAAAATCTTCGGCATGTTTAATGTATTCAAACACTTGGGCACTTTTCAATAATGCTTTGGTGGGAATGCATCCCCAATTAAGACAAATTCCTCCCAATTCGGCTTTTTCGACAATGGCTGTTTTCATGCCCAATTGAGCAGAACGAATGGCGGCCACATATCCACCGGGACCGCTTCCCAAAACAATTACATCATAATTCATAAATCAATATTTTTATTTAAAATTCGGGGCTAATTTATGAATTATTTGTAAGATTCAACGGGTATGTTTTTGAAAAAAGATAAAATCCATCGAGTATTTAAAAGGGAAAAAAGTATTTGAGAAGATTTTTAGAATAAATAAATATTTGGAGTAAGAAATAAAAAAGCGGTGCGGACGGGACTCGAACCCGCGACCCCATGCGTGACAGGCATGTATTCTAACCAACTGAACTACCGCACCGTTTTTGCGATGGCAAATTTACAAATCTTTTTAAATCTTTTGCAAAATTATTTACTTTTTTTCTTTCCAAAATGCTTTTTTGTTGAAGTTCAAATCTTTTTTACATCAAAACCTTTTACTTTCGGGATGCAGAAATGCACCAGCAATCTTTTATCTCAATGATTGTTTTTATTCCTTAAATTATTTTTAGTAAGATTGAAAAATAATATAAACCATGTATTAACGTTTATTATGCTATGAAAGGGCATTTATTTCTGTATATCATCTGGTTATATATCAATTGCTGTTTAAATGTTTTTCAAGCACAAAACAATCAAAAAAATGGAATGCTAAGCTTAGGATTACGTTCCACTATCAGCACATTTTCTCACGAAAATACAGGTTTAGGTACCGGCGGGCAATTTCGCATCCGGTTGTCGCCACGTGTAAATACGGATTGGTATTTTGATTATATTCTTAGCAACGACGGACAAATTCGTAGTTTATATTATCATATTGGTTGGTCAGTATTATATTATCCATTTCAATTTGAAGATAAAGTTAATTCCATTCAGCCGTATATCCTGGCAGGTCATTGTTTTGATTATAACCGAAAAGCCATAATTGAAAATGGCTTGAAAGCCGAGCGATTTGGAAGTGCCGTCCAAGCAGGTATCGGTGCTCATTACTTTATTGACCAATGGTTTGACATCTCTTTAACGACTCAATACATGACACATTTGACTTCATCGATTGAAGTAAACGAAACCCATGGCATCAAAAATTTTCAGCGTTCAAAACATGGTTTTGAAGGACATCTTTTAATCACCTTGAGTATCAATTATAAACTTGCCAAATTATGGGGATCAAAAATTTCTCAATAATCATTCTTCTATTTGCTTGTCAAGCCTTTGCCCAAACCGATGAGGTTAAATTGCGCCCTATTTTTGCCTCTCAACTTACATTTGCTCCTGCAAATTTTTGGAATATCGATTCCCGGCCAATTTACCTTCACGGTTCAATGCAACTATTTTTAAAAAACCAAAAAGCATTCTCGGGTGAAGCATTTTATTATATTGGCGAGCCCAACACCGATAAATTCATGTTCCACCATATGCTTTTTTTTGGAATTAATTTCTATAAAGTGAAAGGAATCAGTTACTGGTATGCCGGTCTTCAACCGGGACTTTCATACACTGCTGTCAATCCATTTCCATTTTCCCGAGAATACACAGCTGGCATCAATCCATTGTTTTCTGTCAATTTTGGCGGGCAATTTTTCATCTATCGATTTATGCATTTTTTTGTACAGATTAGAACCATCATGGGGCAACATTCTTTTGACCGCCCGATTTCTTTATTTCAATCTGTATTCTCTGCCGGTTTAGGATTTAATTTAATGTCGAATAATTCAAGGGGGGCCAATAGGTCTCAATAGATTTAATAAAACAAGGATCCGGATCGATTAATGAAAGAGTTGTTTATAATTCTTTTCTAATGAATTTAAAACTTGTATGGTGGTATATTCATGAGGCAGGTTAATAGTCATGTCGGACCATGATGCAATTTGGTTAAACCCGATTTTACAATGAGAATTTGCCAAGTAGGAGATCCAAATAAATGAGCGATGATGCATGTGCGAAGTAAAATTCCAAAAAATTAACATATCAGACGGGTTGACCATCAAACGCTTTACGGCCTTGCTCTTTGGTATGCCCAACCAGTTGCAATCTTTATTCGTAAGAATTATCGGAGGTTTTGACGTCAATTTAACATTTTTGTTCCATTGATTTTTAATAGAATTATTTGCCATAATTATCCAATAAACTTCTTTGCCTTGCTTGGTAAAATAATCATCGACCGTATTAAGTATTTCTTGCGTAAGAGTGTTTTTATGAATAAGCACGATAATTTTCTTAATTTCATCCCATGGTTTGGGCTGAAGTGAAAGGGGCGGCTTTTTATTCAAGCGTCGGTTTAATAAAAAATAAAAAATTCGTCTTTTCATAAAAACTTCAGTTCAGTGATTTTATTTCCCGGTATCTTATTCACTCTTTCGAGAATTTCTTGACGTTTGTGAAACATAACATCCTTTACCACGGCCTCATCTACCTTAATCCAAAGAATTCCATTTTTAATTTTCAGATCTTGTGTAAAACGGGCCACCTGAGGTCCTACAATCTCTTCCCAATGTTTCATCAGTTCATAGCGTTGAATGCGGTCTCCATATCCATATGCATAGAGCAATTCTTTGATCATATCTCCAAAATTTTCATTTTTCATAGGCGTTCTGTATGTAAAATTGAATAGTTCCTTCCTAATTTACGAAAAATTTCCGGTATACGATCTAAATGAGTGTCGGTAATAAACATTTGTCCAAATTGATTTTGATTTAAAATCTCAAAAAATGCAAAAAGGCGTTTTTCGTCAATTTTATCATGAATGTCGTCAAGTAATAAAACCGGATAAATTCCGGTTTTGTTTTTTAAATAGACATATTGAGCCAATTTGAGAGCCAAAAGAAACGATTTTTGTTGTCCCTGGGATGCATATTTTTTCAAAGGCTTTTGTTCGATAAGTAGTTTTAAATCTTCTTTATGAATACCCTGTGTCGTGTATTGTAAGCGCAGGTCTTGTTCAATTGAGTTTTCCCACATCTCGAGGTAGGTTTTTCTCTCTCTGTTATGGTCATAAATTAATTGAACACTTTCTTGCTGCCCGGATATTTGCTTGTGAAAAAGATCAAATTGAGGTTGAATTTCATGCATAAAATTTACACGTTCGGTAAAAATATATTCTGCCTCTTTGTCCATTTTAAAATTGAATACTTCGAGCATTGAAGCAGAAGCATTGCCACTGAGGTTTTTCAAAAGTGCATTTCGTTGTTTTAAAAATGAATTATAACTTATAAGTGCTTGCAAATATTTTTTATTCCATTGCGATATCGTGGCATCCATGAATTTTCTGCGCCAATCGCTTCCTTCGAATATCAATCGGTTATCTTCGGGGCTTATGATAACAAGAGGAATTTTTCCTATATGATCGGAAATCTTGTCTTGCACCACGTCATTTACTTTAATTATTTTTTTTCCATTTTTTGAAAAATAAACCCTGACATTCTTTTCTTCTTTGTCTTTGAATTTACCTTCTATGGCATAATATTCCTCTCCTTCATAAATTAATTGAGAATCCAGAGAATTCAAAAAACTTTTGGTCATCGACAACACATGGATGGCATCAAGTATGGTGGTTTTGCCAGTTCCATTAGGCCCAACAATTACATTTGATTGCAAATCGAACATTAACTCTCGTAAACGGTAATTTTTAAAATTTTCTATTTTTAATGTTGTCAAATGCATAAAGCAAAAAAAACAAAAGAGCCGGAATTTGTCGGCTCTTTTAATGAAATTTATGATTTAAATGATGTTGGTAAGTAATTCTATTCTTCTCCTTCTTCTTTTGATTCTTTTGATGTAGATTTTTTGGCAGTAGTTTTCTTTGATGCAGTTTTTTTGGTTGTGGTTTTCTTGGCCGTTTCCTTTTTTTCGGCAGTTTTTTTCTTAGCGGCTTTGGCTTCTTCCACAACAGCTTCTACAGCCTCTTTAACTTCTTTTTTGGTAACAGGTTTAGAAACTTTTGTTTTTTTTCTTTTGCGAGAGTTGCCATATGTGCCTCTCCAAATTTTTCCTCTTTTGGTTTTTTTATCTCCTTTTCCCATAATTTTTGTTTAAAAAATTTGATTGCAAATGTACATTAATTTTTTTATATTAAAAAAAGGTTTGTTGAATCATCATTTCAAGGCACATCAAGATGATTGCACATATAAACTCCATATTGTGAAGTTCGAACAAAATTTTTCCTCATAATTATTCACATCGGCAGCAATCCTTTACCTGAATCAAAAAATTTCCGATAAATAAAAATCAATGAAGGTTGATTATTGCCCTTGCCCGAGAGAATAACCGGGTTTGCCGTCAAACATATACAGGTTTTCGGTTTTAATGACCTCCACCCCCACCTCAATGGCTTTTTGCAACAAACGGACAATGTCTTGATGCGAAATAGCTTTTTTGTCTTTATGTTCAAAACGGCAGCGCCAATGGTCTGTACAAAAAGTTTCTTCAAACCCTCCGGGCCAAACTTTCACACCACGATTTGTAATCATTACCAATTGTATCCCGTTACATTCCATTTGTTGTAATTTTTGAGCCAATTCACCCGGGTTTTTTCCCGGCCAATCGGCAAATATATCCACACCCACAAGAGTTTTTTCAATATCAGTAGGTCTTTGGTATGGAGGAATTTTAATGAATGTCGAATTGGCATAAGTAACGGGTTTGATCATTTGAGGTTTTTTCCCTAATCTTGATATTACGGCCTCTGCAAACTCATCGGTAGTTACTTTAATTTTGCTGATACCTTCTTTGTATATATCTGCTGTATGCACACCGTCTTCTATTGTACACAACCAGGCATTTTGCACTTTTTCGGCCACGTCGTTTTGTCCAATATGATTAAGCATCATGATGGCAGCTTGCAATAACCCTGAAGGGTTGGCTATATTTTTTCCGGCAATATCGGGCGCCGAACCATGAATAGCTTCAAACATGGCAAAATCTTCTCCTACATTGGCAGAACCACCCAAACCAACAGAACCGGTTATCTGAGCTGCCACATCACTCAAAATGTCGCCATAGAGATTTAATGTTACAATAACGTCGAATATTTCAGGTGTATCGGCGAGTCGTGCCGTAGCAATATCAATGATCAAATGGTCGGAAGCTATATCAGGATATTCTTTGGATATTTCTTCAAATATACGGTGAAACATTCCGTCGGTTTGTTTCATGATATTGTCTTTGGTGAAGCAGATCACCTTTCTCCTGCCCTGTTGGCGGGCATATTCAAAAGCATAACGAATAATTTTTTCGCACCCCGGGCGGCTAATCAATTTTAAACATTGCACAACCTCCCTTGTTTGTTGATGCTCTATACCGGCATATAAATCTTCTTCGTTTTCGCGAATGATCACCAGATCCACTTCGGGATGTTTGGTTTGGATATATGGATGCAAACTCCTGCAAGGCCTGACATTGGCAAACAAACCAAGTGTCTTGCGTATGGTAACATTCAAGCTTTTATATCCACCCCCTAATGGCGTGGTAATAGGAGCTTTTAAAAATACTTTATTTCTTCTTATAATTTCCCATGCATCCGGAGCTATGCCCGAGGTATGGCCGGATTTGTAAACTTTCTCTCCTATTTCTACTTCGTCAATTTCAATCTCTGCCCCTGCCGCTTTTAATATTTTCAAAGTAGCGTCCATTATTTCCGGGCCTATGCCATCTCCTTTTGCTATTGTAATTCGCTTCATTTCTCTTTTTTCGGACAAACATAATCATTTAAAATTTTTTCTTAAAAATATTTTTGGGTAATTTTATTTTTCAATAGAATTCATATAAATGAATTCCAATTGCTTTCTTAAGAATTGATCCTTTTGGTATTTTTGGTTTGATTTCACTTAAAACAATTGTTTATTTGCATAGTAAAAAAATAATTGTATCTTTGCCGTAATTATTTACTAACTTTTTAATTTTTTGCTATTGATACGATTCTGAAATATTTGCCTTAAAGTTCTCTTTCAAGGCATTTCTTATTCATAAAATCAAATTTATTTATTAACCAAAAAAACAACTATTATGAACATTTATGTAGGAAACATCGATTTTAAAGTGGAAGAACACGAATTGAAATCTCTTTTTGAACAATTTGGGACTGTGGATTCAGCCAAAATTATTAAAGACAAATTCACAGGCCGTTCGAGAGGTTTTGGCTTTATTGAAATGCCCAACGAAGCCGAAGCAAAAATCGCTATCGAACAATTAGACGGAGAATTGCTTGGCACCAGAAACATTTTGGTAAAAAAAGCAATGCCTCAAAGAGAAAGATAATTCCATGACAAACATAACTTTAATTACTGGTTTTAATAATTGCCATCGATAAAGATTGCTCCAATTGCCTGTAAATGAATTTTTTTTATGGGTAGTTGAATTAAAAAACAAGTTTACTGGGAATAATTTTTCGATTTAGAAAAACTTAATCCATTTGGCCTGAAGGGTAAATTGACTTAATCCTTCGGGCCTTATTTTTCTGGCTTTAACCGGGAAACCCAACAAAAATTCCCACTTGGAAGTTTCATGTGGCTGATAATGCCATGTGGAATTTATATTTAAAGTGAGACCTTTGCTTCCGTATATCAAAATTTCACCGGAATTTTTATCTACATATTTATCGTTGTCCATATGATAAATTGTCAGAAGACCCAAAGATTGTTTCCAGCGAGGGTTTTTATATTTTAATGAATGAGAAATTCTTAGAATCAAATCAGGCATACGAATAAAGTTTTTTGTCGTAACGTATAAACCCGTCAATTCATTTAAATAAACCCCGGACTCAAACTGATTACCATTTTGAATCAGTGGTTGTTGCCAGGCAGTGGAAAACAACCACCTGCGGTATTCGAAAGCAAGACCTGTGATGAAATCATAAGTTCCCAATGTAGTTTGATAAGCCATTGGCAAGGCGTATCCATCTTTCTTTATATTGGCATCATTAAAAGGTATTTTCCCCCCTGCGATCAATTTCAAATTTTTATAGAAATTGATATTAGCAGCTACAATTACATCCGACAAACCTGTTACCAAACCCAATGGGCCGTATTTTATTGCAGAAGACAATTGTACAGAAAGAAGAAAATTTTTCCTTATCCATTGCCCCTCAACAATCCATGCGCCAATCCAAACCCGGTATCTTGTTTGACCTATACCAATGGCGTTGGAGATAGTGAAAGCATTTTCTGAAGAAGTTTTATCATATAATGTATCATCCTCCTCTATATCATGCCTGATGCCCGATATAGAACATGCCCCGGCATCGCTGCAACCTTGCGAGGCAACATCGTGAATCTGAAACAGGGCAGAAAATACCAACAATCCTCTCAAAAAACTTTTTAAAGTGTCAATATACATTTGATTGTGTTTTTATGGTATATTTTGTAAAATTTCCCATACGCCGGCTCTGATTTTATAATTTCGGTCGAAATGCCTCCAAAGAATCTTTTTGTTTTTACCAATAATGAAAGTAGCGGGAACCGGGAGAAGTTGCTCATCTTGTCCGTGAGCATCTTTTAAATCTGCTCCGGCAAATGTGTTATATATAAATAAAGTTGAGTTTGACGGCTTAAATAAAACATCAAACATTGCAGCAATTTTATACCCTTCATCATGCAACAATATAAATTCTGCATCGGTTTTTTGTTTTGTCTTTGCTAACAACTCCGGTTTCTCAGGCGATATAGCCACAACTTTGGCGCCTTTCTGATAAATAAATTTAATACTGTCTTGCATATTACTCAAATATCTATTACAAACCGGACACCACTGTCCTCTGTAAAATATCAAGACCAAGGGACCTTCTTTTAATGACTGATATAAATCGAATGTATCGCCATATTGATTAATGGCTTGAAAATTTTCCACGCTATCACCTACACTCAAACCATTTATCTCATCCAAGGATTTTATCTTTATCTGGGAAAAACAAAAACTTTGAACTATAAAAATAAAAATTGAAAAACTTGCAATTTTTTTCATAATATTAACTTAAAAATTTCTGCAACGATAAAAAAATACTAGTAAAATTTTCTTACTTAATTTACAATTGATTGTCATTTATACTTCTCCCCGATTTTCAACAAAATGGCGGGATTTTGATAACCAAACAATTGGTGTTTTGTTTTTCCATTGTAATGCATATAAATACAATGAGGAAATTGCAATATTCTGTATTGGTGGACTAACTCTTTTCCCATTTTGGAATTGGCCGGTATTAACACATTGATATAATTTTCGTTGTAAAACCTTGACACATTAATCTCAGTGAATACATTTTTCAACATCTTCTGACTGTCATCATTGGCAGAATCCATAACAAAAACAAATAAATTTCTTTTTAAATCTCTTGCTTTTTGAGTGATTTCGTCCCAATTTCCTTTTTCAAAATAAATCTGCTCATAAGAATCATTTTCATCTAAAAACACTATGTCTTTAAGCCAAAAAAGTGAACTGATCATGAGAATTACCGACTAAATTCAACTAATAAATGCAACTTTTGGAGTAAAAAAATTATATTTTTCAAGGAAAGGGAGAAAGAAAATATTCTTTCTCCTCTTTA
>FWPU01009593.1_pt1 | contig 15129 bp, 12 predicted proteins | sample 2228361 | NCBI WGS metagenome assembly FWPU01 (sample SAMEA103939777, study PRJEB20133) | metagenome
CTGCGGGATTTTCGCGCGCCCCGCTCTGCCTCAGCGGCCAAATGCGGCAGAATTACCGGACGCGTTCTACCCTATGAGTGGATGGCCTCGAGGCGCGGCAGAAGGAGCGGTAAGTCGCGGCACCCACTCCCGAGGAAGCTCCGACACTGTTTTTGGAACGTCGACTTCGAATCCCTCGACGCCGAGCGCGACGTCGATGCGATTCTCGCGTCGGTGCTCGAATTCGGCTTGCTCGAGGACGTGCGATGGGCGATCCAGACGTACGGGCTCGTTCGCATCCACGAGTTCTTCCGGCGCGTGGGAAGCCCGGAGATGAGCGAGCGCACGCGGCGCTTCTGGCAGGTGTTCCTGAAAGCGCAGGGGGAGAAGTGGCCACGGCCAGCGGAGTGGCGCCGGCACAGTTCCGCGCCCTGGGTCGAATAGGAGAGCTCTCTCAGGCGCGCCACCTCTACCTGGTGGGCGGCACGGCCCTGGCCCATTACTTCGGGCATCGGACGTCGACCGATCTCGACTTGTTCAGCTTGAAGGGGCACGTCGATTTCGCCGCGTTCAAGCGAATCGCGAGCTCCCGACGGGACGTCCGGCTGGTGCGAGAGACGGACGCGGTCCTGAAGCTCAGAATCGCTCGCGTTCCCGTGGACATCGTTCGCTACCCCTACCCGCCGCTCGAAAAGCCGAGGCCGGGGCCTTCTGGGTTCCCGACCGCCGGCATCATCGACCTGGCGACGATGAAGCTGGCTGCAATCTCGAAGCGCGGCATTCGCCGCGACTTCTGGGATCTGGACGAGATACTTCGGTCGGGGCTCACGCTTCACGACGCGCTCCGCGCATACGTGAAGCGGTTCCGACGGGCGGGGTCGGACGTGTATCACGTCATCCGATCGCTCACCTACTTCGAGGACGCCGAGAACGACCCCCGATGGCCGCGAGGCCTCACGGCAGCGCGCTGGTCGAGCATCAAGGCGAACATGGAAGCAGCCGCGGCGCAGGCGATGGCGCGCCTCGCAGGCCCGCGGTGAAGGGACCGCCACAGCGGAAGCGGCTCTGCCCAGGCAACCCGTGCTTGCGCCGTCGGCGGACCCGGTGGCATCGCCGCCACTTGCGGCCACTGAGCTTGCTCGGCGGACGCGGGCGTCGTTTCCTCTACCCATCGACTCACGTGCGATGACAGCCCTCGCGGTGTTCGCGGCGGCGGGTACCGCGCTCGTGGCGTGTCCGCAGACGCTGCGCCCGCTGGCGGACGACCCGTGCGATGCGGGCGCTCAATGCGAGCTCGACGGTGGGCGCGGCGTGCTCGCCTGCGATGGCGGGGCCCACGCGTGCATTCCCGTCACGTGCTACCAGGACGCTGACCGCGACGGGCACGGAGATCCATCGGTGCCGTTCACGCCGTGTCCCACGGACAAGGGCACCGCGGAGCGCCCGACCGACTGCGACGATGGGGATCCGTTCGCCCACCCTGGGGCACCGGAGATCTGCGACGGGCGGGACAGCGACTGCAACCGCGCCGTCGACGACGGTCCGCGCTGCGCGGACGCCGGATGGTCCACCAATGAAAGCCTGCCCATCGACGACGGCTACTTCTGGTACACCGCCGCGAGCTGGCGGCGCGGCGCAGTCTGGGTGGCCGGAAACGACAGCCGCGTGTGGATGCGCGACGGGCAGCGGTTCGTCTCGTTCGACGGCGACTGCTCGGGAGCGTGGCGCGCTTCGTGGGTCGCCCGCGACGGCACCGTCTACCTCGGTGGCATCAAAGTGCCGCTAAGCAAGCACGAGCCGGCCGACGGCGGTTGCCAGGACCTCATTACCCAGCTTGCCGGCTACACGGTGTGGGGCCTGCACGGCTTCGCGACGCACGACGGCGGCGTGGATCTGTTCGGGGCGACCGACGAGGGCTGGCTCTTCCGCTGGACGAACGGGGAGCTGACCGATGCCGGCTTCTTCCCGGACAGCCGATTGGCACACGTTCACGGCGTCTCACCCGGCTTTCTCGTGCTCGTCGGCCAGCACGCCTCGACCTCGAGGGGCCGCGCGTGGATCTTCGACGGCACCCGCTGGACGGAGCAGGGCGACATCACCGACGCCGGCGTGCAGTCGTGGCTCAACAAGGCATACGTGGTGTCGCCCTCGCTGGCCTACGTGGTGGGGGATGAACGGTCGGCATTCGTCTACGACGGCGCGCGGTGGACGGCGCTCCCCGATCCACAACCCGGGCAGTCCTTCACCTTCGCCTCGGTGGTCGCATTCGGCCGCTCGCAGGTATTCACCGTCGACTCGCTGGGATGGGTCCGACGCTTCGACGGCAGCCGATGGACCGAGCTCACCCTCAGCCCGCGCGGAGGGCTCTGGGACATCGCCGCCAAAGCCCCCGACGACATCTGGGCGGTAGGCCAGAACGGCGCCATCCTCCACTGGTACGCGCGGCCGTGATGGTCACGGTACCGTGACGTACAGCATGCCGGCGCACATCTCCTCGTCGGTGCCCTCGCCCCACGTCACCTCGCGGTTGGTCGGGTTGTCCCAGGTGCACGAGACGATCAGCTCGTCTCCCTGCGCCACGGGCACGGTCGCCGGCGAGTCGTAGAAATAGAACTGCTGCCAGTGGAAGTCCCATTGGGGGATGTCGATGAGGCAGGTGCTGTTGCCGCCGGACCGCTTCTCGACCCTGATGCGCTTGCCCTTGGTGTGCATGTGCGGCAGCGCGCCGTAGACGGTGACGTTCGCCGGAGCCGTGTAGCTCGCCGACTCGGTGTGGCCGAATGCGTTCGGCGGAATGCGCAGCCCGGTGTGCACCGGCCCGGCGATGTACGCCGCTCGCACCGGCGACTGCGCGTACTGCAGCCTCGCCACGGTGCGGTCCGGAGCCGCCGGAGCGCTCGAGACGTTGTAGTGCACCTGCATCACCAGCACGCGGCCGGCGGCGATGCGGATGCCGGTGCCCGCCGGATACTGCGTCGGCCCGGTGCCGGGGACCCACGCGCCCACGACTGCCGGGTTGGGAGTGCCCGGGCCTCCGAAGCACGTCCACCCGGGGCCGGGCTCGGCGTTGTCCCTGGCCTGGGCGTCGGCCCGCGCGGCGTCGAAGAGCACCACGTGGTGCACGATGGGCCGCACGCCGGGCTGAATGTCGACGCCGATGACGTACGCGTGCTGCGTCAGCGCGGGATCCAGGATGAAGCAGTGGTAGTCGTCGGGCCGGCTGCCTCCGTCCGGCGTGTAGCTGCTGCCGGGCTGGAGCTCGGCGCTCACCCACGGCAGGCCCGCCCCCGCATCGGGCGGCGGCGGAGCATCGGCCGGATTGCCCTCCAGCGCTCCGCCGGCCGACCAGCCGACGAGCGTGTCGACTTCGCGCTGCGACAACCGCCGCGAGCCCTTGAACGTCTGGCACCCCTCCGATGGATGCCACGGAGGCATCGAGCGGCTGGCCACCGCCGCGGCAATGGCCTGGTGCTTGTCGCGCGCCTCGGCGTAGGTGGTGAGCGCGAACGGAGCAATGCCGCCTGCGACGTGGCACCCCTGGCAGCGCGCCTGAACGATGGGGAGCGCGTCGCGGTACCAGGTATGGACGCCTGCATCGGCGCCGCCGTCGGAACGCCCGCCGTCCTGGCCCGGGCCGCCGGTTCCTCCTCCGGTGCCGAGCGGGGTGCACAGCCCGAGCTGGCAGACCTGGTTGGGCAGGCAGGCCACGCACGCGCCCGCCGCGCTGCCGCAGGCGCCGTTGCTCACGCCCGGCTGGCAGTCTCCATTGACGTCGCAGCAACCGCTCGCGCACGTCGAGGCGTCACACCGCTTCTTGCCGCTGCCGCAAGACGCCGCCGCCGAGAGCAGCACGCCGAAGGCGAAGCCGGCGAGAATCCACCGCAGTCTCATGGGAGCCACTTCCGACGCCGCCGCCGGCCCTCGCGACGGCAGGGGCTCCATATTCCAGCCGCGCGGGTCGTGACAAATGGAGCGGCTCCCCGGTCGTTCCGGCGCAGACGTAGACTCGGGTCGATGCGCTGCGCGGGTGCCGCTGTCGTCTTGTTCTGCCTCGCCGGGGCCGAGGCAGAAGCGACGTACTCCATCGTCGGCGCGGACAGGTCGACGGGCCAGGTCGGCGGAGCGGGTGCCTCGTGCCTGGGCGGCAACTTCTCGGTGTACGTCATCTACGGCAGCGCTCCGGGCAAGGGCGCGGTGCACGCGCAGGCGCAGCTCAACCGCCAGGGCCGCGACGAGGCGGTGCGCATGCTCGACGGCGGCGCCTCTCCGGCCGAGGTGATCGCCCGCATCAGCAGCTCCTCGTTCGACCCCAACGCCGCGGTGCGGCAGTACGGCGTCGTCGACGTCGCCGGCCGGGCGGCGGGCTTCACCGGAACCAGCACCCTCTCGTACGCGGGCGACGTGCAGGGCCTCGCGGGCGGCCGCTTCGCCTACTCGGCGCAGGGGAACATCCTCACCAGCCGGCGGGTGCTGGACCAGGCGAAGGAGGCCTTCGAGCAGCGCGGCTGCGACCTGGCCGAGAAGCTTTTGCTCGCGCTCGAGGCCGGCGCCGACGGAGGAGAGGGCGACAGCCGCTGCACCTCGCGCGGAATCCCGTCGGACAGCGCATTCCTCCAGGTCGATCGCCCCGGCGAGCCGGCGGGCAGCCATCTGCGCATCGAGGTGCCGTACTCGGGCAACCAGAGCCCGCTGGTGGAGCTCAGGCGAAGGTTCGACATGTGGCGGGCGTCGAACCCGTGCCCGGTGGACGCGGGAGTGGATGCCGGAGCCGAAGTCGATGCGGGGGTAGACGGCGGAGGCTCCTTCGGGCCCGACGCCGGAACCGATGCGGGCACCTCTTCATCCGTCGATGGAGGCGAAGACCGCACCGATGGAGCGACCGGAAGCTGCGGATGCAGCACCGTTCCTCCCGGGCTGATGCTCGCGCTGGCCCTGCTGGCGATTCGCCGGCGCGTCATCGCGTCGCCCGGTTGAGCGGCGGCCGTCGCGAGGCGGCAGAGACCGAAGCGACGCACCCGAAAATCCAGCAGCAAAGCGACGAGGCTGCGCCGCGCAGCGAGAGGAGGTCGCCGCAGCAGGGCGCCACCCGACGGGTCGACCCGGTCATTGCGTCAGGTAGAAGTAGTTGAGGCACATCTCGTCGTCGGTGCCTTCCCCCCAGGTGACGGTGCGCCCGGTCGGGTTGTCCCACGTGCAGGTGAGCGCGACGTTCTCTCCCGCGGTGAGGGGCAGCCCGTCGGCGTAGAAGTAGAACTGCTGCCAGCCGAAGTCCCACCGCGGAATGTCGATGAGGCAGCGGCCGCCGAGCGTCACCCGCAGCGACTTGCCCTTGGTGTGCATGTGCGGCAGCACGCCATGAAGCATGCCGGCGGGTGAGGTGGCGGTGGCGGTCGCCGCGTAATTGGTGGAGCTCGGAGGAATGCGGAACGTCCACTGCGCCATCGGCACGATGGCGGCCGGCTTGGCCACGCCGGGCTGCCACATCAGGCTCACCACCGTGCGGTCGGGCGCGGGCGCTCTGCCGGCGGTGTTGTAGTGCACCTGCATCACGATGACGCGGTCGGCCGGCAGGCGAATGCCGGTGCCCTGCGGGTAGAGGGTGGGCATGGTGCCCGGCACCCAGCCGCCCAGCATCGTCGGGTTCGGCGTGCCCGGGCCGCCGAAGCAGGCCCAGCCGGGTTCAGGCGTCGAAAAGTCCTTGCTCGCGGCCTCCGAGCGCGTCGCGGTGTAGAGGATGACGTGGTGGACCAGCGGCCGTTCCCCGGGCTGAATGTCGAAGCCCACCACGAAGCGGTCGGTCGACAGCCTCGGGTCGAGCACCAGGCAGCGGTAGTCGTCGACGATGGTGGCGCTCGGCGTGTACGGCGCGTCGGGGGCCAAAGTGGCGTCGACGCGCGGCAGGCCCGTCCCCGCATCCGGAGCGGGCGGCGCGTCGGCCGGGTCTCCCATCGGCGCGCCCTGTTCGGACCATTTCACGAGGGTGTCGATCTCGGCCTGCTCGAGCCGCCGCGAGTCGCGGAAGCGCAGGCAGTCGTCCGAGGGCATCCACGGAGGCATGCGCCGGGCGACCACCGCTGCGGCCATCGACATGTGGCGCGTCTGCGCTTCCTCGTACGTCCCGAGCGGGAAGGGCGCGATGCCGCCCTCGACGTGGCAGCCCTGGCACCGCTTCTGGGCGATGGGCAGCACGTCGCGGTACCAGGTCATGGTGCCGCCGTCCCAGGTGGGGGTGGCGATGGCGGGCGGCCGTCCTCCGGCGTCGAGAGACGAGCCGACCGAGCCGCCCCTCCCGCACGATGCGAGCATGGCGAAGGCGAGGGCGATCGGGCGACGCATGGCGCAATGAGAGCAGCCCCGCCGTCCGGCCGCACCGGGAGGCATGGCCCCCATTGGACACCGCTGCCGCGAAAAACGGAAAACGGCCGCCCGAACCCTCTGTTAAGGAGGCCGCATGCGACTCGCCAGCACCCTCGTTCTGGTTGCCACCGCCGCCTCCGCCGACGACGCCTTCCTCCGCGACTACGCCGAGACGCGCCGCTTCATGGCCGGCCGGCCGGCGGCGGCGAAAATCACTCCCGACTCCAAGGCCGTGCTCTTCCTCCGGTCGAAGGCAAAAAGGCCCGAGCAGTCGCTGCTCGTCATGGACGTCGCCTCGGGGCAGGTGAAGGAGCTCATCACCCCCGAGCAGATCCTCCAGGGGGCGCAAGAGAAGCTCTCGGCCGAGGAGAAGGCGCGGCTCGAGCGTTTGCGCATCAGCGCGCGCGGCATCACCAGCTACAAGCTGTCGAAGGACGGCCGGAAGGTGCTGGTGGGCCTGTCGGGGCGGCTCTTCGTCGTCGAGCGCGAGAGCGGCAAGGTGCAGCCGCTCGAGCAGGGCGACGCGCCGATGCTCGACCCGAGCTTCTCGCCCGACGGCAAGCAGATTGCCTTCGTGCGCGACTACGACCTGCACGTGGTCGAGCTGGCCTCTGGCCGCGAGCGCCGCGTCACCAAAGGCGGCTCGAAGACGGTGATGCACGGGTTGCCCGAGTTCGTCGCGCAGGAGGAGATGGGGCGCTTCCAGGGCTACTGGTGGTCGCCCGACTCGAAGCTCATCGCGTACCAGCAGTCGGATCACTCGAAGCTCGAGCGATTCGCCATCGTCGACCCGATGCACCCCGAGCGCGGGGCGGACGAGTTCTTCTATCCGCGCCCGGGCAAGGACAACGCGACGGTGCGGCTGGGCATCGTGCGCGCTACCGGAGGGCCCACCGTCTGGGTGAAGTGGGACGCTGGCAAGTACCCCTACCTCGCCACCGTGCGCTGGGAGGAGAACGCTCCGCTGACCATCCTGGTGCAGAACCGGGCGCAGACCGAGCAGGTGCTGTACGCGGTCGACCCGAAGACCGGCGCAACGAAAGAGCTGCTCGTCGAGCGCGACGACGCGTGGCTCAACCTGGACCAGTCGTTTCCCCACTGGCTGGAAGACGGCAGCGCCTTCTTCTGGCGCACCGAGCGGAACGGCGGCCCCGAAATCGAGCTGCGCGGCCGCGACGGCGCCCTCTTGTCGAGCTGGGTGAAGCCCGAGCACGGCTTCCATGCGCTCGCCGGCTTCGACGAAAAGAGCCGCACGCTGTACTTCATGGGCTCGCCCGATCCGACGGTGACGCACGTCTACCGCGTGAAGGAGGGCGGCTCGCCCGAGCGGGTGAAGCTGGGCGCGACCGGCCCGGCGGTCGAGTGGGCGTCGCTGTCGAAGGACGCATCGCTGCTCGTCTCGCAATGGACGACGCTCTCGCAGATGCCGCGCACGGCGGTGTTCCGCGCCGACGGCACCCGCTTGGGCGAGCTGCCCTCGGTGGCGGTCGAGCCGGCGCTGTCGGTGCAGGTGGAGATCCGCCCCGTGGGCGAGCAGAAGCTTTTTGCGGCCATCGTCCGGCCGAAGGGCTTCAAGAAGGGCCAGAAGCTGCCGGTCATCGTCGACGTCTACGGAGGCCCCGGGCACCAGGTGGTGAGGCACGAGTTGCGGCCGAAGCTCATCTCGCAGTGGCTCGCCGACCGGGGCCATCTGGTGGTGAGCTTCGACGGGCGGGGCACTCCGGGGCGGGGGAGGGCCTTCGAGCGCGCCATCAAGAACGACTTCGGCACCATCCCGCTGGCGGATCAGGTGGCGGCGCTCCAGGCGCTGGCGAAGGAGATGCCCGAGCTCGACCTGAAGCGGGTGGGCATCTACGGCTGGTCGTTCGGCGGCTACATGGCGGCGCTGGCCGTGCTGAAGCGGCCCGACGTCTTCAAGGCGGCGGTCTCGGGAGCGCCGGTCGTCGACTGGACCGACTACGACACGCACTACACCGAGCGCTACCTGGGCACGCCCCAGGACAATCCCAAGGGCTACCAGTCGAGCTCGCTGCTTGCGTACGCCGACAAGCTCGAGCGGCCGTTGCTGCTCATTCACGGCACCGCCGACGACAACGTCTACTTCTTCCACACGCTGAAGCTGTCGGACGCGCTGTTCCGCGCGGGCAAGCCGCACACGGTGCTGCCGTTGTCGAACTTCACGCACATGGTGCCCGAGCCCACGGCGACGCAGCGCCTGTACGAGCGCATCGCCCGCTTCTTCGAAGAGACGCTCTGAGCGCAAGGCTGCTCGCAGCCGCGGAGGGCCTCGCCGACTCGCGTGCCACAAGCGCAGCACGCGGATCGCTCACCACGCAATGGCGCTCCGGCGTGCGGCGCGACGACGATGAATTCGAGCGCGCTGCGTAGCTGCTGCTCGAGCAACAACGGTGCCTGGTCGATTGGCGAGCTTCACGGCGAACGGAGCCGCGCCAGCCGCTCGAAAAGCTGATCCGCACCGGCGGCTTCACCGCGCTCGCATGCGGCGTTTGCTTCGGCGAGGTCGTCGAGGCTCTCGTCGTCCAGCCCGAAGCCTTCCGCGTCGTCGACCCACACGGTGACGTGGCTTCCCTCGGGCAGGGGCTCGCCCTCGACCACAACCGTGCTGCCGACCACCTTGCCTCGAGCGATTCGCATGTGTGAATTGCCCGGCGGAAATGGCCACGCCGTGCCGAAAGAAACGAGAGCCCGGTCCCCCTTTGACTGGCGACCGGGCTCGTGATTTGGGCCCCTCATCGGGGCCGGCGGCTCAAGCGACGGGACGAACGTTCGACGCCTGCAGCCCCTTCGGGCCGCGCTGGACGTCGAACTCGACCCGCTGTCCTTCCGTCAGGCTGCGGAACCCATCCATCTGGATGGATGTGTGGTGGCAGAAAACGTCCTCGCCGCCTCCGTCCTGGATGATGAACCCGTAGCCCTTCGCGTCGTTGAACCACTTCACGGTACCAGTCGCCATTCGCATTCCTTCGTGCGTCGGGCGGCAACCGCGCCGCCGAGTCCTCCATGCCTTCATGGGCCGGAAGACGGCGGCTGGTTCTAGTAGGGCCGACCCCACCCGTCCACGGCGATGTGGGTGGACCGGGGACGAAGCGAGATCAGGCTTGACGAGCCGTCAAACTTCGAGCAGGAGCCGCTCGGGGTCCTCGATGCACTCCTTGACGCGCACGAGGAAGAGCACCGCCTCGCGGCCGTCGACCAGCCGGTGGTCGTAGCTCAGCGCGAGGAACATCACCGGGCGGATCACCACCTGGCCGTCGCGGGCCACCGGCCGCTCGACGATGTTGTGCATGCCCAGGATGCCCGTCTGCGGCGGGTTCAGAATCGGCGTCGACAGCATCGAGCCGAACACGCCGCCGTTGGTGATGGTGAAGGTGCCTCCCTCGAGGTCGCGCAGGGTCAGCTTGTCCGACCGGGCCCTGGTGGCGAAGTCGGCGATCTGCGTCTCGATCTCCGCCATCGACAGCCGGTCGGCGTCGCGCAGCACCGGCACCACCAGCCCGCGGCTGCCGGCCACCGCCACGCCGATGTCGTAGTAGCGCTTGAACACCACCTCGTCGCCGTCGATCTCCGCGTTCAGCTGCGGGAAGGCCTTGAGCCCCTCGATGGCCGCCTTCACGAAGAAGCTCATCAGGCCGAGCTTGACCCCGTGCCGCTGCTGGAAGCGCTCGCCGTACTGCTTGCGCAGGGCCATCACGCCGGACATGTCGGCTTCGTTGAACGTCGTCAGGATGGCCGCGGTCTTTTGCACCTGCACCAGCCGCTCGGCGACGCGGCGGCGCAGCGGCGTCATCTTGACGCGCTCCTCGGTCCGGCCCGGCGCAGGCGGGCGCTCGGCAGCTCGGGCGATGGGCTCCACCGGGCGGGCGATCGGCTCGGGAGCGGCCGGCTCGGCCTTCAGCACGTCCTCCTTGAGAATGCGGCCGTGAGCGCCGGTGCCCTTGACGTACCTCAGGTCGAGCCCGCGCTCTTCGGCGACCTTGCGCGCCACCGGAGAGGCCCGGCCTTCCATGCGCGGCGGCTCGGCGGGCGGCGGCGGAGGCGGAGCGGCGGCAGGCACCGCAGCAGGCGCCGGGACGGAAGCAGCGTCCCGGCCGGCGGCCTCGTCGATGGTGCCCAACACGTCGCCGACGCGGACCTTCTCGCCCTCCTTCCGGGCGATCTGCGCCAGCGCACCCGACGCCGGAGCGGGCACGTCCACCGTCACCTTTTCTGTTTCGAGCAGCACCACGGGCTCGTCGGCGCGCACGGTATCGCCCACGCGCTTGTGCCACTTGCCCACCACGGCCTCGACGACCGACTCGCCCAGCTGCGGAACCTGGAGCTCGACGCTCATGCGCGCGCTTTTACCCGCGTCGCGCTCCGTCCGCGACCGTTTCGGCACCAGGGCGCGGCCGGCCCACCCGGCGAACGGCTGCCGAGACTGCTCAAGAGCGGCGGAACGCCTCTTCGACGATGAGCTTTTGCTCGTAGACGTGCGTGTCGTGGAAGCCGGTGGCCGGGCTGGCGCTCTCGACCCGGCCGATGTAGCCGTACCGCGGCTTGTTCGGGTGGTCGGCCAACAGCTGCTGCAGCGGCTGAATCATGTACTTCCACGCGCCCATGTTCTTGGGCTCCTCCTGCACCCAGAACACCTCGCGCAAAGACGGCATCTTCCGCAGGTACTCCTTCATCGCCTCGAACGGCAGCGGATAGAGCTGGGCCACCCGGGCGATGGCGATGCGCCCGTCCTTCGCCGCGTCGCGCCCGGCGAGCAGGTCCCAGTAGACCTTCCCACTGCAGAGGAGCAGCCGGTCGACGTGGGCCAGCTCGACGTCGGCGCGGTCGGGCACGAAGCGCTGGAACCGGCCCGAGGCGAGCTCGGAGAGCGGCGAGACGCACTCGGGCCGCCGGAGCAGGCTCTTGGGCGTCATCACCACCAGCGGCTTGCGCCAGGGCCGCACCACCTGGCGCCTGAGCACGTGGAAGTACTGCGCGGGTGAGGCGGGGTTGACGACCTGCATGTTGTCCTCGGCGCACAGGCCCAGAAAGCGCTCGAGCCGCGCCGAGGAGTGCTCGGGGCCCTGGCCCTCGTAGCCGTGCGGCAAGAGCAGCACCAGCCCCGACAGCCTGCGCCACTTGTCCTCCGACGAGGAGATGAACTGGTCGATGATGATCTGCGCGCCGTTGACGAAGTCGCCGAACTGGGCTTCCCAGGCCACCAGCGCGTCGGGGTAGTCGAGCGAGTAGCCGAACTCGAACCCCACGCAGCCCAGCTCGGAGAGCGGGCTGTTCAAGACGGTGCAGTTGCCCTGCACGTCCGAGAGGTGCTGAAGCGGCGTCCACGTCGCGCCGGTGCGCACGTCGTGGAGCACCGCGTGGCGCTGGCTGAAGGTGCCGCGCTCGGTGTCCTGCCCGGTGAGCCGCACCGAGTAGCCGTCGGCGAGCAGCGTGGCGAAGGCGAGGAGCTCGGCGGTGGCCCAGTCGAGCGGCTGCTTCTCGTCGGCCATGGCCAGCCGGGTCTCGAAAAGCCGCTTCACCTTGGGGTGGACCTCGAACCCTTCGGGCACCGCGCACATCTTGCGGAGGAGCTGCTTGAGCCGGTCCAGCTCCACGCCGGTATCGACGTCGGGCGTGTCGCGGTCGGGGCCGCCGCGGTAGGTCCGCCACAGGCCCTGGTTGAAGCTCGGCTCGACGAAGCGGCTCTGACCCTGGATGCGCTGGTGCGCGGCCTGGAAATCGGCCAGGCACTTCTGCTTGATGCGCTCGGCCTCGTCGAGCCCGAGGCGACCTTCGCGCCAGAGCTGCTCGGCGTAGAGCGACCGCACCGTGGGGTGGGAGCGGATCAGCTCGTACATCTTCGGCTGGGTGAACGTCGGCTCGTCGCCTTCGTTGTGCCCGTAGCGGCGGAAGCAGACCAGGTCGATGACGACGTCGCCGTTGAACTGGTGACGGTACTGCGTGGCCAGCCGCATGGCGTGCACGCACGCCTCCGGGTCGTCGCCGTTGACGTGGAAGATGGGCGCTTCGGCCAGCTTGGCGATCTCGGTGCAGTAGTGGGCGCTGCGCGCCTGGAACGGCTCGGTGGTGAAGCCGATCTGGTTGTTGATGACGATGTGCACCGTGCCGCCGACGGTGTAGCCGGGCAGCCCGGCGAGGTTTAGCGTCTCGGCCACCACGCCCTGGCCGGGGAACGCCGCGTCGCCGTGGATGACCAGCGGCACGCACAGCTTCCGCGCCTGGTCTTCGGCGCGGTCCTGCTTCGCGCGCACCCTTCCCTCGACCACCGGATAGACCGCCTCGAGGTGCGAGGGGTTGAAGGCCAGCGACAGATGAATCTCTTGGCCGGCCTGCGTCGTGTAGTCGCTCGAGAAGCCCTGGTGGTACTTGACGTCGCCCCGGTTGAGGTACGCCTTGGGGTCGTCGGGCCCTTCGAACTCGCTGAAGATCTCGTCGGCCGACTTGCCGAGAACGTTGTTCAGCACGTTGAGGCGGCCGCGGTGGGCCATGCCGATGACGACCTCGCGCACGCCCAGAGGCCCGGCCATGTCGAGGAAGGCGTCGATCATCGGGATGAGGCTCTCGCCGCCGTCGAGCGAGAACCGCTTGGCGCCGACGTACTTCGTGTGGAGAAAGCTCTCGAACGCCTCGGCGTACGACAGCTTGGTGAGGATGCGCCGCTGCTCGTCGACCGAGAAGGCGGTGCGGTTCTCGGTCCACTCCATCTGGCGTTGCAGCCAGCGGCGCCGCGCCGAGTCGCCGATGTGCATGTACTCGACGCCGATGTGGTGGCAGTAGGTGCGGCGGAGCCGCGCCAAGAGGTCGGCCAGGCGCACCTGCTCCTGCTCGAAGACGCCGTTCGAGTCGACGGGCTGCTCGAGCTCGTGGGGGGTGAAGTGCCGGTCCGACACCATGGCCAGGTCGGCGACGTGCTCGAGCGGAGGGCGGGGCCGGCCCAGCGGGTCGAGCTCGGCGACCAGGTGTCCGCGCAGGCGGAAGGCGAAGATGGTCTGGTCGACGCGCGCCTGAAGGTGCTGCTCCACGGCCGCAAGTCGGCTCGGGGCAGCCTCGGGCGCCACGCGCCGAGCAGCCGCCTTGCCGTTCGAGAAGATGGGCTTGCCGTCGCGGCCGTAGCGCTGGAACAGGTTGCGCCAGCTCTCGTCGACGCTGGAGGGGTCTTCGAGGTAGCGGGCGTAGAGCGCCTCGATGAAGTCGATGTTCGCGCCCGAGAGAAAGTCCTCGCGGTTCGGCATGGCGTCACTATGGCGGCTGGAAGCTCGGGGGTCGAGCATGCGCATCACCCTCTATGCTCCAATGTCCTAACCGCGCCGGCCCGGCCAATGCCCCCTCCTGAACGACGCAACCTCGAAGCCTCGAGCGACAGGCCGTTGGCCCTTCGTCAACCATGCTATAGGCCGCGCGCGATGACCCGCTCGCTCGCCGCCATGGCCGTTCTGGCCCCGCTGGCCGGTTGGGCCGCAAGTCCGAGCTTCTCGAAGGGCGGCCTCGTCTTCGGGCTGCAGTACGGGCCTGGGCTGTGGAGCCTGGATCGCTCCCGGCTGGCCGAGCAGGTGGGCGAGCCGAACGCCGACCTCTTCATCGGCGACGCCCAGAACACGCACACCGCGTCGGTACGGCTCGGCTACAACGTCCTGGGCCACGCCACCGTCGCCGCCGAGCTGACCGCCACCGGGTGGAACGTCTTCGACGCCAGCCGGGGCGGGGCGGGCTTTCTGGTCGGAGCGCTCCACTGGCACCCGCTCGAGCTCGTCTGGCGGGAGCAGGCTCGCCCGGTGCCCTTCGACGCCAGCGCCTTCTTCGGCATCGGCTACGGCATCGCCGGCCAGAACCGCGGCATGGACGGCACGGTGCTCGAGCTCGGCGTCACCGCCGACTACTTCTTCCTCCCGGCGGTGGCGTTCGGCCTGTTCGTGCGCGGAGTGCTGCTCCAGTGGGGCAACTTCTACATCGACTACGACCGCCGGAACGTCGAGGGCAACACCCTCAAGCTGACCAGGGGCTCTGGCGGAGCGTTCTGGACGTTCGGCGTCTCGCTGGACTTCCGCTTCGCTCCCGAGTGAGCCGCCCCCGTCACGGCGGTTCGGTCAGCACCACGCACATGCACGGCTCGAGCACCTCGACCTCGTGCTCGCTGCCCGGGGGCATGATGACCAGATCGCCCGGGCCGGCGTGGACGCCGGAGTCGTCGCGGAAGCTGCCGTAGAAGACGAGCACCTGCTCGGTGCCGGCGTGCTGGTGGCGGGGCACGCGCGCGCCGCCTTTCGCCTTCAGCATCATCGCCGTCGCCCGGCGCCGTCGCTTGCCCGGCATCACCGGGAAGATCTCGACGCCCGGGGCCGAGCCGGCCGACCAGCACGACCGATCTGTGACGAGATCGAGCAGCGCCGTGGCCTTCGCGGCGCTGATGTCGAGGAGATCGGCCATGCGCTGGACGAAGTCGGCGGTCTGTCCCCCGATGGCTGCCGCGAGCTTGAGGCGGACCGCTCCCAACGGAGGCGCCGTGGCCGGGGAATCGGCGGTCGGGGCCAGATGCTGCGACAGCTCCTTCAGTCGCACGGCGCAGCGCTCGCACGCGCGCACGTGCGCCTCGACGCTCGGGCGATCGTCGCCCTCCAATATGCCCAGGGCCAGCTCCGGAAGGTGGTCGTCGGGATGGCGGTCCAACGCGGCTCCCCGTGCTCCCAGGCGTTCCGACACCTTTTCATAGTGAATACTCACACCGCCTGAAGGCGGTGGCTTCGGCCGGGCTTCGCCCGGCCTTGTACGACTGGAAGTCGG
>FWPU01009594.1_pt1 | contig 15126 bp, 14 predicted proteins | sample 2228361 | NCBI WGS metagenome assembly FWPU01 (sample SAMEA103939777, study PRJEB20133) | metagenome
ACCGAATCGCCAAATGCAAAGGGCCCCGGCGGAATCATCTGCTCGAGCGCGGTGAAGCCCTCAATGATCCAGTGGTGGTACCAGGCGTCGATCTCCTCCTGCTTGTGACCGAGAACATTCCTGAGGTAGCGCAGCGGCGAGGTGTTGTTGAGCGGGTGGATGTCGCAGGCAATCAGTTGCGCCATGGCGCGCACCCGCGCGCGCGCCAGCGGGTCCTCGGGCAGGAGCGGCGGCTCGGCGTAGGTCTCGTCGAGATATTCGATGATGGCGAGCGACTGGGTGAGAACGTCGTCGCCGTCCAGCCGGAGCGCGGGCACGCGCATCTGCGGATTGACTGCACGGTATTCGGGCTGATGCTGTTGGCCGCCGTTCTTGGTCAAATGCACCGGAATCGATTGGTAGGTCAGCTGCTTGAGATTGAGCGCGATGCGCACGCGATAGGCGGCGGACGAGCGAAAGAAAGTGTAGAGCTTCACGTGGCCTCCAATTCGGGTTTCCGATTCACCGGCGCGGCTTTCAGGCCGCAGGCTTGTTTTTACTGACCTCGGCGGCAAGCGCGGCAGAGCGCTCGGTGAGGCGGGAGACGGCGCGGTCGAACGCCGCGCGGTCGAGGGGGTCGATCGTCGCCTCAAGACGGCGGGCGAAATTGAGCGCGATCGGCGCAAGCTCCCGATACACCGCAAGACCGGCCGGCGTGAGCGAAAGCACCGACTCGCGCAGATCCTCCAGGTTGGTGCGCCGCATCAACCATTTGCGCCGCTCCAGCGCGGCCACCGCACGCGACACCTTCGTCTTGTGCATGTGGCTGTGGGCGCCGATCGCCTTGCCGGTCATGGTGCCGTACTGGCCGAGGGTGACCAGCACGCGCCATTCGGGGACGCCGATGCCGTAACGCTCGCCGTAGATGCGCGAGAGCGCCTGCGAGGTCAGGCTGGCGACGACATTGAGCCGGTAGGGCAGAAACTCTTCCAGCTTGAGAAGCGGCGCCGTCGCCGGCGCGTCGCGATTGGCCGGAATGTCGTTCATTGGTCGCCCGCGTTCAAAACCGCCGGCGGTCCGTTGGCCGGACCTGCGCCTGCGTTGATCCCAGTTACGGTCGCAACTAGAGTCCTGCAAAAGTTTGAACGGTGCAAGGCCCCGGGGGGAGGAATGCATGGCGAAGTACATGTCCGGCTTCGGCAACACGTTCGAGACCGAGGCGCTCGCGGGCGCGCTGCCGGTCGGCCGGAATTCGCCGCAAAAGGTGAACTACGGCCTTTACGCAGAACAGCTTTCGGGGTCCCCCTTCACCGCGCCGCAGGACCAAAATCAGCGCTCCTGGCTTTACCGCATCCGCCCGACAGTGCGGCATACCGGACGTTTTGAGAAGGTCGACCACGGGCTGATCCGCACCGCGCCCGCGCACGGGGAAACGACGCTGCCGCTCGGCCAATTGCGCTGGGGACCGCCGCCGATCCCGAAGCGAAAGCTCACCTTCGTCACCGGGCTCAACACGATCACCACCGCCGGCGATGCGGAGGCGCAGGCGGGCATGGCCGCGCATGTGCTGCTGGTCACCAAATCCATGGAGCGGGAGCATTTCTTCAACGCCGACGGGGAGATGCTGATCGTGGCACAGCAGGGGAGGCTGCGATTCCGCACCGAATTCGGCGTGATCGAAATCGAGCCGGGCGAGATCTGCATCATCCCGCGCGGCGTGATCTTTCGCGCCGAGCTGATGGACGGGCCGGTGCGCGGCTATGTGTGCGAGAACTACGGCGGCGCCTTCACCCTGCCCTATCGCGGGCCAATCGGCGCCAACTGCCTTGCCAATGCGCGCGATTTTCTCGCCCCGGTCGCAGCCTACGAGGATGTGGAGAAGCCGCACACCCTGTACGTGAAGTGGGGCGGAGAGTTGTGGCGGACGCGGCTCAAACATTCGCCGCTCGACGTGGTCGCCTGGCACGGCAACTACTACCCTTACAAATACGACCTGCGGCGCTTTTCGCCGGTCGGCGCGCTCCTGTTCGACCACCCGGACCCGTCGATCTTCACGGTGCTGACGTCGCCGTCGGAAACCGAAGGCACCGCCAACATCGACTTCGTGATCTTTCCCGAACGCTGGCAGGTGGCGGAAAACACGTTCCGGCCGCCGTGGTACCACCGCAACATCATGTCGGAATTCATGGGGCTCGTGTACGGCGTGTACGACGCGAAGCCGGAAGGATTCGTCCCCGGCGGCATGAGCCTGCACAATCAGATGCTGCCGCACGGGCCGGACAGCGATGCGTTCGAGCACGCAAGCAACGCCGAGCTCAAGCCGGTGAAACTCACCAACACGCTTGCCTTCATGTTCGAGAGCCGCTACCGGCAACGGGTGACAAAATATGCGGCCGAGCTGCCGACGCGGCAGGACGATTACATCGAATGCTGGAGCGGGCTGAAGAAACGCTTCAACAAGCGCCAGCGCAAGCCGAAGTGATCGCTGCGCGAGACTGAAGCCAAAGCGCTACCCCTTCCCTGGAAGGGGAAGGTCGACGCCGAGCCGACGAAGTGAGCGAGGCGTCGGGGGTGATGGTCACGCCAGGTCGCCGGCGTCGCTTCGCTCCGCAGGCGACCCTCCCCTTCGCGGGAGGGTGATGAACATTGGGTCATTCTTTCTTCTAATTTCGCTGCGGATGGGGAATCACTGACGGAATGAAACTCGCATCGCTCAAGCATGGCCGCGACGGGCGGCTGGTGGTGGTGTCGCGCGATCTCAAGCGCGCGGCGGACGCGGCCGCGGTCGCGCCAACGCTGCAGGCGGCGCTCGACAACTGGGAGGCCGCGGAGCCGCGGCTGATCGAGATCGCCGACGCGCTGGAGGCGGACCGCATCGCGCACCTGCCGTTCGACGAGGGCAAATGCGCGGCGCCGCTGCCGCGCAGTTTCGGCTGGGCGGACGGCTCCGCCTATGTCAACCACGTGGCGCTGGTGCGCCGCGCACGCGGGGCGGAGCTGCCGGCGTCGTTCTGGACCGATCCGCTGATGTACCGCGGGGGCTCCGACGGATTTTTGGGACCGCGCGATCCGATCCGCATCGCCGATGAAGCCTGGGGCGCGGACCTGGAGGCCGAGGTGGCGGTGGTAGTCGGCGACGTGCCGCAGGGCGCAACGCCGCAACAGGCCGGGCCGCTCATTCGCCTGCTAATGCTGGTGAACGACGTGAGCTACCGCAACCTGATTGCGCCGGAGCTCGCCAAGGGTTTCGGCTTCCTGCAAAGCAAGGGCCAGACCGCTTTCTCGCCGGTCGCGGTAACGCCCGACGAACTGGGCTCCGCGTTCGACGGCGGCAAAGTGCACTTGCCGCTCGTGACCCACCTCAACGGCACGCTGTTCGGCCGGCCAAACGCAGGCGTCGATATGACCTTCGACTTTCCAACGCTAGTGGCGCATGCGGCAAAGACGCGACCGCTCGGCGCCGGCGTCATCATCGGCTCGGGCACGGTGTCCAATCGCGATCCGGACGGCGGGCCCGGCCGGCCCGCGGCGGAGGGCGGCATCGGCTACTCCTGCATCGCCGAGCTGCGTTCGGTGGAGACGATCCGGCACGGCGCGCCCAAGACGCCGTTCCTGAAGTTCGGCGACCGCGTGCGCATCGAAATGTTCGACACGGAAGGCCGCTCGATCTTCGGCGCCATCGACCAGCAGGTGGCGAAACTCGGGTGAGCAATTTCCCAAAGGCAACCAGGGCGCCTCCCTGCCACGGAGCTCCTTAGAAGTCGAAGGCGTCGGATTTGGTGGCGGCGGTGCGCCTGAGCAGCGCTGTGTCCGGCTTGGGCAGCGGCGTACCAGGATCGCGAAAGCGGTTGACGATCGGATAGCGGCGGTCGCGGCCGAAATTCTTCAGCGTCACCTTGACGCCGGGACAGGCCTGGCGGCGCTTGTACTCGGCCACGTGCAGCATGCGCTCCACCTTCATCACGGTGTCGCGGTCGAATCCGGCCTCGACGATCGCGGCGACCGGCTCCTCGCGCTCGACCAACCGCTCGAGAATGGGGTCGAGCACCGCATAGGGCGGCAGCGAATCCTCATCCTTCTGATTCTCACGCAGCTCCGCGGTCGGCGGCCGCGTGATGACGGCTTCAGGGATAAGCTCCCCGTCGGGACCCAGCGCGCCCGCGGGTTTCCACGTGTTGCGGAGGCGGGCGAGGCGGTACACCTCGGTCTTGTACAGATCCTTCACCGGATTGAAACCGCCGTTCATGTCGCCGTAGAGCGTGGCGTAGCCAACCGACATCTCCGACTTGTTGCCGGTCGTCACCACCATGAGCCCGAATTTGTTGGAGAGCGCCATCAGGATGGTGCCGCGCACGCGCGCCTGCAGGTTTTCCTCGGTCACATCGCGCGGCAGGCCGGAGAACACCGACGCCAGCGTCCGCTCGAAGCCGGTGACCGCCGGCTCAATGGGAACGGTGTCGTAGCGCACGCCGAGCGCCTTGGCGACCGCGGCGGCGAGCTCGATCGATTGCTGCGAGGTGAAGCGATACGGCAGCATCACGCAGCGCACGCGCTCAGGCCCCAGTGCATCGACCGATATGGCCGCGGTAAGCGCGGAGTCGATGCCGCCAGAGAGGCCGATCACCACGCCGGGAAAGCCGTTCTTGTTGACGTAGTCGCGCAGGCCGACGACGCAAGCGGTGTAGTCGGCCTTGTCGCCTTCATCGATCGCGGCCTTCGGTCCGGCCGTGCAGCGCCAGCCGCCGGCCTCGCGGCGCCACTCGGTCATGGCCACGCAGTCGGCGAACGCCGGCAACTGCACGCCGACGAAACGGTCGGCGTTGATCGCGAACGATGCGCCGTCGAATACCAACTCGTCCTGGCCGCCGGTCATATTGAGGTAGATCAGCGGCAGGCCCGACTCGACCACGCGCGCCACCGCGATGTTGAGGCGATGCTCGGTCTTGCCACGCCAATACGGCGAGCCATTGGGCACAAGCAGAATCTCGCTGCCGGTCTCGCTCAGGCACTCGACGACCTCGGCGCCCCAGATGTCCTCGCAGATCGGCACGCCGATGCGCACGCCCTTGACCAGAATCGGGCCGGGCATCGGGCCGGGTGCGAACACCCGCTTCTCGTCGAACACGCCGTAGTTCGGCAGATCGACCTTGTAGCGGATGGACTCGATTGCGCCGTCCGCAAGCAGCGCATAGGCATTGTAAACCTTGCCCTCCTCCGCCCAGGGCGTGCCCACGAGGAGCGCCGGGCCGCTCGTGCTCTCGCGTGCCAGCGCCTCGACCTGCGTGCGGCAGGCGGCCTGGAAGGCGGGCCGGAGCACGAGATCCTCGGGCGGGTAGCCGGAGATGAAGAGTTCGGGAAAGGCCACGAGATCGGCGCCGGCAGCCCGCGCCTCGGCGCGCGCCCGGCGCACCTTTTCTGCGTTGCCGGCCACGTCGCCGACCACCGGGTTCAACTGGGCAAGCGCGATCTTGAGGCTGTCGGCCGGGCGCGAATTCATGGCTTTGGTCTAATGTATTTTCAAGCCGATTGGAATCGCATGTCGCGGACCAGCGGTGCACCGTTCGCGCGGTCGCGCTCACGCTGCACCGCGTCCGGACATGCGCGCAACTCACAAAAGGCCCAGCCGCTCGGCGAGCGCGGCAAGCCATACCAGTGCGGCGATCACGATGGACAGGCCCACCGCGGCCGATCCCATGTCCTTGATGCGGCCGATGGCGGGGCTGGTTTCGCGGGTGACCTCGTCGGCCAGTCTCTCGATGCCGGTGTTGAGCAGTTCAACCACCAAAATCAGGAGCAGCACGCCGATCAGCGCCACCCAGCGCCACACGTTCGCGGCAACAAAATAGGCCACGGGAAGCGCCACCACGAGCACGGCAAGCTCCTGCCGGAACGCCTCTTCGCTGCGCGCGCACGCGGCCAACCCCCGGGCGGTGTTGCGCAGGGCCTGCCTGAGCCGCTGCACTCCGGTGTTGCGGGCGCGGTGGGTTTCGCTCATCGCATCGCGGTGGCGATTGCGGCCGGGCCGCCCCCGACCTTGATCTGGCCAACCACCTTGAGCTGGCGGCCGTTGAAGCGAAGCACGTCCAGCGACCGGTTGAGCATGGATTGCGCGAGCAGCGTGCGACCATCCTTGCTCCACACCACGCCTTGCGGCCAGGCGCCGACCTTGGCCTCGGCAGCGAGACGCAACCGGGTGCGCTCGACGCGGAAGATCTTCAGGAGACCGTGGCTGTTGTAGCCTTGCTGGTTCTTGGCGCGCGCGGAGCCGTTCTGCACGGTCACCGCAACGTAGGCGCCGTCGCGCGAGATCACCGCGGCCTCCGGCGCCTGACCGGCACTGATGTTGTCGACGATACGCGGCGGGTTCTGCTTGAGGTCGATGACGCTGATCACATCGACGTCGCCCTGGCCGCCGCCCTGGTTGGTGACCACCGCCACATCGCCCTTGGGACTGACGGCAATGCTGAACGGCCGGATGCCGGCCACCATGTAACGCTTGGTATCCTCCACCTTGGTGCCGTCGACGGAGAGAACCGATATGCGGTGATCGCCGTCGCGCGTGACCAACGCCGTGCGGCCGTCGGGCGTGAATGCCACATGGCTCGGGCCGGATTTGGCGTCGCCGAGCTGGACCTTTCCCACCGGCGTCAGCGCACGGTCGGCAATGGTGAAAACCGACACCGTGCCTTCGGCGCGATTGGCGACCAGCGCGAGCGTGCCGGCGCGATTGATCGAGACGCCCGAGGCGCCCATGCCGGCGCGCAGCGTCGCCCGCACCTCCGGCGGCGAAGATTTAAGGTCGATGACGGTGAGCCGGTCGTCGTGCACGACCTTTTTCGGATCGGCGGGGTCGATCTTGTACGCCGAGGTCACCAGCGCATAGCTCTCATCGGGCGCGACCGCCACGCTGTTCGGCGGACCCACCACGCTCGCCGGCGCTTGAATTTCGGCGATCACCTTGGGCGGCGAGACGCCGAGATCGATGACGGTGATCGTGTCAGGCGGCGCGTTCTCAACCACCACCGAACGGCCTTCGCTGTTGACGAGCTTGTTGTCGTTGGCGGAGACCACGATCTGCGCAACAGCAGCGCAGTACAAAAGCGGCGCGGCGAAGACGGCAACAAGCAGCGCCGTCACGCTTGGCAAACCACGCTGCATGGCCACATCCCCCGCTGCCGAATTTCTCGGCGCGCACAAGATTCGCGCAACGTTCAGGTTAGCACCGCATCCGGCGAGTGTCACAGCGGCGTTAGACCACAAAGGGTGCACTTTACAAGCTCGGCGATTTCGCCAGTCGGCGCGCGGCCGGCCGCGGCCAGCGGCGCACGGCCGAACAACGAACCGGAACCCGAATCGCGGCGCTAACGCCCGGCGGCGGCCGACAAGGGCCGCACGCGAGTCGCGCGTTCGGCCTTCAGCAGTTCGGCCATCAGAAAAGCCAGCTCGATCGCCTGCTCGGCGTTGAGCCGCGGGTCGCACAGCGTGTGGTAGCGGTCGTTGAGGCCCTCGTCGGTGATGGCGTGGGCTCCGCCGGTGCATTCGGTGACATTCTGCCCGGTCATTTCCAGATGCACGCCGCCGGCGTGCGTGCCCTCGGCCGCGTGAACCGCGAAGAACGTTTTCACTTCCTTCAAGATCAAGTCAAAAGGCCGTGTCTTGTAGCCGGTGGTGGCGGTGATGGTGTTGCCGTGCATGGGATCGCAAGACCAGACGACGTTGCGGCCCTCGCGCTTGATCGCGCGCACCATGGGCGGCAAAAGATCGCCCACCTTGTCGGCGCCAAGACGGGTGATCAGGGTGAGCCGGCCCGGCTCATTGGCCGGATTGAGGATGTCGTTGAGGCGCAGAAGCTCGTCGATCTTGATCGACGGCCCGCATTTCAACCCGAGCGGATTCTGGATCCCGCGGCAGAACTCCACGTGCGCGTGGTCGGGCTGGCGCGTGCGGTCGCCGATCCACAGCATGTGCGCCGAGGTGCAGTACCAGGTGCCGGGACGGGTTGAGTCCTCGCGCGTCATGGCCTGCTCGTAGCCGAGGAGAAGCGCCTCGTGGCTGGTGTAGAAATCGGTGGTCTTCATCTCGGGATGGCTTTCCAGATCGATGCCGCAGGCCTGCATGAAGGCGAGCGCCTCGGAGATGCGGTCGGCAAGCTCGAGGTAGCGCTGCGAAGAACGCGGATCGAGATCCAGCATCCACTGATGTACGCGGCCGAGGCTCGCGTAGCCGCCGTGGGTGAGCGCGCGCAACAGGTTCAGCGTCGAGGCGGAATGGCGATAGGCCTCGATCATGCGCGCGGGGTCGGGCGTGCGCGCCGCGGCGTCGAACTCCGGGCCGTTGATGATGTCGCCGCGGTAGCTCGGCAGCTCCTGGCCGTTCTTCTTCTCGGTAGGCGAGGAGCGCGGCTTGGCGAATTGCCCGGCGATGCGGCCGACTTTGACCACCGGCATCGCCGCCGCATAGGTGAGCACCACCGCCATCTGCAGGAAGGCGCGCAGATAGTCGCGAATGTTGTTGGCGCTGATGTTGTTGGCGCTCGGGTCGGTGAAGCTCTCCGCGCAGTCGCCGCCCTGCAGCAAAAACCCCTCCCCCGCGGCCACGCGCGCCAGCGCCGCTTTCAGGTTCCGCGCCTCGCCGGCAAACACCAGCGGCGGAAAGGTGGCAAGCTTCTGCTCGACCGCTTCCAGCGCCTTCCGATCCGGGTACTCCGGGACCTGGACGATCGGCTTCGTACGCCAACTGTCACGCGTCCAACGCTCGGCCACGACCGGTGCTCCTTACCTCCACGGCGCGCCTTATACACGAGCCGCTCAGCATGATAAACGCTGAATTCAGACTGCCTTAGCAGGAGATGGAGGGTGGTACCAGAGCTGGAGCATTCGCACGAGCCGGATGCGATCGCGGCGCGGCTCGCGGAGGGGCCGAAGCCGAATTACCTGCCGGACGCGGTCTATGGCGCGATCGACGGCACGGTCACCACCTTCGCCGTGGTCGCCGGGGCGATCGGGGCCGACCTCTCCCCCCGCGTGGTGCTGATCCTGGGTGCGGCCAATCTGCTGGCGGACGGGTTTTCCATGGCCTGCGGCAACTTCGCCGGCACGCGCGCCGCGCGCGAATACTACGCCCACTTGCGGGAGCGGGAGGAGCGCCACGTCACCACCGACCCGGACGGCGAACGCAACGAAATCCGCGAAATCTATCGCGCCAAAGGATTCACGGACGCCGCGCTCGAGACCATCACGCGGCTGATCACCTCGCGGCACGAGGTGTGGATCGATACCATGATGGTGGAGGAATACGGCCTCTCCGCCGCCCACCGCTCGCCGTGGCACGCGGCGGCAACCACATTTGGTGCGTTCGCCGTGGCCGGCAGCCTGCCGCTGTTGCCGTTCATGTTCGCCATGCCGCATGCCACGGCAGTGTCGACGGCGGCGACAGGCGTTGCATTCCTGCTGATCGGGGCGGCCAAGAGCCGCTGGTCGGCGCGCACGTGGTGGCGCTCGGCCCTGGAAACATTCGCCATCGGCATGGGCGCGGCAGCGGTCGCCTATGTCGTCGGGTATCTGGTCGAGAAAATCGTTTAACATGCGACGCTTCGGTCGATCTCCCATGCGCTCGTTTCCGCGCAAGCCGGACTGCATGCCCCCTCGGCGGGGCGTAACGACCGAAAGACTGCTCACGCGACTGCAGCGGACGGAACCCCCGGCTACTCCGCGGCGGCGCGCGCGCGGGCGAGCGCCTTGGTGCGCATGGTGACGAGCTCCTCGGCGGCGGTCGGATGCACCGCCATGGTGGCGTCGAAGTCTGCCTTGGTGGCCTTCATCTTCACCGCAATGGCCACGAGCTGAATCATCTCCGCCGCGCCGTCGCCCACGATGTGACAGCCGACCACGCGATCAGTCGCGCCGTCCACCACGAGCTTCATGAACATCCGCGTGTCGCGGCCGGAGAGCGTGGCTTTGAGCGGCCGGAACATGGCCTTGTAGATGTCGACTTTGCCAAGCTTGTCCGCCGCCTGCGCCTCGGTCAGGCCGACAGCGCCGACTTCGGGCTCCGAGAACACCGCGGTCGGCACGTCGGTGTGATCGACGGGGGTCGGACGGCCGCCGAACACCGTGTCGGCATAGGCGTGGCCTTCGCGGATCGCGACCGGAGTGAGATTCACGCGGTTGGTGACGTCGCCGATGGCGCCGATGTGCGGCAGCGACGTGCGCGAGAACGCATCGACGGCGATGCCGCCGTTGGGGGCGAGGTTGAGCCCGATCCTTTCCAAGCCGATGCCCGCGACGTTCGGCCGGCGTCCGATGGCGAACATGACCTGGTCGACGATGAACGAGCGGCGGTCGGACAGCACGACGTCCAATCCGTGCTCCACTTTCTCGACACTCTGCACGATTTGCCGCGTAATGATGCGGATGCCGCGGCGCTCCATCTCCTGCTGCAGGTGCAGGCGCAGATCGTCGTCGAAGCCGCGCAGGATGTGGTCGCCGCGATAGACCAGCGTCACCTCGGAGCCGAGGCCGTTGAAGATACCGGCGAATTCGACCGCCACGTAGCCGCCGCCCTGAATGAGGATGCGGCGCGGCAGCGACCTCAAATGAAAAGCCTCGTTCGAGGAAATCACGTGTTCCAGGCCGGCAATCGCGGCGCCGTGGTGCGGATGAGCGCCGGTTGCAATCAGGATGTTTGCGGCGCGCACGGTCTCGCCGGTGGCGAGCAGACGCACGGTGTGGGCGTCCTCAAGCACGGCGCGGCTCTTCACCACTTTCACGTTGGCGCGTTCGAGGGTGGCGGTATAGGCGGCCTCAAGCCGCGCGATCTCCCGGTCCTTGTTCGCGATCAGCGTCGGCCAGTCGAAGGAGGGCGCGGGCACGGCCCAGCCGAAGCCCCTGGCATCTTCGAACTCATCGGCAAATCGTGCGGCGTAGACGAGAAGCTTTTTCGGCACGCAGCCGCGTATGACGCAGGTGCCGCCGACCCGGTATTCCTCGGCCAGCATCACGCGCGCGCCATGTTCAGAGGCGACCCGCGCGGCGCGCACGCCGCCCGAGCCGCCGCCGATGACAAACAGATCGACCTCTTCGGGCAATGCGATCTCCTGGTCCCGACCGGAGCCTGCGCCTTCACCTGACCCAGCGGCCGGCGCAACTCAAAGCTTGTGACCGCGTTTCTTCAATTCCTCTCGGATCTTAGGACCGATCTCCTCGCGCAATTTGGCAGCAAAGGCGTCGGCCCGGCGCGCGGCTTCGCTCAGAATGATTTGGCTTTCGGCAAGCATCTTCTTGCCGAGGTTCGACTTGTAGAAGGTCAGCAACTCTTTCAATTCCTGCTCGGTGAATCGTGTGGCGTAGAGCCGCACGACCTCGTTGGGCAATTCGCTTCGCCGCGGATTGTATTCTTCAACCAGTTTCTCCGCGATATCGCCCAGGTCCTTGGAAAGCTTCTCGCTTGGATTGCCGTGCAGGTAGTTGCCGGCAACCTGCACGATCACCGCGGTGGGGACCGAGTCCAGATCGCGCGTGGCCCCCACGATACCCACCAGTTCCCTGGCCATGTTCAGGGCATTGGCGGAAGGCTGCGGCTGCGCCTGAGCCGGCACCGCGAGCGCCAAACAGACCCCAATCACGGCACAGATAGAGCGAACCTGCACGACGGCATTCATTTGATTTTTCCTTTCGGCTTAGGTGTTTGCGATCAGGGCCGTTCGACAACGCGGATGCCGGCTGGTCCGGCCAGTATGGCTGCTTGCGCAAGACCGATGAACAACCCGTGTTCTACCACGCCCGGGATCGGCGACAGCCGATCCGCGAGCCCTTTTGGATCGAGAATCTGGCCAAGTTTAGCATCAAGCAGCCAGTGCCCGCTATCAGTCACAAAAGCACCGCCGTCACGACCTCGCCGCAATTCCAGTGACCCGGGCGCGCCGGCACCGGCGGCGGCGCTTTCGATGGCGCGGCGGGTGGCGCCGAACCCGAACGGAACCACCTCGATCGGCAGCGGAAAGCGACCGAGCACCGGTACCCACTTCGATTCGTCGGCAATCACCACCATGCGGGCGGAGGCCACGGCCACGATCTTCTCCCGCAACAGGGCGCCGCCGCCGCCCTTGATCAGCGCGAGATCCGGGGCGATCTCGTCGGCCCCGTCCACGGTGAGGTCGAGGGTCGGTGTCTCGTCCAGCGTGGTGAGCGGGATCCCGAGCCGCTCCGCATCGGCGCGGGTTGCTTCCGACGTCGGCACACAAATCACATCCAGGCCGGCACGCACCCGCTCGGCCAGGAGCTCGACAAAATGGCGCGCGGTTGAACCGGTCCCAAGCCCCACCCGCATGCCGGGCTTGACCCAGCCCACGGCGCAAGCAGCAGCCTGCCGTTTGTAGGCTTCGACATCCATGAAGGCGTGCCACGTCGATCGAAATCGGGGCTTATCTATCGCCGTTCGGCGCCCGCGCATAGCGCAAAACCGATCGGTGCGATAGAGCACGGCCACGCAATTCCTCCTCGCGTTGTCGGCCGGGCGCCACGAGCAAAGCGACACGGGTCCCGGCTTGCCATCATCAGCGTGGACGACTAGCGATGCCGCTATGTCCATTATGTCCGTGCCGACGATCGTGTTCGATCTCGATGGGACGCTGGTCGATACCGCACCAGATCTGGTCGCCACCCTCAACATCACGATTGCGCGTGAAGGAATTCCCACCGTGCCGTTCGGCATCGCGCGCAACATGGTCGGCTCCGGCGCGCGGCGAATGATCGAGCTTGCCGCCGAGCGCGCGGGACGCACGCTATCGCGGGTCGAACTCGAGCGCATGTTCGATGCGTTCATCGCCCACTATGCGGCGCACATTGCGGAACACTCGAAGCCGTTTCCCGGCGTGGCCGCCGCACTCGACGCGCTCATCGCGCGCGGCTGCCGGCTTGCGGTGTGCACCAACAAGCTTGCAGGCTTGTCGCGGATGTTGCTCGACGAACTCGCGCTGGCCAGCCGCTTTGTGGCAATTTGCGGGCCCGATACGTTCGGCATCGGCAAGCCCGATCCCGAGATATTGCAGCGCACAATCGCAGAGGCCGGCGGCAGGCTCGATTGTGCGGTGCTGGTGGGAGATTCGCCGATCGACGCGCAAACCGCCAAGGCCGCCGCAGTGCCGATGATTGCGGTGGATTTCGGCTATACGGACATCCCCGCCGTGGAGCTCGGCGCGCAGCGGGTGATCGGCCACTTCGATCAACTGCCGGGCGCAGTGTTCGACCTGTTCGCGGAACGCGGTTAGAGCCTGCGCCTGTCCACGGCTTTCGATGCCACGTTTTTTCCCAGTTAAGGGAGCATTTACCCTATTGAGAGCACAATCTGATTTAAACTGTAAGCTTGACGTCCGGGTGGGGCTCCGAATAACTGCATTCAGCAGCCAGTCCGAACGCCAGCCAGCACGCAACGACGCAGGCCGCAAGCTTGCGATGCGGCTGTTCACCTGGGGACCGCGGCCTTGCAGGCCGCACGATTGATGGAAACCATCATGCGCCGAGCCATCGTCATCGCAGCAGCGAGCATCCTTGTCGCCGGATGCGCTGAATTCTCGCTGACAAAGTTCGAGATCCCGAACCTGAGCCTGCCCAGCTTGACCCCGCCGGCGCCCACCACGACGCTCGAATTCGAATCCGAACCGGCTGGCGCCGAAGTGCGGACCTCGACTGGCCAGACCTGCCGGACGCCGTGCTCGCTTGCGGTGCAGGCCACCGAGTTGACGGCGACCTTCACCCTGACCGGCTATCAGCCGCAGACCATCCCGGTAAAAATGGTGCAGCCGACCGAGGGGGTCGATCCCATGACCGGCCAGTCGATCCCGCCGCGGCTGTCGCCCAATCCGGTTTATGCCGAGCTCGTGGCGATGCCGCCGCCGCGCCGGCCGGCACCGGCACCCGCCAAGCCAGCACCGAAGAAGAAGCCGAAGACTGCGGCGCCAGCAAAGCCGCCGGCCGCGCCGGCTTCGGCGGCGCCGGTCGCGGCGCCGGCCTCGCCCTGGCCCGCGCCGCAGCAGCAACCGCCGCAACAGCGCTGATCGCGGATCGCAGCGGCAAAGCCGCGCGCAAGCGCAGCGTGGCTCTGTTGACTTCACGCGCCGGGGCTCCTTACATCTGGCAGACGCGACAAAACGCCACCGGCACCATGGCCGGCGCGCAACGGTGCGGGCGCTTAGCTCAGCGGGAGAGCGTTCCCTTCACACGGGAGAGGTCGCAGGTTCAATCCCTGCAGCGCCCACCATCGCCACAAAGTCGGCGGGCGTCGTGACGTTTCATCCGGTTCGGGTCGCGGCGCGCGCCGAGAATATGGCTCGGGAAATAATTGGCCGCCCTCGGGCGCGGAACATCAATGCCATGTCGACGCGCCGCAGCAGCGTTTGAACTTCTTTCCCGACCCGCAGGGACATGGGTCGTTACGGCCCACCTTCGGCGTGCGCGCGGTGGCCGTGTCTTCATCGCCCCGCTGCGCCTCAGGCACCCGCTCCGGCTCGAAGTACCGGTAGATCGCCATGACCCCGGCCGCCGCCCCGACAATCAGCCTTTCGCGCATTTCGGCGCTGATCGGCTCGCGGTAAGGCCGCATCTCGGGATCGGGGTGATGCTCGTGGGCAAGCGCAAGGATCGGCACGAGCCAGCCCATGTGCTCCTCATCGTCCATCAGCTTTATCCAAAGCTTCCGCCGCATTTCCATGCCGCGCATAAAGCCGATCGCCCAGTCGGTGGCGTGCGCAACCCCGTCGTCATCGCACAGCAGCACTGGCAAGAACAATTCGCGCGAGCCGAGGGTGTGGCTGACGGCGTTCCAATGCCGCGTGAGCAGCACAATGCACTCCTGGAGAACCGGCCTCGATTCGGGGGCGGGCTCATCGGGCATGTCAGCCCCCAAAATCTCGGGCAGGCATTCGCTCAGAGGCACGGGCTCGGGACCAGAAATCAACGCGGCAAAAAATCCGTCGAGCATCTCAACGTTCATTGCGTCCTCGGCGCCGAATTGCCAGAGCACGTCGGCGAGTCGGTGAAGTTCGGCTTCGGTCAGGGGTTGAGGGGCCGGCATGGATCCTCCGGTACTTTGCGTGCATAGCTATCTTATGAGATAAATATCGCAACCGCATATTTGGACCCTGTGGGCTCA
>FWPU01009595.1_pt1 | contig 15126 bp, 13 predicted proteins | sample 2228361 | NCBI WGS metagenome assembly FWPU01 (sample SAMEA103939777, study PRJEB20133) | metagenome
ATGCAGAGATATATAAAAATAAAATGTTAGGAAAATAATATATTATTGTTTTTTAGTTTAATAAGAAAGTAGTATGTTAACCAGAAGTGGTAGAGTAAGAGATGAAAAAAATAACTTTACAGTTTATTGATAGTATATGAACTTACAGGAGTATTTAATTCATCTGAAGAAATTTGTCCATCTTTTAGTTTAATGATACGATGGGCGTATTTTGAAATATCTTCTTCATGAGTTACTAAGACAATAGTATTCCCTTGCTGATGTATTTGATCTAATAAGTTCATAATTTCCATAGATGTTTTACTGTCCAGGTTTCCGGTGGGTTCATCAGCGAGAATGAGAGATGGATTATTGATTAATGCTCTTGCTATAGCTACTCTCTGTTTTTGTCCACCAGAGAGTTCGTTAGGTTTGTGGTGCATACGGTCTTTCAGTCCAACATTTTCCAAGGCTACTTGAGCTCTTTGTAATCTTTCTTTTTTGGATATTCCTGCGTAAATGAGTGGCATCTCAACATTTTCTAATGCAGTGTAACGTGGTAATAAGTGAAATGTTTGAAATACAAATCCGATAAACTTGTTTCTAATTTCTGCCAATTCATTATCGTTCATTGTGGATACATCAATGTTGTTTAGAAAATATTTGCCTTTTGTAGGTTGATCTAAACAACCTAATATGTTCATTAAAGTAGACTTGCCACTTCCTGATGGTCCCATCAATGCAACATATTCATTTTGTTGTACCTCTAAGTTGATATTTTTTAATACAGGAATTTCTTCTTTTCCTAAGAAATAACTTTTAAAAATGGCTTCTAATTTGATTACAGAGACTTTACTTTCCATTACCTGATTTTATTTTTCTGATTTGATAGGTTCTCCAAAAATACATAAATACTGATACTACAAAGCTTATGATGAAAAACCATGCTATGGTGTCAGGAGTTTTTGTTTGTATCCATATTATACAGAATAGGCTGAATATTCCAGCGATTAACCACATTATTTGTGATATTCTTAAGAATTTGATAGGATTCATAAATTTTATTTTTGATGATTTTGTTCTTCATTTATTTGAACGATACCGGTAATATTTTTTATTGTATATGCAGAAAAATCTTCTTCGCATTCTATTCCCTGACCATTGATGATTTGTGTAGGAGTAATAATTTTCACGGCTTTATCACTTGTAATTTTCCCTGCTTTTTGATTCCATATTAAGTTTTCTGTAACTAAATTTTCATTTTTATCATTGATAAAATTGACATTATACCGTAGGTAAGCTTTTTGAGAATTAGTAAAGTAAACAGCTTGATTAGCGGTAAGAGTGGATGTAGGGATTTGTTCATTATTGTAAAATATGATTTGAACACTATTTGGAAAAAAAATAAAAGATTCTTCATTTTTTTTATCATAAGTAATCATTTGTTGAGCTTTTAGTATAGCTTTTAGTTTTGTAGAGTCACTGTATAGAAGCGTAACATTGCTTGATTTATAGGAAGGTCTTTCTTTAGGTGGAATAAGAGCATTAATTTTCTCTTTGTTATTTTTACATGAGGACAAAGTTAAACTTATTGTTATTAAAATACTCGATATAGCAATAGGTTTCATGTTCGTTGTTAACGAGATATTTTACTCATGCTCATTGCCATTTTTACCGCATCATACATGTTAATAATTCCTCCTGTTTTGCTCAATTCTGAAAATTCTATGAGATTGTCTTTTGTTCCTGGTTTAATAACTTTTTGATTTTTATATTTGGTACGAACACTTTTTGTCAGAATTATCTTTATTTGCTTTGGGGTTAGGTATGGGAAGTATGATTTTAGTACAGCCGCAACGCCTGCAACAGTGGGGGCCGCCATGGAGGTTCCGCTAGCATATTCGTATTTACCTTCCGGGATAGTGGAATAAATATCAACACCTGGTGAGAAGAAATCTACGGTTGATTTGCCATAATTACTAAATGGGGCTGCTATATATAAAGAATCTTGCCAACTTAAAGCACCAACATCTACAAAGTTACTAGCTTCTTTTTTGGTGCCTTCAAATTTTTTCAATGGATAGTGTGATATTTGGTCTATATTTAATGCCTCATTACCTGCGGCATGGATGAGCAATACTCCTTTTTTTTCTGCATATTTTACAGCGTCGTCTACTACTTTTTTATTCCATGAATACTTTTTTCCAAAGCTCATATTGATAATTTGCGCACCATTATCTACGGCATAGATAATAGCATTGGCTACATCCTTATCTCTCTCATCGCCATCGGGTACGCATCGTACACTCATAATTTTTACATTGTCTGCAATACCTTTTATACCTATGTTATTATTTCTATTGGCGGCAATAATTCCGGCTACATGTGTTCCATGGAAACTATCTGGCCCTTTGCAATCATTATTACCGTAATACTTTTCATACGCATTTTCATAATCATCTCCAACTATTTCCTTTCTTGGGTCAAAATCAAGATTTAAGTGGTATTTGATAGATGTTTCATAGTGTTTTAACCCTTTATTTAATTGTGCATGAATTTGTTTGAATATAGTATCTTTTTTTTCATCAATTTTTTTGGGGTCATCTACTTGTGAAAGTATAGACAATAAAATAAATTTTCCTTGCTTTGTTTTTTGTGTTTTAGGTTCATGTTGGTTTAATTTTTCAAGTGAGAAATTTTCTACTCCGCCAATTTGGTATAACACCGAATCAATACCTTCTTTTATGGTTTTTATTTGAGTATAGTTCATTTGTGCTTCTTGAAGTTCTTTTTCATACTCTTTTTTTAAATTTTCATATGTTGCATATTCTTCTTTTTCTTGTTTTGTTGTTAAATCGCTTTCTGTTTTCCCTTCATATTTTAATTTATACTTTCTATATAATCTTGTGAGTTCTAAATTATCTTTGTCTATATTTTTTCCATCTTTTCCACCAATGAAATTCCATCCGTGAATATCATCTATGTATCCGTTTTTATCGTCATCAACTCCATTATTTGGAATTTCATTAGGATTTACCCACATCACATCTTTTAAATCTTCATGAAAGTAATCTACACCACTATCCAATACTCCAACAATAACAGTGGCAGGTTTTTTATCTTTTAGTAATTCTTGGTATGTTCGTTCTACGCTGATACCATTGATTTTATCTTGTTCAGGGTCTAATAAATACCAATCCTTTGGAGGTTTTGGATCAAGAACATTTTTTTGTGAATAAAAATACAATGGTATTAAGCATGATACAATAATTACAACTTTCTTCATAGTAGAATTTTTGCACAAAATAATGAATATGAATTCAATTTTAATAAACTATTTTTAAAAGTTAATCATTTTTAACTAATTAAATTGCATATATTTTGCCGTCTTTTGGAATAATGAAAGAGCTATATCGTCATAAAGCAGAACAATTTATTAGTATTGTATGGATGTTTGATGCTGATATTTTATCTGTTTCTAATTCTGGTAAAAGCAAACTGTATAGGAGTTTTTTGTACAATAAATTACAAGAGATATGCGAAGATAAAACTGTGGAAATATTTTTTAATACTTATGGTAAGCCTTTTATCCATTCTCAAGAATACCAGAGTATATCTATTTCTCATACGCTTAATTTTTTATCTGTTCAATTACATCAAAACCATTTTGCGGGTATTGATATAGAAACCTCTCGGGAGGCATTATATAAAATAAAATCTAAATTTTTAGTTGAGGATGAATTGATAATAGCAAATAATGATATAAATATTTTATGCACTCTGTGGACTTGTAAAGAAGCTATGTTCAAAATATATGGAGAAAAAGGTGTTTCATTAAAACAAAATATACGAATAACTCATGTAGATTTACCTTATATTTCCGCAAGAATATGCTATAATAATATTGAAGAGAACTATACTTTATATTCGCATTATATTTATCCTTTAACACTCACTTATGTGGTCGAAAAAAATTAAACTTATATTACAAAGAAAAGCGAATCGCCCAAAGATGGCTGTGCTTGTAGATCCTGATAAATTCAATAAAAAAGTAATTTTATTAGCCGATAAATTATTTGTTGATTTTTTTTTAATAGGGGGAAGTGATTTAAAAGAATCAAATATTCATCATGTTATTGTTGAAATTAAGAAATACTCTAAAAAACCAGTTATTATTTTCCCCGGAGATGAAAAACAAATTAGTAAGAATGCAGATGGTATTTTGTTTTTATCTCTTGTATCAGGTAGAAATCCTGAGTATTTAATAGAAAAGCAAGTACAAGCTGCACCGGTTATACAAAAGTATCAGATTCCCTTTTTACCAACAGCATACCTGCTGATTGATGGGAAACACATTTCTACTACTCAGAAAGTAACAGGTACGAGTTCTTTACCACAAAATAAAAAAGTAATATACAACACCTGTTTAGCGGCTACAATGCTTGGAATGCAAGCGATATATCTTGAAGCGGGTAGTGGAGCTAATAAAACTATTCGTCCTGATATTATTACCCATATTAAAAAAAATATACCCTTACCTTTGATAGTGGGCGGTGGCATTAAAAATACCTCTGCCATAGAAAAATATGTAGACACCCCTGTTGATTGCCTGGTAATAGGTAATGCGTTAGAGAAAAATCCATTATTTTTGGCTGACATACAAAAGCACTTTCAATGGAAATAATGCTTATTACACCTCCTAAGGATTTGAAAAATGAAATTGATATTATAGTTCATCTTTTTGAATCGGGGCTTGAGACATTACATCTACGCAAACCTAATATGAGCACAAGAAGAATGAAAGAGTACATTTCAAATATTCCTTCTTATTTTCATAATAGAATAATTATTCACTCGCATCATCGTTTGGCATTTAAGTTTTCTTTAAAAGGAGTACATCTCACAGAATATCATTTAAAGCATAAATTAAAATTATGGTGGTTGTTTCAAAAAGAAAAGTTATTGGGTAAAAGTTTTGTACATACTCGTTCATATAGTAAACTGTCAGATATTTTTTGTGAAGAAAAGTATTTTTTTAATTACTATTTATTACGTAATGTATTTAATAGAATTACAAAAGAATTTAATATTGAATATCATCCTGTGAGAATAAATGAAATAATGAAATTAAATAAAAATCTCGTAGTCCGGGGTGGAGTAAATATCGAAACAGTATTAAAGGCTAAAAAGTTTAATTTTTACGGGGCATGCCTTAATTCTTACATATGGCAGAGTACTCATCCTGTACAGAGTTTTATTGAATTAAAAAAAGCATTGGATGCTCAATGAGTTGTATTGTTTATTATATTTTATTTAAATCTAATTCAGCCAGTTTAGGGTTAAAACGATGAATCATATAAACAACCAGTATAGTCATACTACCACCAAACACAATAGAGGCAACAAGCCCGATTAATCTTGCTGCCAGTCCAGATTCAAAAGCTCCAAGCTCATTGCTGGAACCTATAAATATACCATTTATCGCTGTAACTCTTCCACGTAAATGGTTGGGAGTATATAGTTGTAATATACTATGTCTAATAACTACACTTACGCTATCAAAAACACCTGTAAATAATAGCATCCAGAATGCTATCCAGTAGCTTTTTGATATTCCAAAGAAGATGGTAAATAAACCAAATAAAGCCACTGAGTATAACAATGCTTTTCCTGCGTTTTTTGTGGGCATGTAAATAGTAAGAATAAATGAACATATTAAAGCACCTATGGCAGGAGAGGTTCTAAGTAATCCATAATACTCAGGACCTAAATGTAATATCTTGTCTGTAAAAGCAGGAATGATAGCCGTTACACCACCAAATAATACTGCAAATAAATCTAATGTGATAGCACTAAAAAGTAGCTTATTATTTTTTACGAAATAAATACCTTCTTTTATGCTTTGAAAAACATTATCATTAAAATGATTGAGTTCACTTTTATTTCCTTTATGCTTAATAATGAATAAACAAATAACACTTATGAAGTAAAAAAAACATACTACTATGTAATTAATTAATGCTCCATTGTTGCCTATAGAGTAAATAAGTCCTGAAAATACCGGACCTAAAATAGCGCCTAAATGCCAAGCTCCACTGTTAATAGATGAAGCATGAACATATAAATCTCTCGGTAAAAACTCAGTTAAGAATGGCTGCATAGATGCAGCCATAAAAGCTCTGTTAATTCCAAATATCACTACGACAAGATACAATACCCAGATAGGCTTATTTTTGAATAAATTAAAACCACAATTTGTAAATATCACTAAAAACAGAGCACTCATCAGTAAAATAATGGTGCCGAGATATATTATTTTTTTTCTGTTTACTTTATCTGCTAAATGACCTGAGTAAAGTGAAAATAACATAAAAGGAATCGCTTCAGCTAAGCCTATTAGCCCGAGCATCAATTCATTTTTAGTATATTCATAATATATTTGTAAATTAATCGTACTCATTTGCATTTGAATAGATAGTGTCAAAAGCAAACGAAGTAGTATAAAACTTACAAAATCTCTGTTTTTTAATAATCTTTTAGTTGGGCTTATAGTTAATAATGTTTCCATTCCTGAATACTACTTGTTCATTTTTATAATCTGAGTATTTTCTTTTTCAAATAAATTTTTTATCCTTTCATAATTATTGTCTGTTATAAAAATCTGTTTTGCTATTCCTGAATTGATGAGGGCATTAATTTTATTTAACCTGGTAGTATCTAGTTTATCGTAAATATCATCTATCATGAGTATGGGATGCTCTTTTGTCTTTTGATACAAATACATAAGTTCTAACCATTTTAATGCAAATACAATAGTTTTGAGTTGTCCTTGCGAAGCGTAGATTTTGGCAGGATGTGCGTTTAGCATTATCTCAAAATCATCGCGGTGAATTCCGATAGTAGTATATCCCATTTTAATATCTTTTGGTAATGAATTTTGCAATTCTGATAAGTAATTATTTTGAATAGTAGAAATATAACGAATCGTTAAGTTCTCATTATTGTCCTGTAGTTGTTTATAAGTACTTATTAAACTATCTTCTATTTCCTTAAAGAAAAGGATTCTTTTAGATAAAATAATCTCTCCAAACTTAGCTATCTGTGCATCATATATTTCTATTAAATCTTGTTGTTTATATGCAACATCTCCTTGCTTAATAATACTATTTCTATTTTGCAAGTGTTGATGATACTGAACTAAAGCATTTAGATACTCTTTATCAAACTTTGAAATAAGAGCATCTATAAATCTCCTTCTTGTATCTGCATATTGTGTAATTAAACCTATATCATAAGGAGTTATGAATACTATTGGAATTTTTCCGATATGTTCTGCGAGTTTTGAGTATGTTTTTTCATTCACACTTACCAGTTTCCCTTTGCCTTTTTCTACATTACAATTTACCTGAATAAATTCACGATTATCATTTTCAAACTTCCCATGAATTAAAAAAAAATCTTTTCCAAACTGAATGTTTTGAATATCTGAAGAGGAAAAATAACTTTTTGTCATTGCTAAGTAGTAAATAGCATCTAATACATTAGTTTTCCCAACTCCATTCTTACCAATAAAAGCAATGATGTTTTTAGAGAAATTCCATTGAGCCTCATCAATATTTTTGAAATATAATAAATGTAAGTGCTTTAAAAACATCCCCGCAAAGCAACTAATTTCGTAGCACATAAAAAAATGTAGCTTAAGTTTGATATTCAGACAGTAAGCGAAATATAAAAATTTCTGTTGCTGTTCATCACTTAAAAATATCACTTGAAGGTTTAATTATTGAAAAGCTTTTTTCAATCCGCTGCATAGCTGATAAAAATCATTTTATAATGATGGTAATTAGAGCTTAATTTGCTGAAAAATTTTACTTACAAATAGCCTAAAAGAGTTTTTTGTTACTTTTGCGGAAATAAATTACAATTATGAGAGTTATAGAATTCAGAGAAGCACTCAGAGAAGCAATGAGCGAAGAAATGCGTCGTGATGAAAGAGTATTTTTGATGGGTGAAGAGGTGGCAGAATACAATGGTGCATATAAAGTAAGTAAAGGAATGCTCGCAGAATTTGGTCCAAAAAGAGTTATAGACACTCCTATTGCTGAGCTTGGTTTTGCGGGAATAGGAGTGGGGGCAGCTATGAATGGTTTGAGACCTGTCATAGAATTCATGACCTTTAATTTTTCATTGGTAGCTATAGACCAGGTGATTAATTCTGCTGCTAAAATAAAACACATGAGTGGTGGACAGTTTAGCATCCCTATTGTATTCAGAGGGCCTACGGGTAATGCAGGAATGCTCGCCCAACAACACTCCCAAAATTTTGAAAGTTGGTATGCTAATACACCCGGATTGAAAGTTGTAGTACCTTCTAATCCTTACGATGCCAAAGGACTTCTAAAATCTGCTATCCGTGATGACGATCCTGTAATATTTATGGAAAGTGAGTTAATGTATGGAGATAAAGGTGAAGTTCCAGAAACTGAATATCTCATTCCTATAGGTATGGCTGATATTAAAAGACAAGGTACTGATGTTACAGTAGTATCTTTCGGAAAAATTATAAAAACAGCATATAAAGCCGCTGAAGAATTGGAAAAAGAGGGAATATCAATAGAAATTATTGATTTGAGAACGGTAAGACCCATTGATTATGCTACTATTATTGAATCTGTAAAAAAGACAAATAGATTAGTAACTGTAGAGGAAGCGTGGCCTTTAGGTAATATCTCTACTGAGATAGCATATATGGTGCAAAAACAAGCATTTGATTATTTAGATGCTCCTATTGTTCGTATTGTTTCTGCAGATACTCCATTAGCTTATGCACCTACACTGATAGAAGAAGCCTTACCTAATCCAAATAAAATTATTAAAGCGGTGAAAAAAGTTCTTTACAGGGATTAAATTTTCAATGAACATGCCAAAAATAAATTTTTCTGATACACAAGTAGCATTTCAATACAAAAGTAACGGTGAATTAAAACAGGCTTATCAGTTATTCAAATTATTATCTTATTCATCGCTTGTCAACTTAGGTTCATTTTTTGCTCCTCTGATAGTTAATTTTGGGATAAAAGGGTTGATTAAAAGAACTATCTATAAACAATTTGTTGGTGGAGAAACAAGAGAGGAATGTATGGGGATTATTCAATTACTTGCAAAATACAATGTAGGCTCTATTTTAGATTATAGTGTAGAGGGCGAACAAAATGAAAATGTTTTTGAACAATGTAAAAACGAGATCATTCAAAATATCTTGTTTTCAAGAGATAAACCTCACATTCCTTTTTGTGTTTTTAAGCCAACAGGAATGATAAAATTTGCCTTATTAGAAAAAGTAAGCACAAATGCTATACTCACTAAAGCCGAACAAGTAGAATGGCAAAGAGCGAGAACAAGAGTAATGGAGGTGTGCCAGAAAGCATATGAAAATCATCAGCCTATATTTATTGATGCAGAAGAAAGCTGGATACAAAAAGCCATAGATGACTTGGCTGATGAATGCATGCAAACCTTTAATAAACAAGAATGTATTGTGTTAAATACTTATCAATTGTATAGAACCGATCGTTTACAGTTTCTGAAAGATAGTTTACAAAAAGCAAAAGAAAATAATTATTACTTAGGTGCTAAGTTAGTACGAGGTGCATATATGGAAAAAGAAAGAAGCAGAGCTGCCAAAAAAAACTATACATCACCTATACATCCTGATAAATCAGCAACAGACAAAGCATACAATGATGCACTTAATTTTTGTATAGAGAATATCGATAGGATAACAGTATGTGCAGGAACACATAATGAAGAAAGTTCTCAATATTTAGTTGACCTTATGGAAAAATATTCTATTCCAAAGTCTGATAAAAGAATTTATTTTTCTCAGCTTTTAGGAATGAGTGATCATATTAGCTTCAATCTTGCAAAAGAAGAATATAATGTAGTAAAATATGTGCCTTATGGTCCTGTAAAAAGTGTATTGCCATATCTCATTCGCAGAGCACAAGAAAATACGAGTGTAAAAGGACAGACAGGAAGAGAATTATCTTTGATTACACATGAATTAAGAAGACGAAAAAACAAGTAATTTACATACTATCAATTTATTTTCACTATACGAACTGTATATTCACACATTTTTTTGAGTTGAATAAAATACTTATTAAATGATTTAAATGAATAAAACAATTACAATACAAATCCCTTATCATAAAATTAATAACCCTCTTTATATTAAAAATCAAATTCAACATGAAACGAGTTTAAATAATTTTCACTTTTCTATTTTAAAGAAAAGTATAGATGCACGGAGTAAACAAATTAAATACACCCTTAAAATACTTTTGTCAGAGAATCCTATTGTACCAGAAACATTTTCACCGACGCTTAAATTGATTAATACAAGTTCTCCTGTTGTTCATATCATAGGAGCGGGTCCTGCGGGATTATTTGCTGCGCTTAGATGTCTTGAATTAGGAATAAAACCTGTGATATTTGAACAGGGCAAAACAGTGAAAGAAAGAAGAAGAGATTTAGCTAATATCACTAAATATGGTCGTGTGAATCCACACTCTAATTATTGTTTTGGGGAAGGTGGTGCAGGTACATATAGTGATGGCAAACTTTACACAAGATCAGATAAAAAGGGAGACATTAATAGAGTGTTAAATTATTTTGTTCATTTTGGAGCATCTCCAGAAATACTCATAGAAACACACCCACATATAGGTACTAATAAACTCCCCCTAATTATTGAGAGTATCAGAAATACTATCTTAAAATATGGCGGAGAAATTTATTTTCAACATCAACTTATTGATTTTAAGCTTAATTCAACTCATTCAAAAATTACGAGTTTAATCATTAAAAAAATACCTGATAATACATTGATAGAGATTCTTTGTGATTATGTAATATTAGCAACAGGACATAGTGCAAGGTCAATATACGAATTACTTTTTAATAAAAATATACATATAGAGTTTAAGCCTTTTGCATTAGGCGTAAGAGTGGAACATCCACAGGAACATATTGATAGAATACAATATCATTGTAGTACTCATCAACAATGGAAAGAAATAAGAAAATTTCTACCTCCTTCCAGGTATACTTTAATTGATACATCTTCAAAACATAGTGTGTATTCTTTTTGTATGTGTCCGGGTGGCATTATTGCACCTTGTGCTACAGATATTAACGAAGTTGTTACTAACGGTTGGTCACCAAGTAAAAGAAATAATCCCTTTGCAAATAGTGGCATTGTTGTAGCAATTGATGAAAAAATACTTCCTCATGCCAAACAAAATCCTTTGACAGGTTTGTATTATCAGAAAGAAATAGAACAAAAGGCGTTTGAGTTAGGTGGAAAAAATCTTTTTGCACCTGCCCAAAAACTTTCCGATTTTATTAAAAATAAAGAAAGTGCTGCTTTACCTGATTCTTCTTATAGACCAGGTATTACACCATCAAACCTTATAGAATGTATCCCATTCTATGTGTATAATTCCTTAAAATCTGCTTTTATTCAGTTTAATAAAAAGATGAAGGGATTTATCACTGAAGAAGCTGTGCTTGTAGCACCAGAAACAAGAACATCTTCGCCTATTCGGATACCTCGGCATAAAGACAATTATCATCATGTACAAATAATAAATTTATATCCTTGTGCAGAAGGTGCGGGTTATGCAGGAGGTATTATGAGTGCTGCCATTGATGGAATGAATACTGTTACAAAAATTTTTTCTACGATTAAATGACCTGTTACTGCTATTTTACTTTACTTCTAATAATATTAAGTGCTCCTCCAGCTTTGAACCATTCTATTTGTTGTGTATTATATGAATGGTTTGCTAAAATTTCTTCTGTACTTCCATCTTTGTGATGGATGACAATGGTTAAAGGCTTTCCGGGAGTAAATTCTTTAAGTCCTAGTATATCAAAACTATCTTCTTCTTGTATTTTATCATAATCATTTTTATTGGCAAAGGTAAGTGCTAACATGCCTTGTTTTTTCAGGTTAGTTTCATGGATGCGAGCAAAAGATTTTACCAATACAGCTTTTACACCTAAATATCTCGGCTCCATGGCGGCATGTTCTCTTGATGAACCTTCTCCGTAATTTTCATCACCTATAATTATTGAGCCTATATTGGCTGTTTTATATGCTCTTTGTACTTTGGCTACTTCTTCATATTGATTAGTGAGTTGATTTTTTGTTTTTCCTGTTTCTCCCGTAAAGAAGTTAACAGCTCCTAATAATAGGTTATTGGAGATATTATCTAAGTGTCCTCGGTATTGTAACCATTTTCCTGCGGGTGAAATATGGTCTGTCGTACATTTACCCTTTGCTTTGATCAGTAATTTTAATCCGTACCAGTCAGTACCTTCCCACGCAGGGAAAGGTTCTAAAAGTTGTAATCTTTGACTATCTGGTTTAACTTTAATCTCAATATTGCTTCCATCTTCTGCAGGTGCTTGATAGCCAGGATCGTCTACTTTAAATCCAGTCGGAGGAATTTCATACCCAGTAGGAGGGTCTAATTTAACAGCTTGCCCATCTTCGTTAATTAAAGTATCTTTTATGGGATTAAAATCTAATCGTCCTGCAATAGCGAGGGCAGTTACAAGTTCTGGTGAGGCAACAAAGGCATGAGTATTAGGATTTCCATCTTGTCTTGCCGAGAAGTTTCGATTGAAAGAATGAACAATGGTGTTTTTTTCTTTTTTTTCTGCACCTGGCCTATCCCACATACCTATACAAGGACCACAAGCGTTGGCAAATACTCTGGCACCTATGCTGTTGAATATATCTATCAATCCATCTTTTTCAATAGTATATCTCACTTGTTCAGAGCCGGGAGTGATAGTGAATTCAGCTTTTGCTTTTAATTTTTTTTCTTTAGCTTGCTTAGCAATAGATGCCGCGCGAGAAATATCTTCATACGAAGAATTGGTGCAAGAACCTATTAATCCAACGCTAACTTGTAGCGGCCATCCATTTTTTTCGGCAACTTCTTTTATTTTACTAATTGGTGTTGCTAAATCAGGTGTGAAAGGTCCATTTAAATGTGGTTCTAATTCAGATAAATTGATCTCAATAATCTGGTCAAAATACTTATCCGGATTAGCGTACACTTCTGGGTCTGCTGTTAAATGTTCTTTGATAGAGTTAGCTAACTCTGCTACTTCTTTTCTGCCAGTGGAAACTAAATAACGATACATAGATTCATCGTATCCAAATACGGAAGTAGTAGCACCAACTTCAGCCCCCATGTTACATATAGTACCTTTTCCTGTTGCACTCAATGAAAGTGCTCCATCACCAAAATATTCAATGATTTTATCTGTACCACCTTTTACGGTGAGAATTCCAGCTACTTTTAGTATTACATCTTTTGCAGAGGTCCACCCATTTAATTTTCCTGTAAGTTTAACGCCAATGAGTTGAGGCCATTTTAATTCCCATGGTAATCCTGCCATAACATCGCAAGCGTCAGCGCCGCCTACACCAATAGCAATCATTCCAAGGCCGCCTGCATTCACAGTATGGCTATCTGTTCCAATCATCATTCCTGCGGGAAAAGCGTAGTTTTCAAGCAATACCTGATGGATAATTCCTGCACCGGGTTTCCAAAAGCCTATACCATACTTAGCAGAAACAGAAGATAAGAAATCATACACTTCCTGGTTTGCTTTAATAGCCCTATCTAAATCTTCTTTTGAATTTGATTTTGCAACAATTAAGTGATCGCAATGAACGGTAGAAGGTACAGCTGTTTTTGCTCTACCAGCTTGCATGAATTGAAGCAATGCCATTTGAGCAGTAGCATCCTGCATAGCTACTCTATCAGGTGCAAATTCCACATAAGATTGTCCTCTTTTAAAGTCTTCTACTTTTTGTGTTGGATGCAAATGTGCAAATAAGACTTTCTCTGCAAAAGTAAGAGGGCGATTAATGTGTTTTTTTACATTTTTAATTTTTTCAGGAAGGTTGAGATAAACATTTTTTATCATTTCAATATCGAATAGCATAAAAAAATTTTGTGGCGCAAAGATATGAATTTTTTTACTTTATCAGTTTTTATTATACTATTATTCTTTTACCCTTTGGCTTATTTCAGATTCTGTTTATTTTGTTTTATGTATTGACCTGCCCAATCAGTTTTTTCTTATATATTTTGCATGTATTCTTATCTCAGCAAGCTCAAAAATCCTTTCAATTTTTCTTTCTTTCCGTTCAATACAAATTCAGCTAAATAATAATAAGTGCCGGTAGGTGCCTGTTGGTTATTGGGTGTAAATCCATCCCATTTTGTATGAGCTTTGTTGCTTTCAAATAATTTGACGCCCCACCTATCGTATATTTCTAAATAAAATTCCTGAACATTTTCAGGATGCAAGAATATTATTCCCCATGCATCATTGGTACCATCTCCATTTGGGGTGAACACATTTGGTACTGTGTAAGTAGGACCACATTCTCTAATATGAACTGTCAGTGTATCTGTGCTTAACGAATCACATAAGGTTCGTGTGATAACATATATCAAGGTATCTTCATAGGGGACAGTAACATATGTTTGCGGGCAGTTGCTACAGCTCAGATATACTGAAGGCTCCCATTGATAGGAACAAAATGAAGAGCAGGTGTCATTTGCTTTAACCAAAAAACTTGTATCTGCACATTGTTGCACATAATTTGTATTTAATTGTACTGGTGGGGGATATGGTTGAACAGAGATAGTAACCGTATCGTATGAGACAAAAGAACACAGTTCTTTTTTGAGAACATAGGTTGTTGTGGCTGTAGGATTTGCAATGGGATTTGGACAATCAGTACAGCTGAGAGCTGTAGGTGGCATCCACATATATTGTGCACTATCGGCTATGTTGTTGCCGATGGTGATTGGAGTATTTGGACAAATGACCGTATCCTGAATACATCGCGCTGCTCCACTATAATAACCCATATCATAAAGGGACAAATCATCCAGAAAATAGTAAGCATAAAAATAATGATTTCCATCTGAATCGTAAATCGGTATACATGATGATAAGGATTGATCTGGGTAAGGGAAACATGCAAAAGAAGGGTCGTATGTGAGGAAAATGTCTTTTGTTTCATTGGTATCTCTGAAATTACCAATG
>FWPU01009596.1_pt1 | contig 15122 bp, 14 predicted proteins | sample 2228361 | NCBI WGS metagenome assembly FWPU01 (sample SAMEA103939777, study PRJEB20133) | metagenome
GCGGTACGCACGAGTCCGGGCTGCGCAGCGCGCTCCTGCGCGGGCTGAAAGACCACGCCGAGCGCGTGGGGCAGGAGCGGCGCGCCGCCGCAGTCACCAGCGAGGACGTGATGTCGGGCGCGGCCTGCATGATCTCGGTGTTCATCCGCGAGCCGGAGTTCCAGGGGCAGACCAAGGATCGGCTCGCCACCGCCGAAGCGCAGCGGATCGTGGAGAACGCGATCAAGGATCCGTTCGACCATTGGCTTGCGGCCAATCCGGCGCAGGCCAACAAACTCCTGGAATTCGTGATCGAGCGCGCCGAAGAGCGGATCCGGCGCCGGCAGGAGAAGGAAATCTCGCGCAAGACCGCGGTGCGCAAGCTGCGACTGCCGGGAAAGCTCGCCGACTGCCTCAACAGCGCCGCGGAGGGCTCGGAGATTTTCATCGTCGAAGGCGACTCGGCGGGAGGCTCGGCCAAGCAGGCGCGCGACCGCACGAACCAGGCGGTGCTGCCGCTGCGCGGCAAGATCCTCAACGTGGCGGCGGCCGGCAAGGACAAGCTCGCGCAGAACCAGCAGCTCGCCGATCTCGTGCAGGCGCTCGGCTGCGGCACCGGCTCGCACTATCGCGAAAGCGAGCTGCGCTACGAGAAGGTGATCGTGATGACGGACGCCGACGTGGACGGCGCGCATATCGCGTCGCTCTTGATCACCTTCTTCTACACCCAGATGCCGCAGCTGATCGAGAACGGGCACCTGTATCTGGCCGTGCCGCCGCTCTACCGGCTCTCGCACGGCGGCAAGACGGTGTACGCGCGCGACGACAAGCACAAGGAGGAGCTGTTGAAGAAGGAATTCAACGGCCGCGCCCATGTGGAGGTGTCGCGGTTCAAAGGGCTCGGCGAGATGATGGCCGCGCAGCTCAAGGAGACCACCATGGATCCGAAGCGGCGCACGCTGCTGCGCGTGCAGATCAAGGACGACGAGCGCAAGGCCACGGCCAAATCGGTGGAGCGGCTGATGGGCACCAAGGCCGAGGCGCGGTTCGAGTTCATCCAGGAGCGCGCCGAATTTGCCAATGAGGAGATGCTGGACGTGTGAGTGTCGGAGGGCGCTCGGGCGGCACAATCAGAGGCGCGACGAAGGGCGGCGCGGCAGGGCTTGCACTCCGGACCCCGCTCTTTGCCCGCGTGCTCGCCCGAGCGGGTTGAGAGTAACAGGTGCGCGCAGTCTGCCAATAACCCACGCCCGCTATCCACCGTATGCACATCGAAAGTTTTGCGGTATTCGGTTCGGGATTTCCGGGCAGACACATGACACAAGCCACGCCGATCGATTTCTGGTTTTCCATCGGGAGTCTCTACACTTACCTTACAGTCATGCGCATCGACCGCGTCGAGGACGCCGCGGATGTGACGTTCCGCTGGCGGCCGTTTTCCGTGCGCGCCATCATGCGGGAGATGGACAACCGGCCGCTATCGAAGCCGGCCAAGCTCGCCTACATGTGGCGCGACGTGGAGCGGCGCGCGGCGATGTATCTGTGCGACTTCAACAAGCGGCCGCCGTTTCCGATCAAGAATTTCGATCTCGCCAACCGCATCGCGGTGGTGGGCGCCGCTGAAGGCTGGTGCGCCGACTATGTGCGCGCGACTTACAGCCGCTGGCTCGGCTTGGGCGAGGAGGCCGGCAGCGAGCCGAACGTCTCGGAAAGTTTGCGGGAAATCGGCCAAGACCCGGGGCGCGTGATCGCGCTGGCGCAGTCGAAGGAAACCGGCCGCGCCTACGAGGCGGCGACCGAGGAGGCGCGCAAGCTCGGCATCTTTGGCGTGCCGACGTTCGTCACGCGCGGTGAAATTTTCTGGGGCGACGATCGGCTGGAGGATGCGCTGCGCTGGCATGCAAACGGAAGCCTGCGGCGCTGAGGCGCCTTTGGCGCGGCCGGCAGGGCCCTTCAGAAGATTCCCCAGCGCGGCACCCGCGCCTTGTAGCGCCGGTAGTCTTCGCCAAATTTGACTTCGAGGTAGCGCTCCTCACGCAGCACGACGCCGTAATGCAGGATTACTGCCGTTACGACGAACATCAGGATGGTCCAAGCCGACGCAATCGCGATGCCGATGCCGAGCAGGAGCAGCAGGAGCCCCATATACATCGGGTTGCGCAGGCGCGTGTAGATGCCGGTGGTTACAAGGTGCAGCGACGGCTTCCAGGGCTCGACATTCGTGCCGCTGGTCTTGAACAGCTGACGGCCGACAATTGCCAGCGCGGCTCCCGCCACAGCGATGGCGACCCCAATCACGACACGCAGCGAAACCGGCAGCGCCGTGGCCGCGACATTCGTCGGCAGCAGCCATTCGAGTGCCAGACCAATAACCAACGCCGCCAAGCCGATCAGCGGCGGCGGAGCGATCACGCCAGGTGTATCGGGTGAAGCCATGGACGGCGGGGCTCAGTTCATCGGCAGCCCGGCATAGTTTTCCGCCAGCGAGATCATGGCGGCCTCCGAGCTCGTCACGTAGTCGATCTCGGCGATTTGCCGCTTCATGTCGAACGGCTCGTATTCGGTCTCGCCGTGGTAGCGGTGCAGCATCTGGGTCATCCACCAGGAGAAGCGTTGCCCTTTCCAGACGCGGTTGAGGCAGGTTGTCGAATAATTCTCCAAAAGGTCGGTGCGTTTGGACTTGAAATAGGCCTCGAATGCGCGCGCGAGCACGCGCACGTCGGCCATGGCGAGGTTCATGCCCTTGGCTCCGGTGGGCGGCACAATGTGGGCGGCATCACCGGCAAGGAACAGACGGCCGGTCTGCATCGGCTCGGACACGAAGGAGCGCATGGGCGCCACGATCCGCTCAATAATCGGCCCGCGCGGCAGGGGTTTGACGCCGCCGAGCCGTGCCTCGAGCTCATCCCAAATCCTCTGATCCGGCCATTCGTCGAGATTTTCATCGGGCTTGCATTGCAGGTAGTAGCGGCCGCGCATCGGGCCGCGCATGGAGAACAGCGCAAATCCTCTGGGGTGATAAACGTAGATCAGTTCGTCGGCGACGGGCTTGACCTCGGCAAGAATGCCAAGCCAGCCGAAAGGATAGACGCGCTCATATTCGCGATGGGCGCCCTGCGGGAAGCTCGGCCGGCAGATGCCGTGAAAGCCGTCGCATCCGGCGATGAATTCGCACTCGATTTCTTTTTGCTCGCCTTGATGGCGAAACCGAATTTTCGGATGCGCAGTATCGAAGTCGTGGACGCTCGTGCCCTGCACCTCGAAGAAGATCGCGCCACCGTCGGCGAGCCGGCGGGCGATCAAGTCCTTCACAACTTCCTGCTGCCCGTAGATGGTGACCCGCTTGCCGATGAGCTTGTGGAAGTTGATGTGGCGCAGCTCGCCGTTGAAGGCCATGTAGATGCCGTTGTGCACCATGCCCTCGCGCTGCATGCGCTCGCCGACGCCGGTTTCGATCAGAAGCTTGGTGACCCAGTCCTCCATCAGACCGGCGCGCACGCGCGCCTCGCAGTAGGCCCGGCTGCGGTCCTCCACGATGATGGAACGAATCCCGGCCAGGTGCAGCAGATGCGAGAGCATCAACCCCGCCGGGCCCGCGCCCACGATACCGACCTGCGTGCGCATCATTCCTCCTGGGTGCGCATCATTCCTCCTGGACACTGCATATCGTGCGGTGCGGCCTATGAAAAGGGGCCGCCGCGAAAACGGACCCGTTTCCGCGGCGGCCGAGACGCAGCAGTCGAACGCGTCGCGTCAGTTGTCGAACTTCAGGTTCGCAGCCTTGATGACCTGCCGATAATTCTCGATATCGTCGTCGATCATCTTGCGGAACTCGGCGGACGATATGCCGCCGGGGTTGACCGCCATGCCGCGAAGCTTCTGACTCACGCCGGGGTCGGTGATAGCCCGTCGCAGCGTCGCCTCGAGCTTGGCGGCGATGGCCGGCGGCGTATTGGCATGCACGAACCAGCCGCTCCACAACTGCGTGTTCACCTCGGGATAGCCGGCCTCGGCCATGCTGGGGACGTCAGGCAATTCCGGAGAGCGCTTCGAGCCGGTCACAGCCAACGCCTTCACCTTGCCCGCCTTCACCTGCGGAATCGCCGGCGGCCCGTCGCTGATCACAAACAATGTCTGCCCCTGCATCACGCTCAGAACCATTTCGTTGCTGCTCTTGTAGGGGATCATCTGGCCGGGCATGCCGGTTTTCAACTTCAAGAGCTCGCTGGCGATGATGAAGGCGGGCGAAGTGGCGCCGTAGTTGGCCTTGCTCGGATTTGCCTTGGCCCACTCCGCCAGTTCCTTCACCGTCTTGGCCGGATGGTCCGCCGGCACCACGAGGATGAGCGGGAAGTTGGCGGTCATGGTGAGGGGAATGAACGACCGCGTCGGATGATACGGCAGTTTGGAATAAACGGCGGCGGAGATCGACATGACGCCGCTTGCACCGACGAAGACCGTGTAGCCGTCGGCAGGCTGCTCCAGCACGAAGGCGGCGGCGAGTCGCCCGCCGGCGCCGGGTTTGTTTTCGATGATGAACTGTTGCCCGGTCAGCTCAGTAAATTTCTGACCAACCAGCCGGGCGAAGATATCGTTGCCGCCTCCGGCAGCGAAGGGAATGATCACGCGAACCGGCTTGTTCGGGTAATCGGCTTGGGCGGACGCTGCATTTGGCAGCGCGAACATGCCAAGCAGCGCCAGCAGGCCGGCGACAGCCCGCCCACGTTTCACGATCGACATCCTTGTCCTCCCTGTTCCGACGCGTGCCGCAATTCCGGCAGCACGCAAAATTCGGGCGAGCCTGAATTTAGCCGACTTGCGTCGAATGTCGATTGGCTCGGGGCGATCCGGCCAATGCGCGATTACATGGCAGGCTGGCGGGAAACGATCTTGACCGCGGTGGGCCCGCGCACCTCATAGGTGATGCCGGCCCAGGTGGTGCGGCGCTTGAACAGCGCGATCCAGCAGTAAGCCGCGTTGAGGGCGGCAGCCAATGGCGCCAAAAACGGATCGCGCAGGAGGAAGGCGCGATTTTCATCGAGGCCGGCCTTGCCCCAGAGCCGAAAGGCAATGACCGCACGGCCTGCGGTGCGCAAAACGGCCAACGCAAAACCGCCGGCCAGAGCGGCGATCGCAACCGGCTCAAGCGCGAGCGTCCCCAACAGCGCCACGATCCAACCCGCGGCAGCAAACGTGAAACCGAGCAGCACCAGAAAAAATGTCACGGGCAGATAAACGCGGAACAGCATCAGCCAGCGCAGCCCGTCGGCCGCCACGTCGGCGAACCCCTTTGTGGTCACGAACAGGCGCGGCAGCATTTCGCGCGGCGCGGATATCCTGAACCCGGCGCGCTGGGCGGCGACCGTCAAATGCATGTCGTCGCACAGCGAGCCGCGCCAGGTGTTGTCGAGGTCGAGCGCCTCGAAGGTCTCGCGCCACATCGCCGTCGAACCGCCCCAGGCGGTATTCAGGAACGGAAGCCTCGGTATGGTCACCAGCGTGGCCGCCATCGAGGCCATGACGAAGGTTGAGAAGTTGCGGTCATCGACGACGAGCCAAGCGAAGCCGGAAACGATGTCGGTCTGCTTGCGCAGCAGCGGGGCGACCAGCCGCTTGAGCCAATCCGGCAGAGGGCGAATGTCGGCGTCGGCAAGAACCACAATTTCGTCGGATGGCTTCACGTGGCGGATTGCGGCGCGCAGATTGGTGACCTTCTGGCCTTCGTCCCGGGCAAGGCCGGCGACGACGAGGCTGACACGGTCTGGCAGTTTGGCGCGCCAAGCGTCGATCGGCTGGACCGCGGGATCATCCGCCGACTCAACCGCGAAGATCACCCGATAGGACGGGTAATCCTGCGCGAACAGATGCTCGAGAAAGCGATCGAACTCGGGATGATGGCCCTTCACAGCGACGATCACGACAACGCGAGGGGCGGCCGATAGCTGAACCGGGCGGCCGAGGCCGATCGTGAACATCCATACCAGGAGCACAGTGGCAGCTTGAGTTGCGAGCCAGATCAGAAGAAACGCCGTCATTTGGCCCTTCACGCCGCAAACGCGACCGGATGGAAGCCGATTCAATCAGAAAAATGAAGTAGTTAATTTAGCTTACGAGGCCGCCGGCGGTTGACTTTCGGGGTTTCATGCCTATGTTGCGCTGCAAATCGAATGCTGGATTCGACAGTCTTCCCGCGCATTGCCGTTTCCGACTTCCATCCGGCGCGGTTCCGGGCTGTCCCGACTTGAGGTTTCATGGACTTTTCTGAACTTGGCTTATCCGACAAGGTTCTCTCGGCCGTAGCGACGGCTGGCTATACCTCCCCCACCCCCATTCAAGAGCAGGCCATTCCCCACGTGCTGGCGCGACGCGACGTGCTCGGCATTGCGCAGACCGGCACCGGCAAGACCGCGGCCTTTGTGCTGCCGATGCTGACCATGCTGGAACAGGGCCGGGCGCGGGCGCGCATGCCCCGCACGCTGATCCTGGAACCCACGCGGGAGCTCGCCGCGCAGGTGGAGGAGCAGTTCGCCAAATATGGAATGAACCACAAGCTCAACGTCGCCCTGTTGATCGGCGGCGTATCGTTCGATGAGCAGGACGCCAAGCTAACGCGGGGCGTCGATGTGCTGATCGCCACGCCCGGACGGCTACTCGACCATTTCGAACGGGGACGGCTGCTGCTCACCGGAGTCGAACTCTTGGTGATCGACGAGGCCGACCGCATGCTTGATATGGGTTTCATTCCGGACATCGAGCGCATTGGCAAGCTCGTGCCGTTCACGCGACAGACGCTGTTCTTCACCGCAACCATGCCGCCGGAAATCCGGCGCATTACCGATCAGTTCCTGCATAACCCGGTGCGGGTGGAAGTGGCGCGGCCGGCGACGACCGTCGCCACCACGACGCAGCAGCTGGTGAAGAGCGGCGGCGAACCGCACGAGAAGCGGGAGACGCTGCGTCGGCTGCTTCGTTCGATCGACGGATTCAAGAATGCGATCGTCTTCTGCAACCGCAAGACGGAGGTCGTGCAGCTCCATCGATCGCTGCTGCGGCATGGGTTCAATGCGGCGGCCCTGCACGGCGACATGGATCAGCCGTCGCGCATGGCGGCGCTCGAATCTTTCCGCAAGGGCGAGGTGAACCTGCTGGTGGCTTCGGATGTGGCCGCGCGCGGGCTCGACATCCCCGACGTGACGCACGTGTTCAATTTCGACGTGCCGCACCAGGCCGAGGACTACGTGCATCGCATCGGGCGCACCGGCCGGGCCGGCCGCGCCGGCGCGGCTATAACCATTGTGGGGCCGCGGGACCGCAAAGCGGTCGAGGCGATCGAGCAGCTCATCGGCCAAACCATCCCCTGGATCGACAGCGCGGGTCGTGCGGCAGGTCCCCGGCCGCAACCCCGCAAGCACGAGGGCCGCGCTCGCCACAGGCATCAGCCACATTCGCCGATGCCGCCGACCAAGGTTGCGGCGCCGCCGACCAAGGCCGCAGCGCCGGCAAAGCCGCGGCAAGCGGAGCATAATGGTGACCGCAAGCACCTGCCGGCATTTCTGTTGCGGCCTCTGCCGGTAAAGGCATAGCGGCGCGAATCTGTCATAAGTGTATCTTTACGGTACGTTTAGCGTCTTCACCTAAGGCTTGTTGCGGACGCGTTTCGGTTGGAGGGGTGTCCGACCGGGAGAGCTGTTGCCCGCGGATGCCGCGGGCTTTCTGCGATAGCGACAGCGGAGCACGCGCGATGAAACCGCAACCCGACGAGCACGAGCGCAGCCTTGCGTTTGCCCAAATTGCTCTCGGGCAAATCAAAGCCCTGCGCCAGGAGGCGACGCCGCGCAACTACGAGATCTGGTACTACTACGCCAGCGGATACAACCCTTCGCTCAATCAGATGATCAACGAGCTGCTGGCGCGCAACGGAACGCTGACAGAGGCCGACCTGGAGCGGATTCACAGCACTTTCTTTGCGCCCACCCGCATCACGGAGCGGATCGACAAGGTCGGCTCGCGCGTGGCGGACGAAATCAGCCAGGTCATGGCCATGATCGACGCCGCCGCCGGTTCGGCGTTGAACTACAGCGAAAACTTGGCCGACATGACAGAAAAGATCGGCAGGGTGAAGGACCGCGACAGCCTACGAATGATCGTGGAAAGCCTGGTGCAAACCACGAACGATATGCAGAAGACGAACCAATCACTCGAACAGAAGTTGAATGCGTCGAAGGCGGAGATCAGCCAGCTGCAACAAAACTTGGAGATGGTACGGCACGAAAGCCTGACCGACCCGATGACCGGACTTTCGAACCGCAAGTTCTTCGACGAGGCGCTGGAACGCGCAATCGCCGACGCCATGGCGCGCGGCGAGCCGTTGTCGCTGTTGATGATCGATATCGACCATTTCAAGAGGTTCAACGATAGCTACGGCCACCTCACCGGCGACCAGGTGCTCCGGCTCGTCGCCGCCTCGCTGAAGCAGAACGTGAAAGGGCAGGACATCGCCGCACGGTACGGCGGCGAGGAGTTCGGCGTCATTCTGCCCAATACCGTGCTGCGTTCCGCGGTAACGGTCGGCGATCACATTCGACGCGCGGCCATGTCGAAGGAGCTGATGAAGCGCTCCACCGGCGAGCACCTGGGCCGAATCACGATCTCGGTCGGGGCGGCAACACTGCACCGGGGCGACACGCCGCAATCGCTGATCGAGCGCGCCGACGCCTGCCTCTACGCCGCCAAGCGCAGCGGGCGCAATCGCGTGATCTGCGAGACCGACCCGGAATATGCCGCGGCCGACCAGCCACAGGTCGCCTGACCGTCAGCCATCAGGTCGGGATTGCTTGCGGGCTGGGCGGCGCCTGCGGCGGCGTCTCGATCGTGCCGAGCTTGACGGTTTGGCCGCGGCCGCACGTTGCGCGATACTGAGGGCGCGACGGGCCCACTCGGCAAGTTCTTCCGGTTCGTCATACAGGCGATCGGGAAGTCGCCAATAAGATGTGAGCGCCTGCGTGCCGGTTCTGGTCGCATAGGTGAATGGGCTGCTGTGCTCCCGTTTGTAAGCCGGGATCGTCGCCTCGTCCGCCTTCAGATAGATCACGCCGTCATCGACGATGCCGAACATCACGCCCTGGACGAACAGGCCGGCGCCGCCGAACATGCAGCGGACTTCGAGCGGCCCAAATACCGCAAACAGATCGGAAATGTGGTTGGGATCAACGCCGTCGGCCACGGCCGGCTCAGCGCGCGTCGGAGGTTTCCGTGCGCGCGGGCGTCAGCAACACGGATTCGCCGCAGCCGCAGGCAGATGCCTGGTTCGGGTTGTTGAAGACGAATTGCGCGGACAGTTTGTCGACCTTGTAGTCCATTTCGGTGCCGAGCAGAAACATGACAGCCTTGGGATCGATCAGGAGCTTCACACCCTTGTCTTCGACCACCTCGTCGGTGGGATTGGCGGCTTCGGCGTATTCCAGGGTGTACGACATACCGGCGCAACCGCCGTTCTTGACGCCGACGCGCACGCCGGCGACCGGGCGGTTCGACTTCGCGATGAGCTCCTTGATGCGGGCGGCAGCCGCATCACTGAGGCGCATCACTTGAGGTCTCGGCCGGCCCGTAGCCATATGGCTGCTCCTGCTGTCGCGGCGCGCAGGCCGCGGTCTTGGCTCAAATTATAACCCACAAAATGGCCATCCTACTTTGGCATTTATCTAGGCAGCGCAACGGCTTCCGCAACTCACCACATATTGAGGGTGAGTCGCGCCTCGTCCGACATACGGCTCTGATCCCAGGGCGGGTCCCAGACCACGTTGACCTTGGCGCCGCTTACGCCGGGAACGCTGGCGATGGCGTTCTCGACCATGATGGGAAGATCGGCCGCCGCCGGGCAATTGGGCGAGGTGAGCGTCATATCAATGGTGACCATGCGGTCGTCGCCGATGTCGATTTTGTAGATGAGGCCAAGCTCGTAGATGTCCGCCGGGATCTCCGGATCGAACACGGTTTTCAGCGCCGCAATAATTGCATCGGTCAGCCGGGCAAGTTCCTCCTCCGACAGCGCCGAGGAATTGCCCGGTGCGACTTGGGCGGCGGGGTTGGTGGCTTCTTCGCTCATGCGAAAATGTCCTGGGCCTTGATCAGGGCGCTGGCGAGCGCGTCGACCTCCTCGCGCGTGTTGTATAGGGCAAACGAGGCACGGCAGGTCGCCGTCAGACCATATCGTGCCAGGAGCGGCATCACGCAATGGGTGCCGGCACGCACGGCGACACCCGCCCGGTCGATGACGGTGGCCACGTCATGGGGATGAGCGCCCTTCAGCTCGAAGGAGACGATCGGACCCTTGCCTTTCGCGGTGCCGATGATGCGCAGGGAATTGATCTCGCGCAGGCGTTCGTGGGCATAGACCATCAAGCTGTTCTCGTGGGTGCGGATGCGCGCCTTGCCGAGCGAGTTGACGTAGTCGATGGCGGCGCCAAGCCCGATGGCCTGCACGATCGCCGGGGTGCCGGCCTCGAACTTGTGCGGCGGATCGCCGTAGATCACCCGGTCGGTGAACACTTCACGGATCATCTCGCCGCCGCCGTTGAACGGCGGCATGGCGGCAAGATGCGCGTACTTGCCGTACAGCACACCGATGCCGGTGGGTCCGTACAACTTGTGACCGGTGAAGGCATAGAAATCGCAATCGATGTCGCGCACGTCGACGTCAAGATGCACTGCCGCCTGCGCGCCGTCGATCAGCACGGGAATGCCGCGCGCGTGCGCAAGGCGCACCACTTCCCTCACCGGCACCACGGTGCCGAGCATGTTCGACATGTGGGTGACGGCAACCAGCTTCGTCCGCGGTGACAACAGCTTGTCGAATTCGTCTAGTAGGAAATTGCCTTCGTCATCCACGGGCGCCCACTTGATCACCGCACCCTGTCGCTCGCGCAGAAAATGCCAGGGCACGACGTTGGAATGGTGCTCCATGATGGACAGCACAATCTCATCGCCTGCGCCGACGCGCTCGCGCGCGAACGTGTAGGCGACGAGGTTGATTGCTTCGGTCGCGTTGCGGGTGAAGATGATCTCCTCGGCGCGGTCGGCGTTGAGGAAAGCGCGCACTTTTTCGCGCGCGGCTTCGTAGGCCTCGGTCGCGGCATTGGCGAGAAAGTGCAGGCCGCGGTGGACGTTGGCGTATTCGGCGGCGTAGGCCTGGCGCATCCGCTCGAGCACCGCAATCGGCTTTTGCGCCGAGGCCGCGTTGTCGAGGTAGACCAGCGGCTTGCCATAGACCTGCGATGCCAGAATGGGGAAATCGGCGCGAATGCGCGCGATGTCGTAACCGCCATTCATCACGGCAGGATGCATCATCTCCTCCCGCGCAGCCAGGCCGCCACGTGACCGATCAGGGCGTCGCGAAGCCCGGCATGCTCAATGCCCTCGATCGCCTCGCCGACGAACGCCTGCACGAGCAGCGCCTCGGCCTCCTTCTCCGGAATGCCGCGCGCCATCAGATAGAATTTGAGATCCTTGTCGAGCGCGCCGCTGGTTGCGCCGTGGCCGCACTGGACGTCGTCGGCGAAAATTTCCAGCTCCGGCTTGTTGTCGGCCTCGGCGTTCTCCGACAGCAGCAGGGCCTGGGTCATCATCTTGGCGTCGGTCTTCTGCGCGTTCGGGCGCACGATGATCTTGCCCTGGAACACGCCACGACTCTCGTCGTCGAGCACGGCCTTGAACATCTCGCGGCTCTGGCAGCCGCCGGCCTTGTGATCGACGACGAGCGTGTTGTCGGCGTGCTGCCTGCCCCGCAACAGGCTTGCGCCGCGGATGGCGGCGGTGGTGCCCTCGCCGTCGAGGCGCAGGAAAAGCTGATTGCGCACCACGGCACCGCCGACCACGAAGCTGAAATCGTTATAACGGGCGCGGCCGCCGATCGCCGCGATCAGCGAGGAGAGGTGCAGGACGCCGGTCTCGCCGGCAAAAATCTTGATGTGGTCCACGTGAGCGTCATCGCCGACCAGAAGCTCGAGCGCGGAATTGACCTGATAGGCGTTCTTGCACTCGTTGCTCTCGACCAACATGACCCGCGCGCCCTTCTCGATCACCACAAGCGAGCGGGTGAAGACCGAGGCCGGCTTCTCTCCAGTGGCGGCGAACACCAGATGGATGGGCCGCTCCACCGTGGTGCCGGCCGCCACATGGATCAGGGCGCCGTCGAGCATGAGCGCGGTGTTGAGGGCGAGAACACCGTCGACATCCTCCGGGCCGACTTTTCCGAGATGCGCGGCAATCAACGGGTCGCCGGCGGCCAGGGACTCCGCCATGGGTCGAATGACCAGTCCTTTTTCGAGCTCCGTCACATCGGAGAGTTCGGCAATGAACCTGCCGTCAACGAACAGGAGGCGACGGGCGTCGATGTCGGCGAGCGACTTCCCGGCGTCCCTCGCCGCGGCCCGCGCGGCGGGTGCCGGGGCCGGCGCGAGCGGCTTGGCGTCGCGCATCAGCGTCCGCAGATCGGTGTATTTCCACTCCTCGATACGGCGATGCGGAAGCCCTTGTGCCGCGAAGCGGCGAAACGCCGCTTCGCGCAACGCCTGAACCCGACGATCGCCGGGCAGCATCGCCCTCGCGGCGGAGAACGCCTCGGCGAGGGCGCGCTCGGCGTCGGTCTTGGCGACGACCGCGGCTTCCATGGTCAGGCTGCCTCTTCCTGGTATTGGGCATAACCCTTGGCTTCGAGCTCGATCGCAAGCTCTTTGCCGCCGGTCTTCACAATGCGGCCGCGCGACAGCACGTGCACCACATCCGGAACGATGTGGTTGAGCAACCGCTGATAATGCGTGATCACGAGAAAGGCGCGCTCCGGCGACCGCAGGCGATTGACGCCGGCGGCGACAATTTTGAGCGCGTCAATGTCGAGCCCGGAGTCGGTCTCGTCCATCACGCAGAGACGCGGCTCGAGCAGCGCCATCTGCAGAATCTCGTTGCGCTTCTTCTCGCCGCCGGAGAAGCCGACGTTGACTCCGCGGCGCAGCATCTCACTGTCGATGCCGAGCTGCTCGGCGGTAGCGCGCACCTTCTTCAGGAAATCCGGCGTTGAGATCTCCTCAAGCCCGCGCCTTCGGCGTTGCGCATTCACCGCGGTGCGCAAAAAGGTCATGGTGGCGACGCCGGGAATTTCCAGCGGATATTGAAAGGCCAGAAACAGGCCGCGCGCTGCCCGCTCGTCGGGCTCGAGGCCGAGCAAATCGACCCCGTCAAACAGGATCTGACCCTCGGTCGCCTCGTAGCCCTCCTTGCCGGCCATGACGTAGGCGAGCGTGGACTTTCCGGAGCCATTCGGGCCCATGATGGCGTGCACCTCGCCCTTGTCGACCGCGAGGTTGAGGCCGTTGATGATGTTCTTGCCGTCAACGGCGACGTGCAGGTTCTTTATCTCCAACATGCGCACGCGTTCTCAGTCCTTTCATTCATAACCACGCGGCGGATGACACCGCGGTCGGTTCTCCTCCATTGCTGGAAATCGGGTCGCAAGGGAGCGAAGCAACATTTCGCGATCTCGCGTGGCCCGCGTTTCAGCAATCGGCGCATCCCTGTGGTTCTCCGCACGATCATATCAAGATGTGTTTCCTATCGCCGTTCCCTGCAGCTTCGTCACGGATTCGGCGGCTTCATTCCGCAACAACGGGGCTTGCGCCGGCGGATTTCTCGACGCAACCATCTCCGCAATCGCCTGTGCGACCGCCTCGGGCGGGATAGCGCTGATTTTGCGCGAGGCGTGGAACTCCCCGGCATTGATCAGGCGCCAGTAAGGCGTCAGCGGCTTCCAGCGCCGGGCATTGGTCTCCCCGGCCAATGTGAGCAGCGGGATGCCGCGCGTTGCGACCAGGTGACCGAGTCCATTTTCGTTCGCCACACAGCCGACCAAGCGGCCGGCAGCGGCCTGCAGCAGCCAGAGCAGATCGCAGTCGTGCGCGCGCGCAACCTGCGCATCGATAATCACGGCGTCCGGCATGTTCTGCTCAAACCATGGCCGCTGATCGGTCTCATCTCTCCCGAGCAGCACCACGGGACGCAAGCCGCGTTGGCGAATTGAGGCGGCGACTTTCACATACCCCTCGAGCGGCCAGGTTTTGACCGACCCAAGCGGTCCGGTGGCAATCCCGAAATAGGCCGCGGTATTCGGCAATATGCGGCGCGCGTGCGCGTCTTCCTTTGGCTGCGTGGGCAGCCCGCCGTCAAACGGCAATCTGCGTCCGGCGACGATCTCGACCATGCGATGGTAACGCTCGGCATGCGAATAGCCGCGCTTCTCGACGCCGAGCCTGACCCCCTTGCGCAGGAAGAAGCCGACGCCATTCGCGATATAGCGCGGCGCGGCGAAATAGAAGGCAAGCGCGCTGCCGAGCACCCGCAAGTTGCTCCGCGTGTCGATGACCACATCGAGCGGACCAAACGAGCGGGCGAGCTTACGCACCCGCGAGGGACGGCCGTCGATCGGCTGATAGGTGAGGTAGTCGTCGAGAAACAGGGGGGCGACCGCCGCGAGGCCGTTGGCAAACTGCGAATCATAGCGCGAGAGACATACGATCCGGTGACCCGGAAACGCTTGGCGCAGTGCTCGATAGGCCGGAACCCGTTGCAGCGCCTCGCCCAAGAGTTCCTGCTTGTTGAGGACGATGACGGTCGGCCGGTCGGGTTGCGACGCGGAAGAGTCCTGAACCTGCAACATCGGCACGCGTTGAAACCCTTTCCTGTAGCTCGGCCGCGGTCTCGCCCAGCGCGGACATTGGCGCACAGCTCCCGAATCACTCGCCATCGAAATAGTCGGTTCGGGTGAGGCGGCCGACAGCGGCATAGGTGGCGGTCCTGAAATCGGCATTCTTGACGCCGGCGGCGACCGCGATCTTTCCCGAATCCGGATAGTCGACGACATCCACGCTGCTCATGCTGGAAATGCCGAGGTAGCGCAAATCCTCGGTGCCGGTATTGACAATCTGGTGCGGCTTGGCGCCGGCCGGCGCCGCCACCAAATCGCCCGGGCGCAGCGGGAGTTTTGCGTCGCCATAGCGATATTCGCCCGCGCCGGAAACGATATAGAACAGCTCGTCCGCCACGTGGTGGCGATGGAACGGAAAAGCCGCCTTGCCGGGCGGCACCACATGGAC
>FWPU01009597.1_pt1 | contig 15122 bp, 5 predicted proteins | sample 2228361 | NCBI WGS metagenome assembly FWPU01 (sample SAMEA103939777, study PRJEB20133) | metagenome
GACATCCATGTCGGCACCTCCGCAAAAGGGTCCTTGCGGAGGGCAGTTTCCTCGATTCCGTCAATTCACGCAAGACCAACATAGCGCTGTAGTATTAGTAGGCGTCGTTGCGAGCGCGGCGAAGGAGGCCGGCTTTCTGGGCGAACGCGGCTTGGGGGCGCACTCGCCGTAGTGCGGGCCGCTTGTCAGTGTACGCGGTTGTAGCCGTTCAATGCGGCGACGCGGTAGGCCTCGGCCATGGTGGGATAGTTGAACGTGGTACCGATGAAATACAAGAGAGAATTGTGCGGCGGCGGTTGCCGCATGATCGCCTGGCCAATGTGAATGATCTCAGACGCATTCGCGCCGAAACAATGTATGCCCAATAGCTCCAACGTGTGCCGGTGGAATAAAAGCTTCAACATCCCCACCGTCTGTCCCGTAATCTGCGCCCTCGCCAGGTTCTTGAAAGCCGCGTGCCCCACCTCGTACGGAACGCGCGCGGCCGTCAGCTCCCGTTCCGTCTTGCCCAGGGAGCTGATCTCCGGGCTGGTGTAGATGCCCGTGGGAACGTCCGCCACGCGGCCGGTGCATTCCCCTGTAACCAGGTGCAGTACCGCCGCCCGGCCCTGCGCATATGCGGCACTGGCCAGCGCGGGAAAGCCGATCACATCTCCCACTGCGTAAATGTGCGGCTGCGAGGTCTGATAGCAGTCGTTCACCTCGAGCTGTCCGCGGCTGTTGGGGATAATGCCAACCGCCTCCAAGTTCATGCCATCCGTATTGCCGGTACGGCCGTTGGCCCAGAGCAGCACGTCGGTCCTGAGCTGCTTGCCGCTCTTGAGATGCAGCACGACGCTGTCTGGGCGTGCCTCCACCCGTTCGTACTCCTCGTTGTGGCGGATGATCACGCCGCGTTCTCGCATGTGGTATGCGAGGGCGTCGATGATCTCGTCGTCGAGGAAGTCCAGCAGTTTGTCGCGGCTGTTGACGAGGTTCACCTTGACCTCGAGGTTGCGGAACATCGAGGTGTATTCGCAGCCCACCACGCCTGCCCCATAAATGGTGATCGAGTGCGGCGTGTAGCCCAGGCTCAGAATCGTCTCGCTGTCGAACACGCGCGCATGGCCAAAATCGACATCCGGGGGGCGATAAGGCCGCGCCCCCACGGCCAACACGAACGCCTCGGCTGCAAGCAGCACCCTCGCGCCATTGGGCTGCACCGCCTCGATGGTGTGGGGATCGAGAAACCGCGCCTGGCCCGTGAAGATGGGCACGCGATTGCGCTCATAAAAGCCGCGGCGCAGGTCTACCTGCTGCTCGATCACGCTGCGCGCACTTTGGCGGAGCTGGGGGAAAGAGAGCTGCACCTCCATGCCCGCCTCTCGGAACATTCGATTGCGATTGACCTCCGTCATCTGGAAGATCGCGTGCCGCAGCGCCTTGCTGGGAATGGTCGCCGTGTGCGTACAACTGCCGCCCGGCTGCGGCATGCGCTCGACCACGGCCACGCGGCGGCCGCTCTTGGCTGCTTGCATGGCGGCGCCCTCGCCGCCCGGCCCGCTGCCAATCACTAGAATGTCGAAACGTTCAAGGACAGTCATGGGAGAGTTCGACAGGTGCTTCTATAGCGTACCTTGCCAAAGAAAAAGCGTCTCAGGCCGCCGCTGGCCCGCCCCATGGCCTATCTTTGAACAAACCTACGGCCCGTGGGCACCAAGATACCGGACTGCTCGTGAAACACGCATGGTTCTGGGCGCTGGCAGCTACCTGGTGGAGCCTGCACTGCGGCAGCGGCCAGGCGGCAGAGCCGGTACGCCACGTACTGGTGCTCGAGCTTGGGGGCAGTCGGTTGGAGGCCGCACCGCTGGGCTCTTTTGAGAACCAGGTGTATCTGCTGGGGCGAGACGGGCGCGTGTGGAGTGTCGACCCGCGGGCGGCGCGCCACGCCCAGCGGACCACGATCGCCTTTCGAGCATATTCGATAGCCGACATGCGCCGCCGCTTGGAGGCGGAGCTGGGCCCGGGCTTCGAGATTCATGGAACGGGCCATTACCTTGTGGCGTTGCCCCGCGGGCGGCCGGACCGGTGGAGCCGCAAGTTCGAGGAGCTGCATCGGTCGTTCGTGCACTATTTCAGGGTGCGTGGCTTTCAAACGCAGCAGCCCGAGTTTCCGCTGGTAGCGGTGGTGTGGCCTGATCAGGCCCGCTTCTTGCAAGCTGCCGCGGCAGAGGGGGCCCAGATCGGGGCGGGGATCGTGGGCTACTACTCGCCGCTCACGAACCGCATCAGCATGTACTGGCAGTCGGAAGAGGAGGGGGGAGCTGCGGCGACCGAGAGCACCATCATCCACGAGGCCACGCACCAGACGGCGTTCAATACAGGCGTGCACCGCCGTTTTGGGGCCGCACCGCGGTGGCTGGTCGAAGGTCTTGCCACCATGTTCGAGGCGCCGGGGGTGTGGGATTCCAGGGGCCATCCCCGCCAGCGAGATCGCATACACGCCGCGCACCTGGCAGCGTACCGGCGGTTGGCCGCTGACGGCCTGGAGGCGGGCAGCCTGGCCAGGCTGATTGCCAATGACCGCTGGTTCGACGCCGAACCGGCCGATGCCTACAGTCTGGCGTGGGCACTTTCCTTCTACCTTGTCGAAACGCGGCCCCGCCAGTACTCGCGGTTGTTGAAGATCACTGCCGCCCGCGAAGCGTTCACAGCCTACCCAGATGCAGAGCGCCTGGCAGACTTTGCAGCGGCCTTCGGCACCGACCTGCGCCTGTTGGAGCAGCAGTTCTTGAAGTACATGGCCGGGCTGTGAGTGCGGGCCAGGTGCTCGCGGGGGGCTGGTGTGGCGTGCCGCGGCCCTGCGCGAGTGTGTATGCCATGCTGGGGTGCGTTGATGGCATGCACGCGTGCTACGCAGGCATGCTGCTCGAACGTGCTGGCAGCGTGTTGGCGGTGGGAGTGGCGTGGCGAGTCCAGGCGAGATCTGCCGTGGTGGGCGGGAGATTGGGTGGGTCGCGCGTGCCGTGCCATTTGCAGCGAAGGCAGCCGGAGGAGCAGCGGTGGGGTGGCGTGGGCCTGGTTGGGGGCTGCTGGGCCCGTCACGGAGCTGTAACAGCATGGGAGTGCTGTAGAACAAAACCGGCCTGGCAAGCGTCTAAGCCTCAGGCGAGGGTGGTGCCCTGGCTTAGCAGGTTCATCAACGCGTGGTCTTGGTGGTGTGCGCTCGTGGGATGTGCTTTGTGAGGGGGCCTTTGTGCGGTCATTATTGAGAGACGGCCTTTGTGAGAGGTGCTTCCCAGCCATTCCAGCATGCGAGGATGTTCATCCCACAAGATGGCCATCTTGGTCGGGCCGACAGAAGGTCTGCTGCGGCCTAGACTTACAGGCGAGTTTGCGCTAGAGCACATGGAGCCTTGGAGTATGAAAGCTGTCCGCCGGCTTTTGTGGTGGGGAGTAGGGCTGGTCGTTCTGTGCTGCATGGGCATGATGGCTCGGTCGCAGCCGCCGGCGGTCGAGCCGGGGCAAGACGCGGCACGTCAGGCAGCGGGTACGGGGGGCGAGGGTGTGCTGGGCGATGTGGCCGGTCCGGAAGGCGCGCCGGGCCTTGCCGATCCGGGAAATGCGGCCGACTCGAATCATGTGGCCCATCGCGCCGATCCGGCCCATCCAACCGATGCGGCCGATCCAGGCGAGGCGGCACAGGAGCGGCCTTTGCGAGAGCAGACCATCTACATACCCTACGGCAAGCTCCGCGAGGTGTTTGAGAAAGAAGGGCGCGGGGTATTTCTGCCGTACGAGAAGTTTCAAGAGCTATGGCTGGCAGCCCAGGCCGCCGTGCAGGCGGCACCCGAGAGCCGGCCCCCTGTGGCGGCATTGATCCGAGAGATCGATAGCATCGCTGCCGTCGAACGCGATGTGGTGCGCGTCGAAGCACGTTTGCGCATCGAACTGCTGGCAGAGGGCTGGAGCGAGGTGCCGCTGGGGCTGGCAGATTCTGCCATACTCTCGGCCCGGATTGGCGAGGGGCCTGCACGGCTCGCCTTCCGGCCCGAACAGGGTTACGTGCTGGTTGTGGAGAACCCCGCCAAGGCACCGCGCGAGCTAGAATTGGCGCTTACCTATGCCAAGGCATTCGACCGCGCACCTGGCCGCAACAGTGTCTCTTTTCTCGCGCCGCAGGCGCCTGTGAACCGCTGGCAAGTCCGTGTGCCGGACGCGGGCGTGAAGGTGAACATCCAACCGCTGATAGCCGCCACCATGGTCGATGGAGAGGCGGATGAGGCTAACGGGGAACGGCCGGCCGCGGCAGCACAAGGCACGACGCTGCTGGCCTTTGTGGGCGCTGCACCGCAAGTGCTCATCGATTGGACGCCGCGGAGCGAGGGGGCAGAAGGGCTGGCGGCCTTGGCCAGCGTCGAGGCCCAGCACCTGGTGCATCTCTCCGAGGGAGTGATGCGTACCACGGTACGGCTGGAGTATCAGATCAGCCGTGCGCAGCTTACGGAACTTGTGCTGGAAGTACCCGTGGGGCAGCGCGTGGTGAACGTGTTCGATCCGAACGTCCGCTCCTGGCAGGTTGCCGGCGAAGAAGATCGCCAGGTGATCACGGTGGTGTTATTCGACCCGGCGCAGGGTGGGCAGTCGCTTACCGTGGAGTTGGAGGCGTTCTTCTCAGGCGCCGGCGGAGAAATGGCCGTGCCCGCTGTACAGGCTCGCAACGTGGGTCGGCAGCAGGGCGTTGTGCTGGTGAACGTGGCAGAAGGGCTGCGGGCCGAGCCGGTGCGAGAGTCCGGCCTGCTACGAGTCGACCTGGCCGAGCTGCCGGAGAGCGTGCGCGGGGTGAACTGGGCGCATGCCTTTCGGTATGCCGTGCTGCCCTTCGAGCTGGTAGTGCAGATCGAGAAGCTCAGTCCCCAGGTCTCGGCTGTCGAGCTGGTCGAGGCATGGCTGGAGCCGGCCCAGCTCACGCTGGCGCTATCGGCCGTGCTCACGGTCGAGCGGGCCGGCATCTTCGAGCTGGAGCTGGAACTCCCGCCAGGGTTTGAGGTGCGCGACGTGCGCGGCCACGCCATTGGCGGGGCCGAGCCGCTGGCCATCGATTCGTTTCGCGTGATGGGCGAGGAGAACAGCCGGTTGCTCATCAACCTGGCGCGCAAGGCGCTGGGTCGCGCGGGCTTGCTGGTCGAGTGTGTGCGGCGGCTGGACGATCCCAACCTGCTGGCGCCGACTGGCATGCAATCGACGTTCGACGTGCGGCTGCCGCGCCTGGCGCCGGCCCGGCTGGAGCGGACCAGCGGCCGACTGCTGATTTACGCGCCCGAGGCGTTGCGGCTTACGCCCGGCCAGGCGGTCGGCTTGGCGCCGCAGACGGTCGAAGAGGCTACGGCCGCGATCACCTCTGCGGCCGCCGGGCGGTTCGGCGAGTTGCGCCCGGTGCTGGCGTTTGCGTTTTCTCGCGGGGCGGCGAGCTTGAGCCTCTCGGCAGAGCGGCGCAGGCCGCAGATCACTGCGGCGCAGTTGCTGGTGGCGCGGGTCGAGCCGGGCGTGGTGCAATACGAGGCGACGTTCTACTACACTGTGCGTTACAGCGGGGTGAAGTCGCTGCGGATCGACGTGCCGGCCGGCCTGGCAGAGCAGGTGAGAAATCAGACCGCGGGGCTGCGAGACCGCCGGCTGGACCCTCAGCCGGCCGATGTGGCCGCGGGATTCGTGGCCATTGCATACGAGGGAGATGCAGAGCTGGTTGGGGAGGTACAGCTCCAGCTTGCTTGGGAGCAGAAGAACGAGGCGTTGGATGTAGGCAAGTCGATCGAGCTGGAGATGCCGCGGCTGGTGCCGCGAGACGTGGACCGGACCTGGGGACAGGTGGTGCTAGCGCGATCTGAGACGGTCGACGTGGCCCCTGCGGGCAAGCCGCAGGGGCTGCGCCCCATCGATCCGCAGCACGACTTGATGCGTGGCATCCAGGTGGCCGATGCGGCGCGGGCATTCGAATTCCACGACGCGTGGGCCCTCTCGGTCTCCGCCACTCGCTATGAGCTAGAGGAGGTCAAGCGCACCAGCATCGAGCGGGCCGTGGTGCGGATGGTGATCACGCGCAGCGACCGCGTGGCGGTGCAGGCCGTGTATCGGCTGCGCAGCGCCCGCCAGCGATTGGCGCTCGTGCTGCCCGTTGGAGCGGAGTTCGATACGGATCCGCTACGCATCAATGGCCGGCCTGTGCCGTTGGAACGGGGTGCGCAGCAGAACTACCTGGTGCCGCTTGTGGGGCTCGATCCCAATGTGCCGTTTGTACTCGAGGTGCGTTACACCGTACCGGGAACGGGCGGCGAGTTGGTGCTGGCCGAGTTTCCCGACGAGCCGGCGGTGCAGAAGCTTTACCTGGCGGCCTACGTGCCCCAGGAGCAGGCGCTCTTGGGATATCGCGGCAACTGGACGGACGAGCAGATGTGGCGCTGGCACTTCCCGCAAGGGTTTCAGCCGCAGCCTTCGTTGAGCGACGCGGATCTGCTGTCCTGGGTTGCGGAGGGCACGGCGCTTTCTTGGACCACGCTCCAGGGATTTCCGGTCGATGGCACGCCGTACCTGTTTTCGACGTTGCAGCCAGACGCCACGGTGGGTAGCCGATTGCGGCTGGTGCGCATGGACGAGCGTGTGCTGGCCGGCATCGTGTTGGGGGTGCTGGGGGTGCTGGGAATTGCCTTGACGCGGCGGCCGATGTCTGAGCGGTGGTTGGTGATGGGGGGCATGCTGACGGTCGTGGTGCTGGCGGCGGTATTCTTGCCGACGTTGGCGCGTCAGGTGCTGGGTCCGGTATTTGGCGCGGGCGTGTTGGTGGTGGCAGCAGTCTGGGGCGCGCAAGGGTTGGCCAGGTGGCGGCCGGCGTGGCCTGTGCGATTCCGTTTAACGGTGGGAGCCGGGCGGCCCGGGGCGGGCGATCCATTCTCTGCGCGGCCGGCCGAGGCAGCGCCGCCCGACCAGGCTGCGCAGGTGCCGAAGGTACAGGGGGGCGTACAGCCAGGCGGTGCGGCAGAACCTGCCGTCAAACCCGCAGACGAACCTCGTGGGGGAGAAGGAGGCACGACATGATCGCCAGCGCTGGAATCGTTAGCCTAAGGCTGCGGCGGCTAGAGAAGAGTTTGTTTGCTGCTTTGTGCCTGGGCTGCTGTTTGTGCTGGCCGGCAGAGGGACAGGAGCCGCAGCCGCTGGTGCGCGAGATCTACGTCCCCTACGAAGACCTGAACGTGGTTTTGCAGCAAGGGCCGCGCCGCGTGTACTTGTCGCGAGAAGAGTACGAGGAGTTGTTGGCCCGGGCCGCGCGTGCTTCCCAGGTGCGCAGCCAGCAGCCGCCGGCGATTGTCGAGGCGGTGTACGATTGCGTCGTTGAGGAGGGCACGGCCCGCATCCACGGTGCCCTGGTAGTCGACGTTCCCGCTGCCGGCCTCCAAGCCGTGGATCTCGAACTGTCTGGGCTGTCTGTGCGCGCCTGCCGTCTTGAGGGTGCCGGCGCGCCCTTGGGATTGGACCGCCAAGGGCGGCATTGGCTGTTTGTCAACGGCCCGGGGCGCAAGCACCTGGAGCTGGAGCTGTTCGTTCCCGTGAGCACCAGTGCCGCCATGCAATCGCTGCAATGCCGCTTGCCCACGCCGCCGGCAACGCGGCTGCGGCTCACGGTGCCCGGTAACATCGAGGTCCGCTCGGGAGCCCAGGTCGTCTCCCGAGAGGTGGATCCCAAGGGAGAATCCACCCGGCTGGAACTCTTGCCGCAACAGGGAGAGATGGCGCTCGTGATGTCTCTCAATAACCGGCAGTTGCAAGAGGAGCGTGCGCTGGTGGCCCGCGGCGTGTTCATCGACGAGATCACACCGGCATACGAACGGCTGCACGCAACCGTCTCTTTCTCGGTGCTGTTTGGGGCGGTAGAACGGCTGCGGTTCCTGGTTCCCGCCGGGTTTGAGGTCACAGATTGCAGTGCGCCGGAGGTGGCCGCCTGGGGAGTGCAACCCCTGCCGCCCGACGTGCCACTGCCCATCGAACTGCGGCCCGTGGAGCCGGGCGGGGCGCCCCCCACCGTGCTGGAAGCACGGCTGCGCGAGCCGGTACGAGGACGGTTGGCACTGAATCTCACTGCCGTGCGTTCCGCCGCAGCGCTCGATGCGTGGGAGCTGCCGCGTCTGGTTCCGCTCGAAACTGCCGGCCAGGTAGCCGTGGTCGGCCTGGTGGCCGATACGCTGCTTGCGGCCGAGGCCATTGATCCGCAGGGCCTTTTTCCCATCGACACCGGCGTATTGGCTCACACCCTGCCGGTCTCTCTGGCAACCCATGGCCAGGGACCGCCCTTGGCGCCAGTGGCCGCATTCTATGCTCCGCAGCCCCAGTTCAGTTTGCAGGCCGCCTTTCGCCGCCCTCCGGCCAAGCTGCACGTGACTACGAACGTGCTGCTTACCTTGGCAGACAGCGGCCTCTACGTCCGTGGCGGGCTTGCCCTGTTACCCGCCGTGGAGAAGCTGTTCTCATTCGAGTTGAACGTGCCCGAAGGCTGGCAGGTCGCCGAGGTCACTGGCGAGGGGGGCGAGCCGCTCGCTTTTGAGCCCATCGCCTCGCCCGATGGTTCGCTGCGGCTGCGCGTCAAGCTGCCCGTCCCTGTGCCCGCAGGCGAAACGCGACGCGTGTACTTCCTGGCTTCCAGCACGCCCGATGCCTGGTACTCCGGATGGAATGCCACCACACTCGCCTTCCCGGCCTTTACAGTGCCCAGCGCCACCAGCGAGGCAGGGGCGCTGGCAGTGTCGACACAAGACGACCTCCTGGTCCGTCCCGAGACGCTTGCCAACCTCACCCCGCTCGACGAGGCCGACAAGGCCCGCTGGGGCCTGGCAGGCGTCTCCACCGACCTGGCCTATCGCTACGATGCCTTGCCCTACGCCGCCACGCTCGCGGTCGAGCGCGAAACCGCGCGTGTCACCGCACGCGCGTGGTCGTTCCTGCGCATCGACGCCGATAGCCTGGCCGCCCACTACGAGCTGGCCTTCGACGTGGCCGCGGGCCGCACGCGGCGTGTCAGCTTCTTGCTGCCCAACGAAACGCCCGCGGCCCTAGCGCTGGCCGGGCAGGACGGCCTCGTGATCCGCGAGTACTACAGCGAAGCGGCCGAAGACGCACGCCGCTGGGTGGCCTTGCTCGATCAGCCTCGCAGCGGCAGGATCCGCCTGGCCGTCGATTTCGAATACCCCTTGCCCCAAGCCACGCTCGCAGACCTGGCCCTCCCCCTGCCCCAGGCCGAAGGGGTTGCCTATCAATCCGGCCTCGTGGCCGTGGAAACCAGCCCCGAGCTGGACGTGACGCTGCTGGCACACCCACGCAAAGTCGACGTTGGCGAACTCGTCGACGCCCAGTACCTACCCGGCAAGCGGCTGCTGGGCGCCTTCGCTTACGTGGGCCCGCCCGCTCTTCTGCGAGTGCGAGCAGAACGGCCGCGCGGCTATGCCCTGCCACTGGCCATTGTGCAGCGTGCAGAACTGGCCACCGTTGCCGCCTCGGGAGGGCAGGTCCAGACGGCCGCGCGCTTCTTGCTGCGCACCAAGGCAGATTTCCTCGAGCTACGCCTGCCGCCAGGATCTGAACTCTGGTCTGCGCACGTTGACGGCAAGCCCACCGCGCCGGGCCGGCAGAACGCAAGCCTGCTGATCAGCCTGTCCACAGCGGGCAGCGACCGCCTGCGGGACGTTCAATTCGTGTTTGCCACGCCTGCGCCGCGGGTGGGTGCCACGGGGACACTGGTGCTCCAGGCACCAAAACTGCACGTGCGCAGCGGGTCGGCGGAGTCTGAAGAGGTCCCACTGGCAGACCTGGTGTGGCACGTGTACCTACCTACTGGCATGCAAGTGGCGGCCAGCGATGGCACCGTGTTCTTCAGCCGGCAGCAGTCGCACAGTCTTCCTGTGCAGGGCGTGCTGGGGGCCATTCTGGCCCTGGGTAACAGCATCAACCCGCTGCGGTGGGCGCAAGAAGTCTTGGAGGTGTCTCAACCTCTGGCCGCCCGGCACGTGACGGCGGATGCTGATCGGTACGGCGGCGCTCGCGCCTTAGGGCTGCCCGCCTCGGAAGACTTAGCGGATGGGCTGCCCAGCGAGGCTGCGCCTGCCGAGGACGCGCTGGACTTCGAAGCCGCGGCGAGCGAGCAGGAGGCAACTGCCGATGCGCTGAGGCGTCCCGCCGCGCGACCCGCACCTCAAAATGAGGCAGGCAGGGAGTTTGACAGGGACGGCGCAGCCGGGGCGGAGCCTCCCCGCGGTGAAGCGGCTCCGGCGGCCGACGATGGGGCCGAAAAGGGCGGAGATGAGGCTCCCTCGAGCGGGGCGCCGGCCCAACTTACCGAAGGCCAATCACCTGGACGGGATGCACAGCAGACCGTTAGCCCCAATTGGGCGCTGGAAGGCGTACGGAGCCTGAAGATCGACCTCGATCAGTCTGGCTCGCTGGTCACGCTGGAGAGCTTGGGATCGGATCCGCGTCTGGAGCTGGTGTTGGTCGATGGCCGTCGGCTCGAGCTGCTGGCTTGGGGATTAGGGGCAAGCGTGTTGTTGGCGGGTTTGGCCATCACGCGTCGGCCTGCAAGAGCCAAGGTATGGTTGGTGGTTGGCGTGATGGCTGCCTCTGGCGCGCTACCCATTCTAGCGGGCTGGAGTGCAGAGGCGGCAATACCGTGCGACATGGCGTTCTACGCCGCGGCGCTTCTTGTACCCTACTATCTTGCAGCGGCGGCCATGGGCCGTGCATGGCGGTGGGCAGCGCGGCGTGCGTGGCCGGCGGCTGCGGCCGTGTGCTTGGCGGTACTGTCTCTGGCCGGTGCAGCCCAAGGCCCGCGGGCGGTGGTAGCGCAAGAACCAGAGGCGGGCGAGGAGCAGCAGGCCATGCTCCCCCCCGTCCACGTACCGGACGATGCGGTGCTGATTCCATACGATCCGGCAGAACCCGACGGGTGGCAACGCGCCGACAAGCTGCTCATCCCCTACGACAAGTATGTCGAGCTGTGGAACCTAGCCTACCCGGATCGCCGCCTTACGGAGCCTACGCCTCCTGCCGATTTTGCGCTGGCCGGTTCGCAGTACGAGCTGCGGCTTGGCGAGGCAGAAGACCTCGCGGCCACGGGCGAGCTGGAGATCCAGGTGTTCTCCGAGCAGATGGTGAGCGTGCCGTTGGCGCTGGCGGGGGGCGTGCTTTCTTCTGCCAAGCTCGACGGCCAACCGGCGCGCATTAGCGTGGTCCTGCCAGGCGGCGAGCCCCAGATGCCGCAAGCGCAGCAGGCCGCGCAGCCACAGCCAGCGCCCCCCGGTGCGCGCGGAGGCGTGCCAGAAGGTGCCGTGTTTCTGGTGCATGTCCTCGGGCGCGGCAGCCACCGCTTGCAGCTTGACGTGCGCTTGCGTGCAGAGCGGCGCGGCGGCTGGCAGCGTGTGGAGGCGCGGATTCCGGCCGCAACCGCTGCGGCGGTGGACATCATCGTCCCGCAAGCGGGCACGGAGTTGCGGCTTGGCGGTGCAGCAGCCGCGCTCGAAACGGACCGGCCAGACGAGCGTGTAGAGAGCGTGCTCGGCGCGGGCGGCCTGCTTTCGCTGCAATGGCGGCCCCAAGTCGCCTCCGCCGCCGTGGACCAGAGCCTCGTGGCCCGCTCTCGCGCCGTATTCGACGTGCAAGAAGACGGGCTGCGGCTCGCCTGGCACCTGGCCCTGGAATTCCGCCGCTCGCAGCGCGAAGCCTTCGACCTGCTCCTGCCCGCAGGTTTTCTCGTCGAAGGCGTGGACGGCGCCAACATTCGTGGCTGGCAAACGGCCGATGCCGGCGACAAGCAACGTCTGAGCGTTTTCCTGCTGGAACCCGCACGCGACCAGGAGTCGTTCACGGTCCGCTGCTCTCGCCTGGCGGCGGCCGGCCCGCCCAAGCTGGACCAAATCTTCGTCCCCCAGATCGGTGTAGAAGCCGCAGCGCTGCAACAGGGCGAGCTGATCGTGCGCCGCAGCACGCTCGTCGAGCTGCGCACCGCCTCCAGCAGCGGCCTGGCACGTACCGACATCTTCCCCGACCTGGCCGCCCAAGCATATGATCCCAGCCCGCTGGGGCTCCTCGCGTACGAGGCGTATCGCTTCCAGCGCCTGCCCTTTGAACTCGAACTCGAAGGCCGCCTCGCCCAACAACGTAACCGCGCGGCACTGCAAACCGTGCTCCGCATCGCCGAACGCGACCGCAGCGTGGAAACCCGCGTCAACGTGCAGGTGCTGGGAAGACCCGTTTACCAGGTGGCGGTCGGCATCCCTCCGGAACTCGAGGTCGAAGAGGTCGCCGCCCCGGGCAGCTACCACTGGGTCGTTACCAGCGAGGGAGCCCAGAAACGGCTCACCGTCTATCTGGCTACGGGACAGGCACACACGTTCGCCCTGTTGATCCGAGGGAGGCTGGGCCAGGCCGGTCCGGTAGAGCAGGTGCCGCTGCCCCGCTTCGACGTAGCGGCTGCCGAGGCACAGGAGGGCGAGTTGGTCGTGCAGGCAGATCCCGCACTGGAGGTCAGGCCGGCCAACTTGCAGAGCTGCGAACCGGTCTTGCTGGGGACAGTTTCGGCCTGGCTTGCGCCCGAGCAGCAGCCGCTGGCGCGGATTGCCTTTCGCCATCGCGGTCCTGGGTATGCGGGCACGCTGGCCGTCTCTGCCCGACGGCCGCGCATCGCGGCTAGGACCCTCACCAACATTCGCGTGACGGATCGGGCAGTGGAGGAGACGATCCTGATCGACTACACGATACGCGAGGCCGGCACGCGCGAGCTGGTCTTCTTGCTGCCCGAAGCGCTGCGAGAGGCGCGCGTCCACGTGCCACTGCTGCGGCAGAAGTCGATCGAGCCCGAGCCTGGCCAGGCTGGCATGCTGCGGGTGCGGTTGGAGCTGCAAGACGACGTGATGGAGCAGGTGCGCGTATTGATCGAGCACGATCGGGCGCTCTTTGCGGGGCCGCAGCAGGCGCCATTTGTGGGTTTGGTGGGCGCGACGCACGAACTGGGTTTTGTGTCGCTGGAGAGTGCTGGGCGCGACGAGGTGCTGGTCGACGAGGCGGCGGGCATCGAGCCGCTCGCGCCAGCGCAACGCGAGTGGCAGACGCTGGCAGCCATGATCCAGGGCAATCTGACCCAGGCTTGGCTCTGGCGTCCTGGGGCGGCGCGGCCCGCGTTGACCTTCCACGTCCAGGATCGCAGCCTGGTAGAGACGGCCGGGGCGCGGATCGGCCTGGCCGAAACCGTGTTAGTGCTCGATGCCGCCGGGGCCTACCGGGCGCAGCAGACATACTGGGTCGATAACCGCACAGAACAATACCTGGAACTGGCCCTGCCGGCTGGAGCGGTGCTTTGGTCCGCGCGCGTAGCGGGAGAGCCGGTGAAGCCGGCTGTGCAAGCGGGTGGGCCGGGCGGCACGGTAACGGGCGGCCAGGTGCGCATTCCCCTGGTAAAGACGGCCGAGGGCGAGCGCGATTTTGAGGTAGTGGTCAAGTACGGAGGCAGGCTTGGCGCGCTGAGAACGGCGGCTCGGGTGAGCTTTCCGCTCATCCGCACGGTGAATATTCAGGTGGAACTCAGCCAGGTACGGCTGCGATTGCCCCAAGAGTACCGCTGGGTGGCATTCGGCGGCACGATGCGGCGCGTCTCGGATCCGGCCGAGCTGGACGCCGGCCTGCTCAGCTACCGTCGCAAGGAGCTGGAGCGGTTGGCGAGCGTAGCCGAGAGTTCCACATCGCAGTTCGGCAAGGTGCGGGCCAGCAATTTCATGGTGGCCTGCGCCAATGATCTCATGCAGCTTACCGAGCAGTTGCACGGCCGCCTAAGTAACACGGCCCTGCGTCTGGAGCACGATGCGGCTGCGCGGGCACTGCAACAAGCTGCGCAGGTACAGCAGGCAGTGGGCGAATACGAGGACGAAGCACTGCTGAGCAACCGCGACCAGCTTCTAGCACTATTTGGCGAGCAGCGTAACCGCCGTGCGCGAGATGTGGTGCACGATGTGGGAGTGAACTTCGCGGCGGAGTCCTTGGAGGTTGCTAGTGCGGGCGAATTCGATCTGCGCTGGCTGGCCGGCAACTCTCTGGCTGGCAGCGCCGCTGATGCGTTTTTGGCGGCCGCTGCTGCTAAGGCGCCTGGTAAGTCCCGCTCGGCTGGTAAAGACGGCCTGGCGGCCGACCAGCCCGCTGCACCCGAGGTGGCTCGCGAAGCAGAACGCGAGAAAGTGCTGGAAGAGACACGCAAGGGCGGGGAGCGCGGCGGCGCTGGCGATGAAGATACGCGACACCAACTCCGCCGCTATCAGCAACGGCTCGCTGAGCAGCAGTCTCAGGTGCAGCTCTTCGACGAAGCAAGTTCGATGAACGCCCCGGCTGGTCCGCAGGACGGCCCATCCCAGACTGGCTACCCAAACGGAGCTGCGGCCATGCCTGGCGGCGGCGTGGGGAGCGGAGAGCCTGGTTATGCATCTGGCCCGGGGGGTATGGCACAGGGCAGGATGGAAGGATCGCCCCCCGCAGGCGAAGACCGTGTCGACAGCAATGCGGTGCCGCTCGCCGCGGCGCCGCCTGCCGGCGCGCTGGCCAGCCTGGACGTGGAGCTGGCCCGCCGCGGCACGGAGTTCATGTTCACTACCCCGCGCGGCGATATCGAGATTACGGCGCGCGCTTTCCCTAGCGACCTGATAGACCGCAGCGGGCGACTCGGAGGGCTGCTGCTGTTCTTGGCCGCCGGCCTGGCCCTCTATCGGTTTGCTGGACCAGCTTGGAGCGTAGTTTCCCGGAGCCGGCTCGCAGCGCTGCTGCTCATGTTTCTTGCCCTGGTTGCGATCTGCGCCGGCATCCTGCCCACTTACGCACTGGGCCTGCTTGTGGCGTCCGCCGCGATCGCCGTGCCCCGTCTGGCCGTCCGGCGGAAGCTGCGTGGGTCGTACGCGTAGAGCAAGCGTCCGCGCCCCGTAGAGCAAGCGTCTCGCTTGCTCAGGCGCACCAAACACCCCCGGCACTTCTGCACAAGCGGGGACGCTTATGCTACGTAGAGCAAGCGTCCCCGCTTGCTCAGGCAGGCCAAACCCGTCCGGCAGTTCTGCACAAGCGAGGACGCTTAT
>FWPU01003166.1_pt1 | contig 15117 bp, 10 predicted proteins | sample 2228361 | NCBI WGS metagenome assembly FWPU01 (sample SAMEA103939777, study PRJEB20133) | metagenome
GCCGTGAACGACATCGAACAACTGATCCAGGCCACGCTGCAAGGAGACTCGGCGGCGTTCGGGCGGGTGGTACAAAAGTATCAAGACCGCCTGTACAACACCATGCTCCACGTGGTCGGCGATCCTGATGAATGCCTGGATGTTGTTCAAGAGGCCTTCGTCCAGGCATACCTCAATCTGGCGTCGTTCGCGGGTCAGAGTGCGTTTTACACCTGGTTGTACCGCATCGCGTTCAATGTCGCGGCGACCCATCGCCGTAAGAAAAAGCCGGTCCAATCGGTGGAAGCCGTCCACCACGAGTCGGGACACGAGATTCCCGACCGGGGGCCGGCCCCCGAGGTCCCTCTGGAACAGGAAGAGCGCTGCCGTCGCGTGCGGGAGGCCATCGCGGCCTTGAACGAGGAACATCGGGCAATCCTCGTGCTCCGCGAAATCGACGGCTGTTGTTACGAGACCATTGCCGAAATACTCAATGTCCCGATCGGCACGGTCCGGAGTCGCTTGCACCGCGCTCGCCTCATGCTTCGCGAAAAACTCAAGGAGGCTTATGCCGACCTTTTGTAAATCATTAGAAACAAAGTAGGGTATCAACCTGGTGCCATTGTCAAGAAATTGTGACTCCCATATTCATCGTTTCTCCGAAAAATCACGAATTTGAGGGAACTTTATAGGCAACATCGGGCATCAAAGGCGCGGATCGGTAGCGCCAATGGGTTCCGCTTGCGGCTGCCCCAATGCGGGTCAAAGTTCCGTGAAGTTTCTCCGTCGCTTTGGGTCCGTTTGCATGCGTTGCATGGTTTGATGACAGCGAATATGGTGGGAAATCCCCCTTCCCAACGAGCCGTATCATGAAAGACGTGCCGGAAAACGAACTGTTCAGCGCCTATCTCGACGGCGAGCTTACCGCCGCAGAGCAGGCCCAACTGGAGCAGTTGCTGGCCGGCAGCGAGTCCGCGCGGAAACTTCTGGAAGAGTTGCGGGCGCAAGCGAACCTCCTTCAGTCCTTGCCTCGGGTGAATGCCCCCGTCGATTTCGCGGATCGAGTCTGGGCCGAGATCGCCCGCCGTACCGGAACGGGCGAAGAGGCTAGCTTCCCCTCGCGATCGGACGAAGCGAGTTTGGTTCAAACGCGTCCCGTCGGCTCATCCGTTCGAGACGAAAAGTTAGCGGAATCGGCTACCGTCAGTGCCTGGAATCCCACGGCGATCTTCCGCAGGCTCGTGCAACCTCGGAACCTGGGCTGGGCCTTGATCGCAGCCTCCCTCGCCGTTGTGATCGTAATGATGGACGCGGCCCGGCAGTTCCACGATCGCCGCGTCGGTCAGGTCGCCCGCGCTCCGGAATCACCGACCGATCGCGATGCGTTTGCGCCCTCCCACCTTCCCGTCGAGCCTTTACCGGGCGAAATCGCGATGGAATCCGCCGACGAGAATCGTGAGGGTGAGGGCATCGCGGAGGCTGAGGGCGTGACGGCCGCTTCCCGTGCGGAAGGTCTGCTTGCGGCGCGATCGCGGCGGCCCGGCGCCGCACTTGATGCGGCAGAGAAATTGGCCCACAGCGAGACTCGAGCGGAAGTGGTCGGCGGCGGCGAGAGCATGGGCCTGGGGGGTTACGCGTCGCGGGGTCCGGCTGCCGGGGCGGTGCCCGGGAAGGCCCCACCCGCCGACGACTCCGTGGTCGCGCGGCGCGGTCCCACCGGCGATTCCGGCGTGACCATCCTGCGGCAGTACGATTTGCAAGGCCCCCCCCCTATGCCGCAACAGCCGCGCGTGGTACCCGTTGAAATCGTCTGCCGCCTGACGTCTCAAGCCGACCCTCAAGCCGTGGTCGCGAGGGTGATTCAGCGGCGCAACTCCGTGCCCGATTCGGCCGATCCGTACAACGGCTGGGAGTTCGCCGCGGCGCAGGCGCGCGCCCCCGGCGCGGCCGCCGAGGCTTGGGAGATTCCATCCGATGCCATGGGGGCGCCCTTCGCCCCTTCGGCGGAGGACCTTGCGGCCGGCGCAGCCGAACCCTCCCGCGACGCTGCGGCATCCAAGGGCGAACCGGACGTCCATACCTTCGTGGAACCCGAGGAAAAAGGCGGCGCCGTGGTCGTCCAGTTCACGGGCGGTTTGTCGCAAGTCGAAGCGGTACTGGCTGAGCTGGAACGAGAGCCCGGCCAGGTCGCCGATATCACGCTTCCCACCGCTTTGGGATTCGTGCAACGCCGGATTCGAGAATCGGCATCCAAGGCCGTGAATGGCGTGGCGCGGCGAGCATTGCCCGAAGCCGCACCTCCGGCGGCCGTTCCGCTCGCACCGTCGGCCCCCGAAGCTCCGCCGCGAGGCGAAAAGTCCGCGGCCGCTCTCGATTCTCCCGTTCAGCGTCAAGCGGCGGTGCCGACGTTGTACCGGGTAACGATTCGGCTGGTACCTCCGGCCGGCTCGGAGCCGCAACCCCCTTCCCCGCCCTCCGTCCCCCCTCGTCCGAAGGAGTGAAGCGCGCGGCGTTCAGCAGCGCGTCGGCCCCTGTTCTCGTCGCGACATGCGGTTTTCGCCGCAACATGGGGTGATTCGCTTGGGAAACGATTGCCCGCAAAGATCCACGCCCATCGCCGGCAGTCGTGCGCTGCGTCGTAACTGGAGCCGCCGAGGGCGAGCGGTGCGCTCATGCCCGGGATCCTGCCGCACGGGCCGGACGGGGCGGAGCGTGTCCCATCGCGCGGAGCGCTCGGGATCGTGTTTCTCGATGCAGGGCGAACCGATGGGTCGCGCTCCCTCATGGCCGACATCGATGCTAACGACTGCCGCAGCCGTGACAACGGGTAGCTTCGCTGCGGTCTCCGTGATACTCTGATGTTAGGAAGCAGGGTGGAGTCGAAAGCCGCGAAGGGGCAGCACGCGGCGAGGGGAGCATGGCGGCCCTCGCCCCCGTCGGCGGAGTCCGCCCGCCGGTTTGCGGAATCCCTCACCATGACGGTCGAACAGTTTCTCGATCTCGTCCTTCGCAGCCAACTGGTGGAACGCGACCGGTTGCAGCGATTCTTGGCGCAACTGCCGCCCGAGATCAATAAAGGCGTCCTGACCGCGGAGGAGATGGCGGACCATCTTTGCCGCGCCGAACTGCTCACCCGCTGGCAAAGCCAAAAACTGTTGGAGGGCCGTTACAAGGGCTTTTTCCTGGGCAAGTATCGCCTCTTGGATCACCTTGGAACGGGCGGCATGAGCAGCGTGTACTTGGCCGAGCATGTCCTGATGCAGCGGCGGGTCGCGATCAAGGTCTTGCCCAAGCATCGCGTCCAAGATTCCTCCTATTTGGCGCGTTTCCACCGCGAGGCGCAGGCCGCCGCGGCGTTGGATCATCGCAACATCGTCCGCGCCTATGACGTGGACAATGACGGGGTCAATCACTACCTCGTCATGGAATACGTGGAGGGACGCGACCTCCAGCGGATCGTGCGGCAAGACGGCCCCTTGCCGGCCCACTTGGCGGCCGATTATATCCGCCAAGCGGCCGAAGGACTGGCCCACGCCCATCAAGCAGGCCTCATCCACCGCGACATCAAACCCGCCAATCTGCTCGTCGACGGCAAGGGCACGATCAAAGTCCTGGACTTGGGGCTGGCCCGATTCACGGCCGACGAGGCGGCGTCGCTGACCATCGCCTACGACGAGAACGTGTTGGGCACGGCCGATTATCTGGCACCCGAGCAAGCCATCGACAGCCACGGCGTCGACGCTCGGGCCGACATCTACAGCCTGGGGTGTACGCTGTATTTCCTTCTGACGGGCAAACCGCCGTTTCCGGAGGGATCGCTGCCGCAGCGGCTGATGAAACACCAGAAAGAACGGCCGCCGGATATCCGCCGCATTCGTCCGGACGTGCCCGAGGATCTGGCCGCCATCTGTTTCACGATGATGGCCAAGAAGCCCGCCGACCGCTATGCCTCCGCCGAGCAGGTCGCCGCCGTGCTCTCCAAATGGCTGACCGATCACGGCTTCACGATTAGCGATGGGAGCAGCCGGGGCAGCGCTATTGCAAAAAGTCTCCGCGAGGAATCGCTTCCCGCGGCCGACAAACCCACCTCGTCGAGCAAACTGCCATCCGCCAAGCCGCTTTCGGGCGGAGGCTCGCCGAGCCGCCACGGTACGAAAGCCCGAACCCCGGAATCGCCTGCGGCGACCGTGCGCACCAGCGGGGCCGTCCCCACCGTCCAGGGCGACGGCGGCAAGAGAGGCGATTCGGGCAAGTCCTTGCCGTTACCTGTGGCAAAACCTCTCGCCGAGTCCCAGTCTTCATCGCAGCCCGTCGAGTTCCCGGGACTCCAAGTCGAAGAAGACCCGCTCTTGAACCTGGTGCGGTCGGGACGGGTGACGGGCAAAGGCCGGTCCACCGGCCCGCCCACGCCTTGGTGGCTCTGGGCGATAGGCGGTTTGGGATTGCTCGTTTGCCTCGTGCTGGCCGCCTACCTCTTTTGGCTCCGCGATTGAAGGGGCCGGAGTCGCCGCACCGCCTGCAAGCCGCTTGCCTTGCCAACCCTCCGCGTCCGCATCAACGGCTGCTGTCCACCAAGACCGGAAGACGGCTGAAGAGATAGAACGGGCGAGGGACCGCCGCATCGAAGAGGACGCGCCAATCCCATTCCGCATGCGGCAGCCGCGAGCTGACGGTTTCTCCCAGCATCAAGTCCGCCAGCGTCGGTTCCTTGCGATACCGGACGACGTTGACCTGTTCCGGGTCCAGGCCGGCCAATTCGATGGCTCGGTCCACCGCGTCCTCGAGAAAACCGATTTCATCCACCAGACCGGAATCCTTGGCCTGCTGAGCCGTGAACACTTGCCCCGTGGCCAGCTTGTCCAATTCCTCCGGTTTCTGCCGAAAACGGGGCCGCCCCTCACGAACGATCTCCTTGAACCGCGAAAAACTGTCATCCACCAACCGCTGGAAGATCGCGCGCTCCTCCTCCGTCATCGGGCGTAGGAAGCTGCCCATCCCTTTGAGTCGATGGCTGGCGATGGAATCCTCCTTGATTCCCAATTTGGCGGCCAACTCCGCGGCGTCGTAGTGAGGGATGATGACGCCGATCGAGCCGGTCCAGGTGGTCGGTTCGGCGAAAATGCTTCTCTCGGTGTCGCCCACCGCCATCGAGATGTAATAGCCCCCGCTGGCGGCGACGGATCCCATGCTGACGACGACGGGGATGCCCCGCTCGCTGCGCATCTTCTTGAGGTGGTGGAGGATGTAATCGGAGCCGGTCACCGTGCCGCCCGGCGAATCGACGCGAAGGACGACGGCTTTGACGCTCTTGTCCTTCATCACCTGATCAATCTGATCCTTGGCAAAACCCTCTCCATCCAAAATCAGACCTTCGAGGGACAGGATTGCGACCTTATCCGCGGCCGATGCGTTGTGCGAAAAGTGTTTTTCTCGCACCTTGCTCGGCTCGAGCCGCGACAGCCCCAGGGCGGCTAACAGGACCACGTTGGCGAAGAGCGAACCCATCAAGAACAGCCCCAGCACGACGATCACCAACGTCGGCCGATGGGAACGATGCGGCTGCGGGGAAACGACTTGCGCGGTCACGACGCCGTCCGGCGGATAGTAGGAACTCATCATGGCGTTCACCGGCTGGATCAAGGGAAGGCAGTTGCGGACCAATGGAACCGGTCGGGAGTCCGGGACGCCGCCGCGCTCGCCATCGCGGTGTGCCCCTCCCTGCCACCTGGGTTCCCCGATCGGTCGGCGGGCGACCGTCGGAGCCGTTCCGGCGGGTCCGACCTATCTATTGTAGCTCAAAAGCGGATCGCACGTGTCCCCCACCATGTCGGCGGGGACCGTCTCGGCGCCGGCTGCCGAGGCGACCGATCCGCCCTACGGGGCCGCCTCCTCGACGACCGCCAAACCCAGGTCGATGTATTGCCCGCCCGTGCTTTGACGGCAATGCACCGCCAAGACGTTCTTTCCCGCCTTGAGCAAACCGGCCGATGCGGCGTCCAGCGGGACGACTTGGTAGTTCGTCGTATAGCCGGACAAGGAGCAGATCTTTTTCCCGTTCAGAAAGACTTCGGCGTCCTCGTCATGATGGATGATGAGCTGGACTTCACCCTGTTGCGGAACGGTGGGAAGTTCGAAGGATCGCCGCAGCCGGATCTCGGCCGTCTTCCAAGGAGTACGCACGACGGCGCCGGGCGTCCCTTCCGCTCCAAAGCCGCCCGGACCGGCCTCCCAGCCTGAGTCGTCGAACTCGGGGGCCGTCCAATCCGAGGGCGGGGTCCGGAGCGTGTACCGCCAGGTCTGCGGACCGTGCTCCGACGTCGGCACCAGCACGGACACTTTGGGAGGCGGCAAGTACAGTTTTCGGGCGGCCGCGGCGGCGCGGTCCACGTCCACCTTGGCCACCTCCCGATCATAGGTCATCAAACCGTTGACCTCGATCTCGACGTCCGAGGTCTGGGTATACACGGCCGCGCACAGTCCCTGCCCCACCAGGGGGCGCAATTTCGCCAGCAGGGCGACATAGGCGTCGGTCAGACTCTCACGGTCGGGATAGGCCACATAACCCCAATTCTTTTCGGCCTGCCAGGTGTGGCCGGCCAAGGGGAGTCCCAGACCGCCGAATTCACCGAGGACGCCGGCCCGCCGTTCTTCCACCGGTCGCATGCCCGGCCCCGGGTAATTGTGCATATCGGAAAGATCGCCGCAACCGTTATCCGTCCAACCGCTGGCCTCGTTGACCAGCCGGCTGGGATCGTATTCCTTGATCCAGGAAACGACGTCGCACGTGTCATGCTGCCCCCAGCCCTCGTTGAACGGCACCCAAACGATGATGCTGGGGTGATTCCATCGGGCATCGATCATGGCCTGCAACTCGCGGCGGAAATTTGCCTTGGCGGCGGGATCGCGGGCGCTGTCGCCCGAAGGCATGTCCTGCCAGACCAGCAACCCCAACCGATCACACCAATAGTACCAGCGTTCCGGCTCGTACTTGACGTGCTTCCGCGCCATGTTCATGCCGTATTTCTTGGTCATCTCGACGTCGTACTTCAGAGCCTCATCGCAAGGCGCGGTGTATAACCCGTCCGGCCACCAACCTTGATCGAGCGGACCGTACTGGAACACGGCCTTGCCGTTGAGCATCATGCGCGGGATGCCCTGCTCGTCCTTGGCCACCTCGATCTTGCGCATCCCGAAATAGCTCCGGACTTGATCCGCCGCATGATCGCCCTCCAGAAGGCTGACTCTCAGGTCATAGAGATTCGGTTCGTCCGGCCACCACAGTTTCGGGTCCTCCACTGCGACCGCAATCGTCTCGTTCGAGCGTCCCTCGGCCTGCGCCACCGTACTTCCCTCCCACAAGACTTCCACGCGGACCGAGTGCGATCCCTCGGCTTGAGCCGTCACATGAACCGCGCGGCGATCGACGTCCGGGACGATCTTCAAACCCCGGATGTAGACGGCCGGCACTTTCTCCATCCATACCGTCTGCCAAATCCCGGTCACCGCCGTATACCAGATGCCCTTCGGCTGGAGCACTTGCTTGCCGCGGGGCTGGGAACCGGCGTCGGTCGGATCCCACACCGACACCACCAGTTCATTTTCCCCCGGTTTGAGGGCCGACGTCGCCTCGAACGTGAACGGATCGTAACCGCCGGTATGCTGACCGAGGCGTTGACCGTTCAGCCACACGACGGTCTGCCAATCCACCGCCCCGAAGTGAAGCAAAAGCCGCTCTCCCTTTTGCAACGCGGGCGCCGAGAACGTGCGGCGATACCACAATCGCTGATCGGGGGAGACGGGCTTGCGGACGCCGCTGAGCGCCGACTCCACCGCGAACGGGACGAGAATCCTGCCTTCCCAGACTTCCGGTTTGCCCGACTCGCGGGGAACGATCGCGTACTCCCAAAGCCCGTTGAGATTGGTCCAATCGGGCCGCACCATCGTGGGGCGAGGATACTCCGGCCAGACGTTGTCCGGCGTCACTTGCTTTGCCCAACGGGTGAAGAGCGGGTTATCCGCAGGCTTCCAATCCTGAGCCGAAACCACGCCGACGACGGCTCCCAACACCACGCTCGTGGCCAACAGTCGCATCATACGGTAGTCCCTTTCTCCTTGCGGCGCGGATGGCATCCTCCGCCCTGATCGCAGCCCGATAAAGTCTTCGCAGATATCCCAAGATAGGCGGCCGGTCTGCCGGACGCAAGCAATGCCTGCACAAAAGCATATTTTTTCGCCGATCGCGAGCGGAGTTCGGACGGTTGCGGAGATCGGCGGCGTAAAGCAACCGACCGCAGCGGAACGACCGTTTGCGGCACGAGATGCCGAAGGAGACGCCGAGTTCCACATAGCTCGGGGGCCGGCCTGTTTCGCGCACGAAGGGCAACGCGGTCACCGCCGGTATCGTCGGGGTTTTGCCCAAGGAACTAGGCAAGATGTATCGCCCGGGGAAAACTACTTTTTTCGCGCCTGCCGATTTGACCGATGGGCTAATGTGGTCGCATTGTCTCCAAAAATTCGTGATGGATGGGCCGCAACGCGAGACCGACCCCGAAACGCTGAGAGGCATCCGAGAAAGTGGAGGTTCCCACACGGTGCCAAGGTCCGGAACGGGCCTGCAAGACCTCGAGAATTCACGTTCACTCACACTCACGGAGGGCGTACCATGAGGCGACTCAACGGAATGTGGTGGTTTTTGGGAGGGTGTTTGGGCGCCCTGATCCTGGCCCCATGGGCCGGTGCTCAAGGCTTCCAGCAGTTGCGGCCGATCGACCCATCGTACATGGTGGGCGGCAACTACGCCGCCGAGCCGCAAAATGCCGGCGCGGACGACTTGGCCCAACGTGTGGCGGATCTGGAAAAAGCCCTCGGCGACATGAAGGCTAAAGAAGCCGAGGCGAAAAAGAAGGCCGCCGAGAAATTCTCCGTCTCGGTCGACGGTCGGGTCTACGTCGATAGCGTGTTCTTCGGCCAGAGCGCGGGCAGTGTGGCCGCCTTCGGCGACGCCCAAGACACCGTGCAATTTCGCACCGCCCGGTTGGGCGCGCAAGGCTCCGGATTCGACGTCTTCGACTACAAGATCGAGGTCGACTTCGCCGGACGCGACAGCACCAACGACCAATCCACCGCCTTCAAGGACGTATATCTCGGTATCAACGATCTGCCTTTCCTGGGCCGGGTCCAGATCGGGCATTACAAGGAACCGCTCAGCCTGGAAGAGTTGACCAGTTCGCGCTACATCACGTTCATGGAGCGAAGCTTGTTGAACGTCTTCGCGCCCCAACGCAACGTGGGTATCGCCGCCTACCGCTTTTCGGAAAACGAGCGGTTTACCTTCGCCTTCGGCGGCTTCCGCACCATCGGCGACAAACCCCCTTATGTAGCGGACGACGACGGCGGCTATGCCTTCACCATGCGGGGAACCTATCTGCCCTGGTACGATGAGGCCACCAACGGCCGCGGCCTGCTGCACTTGGGACTGGGCTACAGTTATCGGGACGTGGATGACCCGAATCAACGCGTTCGCACTCGGGCCGAGACCAACGTCGGTCCCTACATCTTGGATACGGGCGTTATCGCGGGCGTCGAGGATTACCAATTGCTCAATCCGGAAATCGCCTTCGTCTACGGGCCGTTTTCCGTCCAGGCCGAGTATATCGCCGCGTTCTACAATCGCGCGGTCAACGACGCCGACTTCCACGCCGCCTACGTGCAGACGAGCTACTTCCTGACCGGGGAACATCGCCCGTACGATCGCAAGAAAGGCGTCTTCACGCGGGTCAAACCGTTCGAGAACTTCTTCCGCGTCCGCACCTGCGACGGCAACATCGAGATGGGCAAAGGCGCGTGGGAACTGGCTTATCGCTACTCGTGGCTCGATCTCGACGACGCGGACGCCCGAGTCATCGGCGGCAACAGCAGCGATCACACCGTGGGCGTCAACTGGTACCTCAATCCGTACACGCGGTTGATGTTCAATTACGTTTACGCCCAAGTCAGCCCGGCGAACAACAGCGCCGACACCGATCTGAGCGTATTCCAGATGCGAGCTCAATTCGACTTCTGACGGCCGCGCATCCCGGCGTTTTTCGAAGGGAATTCGTCCAGTGAACGGAAGACATCAGCTTCGGCAGCCCGTAACGGCACGCTGCCGAAAAGGAGTTCGAAAGATGAAAACGATCGGCGTGATGGCATTGATGGTGGGGCTGTGCTGGGGCGTCCCGGCGATGGTCCGGGCTCAAGAGGCGGATTGCGGTGCGCCCGGCCGCTGCGCGGTCTGCGGCCAACCCGGCCCCTGCCAACAAAAGGTCTGCACGATCCAGTGCGGCGTGGAGAAGGTCAAGAAGTCGTGCTGGTGCGTGGAAGTCGTGGATCTCTGCACGATGCGGCCGACCCTGCCCCGGCATGCGGGCTGCACCGACCCGGCCTGCGGCTGCGATCTCGGAACGGATTGCGGCGGTGGTTGCGGGGAGGGCGTTGCTTGTGGCGACTCAGAATGCGGGGCGTGCGGCCGAGCCGGCCTGCTGGGCCGGTTGGGTAAGACTCCTAACGCCGTAATTCCTCCGCAGCCGGGCAAAGCTCGAACCATTAAGAAACTGGTGAAGAAGGAATACGAGATCGAAAAGCCGGTGTACAAGGCCGTGGTACAATGGGTCTGCGCCGATTGCCTTGCGGCCCGAGCCTGCGGCGCGTGCGCCGGCGGCAGCGAGCCGACCCCCGCCGTCGAGGAAAGCAAGCCCTTGCCTCAAGCCCCGGCACCGGACCCGGCCCCGGCGGAAAAAGCAGATCAGGGTGCTCAGCAGACGGCCCTGCTGGCTCCCATGCCGCCCCTCCCGCCTTTGCCGCACATGTAACTCGCGGCGGAAAGGCTTAGAAATGGAACGGAGCCGTCACTCGGCTCCTCCGAAGTCCAAGATTCACGCTACGTCCTCAACCGGCGCCGGTCCGCGAACCGTCGCCGGTTTTTCCACATTTCTTGGCCGATTCGTGGGATCGGTTCATACCCGGGACGCCGGACCGGCCGCGAAAGAATCAGCGTAGGGGCAGGGACGGCATTTTCGCTCTTGCCAAAATAGCCGCATTGACCTTCAATAAGGGGGCCTCAAGGATCGCCCCATTCCCGCAACTTCGTGTTTGCGATCTTTCGAGGCCGTGCGCGGTCGCGCGGCCGGGTCGGATCGGCACCGGCCCGCCGGTCCACGCCGTCCCCCGTCGGTCGCTATTTCCGGGACGGTAAACGGCGGCCGACCAGGAAAGGATTCCGCTGGTTTTTCAGGAGGAAAGACGGTGCACGAACGGGCGCGCGTCCAACGTTCGCTCCCTTTCCGCGGAGCGGCGGTCGTACTGATCACGCTATTCGGTCCTTGTTTGGGCACAGGCGCCGCCGCGCCGCCCCAGCCCTTTGCCGGGCGGACGGTCTTGCTCGACTTCTATGCTTCCTGGTGCGGCCCTTGTCGCGATATGGTACCCACCGTCACCGAATTGGAGCGCCTGGGTTATCCGGTGCAGCGCATCGACGTCGATCGCGAACGGGATTTGGCGGAACGCTTCGGGGTCCATTCGCTCCCCACCTTCATCATGTTGGTGGACGGCCGGGAGGCGGGCAGACTGGTCGGGGGCCAATCCTTGGCGACCCTGACGGAGCTTTGCCGCCGCGCACCTCGGACTGCGTCGCCGGTTTCTCCGGCGGAAGCGGAATCCCCTCCGCCAGGGCCTACGGTCGCGCAGGCCGAACCCGCGGTGGGCGGCGGATCCTCACCCGACCCGCGATCGGACTCCGCCCTGGGAACCGGTAACTTGCCGGGCCTCACGGAGGGCGTGCGCTACGCCGCCGCTACCGAGGCCGACCTCACGGCGGTCACCGTTCGAATTCGCATCGCCGATGCGGCCGGCCGCTCCACGGGGTCGGGGACCATCATCGACGCCCGAGGCGGAGAGGCTCTGATCCTTACGTGCGGCCATCTTTTCCGCGAGTCGCAGGGAAAGGCTCCGATTCGCGTGGACTTGTTCGGGCCGCAACCGGTCAGCGACCTACCGGCCGAGCTGCTCGATTACGATGATCGTCTCGACCTGGGCTTGATCACGATCCGGCCGCCCATACCGGTGGTGGCGGCCCGAGTCGCTCCGCCCGGCTTCCCCCTTTCCCAAGGCGACCCGGTCTTCACGGTCGGCTGCAACGGCGGAGCCTCCCCCACCGTGCGACGAGGCACGATCACGGCGCTCAACCGGTATTTGGGACCTGCCAACATCGAGGCCTCGGGGGCGCCCGTCACCGGCCGCAGCGGCGGTGGACTCTTTTCCGCGGAGGGTTTCTTGATCGGCGTGTGCAACGCCGCGGATCCCCAGCTCGACGAGGGAATCTATGCCGCTCTCAAGGAGATCCACGCTCGGCTGGACCGCTTGGAATTGAGCTTCGTTTACCGGGGCCTCCCGGTGGACGGCGTGCTTGCCTCGGGGGCCTCCCCTGCCCCATCGCCCAGCGTAGCGGCGGTGAGCGCCGTCCGCGGAGACATCCCCTCCGTTCTCGAATTGCCACCGAGTGAGAGCACCGGCGGCGGCCGGCCGCCGTCGAGTCAGGATCCCGCAAATGCCGGCGCCGACCTCGCCGCGACGAGCCCTTCCGGCCAAGCCCCCGATCGCGAACGCGCGGCCATGTTGACCGTGCAAAACGGCATGCCGCTGCCGATTCCCCTGAATGACCCGCCCCTGCAACCCGTCCAAGGTATCGAGCGCAACCGCGAGCCTGGGACGACGGCATTGGTCCCACCCTCGCGAAGTCCTTCCCTCGGCTGGAATAACGTCGCCTTGACGCGAGAGACACCCAGCGGTTCCCGCGTCGCCGCAGCTCCGGCTCCGACACAGCCCGGCCTGGACGGCCTGACGGCGAAGGAACGGGCCGCGCTCGAGGAAATCGCGCGACGCCGCGCTCAGGGATTCGAAATCGTGTGCGTCGTGCGTCCGACGGATGATGCGACCGAGCCGAGCGAAGTCATCGTCCTGCGGGACGCCTCGCCCGCCTTTCTGGCCGCCTTGCAAAGCACGGCAAGCCCGGCCTCGGACCGCTCCGCGACGACAAACCGGCAGTGGGACGGTACGTCCGCCCGCAACGACGCAAACTCCGCGCCGGCTGGAGGATCACTCGCGGTCACCTCCGGCAATCGACCCACGAGCGCGACGATCGTCCTTCCCGCAGTCGTATTGCCGGGACCGGCCCGCTAGAGCGATCGCGCGATTCGTTTCTCTCGCCGTTCAACGCGATCCACAAGCCAGGATCCACCCGTTGGCGCGGACGGATCCGAAAAACCATGCCGCGGCGAGCGGTCCATTGCGTTCCACGCTGAGCGGCACCACCTGCTTGACCACCATGCCCGCGCTTCCTAGATCCCGCCGCAGCTCGCGCCAGGTGAATGCGTGTACGTAGACGTTCGCCACGCCGTGATACTCGAAGAAGCGATCGCCGAAGTCTCCCCGGCGGAGCAATCGCGTTTGAAGCCAATGCCGCCACAGCCAACTGCGACCGGCCGGCGTCAGGAGGTTGTACCAGACGTTGTGAACGTGCAAGATGAGCGTCCCGGTGGGCTTCAAGATGCGGCGGACGTGCGCTAACACCCGCCGACGATGCTCCCGTCCGTGGATCATCCCCAGCGTGCTGAAAAGGCACAGAACGTAGTCTGCCGACCGGTCGGCCAGGAATCCCAGCTCCACCAGGTTGGCTCGCACGGTTTGGACCGTGACGTTGGCTGCACGGGCTTTTGCCCGCACAATCCGCAACATGTGGGGCGATAGATCGACGCCGACCGCGCAAAAACCCCGTTTCGCCAGGGGAATCAACACCCTGCCCGTGCCGCAACCCAAGTCCACGACGACTCCCGGTTTGCGGCAGTGCCGCGCGATCACCTGCTCGTCGAACAAGAACAACCGGCTGCCCGCGATCGTGTCGTCGTATTCCTCGGCGATGTGGGCGGCATGGGCGTAATCCCACACACCCTTCGCCACCCCCGGCGGAAGAAGCCATTCCGGACGTGATCCATCCTTCTCGGTCACGGGGGAGCTCCGATGCTGCGACGAGTCGATTCACGCGTCAGAATTGCGAGAACATCCGCGACCAGCCTCCCCGTCCCGGCCGACTCGGGACGAACGATTCTAGCGAGCGAACGGCTTTCGTTCTCCTGCCGACGCGGGTGCGAATGCGATTTCCCGACAACGCTACCGTTCCCCTTCTAATGTACATCGAAACCCGAGCTTTCGCTTCGAGGCGTCAGCTTAGAGCAAGCGGCCCGGTTTGTCGAGCATCTCGGGTTGCTTGAACTCCGGGCGTTCTCGTCGATCTCGGCCACGGCGGAGCGTGGCCCTCCATCATCCCGCCACCCCTGGAGGGACGCGCTTCGTCGCGTCCGCACCGCGACCCGCCGACCTGCCTCGTTCCCCGTTTCAGTCGCGACGGAACAAAGCGCTTGCGGCTCGCCGAGAACTGGCGTCCGCCGCGGACTTTTCGGTAGAATGGAGGGGCGGCCGAGATACGCGTACCGCCGCAAGGCGGTCGGGCTTTCGCGCCATCCGCAAATTGTGAGGGATCAAGGTTGACTGAAATCGCTTATCTGGTCATCCGGGAAGGTTCGAAATGGACGGACGTCTTTCGCCTTGTGCCCGGCCAGGTCATCACGATCGGCCGAGCGCCGACGAACCAGATCATTATCAAAGATGACCGTTGCAGCCGCAGTCACGCGGAGCTATTCCTGTCAGAGGGCCGGTGGGTCATCCGCGATCTGGAGAGCCGCAACGGCACGGTGGTGGGAACGCAGCTCATCAAGAAGGATTGGCCCTTGGAATCCGGAGACGTCATCGGGATCGGGCGCTCGCAACTGGTCTTCGTGCGTAATCTGAGCGACGCGTTTCCCGAGGGGGGAACGGTGCCCGGCCGAGAGGCCTTCGATCTCCCGCCCGCCGTCTCCAACGCGCCCTCCGAGAGCGATGTGGATGTCTTGGGAGGGTATGAACCCACCACGATTACGCATCGGAGAACCCGCACTTCGCTGCTGGATGCGGACGAGGGCAACGAACCCGCCGTGGCGGAGGCGGGACGGGCCGCCGCTCGTCTCTGCCGCCTGGCCTTCGAAATGGGAAAGGCCCCCGACGCTCCTA
>FWPU01009604.1_pt1 | contig 15113 bp, 13 predicted proteins | sample 2228361 | NCBI WGS metagenome assembly FWPU01 (sample SAMEA103939777, study PRJEB20133) | metagenome
CGGGCGCCGCCCCCCGCGTGCCCCGGGCCGAGGGACGGCCAGGCTGCGGCCAGCGTGGCCGCCGCGAACAGCGGGCGCACCGCGGGCCCGACCGCGCCCCCGCCCAGGGCCGCGAGGAGCGCGGCCGCTCCGAACGCCGCCAGGACGCCGCCGGTGGCCCGCCTGCCGGACCGGACCGCGCGCACCGCCAGCCAGCCGAGCGCCAGGTACGCCAGGACCGACGCGAGGTTGAACGCGAACGACCCGAGCCCGGTGAGGAGCGCGTAGGCCACCCGGAACGGCCCCTCCCGCGGCAGGAACAGGCCCACCCGGTAGAAGGTGCGCTGCAGGGCGAGCTCGAGGAGGGCGGCCGCCGCGAGGGTCCGGAGCGCCGCGGCCAGGGGATCGGCCGCGGTGGACGCGGGCGCCGCCTCCCGGGACGTCGGCCGCCGCGCCTCCCGGGACGTCGGCCGCCGCGCCTCCCGGACCGCGATCATCCCGTCCGCCACCTCCGCCCCCGCCGCAGGTCGGCCGCGCCCAGGGCCCCGAACAGGGCCAACAGGGCGAGGACCACGAAGTACGGCGCCGGCCAGTAGGGGAACCGCGGCCCGAGGTCGAGCGCCTCGTCGCGGACGTCGAGCGCGGTGAACGCCGACACGGACTTCATCCCGTCCCGCTCCCCCGCCCCGCCGTCCCAGACCGCGAAGGCCACGTCGGTCCGGCCGAACACGTGGAACTCCACGTTCCCCTCCCGGCCGACCGAGAACGGGCGGGAGAACACGACCCGCCATCGGCCGCCCCGCCACGCCCCCCAGCCCTCCACCGCCGGGAACGGATCGGGGGTGAGCGTCCCGAACCCCGCCGCGACCAGGTTGTCGACGGCGGAGGCCCGGTCGACCTGGGAGAGCGGGTTCCCCAGGGCACGGCCCGGGTAGAAGACCTCCTCGCCTCGGAACGGGTAGAGGTCGACCACGGCACCCGGGTAGAGCTCCTCGACGGTCCCCCGGAAGCCGCGGCGGACGTCGGCCTGCCAGGCCGCCCGCCACTGCCAGATGTTCACCGTCGCGCCCGGATCGCCCATGCAGAACGCCGGGATCCGCTGCCCCCCAGCGGCGGGGAACTGCACGGCCGCCGCGTCGCTGAACGCCCGCAGGCCCGAGGCGTCCCGGTCCGGTCGCGCGTCGGGCCACTCCACCAGCACGTACAGGCGTTCCCCGTCGTGGACCGCGCCGGCCCGGAGCGTGAGCCGCCGCCCGCTCATCGGCGGCGTCGCGGTCTGCGCCGAGAGCGCGACGTCCACCAGCGGGACCCGGTCCCAGAACCGGGCCCAGGGATCCCGGGCCGGGACGGCCGCGCCCTCGACCCGGAACGCGGCGATCGTCGGGACCTGGGAGGACGCGAGCCTCGCGCCGGTCGCCGAGAGGACCGCCGCGAGGGCCGCCGCGACCCCGAGCGTCGCCGCCCGCCTCATCCGCCCACCTCGCACAGCCCGACGTCCTCCTCCGGCCCCCCCTCCGGGCCCGGCGGCGCCGGCGCGCCCTCCCGCCGGGGGCCCGCGATCGCGATCCCCAGCCGCTCGGCCTCCGCGCGGAGGAGCGCTCCCAGCGCCCTCCCGACGGCCCCGTACGGGCCGTCCGTCGCGGCCAGGCGGGCGGCGAGCTCCGGCATCCAGCGGAGCGCGTGGTCGGCGAGGAACCCCTCCTCGGCGCGCGCGCAGATCGCCAGGCCCGCCGGGTCCCGGCGCGCCGCCGCCCACGCCGCCTTGTACGAGACGAGCTGGAGGAACTCCAGCTCGACCGCGACGTGGTCGGGCCGCTCCCCGGGGGTGGCCATCCCGAAGGCCCGGTAGAACCCGGCGAGGTCGGCGAGCTCCCGCGCCTGCCGCCACACGTCGCGCGCCGTGAGGTCGGTCTCGAACGCGGGGTGGTCGGCGGAGTGGACGTGGGTGAACACCCGCCGGTACTCCCCCTCCACCTCCTCCGGGGACGAGCCGGCGAGGGCCGTCGCGGCCTCCTCGAGCGCCTCCCGCACCGGCCCCGGGAGGGCGTCCGCCACCGCGAGGGCGAAGGGGAGGTCCTCCTCCACGAGCCGCCGCAGGCCCTCCGGCGTGGGGTCGGCCAGGGCGTGGGCGAGCAGGCGGTAGGCGGCGCTCCGGGCCAGGGCCGACCCGATGGTCCGCTCGGCGTCCCGCTCCTCGGTGGTGGCCACGGCCCTCCCTTCAGATCGAGTTGAGGTACCGCCGGGGACGTTCGACGAAGGGCTCCACCACCGACAGGTGGACCACCTCGTTCCCGTCCCGGTCGTAGCCGATCACGGTGTCGTCGTACATCGACCACGGGCGGCCCCCGATCACCGCGTCCAGGACCTTCGGCCCCGGCTCGATCCGGAACCGGAAGACGATCCGCTGCGTCGCGCGGAACAGCTGGAGCACCGCGAGGAGCTCGCGGGATGGGCGCGTGTAGGCCTCGATCGCCTCGTCCACCCCGGGGCCGAACATCTGCCGGAGGTACTCCCGCGGCACCCAGCGCGGGGGGATGTAGTAGCCGTTGGGCTCGGTCCCGAACTGCGGGTAGAGGGGGAGGGCCACCTTCGCCACCCGCACCAGGTAGTAGATGGGGTTCTCGGGATCCTCCTCCCAGTCGCCGTCCCGCCCCACCCGGACGAGCCCCTGGAGCCGGATCTTCCCCGGGCAGACCGACATGCAGCGGGTCTCCATCGGCAGCCCCTCGGTGAGCGGATCGCTCCCCTCGAGCCGCGGGTAGCAGGCGATGCACTTCTCCGAGACCCGGGTGGTGGGCCGGTACATCGGCTTCTTGTACGGGCACTGCTCCACGCACTTGCGGTACCCGCGGCAGCGGGCCTGGTCGATCAGCACCACCCCGTCCTCGGGCCGCTTGTAGATCGCGTTCCGCGGGCAGGCGGCCAGGCAGGCGGGGTACGTGCAGTGGTTGCAGAGCCGCTGGAGGTAGAAGAACCACGGCGCGTGCCGGGGCAGCTCGGCGCCCGGCCCGTAGCTCCCCGGGGCGCCCTTCGGGCCCGCCGCGGTGTCCTCGTAGATGTTGGGCGCCCGCCACTCGTCCTCCGAGGGGAGGTACCCGATGGCCTCGTCCTCCCCTCCCCGCGCGCGGGCCGCCTCGAAGACCGTCATGCCCCGGTAGACGCCGTAGGGGCGGCGGCGGTCGCGGGGGCGCGCGTCCCAGACCTGCCCGCCCGGGTTCGCCTCCTCGAGCAGCGCGAGGAGCTTCACGTCCCAGCCCTGCGGGTACCCGCCGTAGGGCTTGGTCTCGACGTTGTTCCACCACATGTACTCCTGGCCCTCGGAGAAGGTCCAGGTGGACTTGCAGGCCATCGTGCAGGTCTGGCAGGCGAGGCAGCGGTTGATGTTGAACACGAACGCGAACTGCCACCGGGGGTGGGCCTCGGGGAACCGGTAGGCCATCCGCCGCCCGAGCTGCCAGTTGTAGACCTCAGCCACCGTCCGCCCCCTCGATCGGACCGGCGATCTCCCGGACCAGCTCGGCGATCCGTTCCTCCCCCAGGCGCTCGTACGCGGCGTGGGCCCCGGCGTAGAACGGGTGGCGGAACAGCGAGAGGATCCGCCGGGGCGGCCACCCCAGGAGCGCGTACTCCTCGACGAACGCGCGGGCCATCGCCTCGAGCCCCGCCGCGTCGGGGGGCCGGTCCAGGACCACCCCCACGAGCTCCATGGGGTCGTCGGCGGCGGGCTCCCGGAGCGGGCTCACGTCCCCCGCACCTCCACGAAGCCCCCGGCGAGGTAGGCGCGCATCGTCTCGTCCTCGGCCGCCGGGGTGCGGCCCGAGCGGGCCGGGGCCCAGGTCCCCCGCCCGCCGAGCCCCCCGTGCTCGGCGAAGGAGATCCGCACCAGGGTCTCCTTGGGGACCGTGTTCACCGCGTGGTTGTCGGGCTCGTAGCCGAAGACGAAGTGCATCGCGTCCTTCGCCTTGTGGAACAGGTTGTCGGTCTGGTGCATGGGCATCGACCAGTCGCGGGTGAGCGACTGCTGCGAGCCGTAGCGGAGGTTCGCCTGGTAGCCGGTGTCCTCGGAGATGGCCCGCCCGTCGGGCCTGGTCTCGTGGGCCCGCACGCTCTTCTCGGTGGCCATGAACGGCGCGTGCTTGATCATCACGACGTCGTAGGGGTAGGCGGGGTTGTACTTCGCGCGGAGCAAGAGCCGGGCCACCTTGGAGAAGGGGTCGTCCGGCCTCCACCCCCGGTACGGCCGGTCCGCGGGGTTGGCGTCGACGTAGACGTAGTCGCCGTCCTCGATCGCCAGGTCCCTCGCCGCCTGGGGGTTGATGTGGACCTGGTGCTCGCCGACGTACGGCAGCCGGCGGTCCCGCCGGTAGGGGTCGCCGAAGTTCGAGTCCCAGATCATGTGCCAGTCGGTGACGCTCCAGGAGGAGTGGACCCGGTGGCGGGTCTTGGGCGTCAGGCAGTAGAAGCGGAGGCCCTGCTCCCACAGCGGGTTCCGGGTCCGCTTCACCTCCTCCCAGGGCAGCTTCACGTTCCGCACGGTGCGCTCGTCCCAGCCCACGTGGTCCCGGGGGATCCCGTAGTCGTCGGGGCGGACCAGCGGGTTCGTGGAGACGATCACGTTCGGGAGGTAGGGGGTGGCCTCCGGGCCCTCCCGGTGGACGATGAAGTTCTCCCCGTACTCGAGGGCCTCGGGGATGTCGCAGTACGCGTTGAGCCGGCCGGTGTCGGTGTAGAAGGGGACGCTGTCGTGGACCTGCTCGTAGAACGGGACCCGCGGGTAGGTCCGGAACATCATGAGCGCCACCCCGGGCTCCCCGTACCGCCCGGCCAGGATGTCCTCGAGCTCGTAGTCGGCGGTGGTGGCCGAGCCCTTCAGCAGCCGGCGCAGGTAGACCTCCCGCCGCCCATCGAGCTCGAAGCGGAAGTGGTCGGCGAAGCGGCGGTCGCCGGTGAGGTCGGTGAGCGCCTGCGCCACGCCGGCCAGGATCGCGAGGTCGTCCCTGGTGTCGCCGAGGGGCTCGATGCCGCCCTTCCAGATCTGGAGGAACGGGTTGGAGCAGGACGCCGTGGCCTCGAGCCCCTGCTGCTCGAGCCAGGAGTTGGCGGCGAGGATCACGTCCGCGTACTCGCAGGACGCGGTCATCTCGATGTCCTGCGAGACGATCATGTCGACCCGGGGGTTGACGTTGGCGATCATGTCGTACGCGTGCTTCGCGTTGTTCAGGAGGTTCACGTTCGTGAACCACTGGACCTTGGTCGGGGTCGGCATGTGGGTGGCGCCCGTGAACACCTTCCGCCCGTACTTCGGGGTCTCGACCACGAGCGGCGTGTCCCCGTGGTTCCAGTACGCGGGCTCCTCGCCCTTCGCGCGCTTCACCACCGGGATGTCCTTGGGGTCCGCGTCGGGGTCGAGGACCTGGTCGAAGGGGTCCTCGTACCACCAGCCCTCGATCCCGGGCCCGCTCCAGTGGGTCCCCTGGAACAGCGCCGACTTGTAGTTCCCGGCCCACGTGTGGCACCCGGCCCCAGGCTTGCCGATGTTCCCGGTGAGCATGAGCGGGAGGTAGCAGGCCCGGTTGGCCTCGGTGGCGTGGAACCAGTGGTTGATCCCCTCGCCGATGTGGATCGCCACCGGGGAGAGCGTGGCGATGTCCTCGGCGAGCCGCCGGATCAGCTCCTTGGGGGCCCGGGTGATCTCGGCCACCGTGTCGAGGTCGTAGTCGCGGAGGTGGACCCGGTACAGCTCGAACAGGGGCGCCACCTCCACCTCGGCGCCGTCGACGAGGCGCACCCGGTAGCGGCCCTCGAGGGCGGGGTCCACCGGCATCCGCGCCCCGACCTCGTCCCGGGTGATCGAGGCCGGCCGCCCCCGCCGCGCGTCCCACACGACGAAGTCCCCGCCCAGGCGCTCGTAGTCCTCGTCGGTGAGGCCCTGGAGCGCGAAGCTCGGCCCGTCCTTCCGCAGCCGGGGCCGGTAGCCGGGGAACACCTCCGAGGCCCGGAGCCGCCTCCCGGTGTCGGTCCGGACGAGCAGCGGGAGGTCGGTGAACCGCTCCACGAAGTCCTCGTCGTACCACCCCTCGTCGATGAGGATCCGGGTGATCCCGAGGAACAGCGCGGCGTCGGTCTGGGGGCGGACCGGGATCCAGTAGTCGGACTTGGTGGCCGGCGGGGAGTACTCGGGGGCGACCGTGACGATCTTCCCGCCCCGCTCCATCACCTCGTGGAAGAAGTGGGACTCGGGCATCTTGTTCTCCACGAGGTTCTTCCCGACCTGGACGTGCAGGCGGGCGTGGCGCAGCTCGTTGAAGTCCACGTCCGAGGTCTGGAGCCCGTGGACGAAGGGGAAGCCGGGGGCCTGGTCGCCGTGCCAGGTGTAGTTGGACCAGTTCCTTCCGCCCAGGGCCTCCTCGGGGGGCACGCCGCGGACCCGGTGGTCGAGGACGGCCATGAGGTTCGAGAACCGGTACATCCCGTACTTGCCGAGCACCCCGAGGAGCCCCATCCCGCCCCGGAACTTCATGGTCCGGGTGCCGGCCCCGCCCATGGCCTCCACCATCTCGGGGGCGTAGCCCTCCTCGAGGAGCCGCCGCTTCCCCTCCTCGCCGCTGTAGTGCTCGGCGGTGGCGATGAGCCCTCCGGCCACGTAGCGGAAGGCCTCCTCCCAGCTCACCCGGACGAAGGTGTCGGTGCCCCGGGAGGTGAACCGGTAGCGGTCCCGCAGCTCGGGCGTGAGGTAGGGGTAGCCGTCGTCGGCCCACCGCTTCCAGCCGCGGCGGACCATCGGGTGGCGCAGGCGGAACGGGCCGTAGACCCGGCGGTGGAGCGTCATCCCCTTCAGGCACCCGCGGGGGTTCCAGTGCGCCGTGGCCCGGTTGCCCAGGGCGTCCGAGATCCGGTCGCTGTCGTAGTTCTGCTCGATCCGGGCCACGACCCCGTTGCGGACGAAGGCCCGCATCCGGCAGTTGTGGGTGTCGTTCGGGGCGCAGACGAAGGTGAACGAGCCGTCGTACCGGTACTGGTCGCGGTAGACCTGCTCCCAGTCCCGCGCCGGGTAGTGCTCGAGGGGGTTCTCGATCCCCACGGGGGCGAGGAGGCGGAGGGCCAGGCCGTTCCGCCCCAGCGCCAGGACCGCCGCCGCGGCCCCGCCCGCCTTCAGGAACTGCCGCCGGGTGAGGGGTTCCACCGCCTCCTCCGCCGTGTCCGCATCGGGCCGCCTCCGCCGAGGCTGCCTTTCCTGGAGTGCTTCACTCCACGTTGATGGCCCAACTATACGTTCGGCGCCGAAGGGATGCAACTCGGCCCCCGTCGCGGGTCGCTCCCGTGGACCCCGGAACGCCGGCCCGCCGCCACCATGAGCGCAGCGCTCATGGTTTACGATGCGCCCGTGGACGTCACGCTCTCCCGCCGGGGCGACTACACGGTCCGCGCCGCCCTCTACCTCGCGGAGTCGTGGGACGGCGAGGGCCGGTTCGCCAAGATCCGCGAGGTCGCGGAGGCCATGGACCTCCCGCCGAGCTTCACGCCCCAGATCCTCGGCGGCCTGGCCCGCGCCGGCCTGGCCGAGGCCAGGGCGGGGCGGGCCGGGGGCTACCGCCTCACGCGCCCGCCGGGGGAGATCACCCTGCTCGAGGTGGTCGAGGCGGGCGAGGGGCCCCTGGCGGTCGAGCGCTGCCCGCTCCAGGGCGGCCCCTGCCACTGGGACGTGGCCTGCGCCCTCCACCCCACCTGGTCCCGGACGGCCGACGCGATCCGGGATCTCCTGGCCGGGGTGACCCTGGCCGAGGTGGTCGAGGTGGACCGGCGGCTCGCGGCGGGGGAGCGGATCGCCGAGCCCCTACCCGGCCACCGCCGCCGCCCCCGCGGGTCCCGTTCGTAGGGCCCGGGGGGGAGCGCCACCGGCCCGGGCGATCCGGTCAGGTCCAGCGGGCCAGCCACCAGCGCTCGAACGCGACCTTGGCCAGGTGCCAACGCCGCGACGGGGCACCCCAGCGGGACGCCCCGCCGCGCCAACGAGCCCAGCATCCGCTCGAGGTTGTAGTAGCCGTTCGGCGTGACCTGCCCGCGGAGCGCGCAGGCCACCGCGTCCCCCACGAGGAACACCCTGACCTCGGTCCCCTCCCGTGCGGCGAGCGATCGCGCCAGGCGGAGCGCGTTGTACGAGCGCTCGGTCCCGTAGGGGGGATCGTTCAGGACCAGCAGCACCTTCACGCTCCGGCCTCCACCGGGTACCCGGCGCCGCGCCACTCCGGCATGCCGCCGTCCAGCCGCCGGGCCCGGAACCCCGCTTCCCGGAGGATCCCCAGGGCCTGCGGCGCCAACACGCAGAACGGCCCGCGGCAGTACGCCACGATCTCGAGGTCGCGCGGGAGCTCGTGGAGGCGCGCCCGGAGCTCCTCCAGGGGGACGGGGCCGCCCCCGGGACGTGACCGGCCTCGTACTCCTCGATGGGCCGGACGTCGACAGGTTTCCAGGATCCCATAGAACGCTGGAAATCGGAACAAATCGGAACGCGTGGGGCCCTCCCCCTCAAGGGTCGGGCATCCGCTCGGATCCCGCCGCCCTCAGGCCCCCCACACGCGGAGCTGCCGTTCCCCCGGGCTCACCCCCTCGGCGAGCGGCGCGAACAGCCAGGCCTTGGCCAGCGCGACGGCGGCCGCCCCGAGGGCCAGCCCGGCGCCCGCCGCCCCCGCCCACGCCGGCACCCAGCCGCCGGCGCGGAACACGAGCAGGGCGAGGCCGAGGTTCCCCCCCGCCACCTGGACGTCGGCCCCGACCTCGAGCGCCGCGAGCTGACGGCGGCGCTCGTCGGGGTGCCCGGGCCGCCCCATCGGGAGCAGGTAGAGCCAGGCGCCGAGGAGGGTCTGCACCACCCAGCCCCCGGCGAGCGCCAGGAGGAAGACGGGGCGGAACGCGGCGTACGCGGCCGGGCCCCGGGCGAGGGACCAGGCCAGGGCCAGGGTCCCCCCGAGGAACCAGCCCACCCCGGCCACGAGGTGCTTGGCGGCGACCGGCGCCGGCCACCGCCGGGGGGTGGCCAGGACCCGCCGCACCAGCCAGGCGACCCCGAGGGCCGCCCCGGCGAGCACGACGCCTCCCGCCGCCGCGACCGGCCGCCACCCGAGCGCCACCCCGGCCGCCGCCGCCGCCACCCCCGTCGCGTACAGCAGGGCGGTCGCGCCCCCGTGCCAGCGCGGCATCCGGACCCGGAGCACCGTGGGGAGCAGCGTGACGAGCGTGGCGAGGACGGTCCCGCCGGCGAACCCGAGGACGTTCAGCAGCGGGTGCGCCGCCGCGAGGCTCGCTCGGAGCTCGGGCCCGACGGCGCCGCTGCCCACGAGCGCCCCGAGCGTCCCCCCGACCAGCACCGACCCGCAGGCGAACAGGTAGCCCGCCACCGGCAGCCGATGCCGGAGGTGGAGCGCCCTCCGCCGGGCCCGGGCCACGAACCCGCCCAGGAGCCCCATGGCAGCGACGAACGCGGCGCCGCCCGCCGCCACGAGCCATCGGGCGTCGAGCGCCATCCCCGCGGTCACGCCGAGCGCCCCCGCGTTCACCAGGACGAACTGCGCGAGCACGGCCCCCGCGGCCGGCGGCGGGGTCGCGGTGAGGGCCGACGCGAACGTCTGCATCGCCCCCGAGATCGCGGCGGCCACCGCCCCGGCCATCGCGAGGTGGAGCGGCAGCCACCACCCGAGCCGCGCGCCCGGCGGGAGGAGGAGCGCCCCCGCCGCGACGGTGAGCCAGAGGCGCGCCGCGGTCTGGTACAGGCGGTTGGTCACGCGCGGGCGCACGAGCGATCCCCCCGGCCCGCGCTCACACGCGGTCCACCCCCGCCCGCCGCAACAGCTCGCGGTGCCACCCCGGGGTGCGCGGCTCCGCCACGACCCGGTCCGGCGTGTAGGGCTTGAGGTCGAGCACGGGCGTGCCGTCGAACACGTCGAGCCCCCGCACCTCGAGCCTCGGACCGCGCCGCCCGAGCAGCTCCACGACGGACAGGCCGATGGGGTTCGGACGCACCGGGGAGTCGGAGGCGAAGACCCCGATCTCGGGGAGCTCCTCCTCGGACAGGCCGAACCGGAGGAGCCCCCGGGGGCGGACGCGGAGCGTCCCCCGCCGCTCCGGCCCCACCCGGTCGAGGAACGTGAGGAGGAACAGGTGGGAGAAGCCGTCGATCCCCTCGAGGCCCGGCGCGTAGGGCTCGAACACCTCCACCGCGCCCCGCACCTCCCGGGACTCGCGCTTCACCTCCTCGTCGGCCGCCGCCGTCCGCACCACCCCGATCGGCTCCAGCTCCACCGCCACCCGTCAGCCCTCCTCGTACGTCCAGTCCGGCCGCTTCCGCGCGTGGCCCTCGCCGTAGCGGAACCGGCCGGCGACCTCGTCCAGGTCCTCGAGCTTGGGGAACCGCACGCTCCCGGGCCGCGGACAGGGACGCCCGAGGTGCTCCCGGAACTCTTCCCGGAACGAGTGGACGAGGCTCTGGATCAACAGGCTCTCCCCGGTCGGGAGGGCGCACCGCTGTCCGTCCGTGCACGTCCGAGCCCGCGCGAGGATCCGGCCCAGACCTCCTTCGTCCGCCCGCCCCGCCTCGATGCCCTCGAGCTCCTGGGTGACGGCGCCCGTCCCGAGCTTGCACGGCGGGCACTGGCCGCAGGACTCCACCCACAGGAACCGGGAGTACCGCAGGGCCAGCTGGACGACGCAGGTCCCGTCGGCGAAGACCGCGAACCCGCCGGAGCCAAGCCCCGAGCCCACGCGTCGCATCGAGTCGAAGTCGAGCGGCACGTCGAGCTCCTCCGGCAGGAGCACCGTGTTCGACGCCCCGGGGACGATCGCCTTCAGGCGACCCTCGCGGACCCCGCCTCCGAAGCCCTCGACCAGCTCGCGGAGGGGTGTGCCGAGGGGGAGCTCGATCACCCCCTCGCGCACCACGTCCCCGCAGACCGTGAACACCATCGTCCCCGGCGAGCCCTCCGTGCCCGCGCGGGCGAGCCACCCCGGCCCCTCGCGGAGGATGTGCGGGACGTTCGCGAGGGTTTCCACGTTGTTCACGAGCGTCGGGTTCTCGCCCGCGGCGGTCCCGTACAGGCCCTGGGCGAACGGACGGAGGATCCGGGGGAGCGGGTCGCGTCCCTCGACCACCTCGAGGAGCCCGGTCTCCTCGCCCAGGAGGTAGTGGTCGGGCCCCAGGACCACCCGGACCTCCACGGGGCCCAGCGCCCCGGCCGCCTCCATCTCCTCCACCGCCGTGCGGAGCCTCGCGATCTCCTGGTGGAAGACGTCCTTCAGGCCGACGAAGGCCCTGCGCGCCCCGACCGCGTGGGCCGCGATCGCGAGTCCCTCGAGCACCTGGTAGGGGTTCCGGCGCAGGAGCGCCCGATCCTTGAACGTCGCGGGCTCCCCCTCGGCGCCGTTGGCCACGACGAAGCGCTCCCCCGCGCCCGCCCCGGCGATGGCCGCCCACTTCTCGCCGGTGGGGAACCCGCCCCCGCCCCGTCCGCGCAGCCCGCTGCGGGTCACCTCCGCGATGACCTCCCGCGGATCCATCCCGAGCGCTCGCTCGAGCCCCCGGCCGCCGCCCGCCGCCGCGTACTCCTCGAACGAGGCGGGGACCAGGTCCAGGAGGCCGACCGGCGACGCGCTCATCCGGGCTCCCCGAAGGCCGCCCCGGCGAGGTCACCGGGGTCCGCGGCCAGCACGAGCTGGGGGAACACCTCGAACTCCCAGGCGTCGACGTGGTCGCGCACGGCGCGGACGAGCGCCCCGGGGTCGGGCGTCGCGGCCCGGAGGTGCTCCTCCAGGGCCCGGTCCCCCCGCCGGCCCGCTTCCAGGACGTCCTCGAGGTCCAGCCTGGCGGCGAGCGGTCGGAGCGACGCCTCCTGCGCGCGGTGGTCGTCCCAGCTCACGCGGAGCGCCTCCAGGTCCGCCGGGCCGCCGCCCTCCGCCAGGGCCTCGGCGAGGACGACCAGGGTCACGTGCTGGTCGGTGAGGGACGCGAAGGGCTCGATCGCCGGGCAGCCGCAGAAGTCACACACCGCTCCCCACCTCCCGCCCTGCGAGCGAGAGCCGGGCCACGCACAGCCCCGGCTCGACGAAGGGCCGCAGCTCGGTGGCGCGGACGCCCGACCCCCACACGGAGAGCGCCCCCCGCATGATCCCCAGGTGCACCCGGCAGACCACCTCGGGGGCCGCGCGGGCCACCTCCAGGAACGGGCAGCGGCGGAGCTGGACCGTCACCGAGCCCCCGCCGCCCGCCGCCTCGGGCGCGAAGCCCAGCCCGTCCAGGATCCCGACGAGCGCCCGGACCGCCTCGGCCGGGGACCGGGGCCGCGCCCCGGCCGCCGCGGCCGCCTCCCGCCCCCAGGCCCGGCCCGCATCCAACGCCGCTCGGGCGGCGTCGGCCCGGGCGCGGCGGAGCGAGGTGGCCAGCGCGCGCGAGAGCTCGAGGTACCGCCGACCCTCCTCCGTGTCGGGTGCCGCCCGGTGGACGACCCGCGGCCGGCCCGGGCGCCCGGACCGCTCCACGGCCCCGACCACGAGGCCCGCGGCCTCGAGCGCCCGGAGGTGGAACCGGACGGTGCTCACGTGGAGCCCGACCTCGGCGGCCAGCTCGAACGCGTCGAGCCCCCGCCCCGCGCGGCGGAGGGCGTCGAGCACCCGGGCCCGGCTCTCGCCCGCCAGGGCGCGGTGCCGGAGGCGCTCCACCTCCGGGCCCGCCATCGCGCCCGTCCCCGCGCCCGCCATCGCGCCCGTCCCCACGGCCGCCATCGCGCCCCGAGTTTACATGAATCCATTCATCGCAACCCCGCGCGGGGGCGGCCCGCGGTAGGCTCCCCAGCCACCGTGACGCACGAGGAGGCGACCGGATGAGCGCATGGATCGACCAACTCGCCACGGCCCTGGGGGAGGGGCCGCTCGATCCCGGCGAGACCGCCACCCTGCTCGAGGTGGCCCGGGACGTCGCCCACCGCGTGGAGCGGCGGGTCACGCCGCTCTCCACGTTCCTCCTGGGCACGGCCGTGGGCCGCGGCCTGGCGGCGGGCGAGGCCCGGGGCGAGGCCCTGGAGCGCTCCCTCGCGGTGCTCCGCTCCCTCCTCCCGGAGCCCCCGGAGGGGGAGGGCGCGTCCGGCTGACGGGTGGCGCGCCACCGCCCTTCCGTCGTACCGTGGAACGAACGATGGGAGGCTGGCGCCCGCCCGAGACCGATCCGCCCGCCCACGGGCCGCTCGTCGACACGTTCGGCCGGGTCGCGACGGACCTGCGGATCTCGGTCACCGACCGCTGCAACTTCCGCTGCACGTACTGCATGCCGGCGGAGGGCCTCGCCTGGCTGCCCAAGGAGGAGCTGCTCACGTTCGAGGAGCTCCAACGCCTGCTCCGGATCTTCGTCTCGCTCGGGATCAGGAGCGTGAAGATCACGGGCGGCGAGCCCACGGTCCGGGCCGACCTCCCGACGCTCGTCCGGATGCTCCGCGAGGTGGCGCCCGACGCCGACATCTCGATGACCACGAACGGCGTGCTCCTCGACCGGCTGGCGGAGCCCCTCGCCCGGGCCGGGCTCGACCGCGTGACGGTCTCCTGCGACTCCCTCCTCCGCCACCGCTTCGCCGAGATGACCCGGCGCGACGCGCTGGAGCGGGTGCTCGCCGGGATCCGGGCCGCGGAACGGGCCGGGCTCACCCCGATCAAGATCAACTGCGTGGTGATCGCGGGGCGGAACGAGGACGAGGTCGTGGACTTCGCCCGCTGGGCGCGGGAGACCGGCTACGAGGTCCGGTTCATCGAGTACATGCCGCTCGACGCCGAGCGCCGCTGGGAGCGGGCCAAGGTGGTGCCCTCGGCCCGGATCGTGGAGGCCATCGACCGGGCCTTCCCCCTCGTCCCGGTCCGACACGGGAACGAGCCGGCCACGAGCTACCGGTTCGCCGACGGCGCCCCCGGCGGGGTGGGGGTGATCGCCTCGGTCACCCAGCCCTTCTGCGACAGCTGCGACCGGCTCAGGCTCACCGCCGAGGGGCAGCTCCGGGCCTGCCTGTTCGCGCTGGAGGAGACCGACCTTCGCGGCCCGATGCGGGCGGGCGCGGACGACGCCGAGCTCGAGGCGCTCGTCCGCCGCACGGTCTGGCGGAAGTGGTCGGGGCACCGCATCGACCACCCCGACTTCGTCCAGCCAGCCCGCAGCATGTCGATGATCGGCGGCTGACGCGCTCAGCGCAGGCGCCCGGCGACCACCCGCGTCACCCCGAACGAGGGGTCCTTCCTGCTCCCCACGTCGCGGTAGCCCGCCCGCCGGAGCCGGGCGGCCACGGCCCGGGCACGGTCCGGGCTCACCTCGATCAGGATCCAGCCGCCGGGCTCGAGCCAGCTCCGTCCCTCGGCCACGGCCCGCTCCACGAGCCCCAGCCCGTCCGGGCTGAGGTCGGTGAGCGTGTGCACCGGCTCGAAGCGGCGGATCTCGAGCGGGAGGTCGCGGAGCTCGCCCCGGGCCACGTACGGCGGGTGGAGCGTGATCACGTCCACCCTGCCGGCGAGGCGCCGCGGCAGCGGCGCGTACAGGTCCCCCCGGAGGAACGTCGCCCGGAGGCCGAGCCGCCGGGCGTTGGCCCGGGCCACGGCCACCGCGTCCGGGGAGAGGTCCGTGCCGTAGACCTCGGCGCCGGGGACCTCGTTGGCCACGGCGAGCGCCACCGGCCCGGCCCCCGTCGCGAGGTCCACGGCCACGGGCCGCCGCCGGCCCCGGAGCCGGCGGACCGCCTGGAGCGCCAGGAACTCGCTCGAGTCCCGCGGGACGAAGACCCCCGGGCGGACGCGCACCTCGAGGCCCCGGAACACGGTGAAGCCCTTGAGGTAGGCGACGGGCTCCCCCCGCGCCCGGCGGGCCACGAGCCGCTCGAACCGCCGGCGGGCGGCGGGGGGGACGACCCGGTCGGGCTCGGGCTCCTCGCCCCCCAGGACGAACGCGAGGAGGTCCTCGGCCTCGATCCGCTCGCGGCCCCGCTGCCAGTGGTCGATCGCCCGCGACGCCTCGAGGCGCCGGACGGCCCGTTCGAGGAGCTCCGCGGCCTCCACGCCGACGCATCCTAGCGGCGCCCCGCGGGGCTGCGGCCGGGGCGGGGGGCGCGGCCGGGGCCGGG
>FWPU01009605.1_pt1 | contig 15112 bp, 14 predicted proteins | sample 2228361 | NCBI WGS metagenome assembly FWPU01 (sample SAMEA103939777, study PRJEB20133) | metagenome
AAATGCAAAATTAAAAATTCTTTAACCACAGAGAGCACAGAGATTTTTTGACACTGAATACACTGAAATTCATTAATTAATTTTTATTTGTTTTTATTCTATTTTTAACTTCTGTGGCTTCTGTGGCTATTATCTTATCTGTGTCCTCTGTGGTTTTTTAGAAATTCCTATAAATTAAATTATCTCAATTTTAGTGAAGTAAATGCTATAAGAGAAAGGATAATTGATATTATCCAGAATCTAAGAGTAACCTTAGGTTCTGCCCAACCGCATAACTCAAAGTGATGATGAATTGGAGCCATCTTAAAAATTCTTTTTTTAGTTCTCTTAAAATAAGTAATCTGAGTAATAACTGAAAGTACTTCTATAACAAAGATACCTCCAACTAAAACAAGAATTAGTTCCTGTTTTATAAAAACAGCAATCAATCCAATACTCCCACCTAGAAAAAGAGAGCCAGTATCACCCATAAAAATTTCCGCAGGATATCCATTAAACCACAAAAAACCCAATCCTGCGCCAATCATTGCTGAAAGAAAAACAGCAAGCTCTCCAGCCCCAGGCACAGATATAATCTTTAAATATTGAGAAAACTTAGAATGTCCTGCAAGATATGAAAAAACAACATAAGTAAACGCCGCAATTATTATATTACCTATTGCAAGTCCATCTAAACCATCTGTGATATTTACAGCATTTGAAGAGCCAACAATCACTAATAAACTAAAAACAATATAAAAAATTCCAATATCAACATAAACATCTTTAAGATAAGGTAAATTTATAACGGTAGAAAAACTTGGATTTGATGGGTAAAAATATAAATAAATACTGACTGATGAAGCAAATATAAACTGTCCAAGGAGTTTTGTGCTGGGTTTAATACCTTTTGAACTCTTCCTTACTATTTTTAGATAATCATCTATAAAACCAAGTCCACCAAGCCATATAACTGAGGCCAAAGTCCATATAATAAATCTATTGTCTAACCTTGCCCACAAAAGTGTAGAGATTAAAAGTACTAAAAGTATCATTAGTCCACCCATTGTTGGTGTGCCTTCTTTTTTTTGATGAGTTGAAGGCCCATCAGTGCGAATTATTTGAATTATTTGTTTGGTTTTAACCCAGAATATAAATTTTTTACCAAAAACGATAGTTAATATAAGCGATGTTAAAATTGCTAACATTGAACGAAAGGTAATATATCCAAAAACATTTAATGGTGAGAAAAATTCTCTCAGTGGATAGAGTAAATGATAAAACATTATGTAAGATTATTTATCCCTTCTATAATTTTCTCAAGTCCTATTGCTCTTGATGCTTTAAATAAAACAGCATAATCTTTATTTAATTTGCTTTTAAGTCTGGCAATAATATCTATTGGATTATCAAAAAAATAAGAATTTTCAATATCAACTTTGTCTTTTATAATACTTATTTCATTTCCAAAGAAATAAATCTCATCAACTGGCAATTCTTTTAGAAATTCTCCTAATAAGATATGTTCTTCCTGAGAATATTCACCTAATTCTAACATATCACCAAGAACTAAAATTTTCTTTTTATCTTTATATACACTTAAAAAACTTGATATTGATTGTCTCATTGAATCTGGATTTGCATTATAAGCATCGTTAATTATAACTGCACCAAAAGGATTTTCAACTTTTTCCATCCTCATTAAAGGTGAAATAAAATTATCAAGAGATTTTTTTATAGTCTCAGGATCAATACCTATAGAATAACATACTGCTGAAGCAGCAAGTGCATTTTCTATATTAAATCTTCCAATTGTAGATAAATTCACATTTATTTTTTCTTTATCTCTGAAATGTATATCAAAATTTATACCTTTATCTTTAATGACTATCTTTTTAGCGTACACATCACTTAATGAATTCAAACCAAAGGTAAATTTTTTACATTTAACTTTATTAATAAAATTTGAAAGCATTTGGTCATCTCTGTTTAAAACTGCTATTCCATCTTCTGGCAATGCATTAATCAGTTTAATTTTCTCCTCAAATACCTGTTGTTTATTGTCTAAAAATTCAAGATGTGTACTTCCTATATTAGTAATTACTCCAACTTCAGGTTTAGCAATCTCAACAAGACGTTCAATTTCTCCTTTTAAAGAAATCCCTAACTCAAGAACACAATATTCATGTTCACTGCCTAAATCGAGAAGTGTCATAGGCACACCTATAAAATTGTTATAACTGCCAAAATTTGCAAGTGTTTTTCCAGCAGATTTTAATATAGAAAATATCATTTCTTTTGTTGTTGTTTTTCCGTTTGAACCTGTAACACATATCATTTTAGGTGAAAATAGTTTTCTGTAATAACCTGCAAAATCTCCAAATGCTTTAAGTGTATCATTAACAAGGACTATTGCTGGAATGTAGGGAAAAAAACCTTTTATATCATTATCATTTATACTTGTAACTACAACGCCACTTGCCCCTTTTTCAATTGCTTCCTTAACAAATTGATGACCATCATATTTTTTGCCTTTTAATGCAAAAAATATATCTCCCTTAGAGATTTTTCTTGAATCAGTAGAAACAGATACAATTGGAAGATTAGGATCTCCAAAAATAAATTTCCCTTGTGTTGCTTTAATTAAGTCTTTAAGAACAACTTTTTCCATTTTTATTCATAAGAAAGTTCTTTACAATTTCTCTATCATCAAAGTAAATTTTTTTGTCACCTATAATTTGATATGTTTCATGTCCTTTTCCTGCTAAAAGGACTATATCGCCTTTTTTTGCAATTGATAGTGCTTTCTTTATTGCTGATTCTCTATCAATTACTATTTCATAGTTATTTTTTCCTGCCCTATGAATACCTACTTCAATATCAAGGGCTATTTTTTCAGGGTCTTCAGACCTCGGATTATCACTTGTAACTATAACATAATCACTTAAATTAACTGCAATCTCACCCATTAAAGGTCTTTTCGACCTATCTCTGTCTCCTCCACAACCAAATACAGTTATAATTCTTTTATGTGGTAATTTGTTTAATGCAATAAGAACATTTTTTAAGGCATCGTCTGTATGTGCATAATCAACAAGCACATTAAAATTTTGACCACATTCAACTTTTTCTAATCTACCAGGAATTGTCTTTATATTTTCTATTCCAGTTTTTATATGATTTTGGTCAATCCCAAATTTAACTGCACAAATATATGATGCAAGAATATTATATACATTGTGTTCACCAATTAAACTGCTATTTATTTTTAGGTTTTTGCCATTTTTTGAATCATATATATAAAATGAATTGTATAGATTTTGTTTTAAGTCAAAAACAGTGTAATCGCTTTTCTTATTTATTATCCCATAAGTTACAACAGGACATTTTGCAATATCTAATAATTTTATTCCCCACTCGTCATCAATATTTATTATAGCAAATTTATCAGCCATTTCAAAAAGTTTTGCCTTTGCCTTAAAATATTCTTCAAAGGTTTTATGAAAATCAAGGTGGTCTCTTGTTAAGTTAGTAAATATTCCTGTATGAAATTTAGTATAAGTAACACGATTAAGCGCTAAACTATGTGAAGAAACTTCCATAATTATAACTTTAACTCTTTTCTCAACTGCTTTATATAAAAATTTTTGTAAGTCCGGTGACTGTGGAGTTGTTGTTTCCGCAGAAAAGATTTCATTGCCAATTCTATAATTAACTGTACCTATTACACCGCAGGGGATACCTGCTGTATTAAATATGGACTCAAGTAAATATGTAATAGTTGTTTTGCCATTTGTTCCTGTTACACCTATAATCTGGAGCTTTTCTGAGGGAAAATCATAAAACTTTGAAGATACATAAGCAAGTGCTAATGATACATCAGGCACAATAACAAGTGTTATTTTTTGGTCTATCTCTAATTTTTTATCAGAAAATATTACACTGGCACCATTTTCTATAGCAGAAGAAACAAATTTCTCGCCATCTGTATGCTGTCCATGCATACAGAAAAAAATATTACCTGGTTGAACTTTTCTAGAATCATAAGAGATACCTGTTATATTTATATTTCTATCTCCTATTACTTCCCAGTTATTATTTTCAATAAGCGACTTTAGTGAGGGCATAATTTTTTTCTTTCTTGGGAATATTTAAATAATTCATTGCTTCTTTTGCTATGCTAGAAAAAACAGGACATGCAACTTCACTTGCCCAGTAATTCGTCTGAGGTTCATCTATAACAACTAAAATAGTAATTTGTGGATTTTCATAGGGCAAGAATCCACAGAAAGAAGCAATATATTTTGTATTAGAATATTTTTTTGTTAAATGGTCAATTTTCTGAGCGGTTCCAGTTTTTCCACAAACATTATAACCATCAACACTGGCAAGTTTTCCTGTCCCATATTCTACTGTTTTAAGAAGGATATTTTTAAGTTGCTCAGCCACATCTTTTGAAACTACATGTCTAATTATTTGTGGTTTGTATCTCCATAAGATTTTATTATTTTCGTCTATAATTTCCTTTATTATTATTGGTTCAAGAAGTAAACCATTATTTGCAATACATGAAAAAGCATTTATTAACTGTAGGCCTGTAACACCTATTCCCTGGCCAAAGGATATACTTGGAGTAGTAGTAACAGACCATCTTTTTGAAAAAGGGCTGAATATCAAGCCCATCTGCTCACCAGAAAAACAACAACCAGTAAAACAGCCAAAACCAAATTTTTTTATCCATTTATATAGATTTTCTTTTCCAAGTTTTAATCCAATCTTTGCAAATCCAATATTTGATGAATATGCCGTAATGCCTTCAAGGGTCAGATACTTATGTTTTATATGGTCATTGATTTCTATATCAGCAAATTTAAATGAGCCATTTTCACAATATATGATATCATCTGGTTTAAAACAATTTTCTGACAATACTGCAGATAATGTAACTATTTTAAAAGTTGAGCCAGGTTCAAATACTTCATGTATTACAGGATTCAACAAATCATTGGATGTAAAATTATATGTATTTGGGTCAAAACTTGGATAACATACAAGTGCAAGAATTTCTCCATTATTTGGATTCTGGATAACAACAAATGCTTTTTTAGGATGATATTTTTCAACTACTTTTTCAATTTCTCTATAAGCAATATATTGTAAAGTGGAATCAATAGTAAGGACAATATTTGGTATTTTTGAATTTTTATCAAAAGAAACTTTTAATATTTGATTTTTACCATCTTTTTTATCTACAATCATATCATATATATATTCTATTCCAGATAAACCCTTGCCATCAATATTAGTAACCCCAACTATATGAGCAGTTATCTTATTAAAAGGATAATATCTCTTTTTCTCTCTAATGATAATTACTCCTTTTTCTATATCCTGAATTTTCTGTAGTTTTTCTGGTTCTTTAATATGTAATTGTCTTTTTATCCATACAAAATTTTTATTGTTGTCTATTTTTCTGAGAATCTCTGATGGAGATGCATTTATATATCTGGAAAGTATTTCCGAAAACAATTTTTTGTCTTTTATATATTTTGGTGATGCTGCTATAGATACTGAATCTATGCTCATAGCAAGAGTTCTATATTGGCGATCAAATATAATACCTCTGTCAGTTTGAGAAACTTTTTTAGTATTTATTTGTTTGTTGACTAAATTGGTATATTTATTATACTCCCATATTTGCAAATAAAACATACGAAGGATTAACAAAATAGCAATAAAACTAAAACTTACAAATACTCCAAACAATCTATTATTTATTGTTTTCATATTCTTCTATATAAACAAATTTTTCTTTTGATGGTATAATAAAATTGTATTCTTTTGCTATCTCCTCTAAACGCTTTGGAAAGATTAATTCTGTATATTCCATTTGTAATTTTGAGAATTCTTCAATTTGCTTATTTTTTTCAATATTGAGTTTGTTTAATCTTCTTAACATTATTCTGGATTCTACTTGTTCAAATACATAAATCAGTATAATAACAAAAAACAAAAGAATAAGAAAAAAATAATTTAGACGATATCTCTTCATATTTTTTCTGCAACTCTAAGTTTTGCACTCCTTGAACCTGGGTTATCTCTAATTTCATCTTTATCTGGCTGTAAAGGTTTTTTTGTAATAATTTTAAGATATCCTGAATTTTCAAGAAAAAAGCGTTTTATAATTCTATCCTCAAGTGAATGAAAAGATATAACAACCAATCTTCCACATGAGCTTAAAAATTTTATTGATTTCGATAAAGCAACTTTAATATTATTTAATTCATTGTTAACTTCTATTCTTAATGCTTGAAAGACTTTTGTTGCTGGATGTATTCTTTGAAAATGAAACCTTTTTGGAATTGCAGATAAAACTATTTCTGCTAATTGAGTTGTTTTTTCAATCTTATTTTTCGCGCGGTAATTTATTATGAATTGAGAAATTCTTTTTGCCCATCTTTCTTCTCCATATTCTTTAAAAATTCTGAATAATTCTCTCTTGGGATATAAATTTACAATCTCTTCTGCAGTAATTTTTGTTCTACTATCCATTCGCATATCAAGTGGGCCTTCTTTTAAAAAACTAAAACCTCTCTCAGGATTTGAAAGTTGAAGAGAAGAAACTCCTAAATCAAATAGAATACCATCTATTGATTTAATGTTTATCTCAAACAAAATCTTATCTATATTAGAAAAATTTGAACAAAATATGGTAAATTTTTTTTTGTATTTCTCTAATCTTTTTTTTGATATATCTACTGCTGATAAATCCCAGTCAATTCCTATAAGAAAACCTTTGTTTAATCTTTTTAATATTTCTTCTGCATGTCCACCAGTTCCAATAGTAGCGTCAACATATATTCCATCGGGCTTAATATTTAAGAAATCTATTGTCTCTTTTAAGAGAACAGGTCTATGAAGATTCTCAAGCATATCATATCTCTAATTTGGAACCAACCCTATTAAATACATTTTTGGCTTTTTTATAATATTTTTCCCATTCTTCTTTTGCCCACAATTCTATTCTGTTAAATATCCCAACTATAATAACCTTCTTTTTTAGTTTCGCTTCCTTTTTCAAATTCTGAGGTATAAGAATTCTACCAAGGTTATCAACCTGAACTTCAGTTGCTACAGAAAGAAAAAATCTTTTAAATGCTCTTTCTTCAAACTTATTCTTTAACGGAAGTTCATCGAGTTTTTGAATATTGTTTTTCCAAATATCAATTGGATATATATAAAGACAGCCATCTAAACCAGAAGTGATAATGAAATCTTTTACTTTTTTTCTTAAACGGGAAGGTAAAAAAATTCTATTTTTATTATCTATAATATGTTCATATTGTCCTGTAAAAATCATAACTCACCATCTATTACCACAATTAACCACTATACACCACAATAATGATATATTAAAATTTTAGATTTGTCAAGAGAACAAATAGAAAATTATTCCAACGCTAAGATATCCTATGTAACTATAAAGCTATAATGTCACATAAAGATAGAAAAAAAATTTTCAACAGAGGAAAATCCCACTTAGTCCTCCTTTTGCAAATGGTAAAGTAAATTGTTATCACGCAAAATATATATATGAAAGTTTGCTTTGCAGTTAAAATGACATTATGGGTTTACAATCACAGGGGAGAAATAAAAAATGCAGGGAAGAAGCATAAGCCGAATTCTGTTTAAAGGGTCATTTGTCTGGACCTGATGTTACCATCAAGTTCAAGCGTCCCACCTGTCCATCATCAAAATTAGTGATGGACTAATTTTGGACTTGCTCCCGAGTAAGGATTTAGCCGTTTCACCCTTACATTACTGTAAGGATTCTCATACAAAACTGTATGAGCTACAAAACCTTGCGGTTTTGTACGTCTCTGTTCGCACCTCTCATCTTACGATGGATGGGTGTTACCCACTACTCTTTTTAATGGGAGTTCGGACTTTCCTGCCCAATGTTAATTTGGACCGACCCTTGGCTCTTCCCTGCATCTTTTATTATAGAAAGGTAAAGTATTCTTGTGCAGTTATCACATAAAACTAAGTCATTCCCTTTTGAAACTTCATTTATAACCTGTGGTGGCAATTTAATTCTACAACATCCACAGTGATTATTTTCTATTGCAGCAATTGCAACACCATCTTCTTTACTTTCTCTTATATGCTCATACTTTTTAAGTATATCTAGTTTTATTGTGTTAGAAAATTCTCTTCTTTTATTTTCTTGAGTTTTAATTTGTTCTTCAAGATTTTTCTTTTTTTCTTCAAGAGATTTTATCTGTTCTAAAATTTTTACTTCTTCTTCTTTTAATTTTTTTTCTTTTTCTTTTAACATATTACTGTATGAATCAATATTCTCCATAAGTTGAAGAATTTTATCTTCAATACCACTTTTTTCGGTTTCTTTTTTGGCTATTTCAGCAAGCAATGCTTTATATTGCTCATTAGTTTTTACAATATTGAGTTCTGTTTTGTGTTTTTTTATAGCATCTTCACATGATATCAACTCTAAATCTAACTCTTTATGTTGAACTTGAAAATTCTTTAATTTTTTTCTGTCTTCTTCAAGTTTGTTTTTCATCTCAGAAATTAGATTTTTTTTATTTTCTATTTCTGCTGGAATAAAACTACATTCTTCAATCAAAGAGTCAAGTTCTGAATCAATTTCCTGCAATTTTATAAGTTTTCTTATTTCATCAAACACCTTTTATCCCTTCTATAATCCGTAGATTGGTCGCGACAGGATTTGAACCTGTAACCTCACGGATGTGAACCGTGCGCTCTAACCAACTGAGCTACGCGACCATCTGAATCTGGGCCCCGAGGGATTCGAACCCCCGACCAACTGGTTATGAGCCAGCCGCTCTGCCGCTGAGCTAGGGGCCCGTGTCTGTTGTTTCAATATTTTATTCAAAAAAAAATTTTTTGTCAATTCTTGATTTTTCACACTGTAACTTGTACATAAAAATTATGGAAATAGAATTTATACTACTAGTATTCTTAATAGTTTGTAGTTTTACTGATTTAAAATATAAAAAAGTTTACAACATTATATCATTACCTACAATAATTATAGGGTTTGTATTAAATTTTATAAACTATGGAACAAAAGGGGTTAAGCACAGTCTAATAGGAGCATTTGCAGGATTTATATTTTTATTTTTATTCTTTCTTTTAGATGGTGTCGGTGCAGGAGATATTAAATTTCTAATTGCTATTGGAAGTCTAAAAGGGGCAAAATTTGTGATAAATGGTATAATTTATGGTGCAATTTTTGCTGGAATATTTACTTTTGTTCTTCTTATTTATAAAAAGTTATTATTTAAGACATTAAAAAAGATATTTCTATTTTTTTTATACATACTGGTTTTTCATAGAATTATACCTATTAAAAAAGAGGATTTACCAGAGCTACCATATGTGTTTTTTTTATCTATCGGGATGTTGGTTAACTATTTTTAACAATAAATTAGCAGGCATTTTTATAAAAAACTAGACACAAGGTCACCAGCTACATTAAAGACTTATGTTAAGGAATAAATCAATAATAAAATGGTCTCTTATTATATCAATACTTCAAATTTTAATTCTTTATATAATTTTTGGCTTTATTATCTACACATTCCAAAGAGAAATCATAAAAAAGAACGAAATTGATAAAATAAAATTATTTTTGGAAATTCATTCAAAATATATAAAGACATATTTAGAAAAAAATGATGACATATCTTTACTTAATACTCTAAAAGAGATTACAAATAAACACAAAATTTATTATGCACAGATAATAGACTTATCAGGAAAAATAATTGCTCACAACAATATTCATAAATGGAATACTACTCTACATTTTCAGATTCCAGATGATGTCATTTCTTCAGATTTTGCTGTTTTAAAGAAATTAAATGACTGCCAAAGTTATAATTACTTTATACCAATAAAACTTACAGACAATAGAAAGGTATTTTTTCTAACATCTATTAAATTGGATGGACTAAAGAAAAATATAGAGAAGACAAAAAGTCAAATTGTTATGCTGTGCTGTTTTTTGTTTATTTCAACAATTGCTCTAAATATAATGTTCTTTTATATAACTACATTAATGCCTTTGAAAAAAACTAATATGTTACTCAAATCTTTAATACTGGATAAATCAGGAGAAAAAATCAATTGTAGTAAGATAAATATTTTTCATGACACTTATAGATTAATCAATGAGTTAATTGATAAATATGTTAAAGAGATAGCCTTGAACAAAAAAACAGATGACTTGTTTCTTAAAGGTCTAAATCTCGTTTTAGAATATATAGGGAGTGCAATTAATTATGGTCTGATATTAACAGACACGAAAAACATAGTAATCTACATAAATAAAAAGGCAAGAGAAATTCTGAATATACCAGAAGAAAATGTCTCAAGAAAGCATATAATTGAACTACTAAAAACTACTCCGAAGATTATTGAACTATATAGCTATTCTCTTAATAATCCAGAATATATGATAGAAAAATCTTTACCTGATCTCCACACCTCAATAAAAATTAAAAATATAGAGATAGAAAATAAATCTAATGTAATGCTACTTATATTAGAAAAACAAAACTAAATTCTTCCACTCATGAAGAAATATACAACTGGGCCAAAAATCATAATAAATATTGTTGGGAAGATAAATAATATCATTGGAATTATCATTTTTATAGGAGCCTCTGAAGCTATTTTTTCTGCAAAATGACTTTTTTCCACTCTAAGTTCATCTGATAAAGATTTTAATGTATCCATAATTGGCACCCCTAATTTAAGTGAATAGAGTATTGAGTTAAATACAGATTTTATATACTTATTATCAAGTCGTTTACTTATATCCTGTAAGGCTAAATATCTATTTTTACCAAGTTCGATTTCCTTTCTGATAGCCCTTAATTCTTTAGTTATAATATTTTCTTCACTTAACATAACTATCTCAATTGCTGTCCAGAAGTCTAAACCTGAACTCACCAACAAACTCAGAAGGTCTATTATATCAGGCAGGCTTTTAAATATCTCATTTTGTCTTCTTTTTATTCTGTTTTCAATAAATATAAAACTTAAAGATATACTTATTAAAAGTGACAAAAACAAAATAAAAATATTTATTTTTTCAGTCAATATACAGATAACAAAAAAGAGAAAACAGAAAAATAAAAGTTGAAATATTATAAGTTTTTTTATAGATATATAACCTATTAATCCTGCTTTTTCTAGTTTGTTTGTTATAAAACTTAAAAATAACTTAAGAGTTCTGTTTTCTAATAGAAAATTTACAAATTGAGTTCTATATATATTAACTTTTTTTAGAATATGTGGCATCAAATCAGCCAATAAGTAAAAAATTATTCCTAAAGAAGAGATTAATAATAAAAAAAACATATTACATGTCAATCTCTGTAATTTTTGAGATAAACCAGTTACCTATATAAGATAAAATCAAACATAATAAAATTACTAATTTCCCCACCAATGTCTTAAACATAATTCCAAATATATCTGGTTCTAAAAAATTAAGAATTACTAATAATAAGAATGGTATAAAAGTAACCATTTTTGATGACAATCTTGCTTGAGAAGTAATTGCTTTAATTTTGTTCTGAATTTTTCTTCTTTCCCTTAATATATCAGCAATTCTTTTTAGATTCTGTGCAAGATTTCCTCCATATTTGTGTGCTATTTTCATAGAAAGAACAGCAAAATTAAACTCTTTACTATTTATCTTTTTAGATATTTCTGTTAATGCAACTTCAAAAGGTATACCTAATTGAATCTGACTGAGAAGGTCCTTAAAATAAACCGATACAGGTGGGTCTGTTTCTTTTATTACATTTTCTATTGCCTGAGACAAAATTAAACCAGCTTTTATAAAACCTGAGAGCATCTGGATAACATCAACAAGCTGGGATTCAAATATTTCTTTTTGTTTTAATTGATAATTTTTAATAATTTTTGAAGATATAATATATCCAGCAAGAGAAAAAATTATTGACCAGAAAAGGTCTTTTATAAGAAATATCCCTAATATTAAAAAAGTTATTGAAGTTATTAATTTAATATTTCCCATTTTAAACCATTTTTCTCAATTTCATCATAAAAAGAAGGAATGAAATTTGTCATTCTAAATTCTGATATTATTTTTCCATCAGGACTGATCCCTTTTTGTTGATAGACAAAAATCTCACCAATTTTTATCTCGTTAGAATCTTTATCTTTAATTAATTCGCTGATACTCAATATTTTTCTTGTTCCATCTGAAAGGCGAGAAACATAAACTATAATATTAATTGCTGATAAAATTTGGTCTATTATAACTTTTTCTGAAAGCTCAGTACCTGCCATAAGAACCATGGTAGTTAATCTGAGAATAGCATCTTTCGGAGAGTTTGCATGAATTGTTGTAAGCGAGCCCTCATGTCCTGTATTCATTGCCTGTAACATATCAAGTGCTTCTGGACCTCTACATTCACCAATAATGATTCTATCGGGTCTCATTCTTAAAGCATTGATTACTAAATTTCTTATTGTGATTTCACCAGTTCCTTCTATAGAAGGTGGTCTTGCCTCTAAACGAACAACATGTTCTTGAGCAAGGTCTAATTCTGCCGAATCCTCTATTGTTATTATTCTTTCACCCTCAGGGATAAATGAAGAAAGCATATTCAAAAGTGTTGTCTTACCTGAACCAGTCCCTCCTACTATTATGATGTTTTTCTTTAACTTAACACACAACTTTAAAAAATCAGCCATCTTTTCTGTCAATGAACCTAAAGAAACAAGATCTGATATTTTTAATTTTTTTACTGTAAACTTCCTAATTGTAATACATTGACCAGAAAGAGAAACAGGTGGAATAATTACATTTACTCTTGAGCCATCATTAAGGCGTGCATCCACAAATGGTGTGCTTTCATCAACTCTTCTTCCAACAGAAGAAAGAATTCTGTCAATTACTGTTCTTAGTTGAAGTTCCGTATCAAACTTCTTTTCTGTTAGAAATATTTTACCATTTTTTTCAATATATATTTTGTCTTTCCCATTTACCATTATTTCTGATATAGCGGGGTCTTTTAGAAAATCCTCAAGAGGACCAAACCCTAAAATGATATCTAATAATTCTTTTACAAGTTGGTTTCTTTGTTGCCATGAATAAATATCTTTACATTCCTCAACGACTATATCCTGTATCTTTTTCTTTACTGAGTTATATATCTGTTGGTTGTCTCTTAAAGAATTAATGTCAAATTTTTCTTTTTCAATTTCATTAATTACTCTACTATGGATTTTAATTCTGAGATTTTTTATTTTTTCTTCTGTATCTTTTTGTAAAGAATCTTTCAGAATGATTTTTTCTGTTGTTTTATTTTTGACACTTTTTGAAAATTCTATAATTTTGTTAGAAAGTTCTTTTATACTTATTGAAAAATTACTGTGAGGATACTTAATCAATGATATTTCATCTTTAGAAAAACTTGCTTGTGTTATATTGTTACAAATTATCTTTGAAAATATTTTCATCTTTAAAAGATTTTCCAAATTGATTTCTAAGATATTGTCATTATTTTTATTGTGGTCCACCAAAACTATTTTTAATATCTGCACTGGGAAATGTTTATTTTTTAAGAAATCTATAATTTTTTCTAAATATTTCAAATATAACTCTTCAGGTCTAATAACAATTAGAACTATATTTGAGAGGTCTAAAATCTTTAAGAATCTTTCGCCGAAGTCTCTTCCAATGTTAAAAACATTCCAGTTATAAATGTTTTTTAACAGTAAAATTGCTCTTTTTATCTCTTCTGGTTCTAACAGGTCAATATCTTGAATTTTTCCTACACCTGATATGGTTGTTATACCACATTCCTGTTGAACTAAATAACCATGAATAAGTTTTTCATCAACTTTTGGCAAAATTGAAAGAAGTTCTTTAAGGGTTTTACTTTCATTTGTATTCAGAAAAAACTCTATATCATTTCTTCCATCAAAGGTTAAGTCATATAATAAAACTGATTGTTTTGTTTGATAATAAAGAGCAATTGAGATGTTTAAAGCCACTATAGACTGAAATATAGGATTAAGAGGTTCTATTATTGAAATTGTGATGTTGTTCATTTTTGATATTTTTTTAGTATTTCTAGTACTTCGTCATACTGCTTTTGAATTGAGGTTAATACATGTTGAGATTTTAGTGGTTTTTCTGCTTTTATTTTCTTAATATTTATTTCTGATAGTTCAACTTTATTATTATCATTTAGCCCTCTAAGTGAAAGCGTCAGTTTGCCTTCGTTGAGAAATAGAGCAAGTATTTGTGCTTGTTCTGGTGTAACTGATAAAACTACAGGTATTTCACTTTCATCACTATATTCTTTATCTATTTCATGGTTTTTTGCTGTCTCTTGTATTATCTTTTTACTAATTACATCTTCTCCAACTGCTAATACAAGAATATTTTGAAGGATCGTTTTTGTCTGGCATTGAGTTTCATTATTCTCTGTATAATCAAATGTTGCTATTATGTCAACTCTGTCACCTGGATATATTATTTTAGATGTGGTTTTTTTGTCACACATAAGAACAAATGCTCTTGTATCTAAAGGCACTAATGCGGATAAACCTGTGTTTATTCCTACTGCTGTCAATTTTGTAGATAAAATTTGCTCACCTTTCAGGATTGGCACAACTGTTAAATACATAGGTTGTTTGCCATCTGAAGAATAAATTTCTTCAATAGAGTGAAAACTACCAGGTTGAACATATTCTTTTGGAACTTTAACAATCTCTATGCTTTTGTTAGTAATTATTGTTCTAGGTTCAATAAACTGTTTTGAGACTAAAACATCAATTGTTTCTTTTTTCTTCAGATATTTTTTTTCTATCTTTTTGATATAAAGGTTTATAAAAAATGCTACAAAAAATGAACATAGTATCAGAATAATCAATTTTAGTTTCATTTTTTGAATTTTATTGGTCAAATCCTTTTGTTTCTTTTTGAATTTTTTCTGTTGACTTTTGAATCATATCAAGAATTTGATTTCCAAAGAGTTTTATTGCTACAATGCATACTACAGCAATAAGCGCTATTATAAGTATATATTCGGTCATA
>FWPU01009606.1_pt1 | contig 15110 bp, 9 predicted proteins | sample 2228361 | NCBI WGS metagenome assembly FWPU01 (sample SAMEA103939777, study PRJEB20133) | metagenome
GGATTGTTTCCGATGGTAGCCTTGGCTGTAGTGGGACTGCTTCAGCTGAGTCGGATTGTTAGGCCGGCAACCCCCTTGGCTTAAGTATGTCTGCCGCAAGGCAAGCAAGGTGAGGTGCACCTCTTTTAGACTTTGTCGGAACATTTATTAAGTTTTTCGATAAGGAAGGTTTTCTCGAGGCGCTGCGCACGCTCAAGGGGAAGCCGCTTTCGGAGGAGTTGCTGAAGCTACTGCGCGAGTCTTTCGTACACAGCTTCAGCGACGAAGGGTGGGCCAGTCCCGAGAGCTTGCGCATGTCCACGCTGCGCAACAGCGACGCAATAAACATGATGGCCTCGCGGCGCGCCTCGAATCGTGCCAAGCGCGCAGCGACCGGGACCGGGCTGACCAGCCTGGACGAAATGAACGTCGAGGTAGCTCTGGTCAATGAAGCGCAGGTGCAAGCGCAATCAGAGTCCAGGCCAGCTCGACCGGGCCGCGACACAGAGGATGAACCGCTAACACACGCATCGCTTGCCGCTTTGATTCAGGACCGCGACGCCGCGACGATCGAGGAGGCATCGAAGCGGATAATCGATCTGGCCCAGGCGATCTCGCGGCTCCAGGATATCGACCTCAATCGAGCGGTAGTTGAAGCATCTTCTTTCCGCGACCGCGCGGGCGAGACCCGTTTCTTCGGCTACAACCATGTAGCTGGCGGCAGGCTCGAATCGCTGCGCTGGGCCAATTCGACGATACGCAAGATGGAGCGCTGGCTGCGGCGTCTGCTGATCGAGGCGGAAGGATCGCAGGAACCAGAGTAAAAGGCCGCAAGGGGCCAGGAGCAAGAGGGAGAGCGAGAGCAAGAGGGATCCTCTCGCTCTTGCTCATTGCTCTTGCTCCTGCTTGCTCATTGCTCTTGCTCCTGGCTCCTTTTGTTAGAAGTACGCTTTGAGTTTCTTGTAGGTAGTAGTTAAGTCCTCCGGGATGACGCGCGTCTCTCCCACGACCGACATGAAGTTGGCGTCTCCCGTCCAGCGGGGCAGCACGTGCATGTGAAAGTGGTCGGCGACGCCGGCTCCGGCGGCGCGGCCCAGGTTAATGCCCATGTTAAAGCCGTCGGGCTTGTAAATTTCGCCGAGCGCTGCCTGGCACCGCTGCGCCAACTCGATCATCTCGTACAGCTCTTCCTTGCTGGCCTCCGCCAGGGTTGCGATGTGGCGATATGGAACAATCAGCAGATGGCCTGTGGTATACGGGTAGAGGTTGAGGATCATGAAGTTCGTGGCGCCGCGATAGATGATAAAGCACTCCTCGTCGCGGTTCCGCGCCACGGCCCGGCAAAAGACACATCCATCTGCCTTTTTGTCCGCCTCGCTAATATACTGAAAACGCCACGGGGTCCAGAGGTATTCCATTAGCTGATGGCCGACTCCTAACCGGACTGGTTGATAAGCTCGCGCAGTTCTTTGCCGGGCTTGAAATAGGGGACACGTTTAGCCGGGACCTTGACGGTCTCACCGGTCTTGGGGTTGCGCCCCTGCCGCGCCAATCGATTGCGAATGCGGAAGGAACCGAAGCCCCGCAACTCTATCTTCTCGCCCCGCTTCAGCGATTCGACGATGCTGTCGAGCACCGTTTGCACCACAACTTCAGCATCTTTTTTCGAGAGGTTGGAACTTTTAGCCACCTCTTCCACCAACTCCGCCTTGGTCATAAAAACCTCCATTTGATTCCTGGTTAGGGACACGAACCGGCAATGAATTTAAAAACGAGACAGCCAGCTTCCTGGCCCAAAAGTAAGGGGTCGGACTAGCTTTCTTCTTTGTCCTGAAGCTTAGTGCCCAGCCTTTCACCAAGCGTCGTGCCGCCTGTTTCGCCCTGAGCCAGATAGTTCTGGATCTCAGAGCGCGAAACATCCTCGGTTTTCAGCGCCTTCAAGCTGAGTCCGATCTTCTTCTCGGCGGCGTTGAGCTTGATGATCTTCATCTCGATCTCCTGTCCGACCGAGAAGTGTTCCTCCGGCTTTTCCACTCTCTTCTCGTCCAGCTCGGACACGTGGCAAAGGCCTTCTATCCCCTCGCGCAGCTCCACGAACAGCCCGAAATTAGTGATGCGCGCAATGCGCCCTCGCACCACATCTCCCATTTGATGGCTCGCGAAAAAGTCCTCCCAGCGCCCGGGTTCGAGCTGCTTTATCCCCAGCGAGAGCTTCTGGTTCTCGACGTCGATGCCCAGGACGACGGCCTCCACGCGGTCGCCCTTCTTCAAAACCTCGGAAGGATGCTTGATCCGCTTGCTCGACGAGATGTCGGAGACATGGACGAGCCCATCTATCCCCTCTTCGATCTCGACGAAAGCTCCGAAGTCGGTGATATTGCGCACGCGTCCCGAGACCACCGACCCGATAGCATACTTTTCTTTGATTGCTTCCCAGGGGTTAGGCTCGGTCTGCTTTAGGCCGAGCGAGATCTTGCGCGCTTCGGGCTCTATGTCCAGGATCACGGCCTCTACGGTGTCGCCGACGTTCAGGATCTTAGAAGGATGTTTTATCCTCTTGTTCCAGCTCATCTCTGAGACATGTATCAGCCCTTCTATTCCCGGCTCCAGCTCGATAAAGGCGCCGTAGTCGGTCAGGTTCGCCACCTTGCCCTGCACTCGCGCCCCCTTCGGATACTTGTAGGCGGCATGAGACCAGGGATCATCGGTCAACTGCTTGAAACCGAGGGAGACCCTTCCCTCCTCCTTATCGAACTTTATCACCTTAACCCGGATCCGCTGTCCGACCGAAAACATCTCGGAGGGGTGATTGATCCTGCCCCAGGACATGTCGGTGATATGCAGCAGCCCATCGACTCCGCCCAGGTCGATGAAGGCACCATAGTCGGTGATGTTTTTCACCGTTCCCTCGACGATCTTCCCCTCCTCCAGGGCCTCGAGAACCCTCTTGCGTTCGTGCTCGAGTTGCTCTTCGAGCACAGCCTTGCGCGAGAGCACGATGTTGCCCCGCTTCTTATTGACCTTGATCACCTTCATGGCAAGCTCTTCGCCCCTCAGGCTGTCGAGATTGCGCACGGGTCTCAGGTCGACCTGCGAGCCGGGCAGAAAGGCGCGCACTCCTATATCAACGGCCAGGCCGCCCTTGATCCTCTCGATCACCCGGCCTTTGATCACAGTTTGCTCGCGGTAGGCGCGCTCTATCTCGTCCCACACTTTCATGTGCTTGGCCTTGAGCCGCGAGAGCACGATGTGCCCATCCATATCCTCGGCCTGTTCGAGAAAGACGCTGATGCGGTCTCCGGGGTTGACGTTGGCCTTGCCGCTTTCATCATAGAACTCCGAAATCGGGATGATCCCCTCGGACTTGTATCCGATATCCACCATCACTTCTTTCTCGGTGACGGCGATCACCGTGCCCTCTACCACCTCGCCTTCCACTATATTCCTGAAACTTGCCTCGTAAGCCTTCATTAAGTCCTGTTCTCCAATCTCCTCGGATTGAGGCGCGCGATCCGCAAAAGGCGCTTCGCCCGCCGCACTCACTTCCCGTGGAATGCCCTTCTCCTCCATTACTGCTCCTCCTTAATCCTTAACGCTAGCGAGCGCCTCTATACCCCAAAGTGAAAAGCAGATGCAAACCTCTCTGTTCACACGGCTGCCGCGCGACCCCGACGCGAGCCCTCATGAAGACAAGCCGATCCCATCATCATGCCCAACTTAAGAACAAGCACGATAACCTGTGAGATTTGATGAGCCCGGGAGTTCGCGCTGGCTTTTAAAGCAAAGGGTTGCAAACCGATGAAGAGCTGCCAAAGTCAATCATTCCTTTATCCGATTTTTTTCAGGCTATATGTATACCTTCCGCAGCCCCTTTTGTCAAGACGAAAAAAAAGAGAGGAGCTGGGAGCTAGGAGTTAGAAGCTAGAATAAATACATGTACTGAATTGCTACACTACCAGGCCTGTAGCTTCATCGAAATCGATCTCCTGGCTCCTAACTTCTAGCCCCTGGCTCCTTTTTTAGGCCTGCCGACCATCCAACAGGGCTACCGGGAAAACGGCGAACAGTTCCTCCAGGGCCAGCACCATTTTCCCCTCGCGTTCCCTTGCGCGGACCGTTTCGCCTGTAAAGACGTTGGTATAGAGCGTTCCCTTCAGTTCAGGGGGCAATACCAGGTAAGTGTCGCGCCACACCTCTCCCAGCGGCTCGGCGGTCTCCGGAACCAGCGAGACCAGGAGCCTGGGCGCTGCGGCGATCGCGATATGATCGTTCAGCCGGCGGGCGAAGGCGAACAGGTGCCCGGCTCTGCTCCCCTCTTCGCGCAGCGGAATGTAATCGCCTTCGAGGAAAAGCTCCTTTCTGGTTTTTCTAAAGCAGAGCGCGCGCCAGGTTGTGTAGAGTTTGATCGCGCCGCTCTCCTTCGCGCGTATCAGTTCATCGATGAATTCGGGAGCCAAGCGGCCGTAACCGGCCATTTTCCGCTTCAGCTCTTCCAACACTCCTCGAATAGCGCGATAATCGACGTCGCGCCGGTTGTCCGGATCGACCAGGCTGAAGTTCCAGACCTCGCTTCCCTGATAGATGTCCGGAACTCCCGGCGAGGCGATCTTTATCAATACCTGGGCGAGGCTGTTGTAGATGCCGTAATGGGCGACTTTTTTCTGAAAGGGGAGGAAACTTTGCAGGAATTCGTTCGGCCGTGACGTGTCGAGGACGGCGGCGACGAAAGCGACCACCGCCTCGTCGTACTGCCGGTTCGGGTTTATCCAGCTAGTGCTGACCTTAGCCTCTTTGGTCGCTTTGGTCATGTAGTCCTGGATGCGCTTGATGAATCCGGCATAGTCCCGCTCGAAATCGAAGGGCCAGGCGCCGACCAGCGTCTGGTAGAAGAGATACTCTTCGTTGGCATCCGGAGCCGGCTTCCCCTCCACTTTGATCTTCTTGTGCCTGTTGAGCCTTCGCCAGAGCCGGATATTTCTCTGCCACTGTGCCGGCATCTCGGAAAGGACATTGATGCGCGCCCGCACATCTTCGCTCCGTTTGGTATCGTGCGTCGAGGTGGTCAGCATAGCGTAGCGCCAGCGCTCCAGCCGTTCCAGGTTCTGCTCGTGCAGGGCCGACGGCGTTATCCCGAACACCTGGGGGTCGCCTCCCACCTCGTTGAGCGAGACCAGGCGATTATAGATGTAGAGCGCGGTGTCTTCATATCCCTTGGCCATGACCGGGCCGGTATACTGCTGGAACCTGCGCACGAAATCGAGCTGTTCGAGCCTGTCCTCCGGCCCGAAATATTCCGGATACTCGAGCAGCAGGGCGCTGCGCAGGCAGTCGTAGACGGAAAGGTCGGCCGCCGGAGTTCTCCGCTTCGCCGCCGAAATGGCCATTTCGATATAACGCCGGTCGCGCTCGCTCACCACGCCCTCGCCGCCAATATAGGTCCTGTAGACCGGAAAGCAGGCGATGGTCTCGCGTATGGCGTCCCTCAGGCTGAACAGGCTGAAGTCGCGCAGGTGCCGGTGCCGTTTCCAGAGGCGGTTCAACTTCTGGCCCAGGAACCTGATCTCGCTGGCCATGGTGGTGCTCATTATCAGCTTCTTGGATTCGTAGACGATGTCGGCGAAGTTCAGCCGCTTGCCGATGAAGCGGCTGTAGATTTCATCGAACCTTCTGGCGTTGCGGCTATCGACGAAGATCCCGTTCAGGGCGTTAGCGAACTCGTAGCCCACGGTTCCATCCGCCAGCCAGTCCTCCGGCAAGCTTTCGCCCGGCATGGCGATCTTCTCGACTACAAGGTAAATGGGCAAATCGCGCTTCGAGCGAAGCGCGCGCGACGCGGTTTCCTCCCAGAGATTTTTCGATTGACCTTCCGGAGATGCAGCCGTCGCGCCGGCAGGTGCGGCGAGGGCCTTGAGCATCCTCCTTTTCCGCATAAAGCAGCTTTTCTGAAGCTCTCTGAAATAGCCCGGCGGATCGAAGAGGCCGTCCGGATGATCGATCCTCAAGCCGTCGACCAAGCCCTGTTCTATCAGCGACATCAAAAGCTCGTGCGTGGCCTGGAACACCTCGGGGTTCTCCATTCTTAACGCAACGTATTCGTTTATCTCGAAGAACCTCCGGTAATTTATTTCATCGGAGGCCACGCGCCAGTAGGCCAGGCGATAGGGCTGCTCGGAGAGAAGCGCATCGAGCAGGTCGAAGCTGCGCGGCTCTTCTTTTCGACCGTTGAAAAGCTCGAGGTTTTCCTCGAGGAACTCCCGGAACTCGCCGCTGCTCTGGTAGAGGCGCGCGAGCCGCCTCCTAACGGTCTCCCTTTTCCGCACCCCCTCGGCTATCTTTTCAGGATCGCTCTCGAAGCAGGAGGGAAGGTCGTTGAGCGCCGCTATGATGCTTTTAAGCTCATGCAGCGCGGGGCTCTCGGCCAGCCAGCTCTCGAGCGCCTCCAGCCTGTAGCTCAAGGTCTGCGGATAGGTCGGCGGAGCTATCGGGAACTTGTGCTCACAATAATAAAGGTAGAAGTCCCCATCCTCGAAGGTCAGGCGCAGCTCCTGGTTCTCGAGCGCTTTGCCGTACTGGTCTCCCAGGATCGGTATCAGGATCTTGTTCCTGAGCGCCGGCTCTATCGGCTCCCACTCTATGTCGAAATATTTAGCGTATGGCGAGTTCTGGCCGTTGCGCAGCAGGTCCATCCACCAAGGGTTCGCGCTGGCGTCTATCGACATATGATTGGGCACGAAGTCCAGGATCTGCCCCATGCCGTGCCGCGCAAGCTCGCGGGCAAAATCGCTGTATTCCTGCAGGGTTCCTATTTCGGGATTGAGGCAACTGAAATCGGCGACATCGTAGCCGTGAAGGCTGCCGCGGCCGGCCTTGAAGCAGGGCGAAGAGTAGCAATGGCTGACTCCCAACTCCGCGAGATAGGGAACGATTTCGAGCGCATCGCGCAAGCGAAATCGCTGGTTGAACTGAAGGCGATAGGTCGAGGCCGGGACCACCTTGCCCGCGCGCGGAGATTTCCAATCCGCCTCCGCTTGATTCTCAACCGGGGTCAGTTCCTGTTCCGCCATATCCAGCTATCAGCCTTCAGCCATCAGCTTTCAGCCGATGGCCTAAGTCAAAACTCATAAACCCGGAACTCGTAAGGGCGGAGCGATTCGCCGCAGGCCTCCGGCTCGCCGCTCCTGGAATAGCTCGTCATCAGACATTTCGAGTTTCGGATCGACGCGCGCGCGAGCAGGCTGCTTGGCGCATCCGATAAATTGTAGCAGAGGAGTAAACCGCGCCCATCTGCGGACCGGCGCTCCACGAGCAGCAGATTATCGATGAGCTCCACGTTCATCTTTTCTTTGCTCAGCAACGACAGCGCCGGGTGATTCTTACGCAACTCTATCAGCCTTTTATAAAAGGCGAGGTGCTCGCGATGTCTCTCTTCGGCCAGCGCCGCCCAGTTCAGCTTCGAGGCGAGGAAGGTCTGTTCGGCCTGTGGATCGGGCATCTCTCCTTTCCACTGAAAAGCTGAAAATTCCTGCCTTCGCCCCTCGCGCACCGCCCGGACCAGCGCTTCGTCGCTGTGGCTGATGAAGTAAAGGAAGGGACGCTGCTCTCCGTACTCTTCCCCCATGAAGATCAGCGGTATGTAAGGGGAGCAGAGCGCCAGAGCGGCAGCCAACCGCTGCGCCTCCGGGGAAACCAGAGCAGAAATCCGCTCGCCGAGAAGGCGATTGCCGACCTGGTCGTGATTTTGAATGCAGACGACGAACTTGCTGCCGGGCATATGCGAGGCATCGCTGCCGTGACGCCGCCCCCGGTAAAGAGAGTAGCGGCTGTCGTAAACGAAAGTTCTCGCCAGCGCCCTGGCCAGATGGGCCGGGCTTCCGAAATCGAGGTAATATCCGTCGCGCTCGCCCGTCAGGAGAGCATGGATGCTGTGATGCAGGTCGTCGCTCCACTGAGCATCGAGGCCGTATCCGCCGCGCTCCCGCTCCTCGATTATCCGCACGTCGTTGAGGTCGCTTTCGGCGATTACGTAGGCGGCTCGTCCCAGGCGCGCCGCGGCTCCGTCCACATTTTCTTTTATCTCAGCCAGGATATGCCTGGCGCTGAAATCGAAAATGCCGTGAACCGCGTCGAGCCGCAATGCATCGACGTGAAAATCGCAGACCCATTGCAGGCTGTTCGAGATTATAAAATGGCGCACTGCGTCCGAGCCCCGGTCGTCGTAGTTTATCGCCGGACCCCAGGGGGTCTTATATTTATCGGTGAAATAGGGGCCGTACTGGTGGAGATAATTCCCTTCGGGCCCTAGGTGGTTGTATACCACGTCCAGGATAACCGCCAGCCCGTGCTCGTGGCAGGCGTTGACGAAGCGCTGGAATGCAGCCGGCCCGCCATACGAATTTTGCACGGCGAAGAGTTGTGCTCCGTCGTAGCCCCAGTTGCGCGTGCCGGGAAATTGCGCCACGGGCATAACCTCGACCGCGGTCACGCCGAGTTCCTTGAGATAGCCAAGCTTGCCGCAGGCGGCGTCGAAAGTGCCTTCGGGGGTAAAGGTCCCGATGTGCAGCTCGTAGATTATAAACTTCTCCAGCGGCATACCTTTCCACTCGCTATCGGTCCAGGGGAAAGCCAAATCCACCAACTGCGACGGGCCGTGCACCCCCTCGGGCTGGTAGCGGGAGGCCGGGTCGGGCAGAGGGCGAGAGCCGTCCACCGAATAGGCATAGTTTGTGCCGGGCCCGAGGCCCGAAACATGCAGCGAGAAGTAGCCATCGCGTTCGCTCTGCAAGGCCCGCCTCTCCGTCTCCTCCCTTCCCGAAAAGAGGACCAGCTCCACCTTCGCGGCGCGGGGCGCCCAGACCCAGAAGGAGACTTCGTGAGAGCCGACCGCGGCGCCGAGCGGCGGGCGCAAGGGAAGATACGGCTCTGAAGAAAAGAAATCCTTTCCCGATAAAAGGCCTGCCATAAGCCCGCGCTTCGCGAATTTTTTCGCTCTAAATAAACGATTCCGGTTCTGCAGTACAATAAGATTTTATCCGCTGCGGCCGAAACAGGCAATAGAGTCGCCAGCCCTCAGCCGAAAGACCACGGATAATGGACTTACTCTATATAGCTGCACAGGATAAATGAACAGTTGCCGTTTGGGCCAGCCAAGCACGGCCTGTCCCGCAGGGACGCATGATCCTGTTCATTTATCCTGTCCAGCTGAAAGCTGACGGCTGATAGCTGAACGCTTACGTTTATTTTTCTCTTGACTGGCGAAGGCCAGTAGATTAGAATCGCGCCATCAGGTGGTCTGACATATTCATGTTTTACCAGAGCGGGTCCATGAGCCTGAAAAGGAGGTATCGCAACATGAGGAAGAGCGCTTCCACGGCTTTTTGCTTAGCACTGCTGTGGCTTTTACCGTCGGCCGCTCGGGCCCACGAATTGCCGCGCGAGGTGGAAAATTACGCCGACATGGTCTTCTATAACGGTCAGGTGCTCACGGTGGACCGCGATGGACCTGACTTTACCATGGCAAAGGCTGTGGCCGTTCGAGACGGCAGGATTCTGGCTGTGGGCGAAAGCGACCGGATATTGAAGCTGGCCGGCCCCGATACGGTGAAAATAGACCTGAAAGGTAAAGCTCTTATACCGGGCATAGTCGATACCCACTCGCATCCGAACAGGTACGCTTTGGAGCACTACCGGCAAGACATCGCACGAGCCTATCTCAATTTTCTCGATGAGAACCGCATAAGAGGCGGAACCGTTAATTGGGAATCGAAAGACAAGGCGGTGGCTGATTTGAAGAGGATTGCAGAGCGGGTCGCTCCGGGCGATTGGATCGTAGTAAGCAGCCGGGGCAATCAAGTGGTAATGCGCGAGCTGGACAGGCTCGATCTGGACAAAATAGCGCCCGACAACCCGTTGTATATAAGGATAGGCAACGAGATGTGGGGGCTGGTCAACAGCAAGATGCTCGATATATTGGTCCAGAGATATGGCGATAAGCTCCCCGGCATTATACGAAATGGCGAAGGAACGCCGACCGGCCTTCTTTTCGGCACAGCCGGCACAGTCATGGGCCAGGAGATCCTGCCCCAGATACCTCCCGAAATCCTGGCACCTGTTTTCAAGAAGGAGCTGGAGGAGTGGGCGGCAATCGGCGTAACCACCCTCTCCTCGCGCTTTAGGGGGAATGAGATCTCGGCCTATGGACAACTGGACAGACGAGGCGAGCTGCCGATTAGAATAGCATATACGCACGAGATAGCGCGCTGGAACCCCTATTTCGAAAGAGACCTCAAGCGCCTGGGGACCCTGGAAGGGCATGGGACCGACCGGCTCTGGATGATAGGTCTATCCGTGGGGATACCGGACGGCTCTCCACCGGGCGGAGGCGGAGGGGCAGGCGGAGATGTCTGTTCGTCGTTAGAAAAACGCGAGATGTTTCCGGATGACTTCTTTCCACAAGGCATATGCTATTGGGAACAACCCGGCGATCCGAGCCGCGACACCGTCCTGATAGCTAATCGAAACGGCTACCGTATCGCAGGAGTGCACACCTTCGGAGACAAGGGGCTCGAGATAATGCTGGATGCGTTCGAAAAGGCCAGCCAGGAAAAATCGATCTCGGGAAGGCGCTTTGCCCTGGACCACGGCATGATGGTGAGCCCCAGGGTGATAGAGAAATCCGCTAAACTGGGAGTGATCTGGAGCCTGCAGGTGCCTATGTTTTATGGGCGGAGGACTGCAATCGTCAGCCGGGTATACGGCGAAGAGACCGCCCACAGATGGGCCCTCCCGGTTAAAAGCATGATCGATGCCGGCGTCAGGGTCTCATTCGGAGCCGATACCCACTCTGATCCCGAAAGGCATCCGATGTTCAATCTCGAGGTCCTAGTCACCAGAAAGACCCACGATGGCCGGGTCTGGGGGCCGCGGGAGAAGATCGATCGCAATACCGCTTTGCGCATGATGACCCGCTGGGGCGCCGAGTATGTGATGCGCGAGAAAGAGATCGGCTCGATAGAGCCCGGCAAGCTCGCCGACCTGGTGGTCCTCGATAAGAATCCTTTGGACCCTGGAATACCCGACGAGGAGCTTTCCGAGATAAAGGTGCTGATGACCGTAATTGGAGGCAAAGTAGCTTATCGCTCCCCGAACCTGGAACAGTAAACGTATCATCCTCGATCGGCTCGAGCCTTTATCCCGACCTCCGGCTCCTGATTCTTTGCATTTAAACCGCTATAGCCTAATGGAGCAATGAGAAAAATAGTTTGTCATCTACTGGCGTTTGGTCTCGGGCTGCAATTGAGCTTCGCCCAGGAGAAGACCAGCGAGATTCGGGGGCGCGTCGAGAGCGAACAAGGGGCCCGGATTCAGCGAGCCAGGGTCCGAGTTTTCAGCCAGGAGCCTGCTTTCGATCAAGAGACGACCACGGATGCCGACGGGACTTTCAGCTTCTGGAACCTGGCTGCAGGAACATACCAGGTGGAAGCCAGTGCGCCCGGCTACGCCGGCCAGCAGAAGGATGGAATCCAGGTCCAGGACGGTAAGACCATCGAAATCAACTTCCGCCTGGCCGCTGCGCTGCAGGCCCAAAGCCTGATCGAGGTGGAAGCTAGGGGGAAAGAGGAGCGGAACCCAAACATCTTCATCACCAAGATCGACCTGAATGCCCTGCGGGATTCGCTGCGCAGATGGGGCGCAAGCCCGGTATTTTTGGAGTTCAGCGCGGTGAAGAACCTTTATGCCGCTGACTTAGGAGCGCCACTGCGGCAGATCTCAACTGTCAGGCCCGCCAAGCTGGACCAGGGGTTCCACGGCTCCATTTACGAGGAGCATCAGAACAGCGCCCTAAATGCCAGGCCATTTTTCAACGTCGGGCCGCTGCGCCCTGCGCGCCGCAACCAGTTCGGCTTCAGCCTCTCGGGCCCGATCGATAGAGATAAACTTTCCTTCAGCACCAGGCTCGATATCGTGAGAGAATCTGGCTTCGTGAACGGCAACGTTCGCGTCCCGCTCCTGAAGGAGCGGGTCCCGACCGCCAGCGACCCGCTGACCAGGCGGATCATCGGCGCGCTGCTCAAAGGCTTCCCTGAAGAAACCCCTAATTTGCCCGATATAACGCCCCGGCAATTGAACACCAACGCCGAAAAGGACATCGATAGCCAGGCTTTCAATATTAAACTCGACTATTCGGCCAGCAATCGCGACCGCCTGGCCTTCCGCTACGACGTGCTCGATTACTCCGAGGACCCTTTTGAGCTTGTGGCCGGGGCCAATCCCCAGACCGACCTGCGCTCGCAGAGCCTCTCGGCCACGAATCTACACACCTTTTCGCCCAGGGCCTTGCTCGAGGGCTCTTTTTATTTCGATCGCCAGGCGGTGCGACTTCTTCCCACCAAACGCTTCCGCTCTCTGCTCGAGCCTCTGGGGCTGCCCGATGTGCCCGACATCGACTTCGGTGGTGAGTTTGCTGATTTAACCCCGCTGGGGCCGGGAACGCAATTCCCCCGCCTGCGGTTTCAGAACCGATTTGCCGGCGAGTTTAATTTCTCGCTGCTCGCGGGCCGGCACCAGTTGCGCCTGGGCGGGAGCTTGATGCGGGTGCAGTTGAACGATCTTCAGAGCGACAACAGCCGAGGCAGGTTTATTTTCAGCAGCAATTTCGGGCGCACTGCCATCGAAAACTTTTTACGCGGCACGCCGAGCAGGTTCACCATCACCATGGGCAATCTCCATCGCAATTTTCGACATTGGGAGTCCTCGCTCTATATTCAAGATACCTTTCAGGTAAGGCCCGGATTCGCTTTGACCCTTGGGCTGAGATACGAGCGCGTCACCACGCCATCGGAAGTCAACGGCCTTACTCTGCTCCCCTACTCTGATGCCAACAACTTCGCCCCGCAGTTTGGCTTTGCCTGGAACCCCAAAGGGGGCTCTCTTGTGGTGCGCGGCGGCTACGGCGTCTCGTTCGGCCAGGTCTTCGCCGGGACGTTTCAACTGGCCCGCTTCAATCCTCCCGCGGTGCGCACCGTCACCATCCAGAATCCGAGCCTGGTCGATCCCCTGAAAAGCCTGCAAGTTGCCCCAGGCGAACTAGGGCGGTCGGACCTGAACCTGCTGAGCCCGGACCTCGACCCGCCTTATGCCCATCAATTCAACTTGCAGATCGAAAAGCGCCTGGCTGAAAACCTTTTCCTGCGCGTCGGCTACATAGGAAACCGTACCATCAAATTGTTTTTCCCCTTCGTTTCCAACCGGGCGCAACCGGTCCCCGACATACCGGCCACCACGGCCACGATCGACCAGAGGCGCCCGGACCCTCGATTTCTCAGCGTCAAGACAATCATCAACAGCGGAGTCTCCTACTATGACGCTCTCAAAATCAGCCTGGCCCATCGCTTCGCGCGCGGGCTCGCCTTCGATTTCGACTACGTCTTCAGCAAAGCTCTAACCAGCGGTTTCGATTTCGCCAACACTCTGAATCGGGAGAAAGGAATCGAGGGGAACCAGAACAATGTCGATTTTCAGGCGGACATGAGGGGCCCGACCGCTTTCGACATGCGAAACGCCATCAATGTCAACTACAGCTACGAGCTGCCCTTTAAATTTTCAGGCCGCCGCGCGACTCTAATTTTCAGCAACTGGAAGGTCTCGGGGACCACGGTTTACCGGACCGGAGGATGGTTCGATATCAGCACCAGCTCCGATGCTCCCGGCTTCGGCAACGTGGATGGCGAAGATGGCGACCGGCCCAACATCACCAATCCGGCGATACTAGGAAAGGCGATCGATGACCCTGACACCTCGACATCTATACTCAATCCTGAGTTCTTCAACACCAATATCCCGCCAGGCGGACGAGGCAACCTGGGGCTTCGCGTTTTTCGAAAGGACAGCTTGATCAATACCAATCTAGCTTTGACCAAAGCCTTTGTATTGGCCAACGGCAAAACGGTTGAGTTTCAGACCGAGCTCATCAATTTATTCAACCACCCATGGTTCGAGCGGCCCGGCGACGTCTTCCCCTCGCCCACCTTCGGCAAGATCATCGACACCCAAAACAAGGGTCGGGTCGTCAAGTTTTTGCTCAGGATCAACTTTTAAAACTGTCGAGGTTGAAGGTCATTGGAAGCCAGTATAACTCCGTCTTAGTAGAGCCAGGCTCGGTGCTCTTCATGAGCCTTACCGCTTGGTGGCCTCGATTACTCGAAGCCCGTGCTGATCTTGGGCCAAGGCAAGGATTTTCCAATTAGCCAACCTTTGCCGTAGTTCCTCGTCTGAATAGATTTCGAGCATGCAGTCCTTAGTCGGATTATCGCTTCGGGCGTATTCTTCAAGCTGCTCTGAAGTTAAAAAGGGATTGAATACAAAAAATCCAGCCGCGCCGCTTGTGGTAACTCGTTCGATCTCGACCAGCACTAGACCCATGTCGCTTCGGCTCAGGTTATCGAGCACCTGGGCTGCAATGACCCCATCGAAAACCGCGTCTTGCAACGGAAGCCTGGTTGCATCTCCACAGATTAGAGATACCTGGAGATGCTCGCCCCTTGCCCACGAGGAAGCATATTTTACCCCCTCCATTGAGTAATCGACGCCCAGAACGCCTCTGACGCCGCTTTTGCCGAGAAAAATTGCCCATCTTCCAAATCCACACCCCACGTCGAGGATTCTTCGACAACCGCTAGCTTTTATGAAATCAACGCACCTCACCATGGCCTCCGAGGGTGGGGCCTTAAGCCAATCCTCGGGCACTTTTTGGAAGATTGACTCCCAGACTTTTCTATCGTGGTCTCTGTAATTAACCCTCATGAGCCATCCCATTCTTATCCGTTTTTGCAGTGCCTAATGGCCAAGCACAAGGCGCGCGGCTGCATGCACGGGCTAGGTCTCGCTCGCCGACCATTTTGCCGGATAACCATAGTCGTCTTGAAGTCCTTGTGCCCGAGTAACTCCTGGACAGTCCGAATCTCGTAACCATCCTCCAACAGCTGTGTGGCAACGGTGGTCCGTCCTCGACGAGTTGGTCAACAAAAATATGAGTTGCTATACACTCCAGTTTGTCCATTCAAGCGGCATAGCAGAGTTGATTTAGCAATAGATCTAGCGTCTGCCGCCGAAATAGGATGAACTTAGCATTTTCT